>Ga0180076_1000025_pt1 | contig 12057 bp, 11 predicted proteins | sample EasRiv433_16_10D_FD_121772 | JGI IMG/M metagenome (GOLD analysis project Ga0180076, IMG submission 121772) | Soil microbial communities from meander-bound floodplain in the East River, Colorado, USA - East River metaG ERMLT433_16_10D | ecosystem: Environmental > Terrestrial > Soil > Floodplain ... | reverse complement strand
TCGCGCTGTGCGACTCGAAGGTGCTGCTCTCGAAAAAGAGCCCGAGCGGGGGCCTGGACCTCGAGGCGGACTACGAGAGCATCGGCTGTCCGGGCGATTCGGACCCCGACACGTCCGGCGACCAGCGGTATACCGACTTGACCGCGTACCAGGCCGGTTCGGTGGCCAACGTGAAGACGGTGATCGGCGCCAACGCCGCCTTGATCGACGTATTCGGCTGTGCGGCCGGTAGCGGCCATACCGATGCGGCGGACATCGAGTGTGTGAACGGCGAGGCGGCGAAGGTCGGAGTCCTGGTGAAGGGTGTCTTCAAGTGCGGCGCCAAGTGTGAGAACGACTACAAGAACCTCTTCGGCAACGGTGGGCCCACCGACTCCCCGGTGTGCTCGGACGGCGGTGATGCGAATTTCCAGATCTGCCTCGATGCGGCGGTCGCGAAGGCCCAGAAGAAGGGGGCGTTCGACGCCGGCGTGCAGACGTTCATCGACGGAACCCTCTCGCCGGCGCTGACCGACGCCGGGGACGACATCTACAACCAGGACGACTGCGGGCCGTGAACACCACACGCGGGTGCTGAGACCGCTCGGTGGTCCACCGAGGGTCTCGACACTCCCGATGTGCATGGAGACAGGCGCTGCCGGAGGAGCCGGCATGAGGCAGGGTGGCGATGTGCGCCCCGTGCCCGTTGGCTTCCCGGCGGCGCATGCTACAAGCGCTCGTGATGCCCACCGCCGAGCCCCCTGCGACCACGCTCGCGGCGCGGCGTGCGCGCGTGCTGGACGCGATCGGCGACGGCGTGTTGCTGCTCGCCGCCGCGCCCGAGCGCATCCGCTCGAACGACGTCGCGCATCCCTATCGGCAGGACAGCGACTTCGGCTACGTGACGGGCTTCCCCGAAGCGGATGCCGTTTGTGTGCTCGCCCCGGGGGTCGAGGCGTCGTACGCGCTGTTCGTACAGCCGAACGACCCCGAGCGCGCCATCTGGGTGGGCTCCCGCGCCGGCGTCGACGGGGCCGTCGAACGCTACGGCGCTCAAACGGCCTACCCGCTCGCGGATCTCGAGAAGGAGCTGCCACGCTGGCTCGGCAAGACCGAGCGCGTGTATCTGGCGCTGGCGCGCGAAGATTCGCTGGCCGCCCGGCTCCTCGCCGCCGTCCGGCGCGCGCAGGCGGAGCGACCCCGCTCGGGACGCGGCCCGGTGGTGGTCCACGATGCGGCCGCCGTGCTCCACGAGCTGCGTCTCGTGAAGGAGCCGGACGAGGTCGCGCTCATGCGCCGGGCGATCGGCATCGCCTGCGAGGCGCACCGCGAGGCCATGCGCGCGACGCGTCCCGGCATGCACGAGTTCGAGGTCGAGGCGCTCGTCGACTACACGTTTCGCCGCCGCGGCGCGACCGGGCCCGCCTACCCGTCCATCATCGCCGGCGGCGCCAACGCCACGATCCTCCACTACACCGACAACGCGGCAGCGCTCGGCGCGGGGGACCTTCTGCTGGTCGACGCGGGCGCGGAGTACGCCGGCTACTGCGCCGACGTGACGCGCACCTTCCCGATCGGACCGCGCTTCGAGGGGGCGCGGCGCGACTGCTACGAGGCCGTGCTCGCGGCGCAGGCGACGGCGATCGCCGCCGCCCGTCCGGGCGCCACGCTGGAGGAGCTGCACGCGCTCGCGGTGCGCACGCTCGCCGAGCACCTGGTGGCGCTCGGGCTCCTCGAGGGTCCCGCCGAGCAGGCGGTGGCCAAGGAAACGTACAAGCGCTTCTACATGCACCGCACCAGCCACTGGCTCGGCCGCGACGTGCACGACGTCGGCCGCTACCGCGTGGGCGATACCCCGCGGGCGTTGGTGCCCGGCATGGTGTTCACCGTCGAGCCGGGCTTGTACGTGGCGGCCGCGCCGGACGTGCCCGAGGCCTTCCGCGGCATCGGCATTCGCATCGAGGACGACGTGCTCGTCACCGATGACGGCTGCGAGGTGCTCTCCGCGGCCGCGCCGAAGGCCATCGCCGACGTCGAGGCGCTCCGCGCGGGCGGCGCCTGAATCGAAGGAGACCTCATGCTGGACCTCGCCACCGTCGATCATCTCTTGTGCTCGACCCGTTCGGTCCGCAAGCGCCTCGACTTCACGCGCCCCGTCGCACCGGCGCTGATCGAGCGCTGCATCGAGATCGCGCTGCAGGCGCCCACCGGCTCGAACGCGCAGGGCTGGTCGTTCCTGGTCGTGACCGACCCCGCGCTGCGGCGCGGGCTCGGCGAGCTCTACCGCAAGGCCTTCACCCTCTACCTCGAGAACCCGGGCCTCCGGCCGACGTACGAGCCGAGCGATCCGCGCGCCCGACAGCTGCCGCGGGTGGTCGATTCGGCCACCTACCTGGCCCACCATCTGCACGAAGCGCCCGTGCACGTGATCCCGTGCATCGAAGGCCGCGTCGAGCAGGCCGGCGTGCTCGCGCAGGCGTCGCTGTACGGCTCGATTCTGCCGGCCGCCTGGTCGTTCATGCTCGCCGCCCGCGCCCGCGGGCTCGGCTCGGCGTGGACCACGCTGCATCTCCTGTACGAGCGGGATGCCGCGCGGCTCCTCGGCCTCCCGGAGACCGTCACGCAGGCGGCGCTGCTCCCGGTCGCGTACTTCACGGGCGCCGACTTCAAACCGGCGCGCCGCCTGCCCTCGCGTCCGCTGGTTCACTGGGACGGCTGGGGGCGACACCGCTAGCGCTTCCGTGGCCATCCGTCTCGAACGTCCGGCGTCCCATCCGCACACGGCGATCGTCACCATCGATCGTCCCGAGCGCGCCAACGCACTCGATCCGCCGACGCTGCGGGCGCTGGCGGCGGCCTGGCGCGAGCTGGCCGCGGACGACGCCGTGCGCTGCGTCGTGCTCACCGGCGCCGGCGAGCACGCCTTCTGCGCCGGGATGGACATGCACACGACGATCCCGGCGGCGGAGCGTCTCGCCCGGGGCGAACGGGTCGACGACGAGATCTTCGCGGCGCTCCGCGACGTGGGCACGGCGACGCTGGCCGCATTCGACCTGGGCAAGCCGTTGGTCGCCGCCGTCAACGGACACGCGCGCGCGGGCGGCTTCGATCTCCTGCTCGCCGCCGAGCTCCGCTATGCCGTCCCGCAGGCCACCTTCGCGCTCGAGGAGGTCGCCATCGGCCTCTATCCGACGGGGCACGCCACCGTGCTGCTCCCGCGGCAGATCCCGTGGGTGCACGCGCACGAGCTGCTGCTGACGGCGCGCCCGATCGACGCCGCCCGCGCCGCGGTGATCGGGCTCGTCAACGCGGTGGTCGAGCCCGCCGCGCTCATGCCGACGGCACTCGCGGCGGCCGCCGCGATCGCTGGGAACGCGCCGCTCGCCGTGCGGGCCACGCGTGCGGGCGTGCGCGAGGTCCTGGCGCTCGATCTCGCCACCGCCTACCGGCGGCAAGAGGAGCTGGGACGGCCGCTGCGACGCAGCGAGGACGCGCGCGAGGCGCAGCGGGCCTTCGTCGAGAAGCGGCGGCCCGTCTGGAAGGGCCGGTGACGCGTCCCTGGTGGCTCCCGCGCCCGCTCGGCCGGATTCCCGACGTCGAACCGCAGCTGCTCACGCTGCTGGGGTTGGTGTCGCTGGCCCTGTTCTTCGAGTCGTACGACCTCTCCATGCTGACCTCGGCGCTCAAGCACATCGCCGACGATCTCGGCATGGCCGAGCAGGACCTCGGCCGCTATCTCGGAACCATCCGGCTGGGCGCGCTGCCCGCGCTCGCCGTCGTTCCGCTCGCCGACCGCCTCGGCCGCCGGTGGCTCTTTCTCGGGAGCCTGATCGGCGTGAGCGTGACGACCGTGGCGACCGCCTTCGCCCACGATCCGCTCTCCTTCGTGGCCTGCCAGATGGTGACGCGCGTCTTCATGGTGACCGGCACGGCGGTCGCCATCGTCATCGTCACGGAGGAATTCCCCGCCGCGCACCGCGGCTGGGCCATCGGCATCATGGGTGCGATCGCAGCGAGCGGGCACGGGCTGGGGGCGTTGCTCTTCTCGCAGATCGAGCGCCTGCCGGCCGGCTGGCGTACGCTCTATCTCCTTGGAGCGCTACCCCTCGTCATGTTCCCGCAGTTCTTCCGCGGCGTCCCCGAGACCCGGCGCTTCACCCGCAGCCGCCGCGAGAGCCGGGCCGACGGCGACGGCGAGTCCGGCCGCTGGCTCGGCCCGCTCGCGGCACTGGCACGCGCCTACCCCGGCCGGGCCACCGTGTTGACGAGCGCCGTCTTCCTGGTCGCGGTCGGCGACGTGTCGGTCTTCCAGTTCACCTCGTACTATGCGCAGACCGTGCACGGCTGGTCGCCCGGCCAGTACGCCACGATGTTCGTCGTGGCCGGCGCCGTCGGCGTGGTGGGCAACCTGATCGCCGGCCGCCTTTCCGACCGCATCGGGCGGCGCGCGGTGGGCGTGGCCGCGCTCGCCGCGTTTCCCGTCACCGCCTGGTGCTTCTACACGGGCCCCGCATGGGTCATGCCGATCGCCTTCGCCGCGTTCGTCTTCTGTCAGACGGCCGGCGTGACGATCCTGCGCGCGCTTTCGAGCGAGCTGTTCCCCACCTCGCACCGCGGCACCGCGGCGGCCTGGGCGATGCTCGTGCAAACCGTCGGCTGGGCGTCGGGTCTCTGGCTGGTCGGGATCGGCACGCGCGCCGGGGCTCCCATCGCGTCCGTGACGACCCGGCTCGCCGCCGCCGTGCTCGCGGGCGGCCTCCTTCTGCTGGCCCTCCCGGAGACCGGACGACGCGAACTCGAGGCCATCAGCGACGACGCGCGAGGAACCCGATGATGGCGCGAACCCATCCCGCCGCCGCCGTGATCTTCGACATGGACGGCGTCCTCCTCGACACGGAGCGGCTCTATACCGAGGCGACGCAGCAGATCGTCGGCCGGTTCGGCAAGACGTTCGACTGGCGCGTCAAGGCCGACATGATCGGACGTCCGGCGATCGACTCGGCCCGCCATCTGGTGACGGCGCTCGCGCTGCCGATCACGGCCGAGGAGTATCTGCGCGAGCGTGAGGCCTTGTTCGAAACGCTCATGCCCACCGCCGCCGCCCACGTCGGTGCCCGCGAGCTGGTGGCGGCACTCGCGGCGCGCGGCGTCCCGCAGGCGGTGGCGACCAGCTCCTCGACCCGCTTGTTCGAACTCAAGACCCGGCGCCACCGGGACTGGTTCGCGACCTTCGCCGCCGTCGTGCGTGGCGACGACCCGCGTTGCGCCTGCGGCAAGCCGGCGCCCGACATCTTTCTGGTGGCCGCCGCCGACTTGCGTGTGGCACCCGGCGCGTGCGTGGTGGTCGAGGACGCGCCGGCCGGCGTCGCGGCCGCGCGCGCGGCCGGCATGGCGGTCGTCGCCGTGCCCGATCCGGCCATGGACCGCAGTCGCTTCGGCGATGCCGACCTGATCGTCGACTCGCTCGCGGCCCTCGATCCCGATCGGCTGCTCGCTGTCGGCTAGCGGACGCACGCAACGGTCGTGCGGAGGGCGGGTGGCGTTCACCCCCGCTCGCCCTCGACGCCCAGCGCTTCGTTGAGCGGGCCGACGACGAGCCGCCAGAGCAGCCAGTAGAGCACCGGCAGGAACACGAGCAGGAGCGCTGCAGCGCGGAACCACACACCGGCCGCCCAGAGATAGCCGTTCACCCCCGACGCCGCGGCGCAGCCCAGGACCGCTCCCCACGCGCCGATGCTCAGGCGCGGATGCCGGCGCGCCCAGAGGAGGTTCCAGAGACCCCACAGCATGGGCAGCAGGACGATCGGCACGACGGGGACGGCGCGCCCGGGCAGAAACACCGCGCCCACGACGACACGCAATGCGTATGGTCCGACCAGCAGCGTGCCGGCGACGCCCGCACCTATGAGGTAGGCCAGCAGCTCACGTCGTCGCAGCATCGACGACTCAGAGGATGCCGGAGGCGGCGAGGAAGCCGAGCGGATCGGGCACGACGGCGACGGTGCCGAGCACAACCGCCAGTGCCGCTTCCTCGCGCCAACCAAGCGCGGGGACCGGGACGCGGACCACGTCGTCTTCCTCGCGCAACCGAGCGCGCAGGCGCGGCCAGAGATCGTGTGGGGGCTCGGGCGTCCCCCGGTGGATCAGACCGAGCGTTCGCATGGGTCCATCACTCCTCGGGTTTGAGATCGGCGAGTTGCGCGCGGAGCCGCCGCAGGCCGTGGAACAAGCGCGATTTCACCGTACCGACCGGCACGTGCATAACGCGGGCGATCTCCTCGACCGGCAGATCGGCCAGCAAGCGCAACGAGCAGGCCTCGCGCTGCGCCGCCGGCAGGGTGGCGAAGGCGATCGTCACGCGCCGCTGGATCTCGTCGTCCGATCCCGGCGCACGCACTGGCGGCGCCGGCTGCTCCGGCACGACCGTCAGCGGCAGCCAGCCCCACAGGCGCTGGGCCCGCAGCCGGTTCCGCGCCAGATTGCGGGCGATGGTGAACAGCCAGGGCCGGAGCGGCGTTCCCGGACGCCAGCGGTCGCGATGGCGCTGGAGTCGGAGGAAGGTCTCGACCACGAGGTCGTCCGCCGCTGCCGGGTCGTCCAGCATGCGCGTGAGGTGCCGGCGCAGCGGGACCTGCCAGCGCCGGAAGAGCCCCTCGAACGCCGCCGCGTCGCCCGCCTGCCAGGCCAGCAGGAGCGCTTCGTCGCTCGGCTCGGACACGGGAGACATCCGTCATATCTCCTGTACCCCGGACCCCGGGCTCGGGTTCAATCGCACCCCCGAATGAACCTGGGGGCCGCGTCGCGTGTACCATCCACGAAAGGAGTAACCGCATGATCCCGCTCTTCGAACCGGCTGCTCTGTACGAACCGATCGCCTTGGGGCTGGCCTGGCTCGGCGCTACTGCGGTGGCGGGTACGGTCGTGGTAGTGGGTCTGGTGGCCAAAGCGAACCAGCGTCCGTCGCGTCCGCGCGCCGTCGTAGCGCCGTTGCGCCGGCGACTCCGCGAGGCGGCGTGACCGTGCTCCGGCGTTTCGCCGTCTATCGCGTGCTGCGCATCGCGACCGTCGCCCTACCGGCGATCCTCAGCTATCGGTGGCTCACGCTCCGCGAGCGGCTCGGCCGGGCGCCGTTGCCGGATACCTGGGAACGCGTCCACGATCACACGGCGCGCGGCCTCCACGACCTGGGCATCGAGCTGACCGGCTTCTTCGTCAAGCTGTGTCAGATCGTGGGCGCGCGTGCCGACGTCTTCGCCGCGCCCTTCATTCGCCGGCTCGGTCGCTTCCACGACGCCGTGCCGGCGCGTCCGTTCGGCGAGGTGCGTCACTGGATCGAGCAGGAGCTCGGCCGCCCGCTGGACGAGGTCTTCGCCCACGTGGATGCGCGGCCGCTCGCCGCGGCGTCGCTGGCGCAGGTGCACCGCGCCGTCCTGCGCAACGGGACGGCGGTCGCGGTGAAGGTGCAGTATCCGGAGGTGGCGCGGCTGGCGCGGGTCGATCTGTGGAGCTTGCGGATCGCGGCACGGCTGGCCGGCGGGTTGCTGCGAAGCTTCGACGTTCGCAGCATCTTCGACGAGATCGCAGAGTTCGTGGCGCTCGAGCTCGACTTCGAGCGCGAGGCGCGGTCGACGGATCGCATCCGCCAGGCGCTGGCCGGCGATCCGACGGTGCGCGTGCCGCACGTGCACCCCGAGTACACGACCGGCAAGCTCCTGGTCCTGGAGTTTCTCGACGGGATCAAGGTGGTGGACCTGGACGCCCTGGCCACTGCCGGACACGACCTCGACGTCGTGACGCAGCGTATCGGCCGCCTCTACGCCCGCATGATCTTCGAGCAGGGCTTTTTCCAGGGCGATCCGCACCCGGGGAACCTGCTGGTCCTGCCCGGCACGGTGATCGGTCTCCTCGACTTCGGGCTCGCCAAGGAGCTGCCGCCGGGCTTCGGCGCCGCCGTGGCCGAGATGCTGACGCGCGGGCTCGCGGGCGACGTGCCGGGCGCCGTCGGCGCCGCCCGCCGCGCCGGCTTCGAGGTGCGCGACGACCAAGCCACCGCGCTTCCCGCCCTGGTGCTGGCCCTGCTCGGTGATCGCGACGAGATGATGAACGCCGAGGCACTCATCGCCGAGACGCCCATCACGAAGGTCCCGAGCCACTTCGGCCTGATCGCACGTGTGATGCTGCTCTTGAATGGCCTCTCGCACCGCCTGGCGCCGGGTCAGCTCCTGGTCCAGCGCGCCCTGGTGGAGGCGCTGACGGCGCACACCCCGGCAGCCATCGGCGCGACCTCGGCCGACGACCTGCCCGCTGGACCCGACGCCCCGCCGCTCTTCCAGGCGCTGCGCTGGGTGCAGTGGCCGCTGCCGTTGATGGACGAGTGTGCCGCGCGCTTCGGCGACGTCTTCACGCTCCACTTGCCGTCCTCCCCGCCGATCGTGATGTTCAGCCACCCCGACGCGATCAAGACCATCTTCACGGGTGACGAGGAGGACCTGCGTGCCGGCGAGGCCAACTTCCGCCTCGAACCGATCCTGGGAAGACAGTCGCTCCTGCTGCTCGACGGCAAGGAGCATCTGCGCGAGCGCCGGCTGCTGCAGCCGCCGTTCCACGGCGACCGCATGCTGGCGTACGGCGCAGTGATGCGCGACATCGCGGCCGAGGCGGTCGGGCGCTGGCCGCTCGGGCGGCCGTTCGCCATCCATCCGGAGATGCAGGGCGTGACGCTCGACGTGATCCTGCGCACGGTGTTCGGCCTCGACGAAGGGCCCACCAAGCGCGATCTGCGCGCCGCGCTGCTGGCGTTGCTGACCATCGGCTCGAACGGCCAGACGCTGTTGGCAGCGCAGCAGTCGAACGGCAACCGCGCCGGCGCGGCAGCGCGCTTCTTCGCCGCCCGTGAGCGCGTGGACCGATTGCTCTACACTGAGATCGTCGCCCGCCGCCGAGCCGACGTGACCGGGCGCGCCGACATCCTCTCGCTGTTGGCGCAGGCCACGTACGAGGACGGTGCACCGCTCACCGACGAGGCGCTGCGCGACGAGCTGATGACCATGCTGCTCGCCGGCCACGAGACCACGGCGACGGCGCTGGCCTGGGCGGTGAGCCACGTGCTGGCGGACGCCGAAGTGCGCGCCCGGCTCGCGAGCGAGCTGCGGGACGCCGGCCCAGCCCCGCTCGACCCCCAGCGCGTGACCAAGCTCGAGTACCTGGACGCGGTGTGCCGCGAGACGCTGCGGCTGACACCGATCGTACCGCTCGTTGGCCGCCGGCTCACCCGCCCGATGACGATCGGCGGGGTCGATCTCCCCGCCGGCGTGGTGGCGTCTCCCTGCATCTACCTGGCGCACCGCCGCCCCGACCGGTGGCCAGAGCCCACGCGTTTCCGCCCTCAGCGGTTCCTCGAATCGAAGCCGACGCCATACGAGTTCCTGCCCTTCGGGGGCGGCGTGCGTCGTTGCCTCGGGATGGCCTTCGCACTGGTCGAGATGAAGATCGTACTGGCGGAGGTCCTGAGCCGGGCCGAGATGCGGGCGGCGCCGGGCTACCAGGTGCGGGTGGTCAGGCGGAGCGTGACCCTGGCGCCTTCGGAGGGAATGCCGGTAGTGATGGAGCGACGCGCGGCGTAGCTTCTGTCAACTTCAGGCCGTTGAATCGGCTAATCCGCCGACTCGTCCGGCTCGAGCATGCGCAGCACGCGGCGGGCAGCCAGCGCGACGAAGATGCCCTCCGCCTCGGCGGTCACGAGATCGCCGACCAGCAGCCGCCCGGCGGCGTGGATCCGGCGTCCCGCCACGCGCGTCTGCCAGCCTTCGAAGCGCAGCGGCACGCCGAGCGGCGTCGGCTTGCGATAGCGCAGCGTGAGCTGTGCGGTCGGACCGGCGGCGCCCGCCATCAAGTTGGCGACGCTCAGCGTCTGGTCGAACGCCGCCGCGATGATGCCGCCGTGGACGCACCCCGGGGGGCCTTCGTAGGGCCGCGTGAAGGTGACGCGTCCCACCGACTTGCCATCCTCCCAGCTGAACGCGATCGGCGGGGCGATCGGATTGAGGCGCCCGACCACGAGGTCGAAGGGCATCAGGTCCACCGGCTCGTTCGGCGGCGGCGTGGGATGGCGCGGCAGAGCGGGCTCGGCGAGGCACGGCGCGAGTCGCGCCACCAGGCGCTCGACCTCCCCGGCCGCGGCGTTCGCCGCCGCCGCATCGGCGAGCTGCACGCTTGCCGCCGTGAGGGAGCGTACGGCGGCGGCCAGTCGGCCGAGCGCTTGATACGCCGCCGATACGGGGTCCGGGGACGCCATGGACCGCCACGCTAACCCGGCTGCGACGCGGGGTCCACGTGCGCGGCGGCCGGGACCGCCCCCGCCGCGTCGCGCCGCCCGAGCAGCTCGTAGACGCCGGTGCTGCCCTTCCGCCCTCGCACGGTCACCTCGCCCACCTCCCGGCACTCGAACGCCTCGCCGGCGACCTGCCGCGTTTCGTTGGAAATCAACAGGTGCGTGCCGTACGTCTTGTTCAAGCCCTCCAGCCGGGAGGCCAGGTTCACGGTGTCGCCGATCGCCGTGTAGCTGAACCGGCGCTCGGAGCCGAAGTTGCCGACGATCGCGGAGCCCGTGTTGAGGCCGACCCCGATCGCGATGTGCGGCAGCCCGCGCTCCCGCCAACCCACGTTCAGCCGCTCCACCGTCGCCTGCATCTCGAGCGCCGCCGCGCAGCCCCGCGCGGCATGGTCCGGCACGGCGATCGGCGCGCCCCAGAACGCCATCAGCGCGTCGCCCACGTACTTGTCCAACAGGCCGTCGTGCTTGAACACGATGTCCGTCATCGCGCTCAGGTATTCGGTCAGGAGCTCGCCGAGGACCTCGGGCGCCAGCTGCTCCGAGATGGTCGTGAAGCCCCGGATGTCGGAGAACAGCACCGTGATCTCGTACCGTTCACCGCCCAAGCGGAGCCGGCTCGGGTCCTCGGCGACCAGCTCGGTCACCTCGGGGTTGAGATAGTGGCTGAACGCGTCGCGGATCTGGCGCTTCAACCGCTCCTCGCGCGTCGCCTGGAATGCGATGCCGGCCAGCGCGCACAGGAAGGTGCCCGTCACCGGATACACGGCGCCGAGCACGAGCCCGTCGCGCGCGAAGAGATACTGCGAGACCGCGAGGTAGCCGATGACGATGCCCGCCGCCGCAACCGCCGCACCGACGCCACGCAGCCGACGCACCGCCACGCCCGTCAGCATGCCGGCCAGCACGATGATCAGCGTTTCGGCGGGTACGCTCCACCACGGGCGCCAGAGCGCTCGATTGCGGAGCAGGTTGTCGATGACGGTCGCCTGGACCTCGACGCCCGGGGCGACGGGAGCGAACGGCGTGGTGACGTCGTCGAAGCCGGCCGCCGTGAAGCCGATCAGCACGATACGGCCCTGGAGATCGGTGCTCGGCACGCGGCCGGCGAGCACCTCGGCCGCGGAGAAGTGCGGCACCGTCCGTGGCGGGCCGACGTAGTTGATCCACACCTGCCCCATGCCGTTGACGGGCAGCGGCCGGCCGCCCAACGTGAGCGACGTCATCTCGTACGGCGAGAGCGCGGCGGTGACCGGCGCGTCGCCCAGGTACGCGCGCACGAGCTGCAGGCTGAGCGCCGGGAAGAGACGGTCGCCCACCCGCACGGCGAGGGGAACACGCCGATACACCCCGTCGCCGTCGGGAAGGAAGTTGATGTGGCCGCCGTTGCCGGCGGCGGTCGCGAACTCGGCGAGCGGGCGGTGAACCCGCCGCCCATCCAGCAACGATCCGACGCTGCGGACGTCGGCGCCTCCCGTGGTTCGCACGGACAGCTCGGGAAGGCCCGTCACCTCGGCGTCGAGCGTGGCGGAGGGGGGACCGTCGAACTCGAAGAAGAAGGCAAGCGCACTGTTACCCGACGCGTGCAACGCCTCGGCCAGGCGCGCGTCACCGCGGCCGCGCACCAGCGCCAGCAGCTCGGGCGTTGCCTCGCCGTACTGGCGCACCTGCTCGAGCAGAAACGCCGCCAGTGCGGGTGACATCGCCGTGCCGCCCGCGATGTCGCCGCGCGGGTATTCGTAGACCTG
>Ga0180076_1000023_pt1 | contig 12201 bp, 10 predicted proteins | sample EasRiv433_16_10D_FD_121772 | JGI IMG/M metagenome (GOLD analysis project Ga0180076, IMG submission 121772) | Soil microbial communities from meander-bound floodplain in the East River, Colorado, USA - East River metaG ERMLT433_16_10D | ecosystem: Environmental > Terrestrial > Soil > Floodplain ... | reverse complement strand
GGGCGCTGTGCTGGCACGGGGGTGAAGACGTTGCGCACGAAGTGGACTTCCTCGGTGACGAGAAACTTACGGCGCGCGGGGTCGTAAGCGAATTCCCATGGCTTGGCTGCGACCCAAGGAATCGTGCAGGTGAAGATGACGTTGAGCGCGCGATCGCGCTGCTCGGAGCGCGCCACGTCGTAGAGGCGCTTCACGTCGTGGTGGAAGAGCGCGTCGAACAGCAAGGTGCCAAACTCCCGCAACTCGCCGTCGTTGGGGAGCTCGGGGGCTTCGCGGGCTCCCTTCGGTACGCGGCCATCGAGCGTCATCGAGATGCGCTCGTGGATGGCGATGATGCGCTGGAACCTCGAACCCGCCGCATCGAGAGAGTTCGCCGCGAGGCTTTGCTTGCCGCGCTGGGCCGCCGTTGTTTGGGGATCGCGAGTGGGGAAGGGCTGCACGACGCGTGCGCTTCCGTAGCTGGCGACGATCTGGGCGGAATCGACGCCGTCGCGCCCCTGAAGGACCATCAGCTGGAGCGTGTCGTCGCCCTCGTCCACGAATGCAGGACGCCGCGCCGCAGGAGCCCTGGGTGATCGGGGTTGTGGCGCGCCCGGGCCCAAGGGCTCGGCAGCGTCCGCGGCCATTGCCCGTGCGAGCTGCGGTGCCGCGCCCGGCGCCGCTCCGCGGAACAGCCGCCGGACGGGTAGAGGGCGATCGAGATCGACGACGCTGGCGGTGGCGGGCGTGTCGCCGCGCAAGGTCCGCACGAGGAAGTCCACCGTGCTGCGCTGCCCGAAGAAGTTAAGATGCATGATCGGGGCACCATCCGGCGGCGGCAGATTGCCGCCCGGCCCGTAGCATCCCACGCGGTCCGCAGCGATGGCGCGATCGCCGCTGTCGACCTGCCACCCGCCCTCGGTCGGAACCACGAGGTCGTTGGCGCCGGCGAAGAATCCGTCGACCCCCGCGTCGAGCAGACGCGCTAGCACCGCTCCCTCCGGAGCGTAGTTGGCGACCAGCGCTGCGTACGCGCCCGGCGGAGGTCCCGGCGGCGATTGCAGGGCGTCGATCACCTCGCCATGGCCGTCCATCGAGGCGAGACCCGGCAAGTCGTGACTCAGATGCCCGGCGAGCCACACGATGCCGTTGGCAACGAACTCGGCGCCGGTCGTCCACGGATTGTCGGGAAACATCTCGAGGACATTCGCCATGAGGCCGACCGTCTGCTCCCAGCGGCTGGGTGTCGCGAGCGGGGTGCCGGCGTTCGGCGATGCGACGAGGATCACACGGCCGAGCTGAAATCGGTCGGCGAGCGCCCCGAACACCTCGCGGCGCTCCACAAGGTGTCGGAGCACGAGGCCGCCGCGCGAATGCGTGATAACGTCGAACCGCAGCGCGCAGCCGGCAGGCAACTCTTCCAGCAGGGCCCGCGCGTTGTCGGCGGGGCTCTTGCTCAGGGAGAAGTGATCGAAGGCGTAGACCCGATCTCCATAGAGAGCGCGAATGGCCGAGAAGAAGTCTCCGGGCGCCGTGGCGAGCGGCCCGAACGCGCTGGCGGCGTTCGAGAATGTTCCATGGATGAAGAGCAACGCGCGATCTCCGGGCGCCCCTTTGGGGACGTTCACCGGGGTCAGGAGCTTGGCGCGCAACGTCGCCGCGTCGACGCGCCGCCAGCCCTCCTCCAGTCCGTGCGCCTTCCACCACAGGCGCTCGAGCCCCTGGACGGCGAGCGCGGTGCCCATGCTGACGGCCGCATCGATGAGGTGTTGCTGGACCTTCAGGACGAACAGCTTGACAGCCTTGCTGACGAGTCCGCGCCGGACCCGACCGGACTCGGGCTCCGGCGTCGCCGGCGCGACCGCGATGCGAAACCGTTCGACGCCGCCGGCGTCGGCCTGGCGAGCGCCCCGCGTCCGCACGCGCTCGACCGGGGCGTGAAAGGTGAGGGCGCCCGACGGCAGGCGCATCGCGATGACCGCCCGCTCCTCCGGCTCGCATGCAACCTCGATTTCGAGCGGGGCGGCCATCCCGCGCCGTGCCGGAGGCGGCAGGGCATCGCGGGTGAGTGCGACGTCGACGCCTTTTAGCAGAAAGGCCTGCGGAATGGCGGACGTGTCTCTGGGCCCGCCACGGCGTCGGACCCGGACGCCCTCCGTCTTCGAGGTACTGAGCCGCCACGCGTCCTTGTTGTGCCTCGTGATGCGCATCAGATGGTGAACGGCGTCTGAGCTTCGAACTTCGGGTTCCGCGCCCCGACCACGAAGTAGTTGGGCGTCTGCGTGTCCGGCATTTGTGCCGCGATCCGGTCGCGGAGTGCTTGGTACGTTCCCTTGAACGCCCCGTTCTTCCAGACGGCCCGCAGGTTCGCCGTGAACAGGCCGTTGCGGTCACCATCCTCCGACGTCTGATTGTCCTGGCAGCCCGAAATGAGAATGACGCTTGCGCGGACCTTCGACTTCTCCGCGGTGGGGTTCAGCTTCTGGATACCGTCGTAGAGTCGCTTGTGAGCCGCATATGTTCGTGCAGCGGCAGCCGGAGGCATCATCCGAACGCGCCGCGGCCGGCCGCCCGAGGCGCCAGGCATCGGCGTGGCGCGGACCACGGTGCCGCTGTGACAGCTGTCGGACAGCACGACGATCCGAACGCCGGCCTTGAACTTGGCCCAGAGCACGTAGAGCTCGTCGTCGATCAGCTCGCGATCGTAGAGAACCCACGTCTCGTCCATGCGGTCGCGCTGTCGGTAGGGCACCTGCTTCTCGTCGTGGTTCGTGTCCGGCACCTGGCCCCCGTGCCCTGAGTAGGTCAGGAAGAAGAGGTCCCCCGACCGGAGGATCTTCGCGGCGTCGAGGATGGCGCCACGGACGGTATCGGCGGTCGCAGCCGGCGACAGGAGCATGCCGTGCAGCGTCATGGACCGCTTCTTCGCGAGCGCGGCCATGTCGTGTGCGTCGGCCTCGCAGGCGGTGAGCGCCCCGTCCCACGGATTGCCGTTCCCGTCTTGGTAGTGGTTCGGGTCGACCCGGTTGAGTCCGATGTGAAGCGACAGTCCCTTCGCCATTCGCCTATCCTCTCCTCTGTTCGGCACCCACGGCGGCCCATCGACGCGACGCACGGACGGAGCTCGAGACCGGTGTGATGTGCAGCCCACTGCAAAATGTGATCCATGACGTGAGATTCGGTTCGAGTCGAGGAATCATGAGGCGTATGCGTGCGCCGTGCAACGCGATCGCGCGCATGCGCTGATCCATCTGTACTCTCCGCTGGACAGCGTCGTCCGCGGGTTCGGACAGTCGGACATGCCCACCGAGCACCACGGTCGTTGGGGCTCTTGGTGAGACCGGTCCGGGCTCCCTGGACAGTTTCCGATCCTAATCATGCGGCGCAGGCGCTCCGGGAGATGCTCCCCGACGTTGCGGTGTTTGTGAACGCGCCGTCACAGGCTCTGGTTCTTTGCGATAGTCACCTACCAGAAGCTTCTCGAGAATTGACCCGTAGGAGTGAGTCGCCTTCTGGTGATGCTCATGGTCCTCCTTAAGGAAGCGCACGAGTTCCAAGCAGGGCTCGCTCACCGGATCGCCCTTATGAGCTGTCAGACAGCGGACCATCAGCGCATCGGAATCGCTTTTCTTCAGATAGTTCAGTTGCACTGCTCCGAGCTGCTTTGCGACCTCCTTGAGCGCTTCGTCTCCCGGCCGGGTCAATGCCCCGACTGGTTGGATAGTGGTGCCCGCGGTTGAACTCGCGATGCTCTTCTGAACGATCCCAAGCTTCGTCTCAGCGGCTTTCTCATCGCTCTTGGCGTGCTCGAGCTCCTTCTCCTGCTTGGCCACGTCGTCTTGCAGCTTACTAACCTCCTCCCCCGACGTGTCACCGTCACCGGTCGCATCGTTCAGCCTGTCCTTCGCACCGTCGACATCAGCCTGCTCCTCCGTCACATCCTGCTCGGCGTCAGCCACGGCCTTCTCGGCCTTCGCGAGTTCCTCCCGCTGGTCGCGCTTCAGGTCGGCCTGTGCCGTCGCCGTTGCCGTGCTCGTAATCGCTGCGAGCTGGCGACCGAAGTCCCCGGCGATGAGATCAGCCGTGAGCATAGTGATCATCGTATCGTCGTAGCGGCTCACCATGATTGCGTACGTGGACTCGTCAATCGCGCCGTTCGCGTAGGCCTCGCACGCCCGATACTGGCCGTCCCGTAGTAGCTGGACCGTCGCGATGCGCTCCGTCATCTGGGCGACTGCTTCCGCATATCCTCGGGTGGCCGCACCCGTCGCGTCGGCCGAGCCCTGGACCGGCAGCTTCGGGGTCTTGCCCGTGAAGGAGAATGTGCCGCTGCCACCGAACGCCTCGGCGACGGCCTTCGCAACGTCTGGGCTCGGCTCCGCGCAGGTGATCTGCCGGCGTTCAATGCGCCCGTCGGGTTGGTAGATGGTAACCGGCGTTGCGATCACGAGTCGTACGTCCGCGGACGTAGCCATTGCGCGTGCATCTCCGAAACGGGGGGTCACGCGAAGCGTCGTGCCTGACATGCAGCCGCAGAGCAGCGTGCATCCTAGGACGGCGACGACTCCCAGCGAAGCATCATGTCTTGTCATTGTGGTCTTCTCCTCAAGTTGAGATGCACGGAGTCAGCGGGGGTCGACGATTCCAAGGACAAGGGCACAGGGAAGAAGCGCTACGTCGGCCGCGACCGTGACGGGCGCTAATACCAGGACGACCCAACGGTGGAGCCTACTCCCCGCGACGTCGCGAGTTACGGCGAAAATGTAGTCGGCGTTGAAGTCGTCTGACGGCCGACCCTGGCGGACCACCTGCGATTCATTCACATCGCAATAGAGGGTGCGTTCCGGGACTGTCCCACGGGGAACAATGTCCCACTCGGCCCTCGCGTCACTTGGCGCTCCAGCCCACATCAGCATCGCCAGCAGGATCCCGACGGTCGGTCGGGTCATTGATCGCACCGTCATCCGATCCTCCCTCTCTTTCCTCTGCGCGTTGCACGCCCTGGGTGCCCGTAGAGTCTCATCGCGGATTCTAGGCTCTGCCGAAAGGCTTCGTGTTGTCGCTCTCGGCTAGGGCCGCAGTTGCCGCACCCGGATCCACCAGCGACTTGTCCGGTACCTTTCCGTCCGGAATTGTCGCCGGTAGCGAGCCCGCGAGGTACGAACGAAGCGCCGCATCGGCGAGCGCCCACCCATGATTCATCAGGACAAGCTGCTCGGCTTGGCTGAAGGCATCGAAATCCGTGCGGACGGCTCGAAGGCGATCCAGTACAGGGCCGCTGTAGCCATGGCCATGCCTCGGATATAGATCGATCTCGGTACCAATTCCCCAATAGGCGCCATCGTAGAGATGGCCCCCGTTCCCTGCGGTCTTGTCGACGGACGCAATGAACCACCGCTTGCGGACCGCCAAGGCTTGGTTCCCGATCACGTCCTGGCAGCGGAGAAGCCGCGAATGGATCACCGTTCCGGGATCGGGATCGATCAAGAACGGCTTTCCCCCGTCCGAGCACAGGACCAGCTTGTGGCTCTTCCAGACCGGCTCCAGCCCGAGGTTGTCGTACACCCCGCCGTCGGTCAGGACGACGCGGCGGCGCATCTTGTCCAGCTCGGCCGACCCGGGGTCGTGCTTCTCAAGCTCGCCCCCATTGAAGGCGCCGCGCTCGAACTTCAGGACTAGCGGCGGGAACGCGATGGGAAAGGCGGAAGATGCCGCGATCGCGTCCGCCACCAGGATGTCGGGGGCCTTGGCATAGCCGATCTGGTAGTCCCCCGCCCCCTTGCCGCCAAAAACAAAGTTGACGCCGGTCTGGAGGTTCGAGGTGTCGAAGACGAAGTTCGGCCCGCCTTTGTCCGCGATTGCTGCCAGGTCCTTCAGGCAAAGGTTGCCGACGAGATCATCCTGGTAGGTATGCGAGAGAAAGTCCGTGGCCGAATGGTCATTGCCGATGAGCGATGGCCACTTTAAGGGGTTGAGCCGGTCGGTCAGCAGAACGCCGGTCCGGATGTCATGCCCACAAAACTTGCGCAGGGGCTTCTCGTAGACCTCCTCCAAGTTGGTGAACACCCCGATCGCGTCGGGCGTGAGATCCTTCCAGACCTTTGCCAGCAGCCCGTTGGCGACCGAGCCCCCCGACACCGATGATATCGTATTCAGCTTCGAAAGAAGCCCGACCTCGTTGAGACGCCGTAGCGCGCCCAAATGAAACAGCGCCGCGCGGAAGCCGCCGCCGGAAAGGCAAAGGGCATTGCCGGCCCGGTGTAGATCCGGGGTATACCTCGAAGTCATCGTTGTCCTCCTCGCTGGCCGCGATATGGGCTACCGTCCCCCTAAACCCAGCCGTTCACCGACTCCCAGCAGCCGCCTTCGGGGGAGCCGGTGCCACGGGCGTCTTTGGGAGCAGGGCGTCCTTGATCCGCTCGATCAGTGTGAAGAGAATGTCCGAGTTGTAGCCCGCCACGAACGCCATCGCCGCGCTGCTCAGTTGAACGGTACCCTCGGCGTTCTGCAACCAATCGACGAAGAACAGGATGACGCCCCCGCCGACCGCGCCGAGCAAGAGTCGGTTCCAGTACTCCGGGATGTACAGAGGATCGAAGGTGCGGTCGCGAATGTAGGCGTGGCACGAACGCAGCAGATACGCACATGCGCCGAGCAGCCCGTATCCGAACGGGATCAGTCCCTTGAGCCAGACATAGCACAATTCGAACGCGTCGCGGTGGCCGGCGAACAGCGCAGTGGCCTGGTCATCGTCGAGCAAGACCTTGCCGAGCGTCTCGATCACGTACAGGGCAATCCCGGACACGATGGTGACTGCCCAGAGCGTATGGGACCAGCGTTTAGACTTCGTCCATCCCGCTGATCCCAGAACTGTCGCCCGCAGCGACGCGGTCGTGATCGGCGCCAGGGTAGCTGCGAGCTGCCGGTAAGCCTTTTCGAAGGCGGCAACATTCTTGCCGTCCAGGCCGCTCTCTGCAGCTTCCGCAATCGTCTCTACCACAGTGTCATCAATGGGCCGTCCCGTAGAGGTGCCGTAGGCCAGCAACTCGCGGGCATCGAGGAGTTGCCGCCGCAACAGATCGCGTTCTCGGACGGTCTCTCGATCGGCTGAGGTAGCCTCAGTTTGGTCCATAGCCAGCTCTCCCTCCGCGCGCACCTTCACGGCCTAATCTCCAGGACGTAGTTGTCACACCCACCTGGGGCCTTGGCCGAGTCGAGCCCAATCCGATCCTCGACCGGGCAACGGCCGTCGTTGACGTCGGTCGCGAGAACCACCGCGCCCACCTTGCGCAGTTCCTCGAGGATTTCGGGATCGGGGAGCTTCACCCCGGAATACTTGAACGGCCCCGAGCTAACCAACGCCCACAGCGGCGATACGGCGTCCAAAAACGCCCGCCTGCTGGAGGTCTTTGATCCGTGATGAGCGACCTGCAGGATGTCGGCATCGAGCAGCGCCGGATCTGTCTCCAGCATTTCTTGCTCCGCGCGTGCAGGGGCGGCCGAGGGGGGACGACGATCCCCGGATTCAGTATCTCCGGTAAGCAGTAGCGTGCGCTTTCCGAGTTCCACGCGCAGGACGATGCTGTTCAGGTTGAAGTCCGTCCCGTGCTGGACCGGGTCCGCATGAACGATGATGAACTTCGCTCCGACCCCGAGTGGCTCCTGATCCCCGCGACCGAAGGTGTCCCGTTCGAGCCCGGCTGGGATCGATACAACCTTGTCCCCGATCTCCACCTCTAGGCCGTGGGAATCCTCCGCGGCCGTGTGGTAGTGGACGCCGGGCTCGTCCACGGCGGCTTGGACGAATGCCCCTTGTGTTCCTGTTGGGCTGTTGATTCCCGACTCCCAGACGTTCTCGACGTGGTAGCAGTGCAGAACATCAGGCAACAGGGAGTTGTGGTCTTCGTGGGGGTGACTGAGGACGAGGTGGTTGATCGTCCTCTCTCCGGTGCCAGGAGCGCCCCAATCGTCGCCTTCCGGCACACACTCGGGGGGCCCGGACGGCCCTAGGACGGCGTACAAATACGACAGAAGTCGGTTTCCGTTGCCTGAGCCGGAGATCTTTCGCTTCTCGTCCCTTGAACCGCCGTCGAAGAGCAGGTTGAAATCCGCGCCCTGGACTAGAACGCTCATCCCGGTTCCGACGTCGATCAGGTGGATGCGATAGGTGCCAGGGGCTGGCGGAGCCGTGCTCAGATCCGAGACCCGGAACACCTGCTTGACGGTGACCACGCCGTTGCCGTCCCCGTGACTGCCCGTGCCAGCCGGGGTCTCGTCGTGGGCGGATTCGGATCCCGGTGTCGGCCCAGATGGCGCCGCCGACTCCTCGGAGGCTACTGTTTTTGCCTTACTGGCGTAGCCTTCGGTGCCGTCCGGTAGGCGCACCTTGTACCAATACGGCACCTCGTCGATCAGTTCGGCCTGCTCCCCGGCCTTCAGTTGTCCCACTGCGAGGCTATCGTTGCTGGGCTTCTTGCGCACTGTCACCGGGCTGGCGCCCTGGTCGGCCAGAGTGACTGTTCCCGCCCGGGCCGAGCCTACGACGACGCACAGGGCCAAACACAGCTGGAGGGCTCGCTCGCGGACATGCGTCATCTGTCGTCTTTCCAAAGGTCGTGCTCGTGTCTCGTGCGCTGTATCACTGCGGCGCTGGCACGAGGGTCCTGGCACTCAGCAGGGGCGTCGCTTGTGAACTGGATCCCTTACTGCAAGACCGGCGGCCAGGCTCTCCACGAGGAGGACGCGGACGGGCACGCGTTGTGGGCATCATGGGTGTGTCCGCTACGTCCGAATCCGCCAATCTGTCAAGGCGGCGCGTCCCGCCTACGTCTAACGACATACATCGACGGCATCGCGACAAGAGTTGCAGCGGAAGAGTTTGAGGCGCGCTGGCCCGATACTGGCTGGTGAGGATCACTGGGACTCGATGCATGGAGGCTCCCCCTATGACGTGATTCCCGGCGGTGTCCCCGCAGGGTTCTACCCCACTAGCACGGACGCGCAGACTCGCGACGTTCTGTGACGGGGAAAGGCACGCCGTGACGGAGGACGGTAGTTTGTGCTCCGCGTCGACTCACGGGAAAGGAATTCCGGGATGATGAGGTGCCCTTTGGAAGTGGGCCGCAGGTGGAAGCTTCCTCCAGTCTATGAGTCATCGGGATTCCGGTGCCTGCTTCATTGACGGCTGCTGCGCTTGTCCCTCGTGCCGCGTGCGCCGCACGCGCAACGGGCGTGTGGGCTCGAAGATGATGGCCACCCGCTCCGGTGCTGTCGGCGTTGTCCATCGCTCGATGCGAATGGCCTGTTCAAGCCGGCGCACCGCTCGGGATACGCGCTGCCGTGCGGCGGTGGGATCGATGACTGCTCCCTCCGCCTTACTGAGGTCCCGCGCGAGCTGGCCATAGTCAGATTCGTCCTGCGACGTGAGGACCCGGACCATGGCCCGGGAGAGGGCAGGCGGCATGACGTTCACGTGGCCCTCGACCACCCGCTGGAACCGTTGGACGGCGTAGCGGTCCGTGAGTTCGCCTCCGGCGCAGAGGAACGCGCGCCAGAGCCGGCGCCAGACTCGATTGATGTGCTCGTGATGGCTACAATTCTCATCCGCTTGTCGGGCCAGGCTTCGCGCCGCACGGGTGCCTCACGCGGCTCGGCGGTAGTCGTGATGGAGCCCCCCAAGAACGGGGATTCCCATGACACGGCCCTCGAGCTGGGAAGGACGCGGGACCGGCTGCTGCTGCGCCAAAGCCTGGTGCGGACGGGCTGCGTTGTAGAACTGCACGAACTCGGCGACGAGGTATCGGAGATGGTCCTCGCCGAGGATGAGAACGGGATCGAGCAGTTCGCGGCGCAGGGTCCCAGCGAACCGTTCGGCGAACGCGTTCATGTCCGGTGCCCGGGGCGCCGTCCGCACAACCCGCACCCCTGACGATCCGAGAACGCGGGCGAAGCGAGCGCCGAGCTTCGCGTCGCGGTCGCAGACGAATACCTCCGGCGCCGCATCCAGGGTGGCGTGCCGGGCTTGTTGCGCGCACCACTCGTCGCTCGGCGCGTAGGTCGCCGCGGCATGGACGATCCTGCGTCGACGCAGGTCGAGGAAGAAAAGCACGAAGACCTCACGGAACCGAACGTCGTAGGCCTGCACGAAGTCGCCCACCCACGTGACGTGGTTGCGCAGGAAGGTCGCCCAGCGTTGCCCGTCGCCTCGGGGCTTCGAGCAGCGCCTGTACTTCTGGATGGTTCGCTTGCAGACGCGGATACCGAGCTTGAGCAGCTCGCCCCGGAGGCGCTCCGCGCCCCAGCGCGGATTGCGCGCGGCCATCTCGCGGATGAGCGCCGCCCGCGCCGTCGGAGGTCGACCTGATGATCGAGAACGTCGTCGCCAGAACACGCGGAAGCCTGCCCGGTGCCAGCGGAGGATGGTCGCCGGCTGGACGAGCACCATGGCCTCGCGCCACGCCGGCGCCAGGCTGGCGGCGAACCCCATCGTGAAGCGCTGCCATGGTGCCCATCGGACCCGCCCCGCGATCTTCCGCTGCGCCACGATGAGCTGCTGCCGAAGCAGTGCGTTCTCGGCCACGAGACCCACGCGGCGGCGCACGACGTCGGCGAATAGCCCCACGAGGAACCGAAGTAGGTCGATCATGCGGGGCGTCGTACCGCGGCCAGCGCTCGGATGGTATTTGTAGCCAGGACGGCTCCACACATCCACGGGGAGCTGCTCAAGCTCGGCGTCGTCGTCAGCGAGGCCACCGTGTCGCGCGCCATGCCTCGACGGTCCACGCCTCCATCGCAAACCTGGCGCACGTTTCTCGCCAACCACATGCCCTGTGCCGCGGCGATCGATTTCTTTGTGGTGCCCACGGCGACGTTCCGCCTGCTGTACGTGGTCGTTGTCCTCGCGCATGAGCGGCGACGCATCGTGCACTTCGACGTCACCGACGCCCCGTGCGCCCGTTGGACGGGCCAGCAGGTCATCAATGCCTTCCCCTACGAAGCCGCACCGCGCTACCTGCATCGCGACCGGGACGCGATCTACGGGAGCGAGTTCATCTCGCGGGTTCGGTCGATGGGCATCGAGCAGGTGGTAAGTGCGGCACGCTCGCCCTGGCAGAATCCCTACGTCGAGCGGGTCATTGGCAGCCTACGGCGGGAGTGCACGGACCACCTCATCGTCACTGGTGCGGCCCACCTGCGGCGCGTGCTTCGTGAGTATGTGGCCTACTACAACGCCGATCGCACGCATGTTGCGCTCGACAAGGACTCGCCAGCGACACGGTCCGTGCTGCCGCCCGGTTGCGGCAAGGTGATCGCGCTGCCGCGGGTGGGGGGACTCCATCATCGCTATGAACGACGCGCCGCCTGACGTTTTGAGGACCCACAGGCCGTAGCGTCTCGCCGATGGAGTCAGTAATCTGGATTCCCTCCCAAGGCGTGTTCGAGAGGATGCCTGCGTTAGCGGTCAAGAAGGCTGAGCGCCTTATAGTCAGAACTCCGGTCGCAGGCACAGTACAGATGGCGGTCCTCGCCTGGCTCGATCTCGTTCGCGGCTGGGACAGCGGCCAACACCTTCTTGCCCTGAATCCGGGCGATCCATCGGGTCGCAGCCTCGCCCCGGTTCACGGTGTCGAGGGTGAAGCGGCCGTCCGGGTGGATCGTCACGGTGGTCTTCATCATCCGCCCACGCACGTAGTCGGCATCGAAGGACAGCCGCCCACGCTCATACCGGAGGTGTCGCTGCATGTCTGTCGCCATCCACTGGTCGTGCTCGCTGAAATGCATACCGGAGTAACCGCGAGGGCGGGCGTCATGGAACGACAGGAGGCCGATCGCGTAGATGAATCCGAAGGCGCTCCACTCGACATCGTCGTGCTCGTCGTCGCCAAGACGGCCCTCCAGGCGCACGTGACGGTCCCCGGTGGAGGTGGGGCTGATGGCAATATCGACGACCGTCACCTCCGCGATCATCGCGCTCTTCAGCAGTTCTTGCTCGATTGGGTCTTCGCGCTCCATGAACGGCGCGAGACTATTTCACAATGGCCAGCCTGGCGTCCATCGGCCGGGGCCGTATTGCGCAAAGCAGCCGCGTGCCGTGAGGGCGAAGCACGCCAGCGATTGGCAGGCCTCGGCCATTCCGGCGCGCTGGAGGCGCAGACGGGGCTCTGAACGCGAATCGTGGCCATTCACGTGCGAGGTCCGTCGAGAGGATCACGGAGCGGGCGT
>Ga0180076_1000022_pt1 | contig 12308 bp, 9 predicted proteins | sample EasRiv433_16_10D_FD_121772 | JGI IMG/M metagenome (GOLD analysis project Ga0180076, IMG submission 121772) | Soil microbial communities from meander-bound floodplain in the East River, Colorado, USA - East River metaG ERMLT433_16_10D | ecosystem: Environmental > Terrestrial > Soil > Floodplain ... | reverse complement strand
GCCGAGCTCGGCGCGCACGTAGTTGCCGAGCTGCACGCCTTCGCTGAACTCGACGTGCGCCAGGTCGTCGGCGCTGATCTCGTAGGCGACGCCGTAGACCACGGCGTGCTCGTCGGGCACGACGTTGGCGAACGAGTGGCCGATCGAGAAGATCGGCGGCTTGTCCAACACCAGCCGCCACCCCATGGCACGCACCGCGAGGGCCTGGCGCGGCTCGATGCCGCGGCGGCCGCGGAAGGTCGCGGCCTGCATGTTCGAGCCGTAGGCGAAGTACCAGAACCAGCTCACGCGTCCTCGCACGCGACTTGGAGCCCGAGCGATCGCCGCGTGTCCGCGAGCATCCCGATCCAGCAGTCCTTCCAGCCGTATTTGGCGGCCAGCAGGCGCCGGATGTGCTCGTGTCCCTCGGGATTCGACGTGCCCGCGGCGCGGCAGCGCCGCCAGCGCCCGCCGCGCCACAGCTCGATCTCCGGGTTGGCCAGGACGTTTTGAAGAAAGGCACGCTCCGGCGTGGCGGCTTCGATCCATGCCACCCCGCCCTCGTCCGCGATCCAGGTGCGCGTCTCCACGGGCATGCCGGCCGGGTCCCGGGTGCGCACGATCACGACCTCCCCGCTCTCGAGTGCCAGCAGCGTGAGCGCGCCCAGGGTGAGCGCGATTCCCATCCCGGCAACCACGATGCGCCGCGCCGTCCCCACGTGGTTGCGCCACTACCCCGCCCCGCGGGTAATCGCTAGGATCCCCCCGCGGAGGTGTCGATGGCGCTCGGGGCAGGGACCATGCAGGCGGAACGGGAAGAGCGGCTCGTCGTGCGCGATCCCGCACGCGGAACCGTCGTCGAGGAGCTGGCGATCGACGACGTCAGCGCGGTCGTGGCCGCGGTGCACCGGGCGCGCGCCGCCCAGGTCGCCTGGGGCGCCCGGCCGGTGCGGGAGCGGGCGAAGCTGCTCCGGCGCGCCCGGCGCGAGTTGGTCCGCGACCGGGAGGCCATCCTCGAGCGCCTCGAGCGCGAAACGGGCAAGGCGCGGGTCGACGTGGTCGGCGAACTGATGGGCGCGTGCATCGAGAGCGGGTACTTGATGCGCCGGGCAGCCCGGTGGTTGCGCCCGCTGCGCGTCGCGACGCGGCCGCTGCTCGGCAAGCGGGGCCGCGTCGTGTTCAAGCCACGCGGCGTCGTGGGAGTCATCAGCCCGTGGAACGCGCCACTCAACTTGGCACTCGGCGACACGGTGCCCGCGCTGCTCGCGGGGAACGCGGTGGTGGTGAAGCCCTCGGAGCTGGCCCCGCTCGCCGTCCGCCGCGCGGTCGCCGCCATGAACCGCGTGCTCCCGCCGGATCTGTTGCAGGTCGTGATCGGCGCCGCGGCGACCGGAACGGCACTCGTCGACCACGTCGACATGGTCTGCGTCACCGGGTCGCCCGAGACCGGCCGGCGCGTGATGGAGCGCGCCAGCCGCCGGCTGACGCCGGTGCTGCTCGAGCTCGGCGGCAAGGATCCGATGATCGTGCTCGCCGACGCCGACCTGGACCGCGCCGCGCGCGCCGCCGCCTGGGGCGGCTGCATGATGAGCGGGCAAGTGTGCATGTCGGTCGAGCGCGTCTACGTCGAAGACGCCGTGGCGACGCCGTTCACGGCGAAGCTCGTCGCCCAGGTCGCCGCGCTGCGCGTCGGCCTCAACGGCCGCGATGCGGACATCGACTACGGGGCATTCACGAGCCCGCGCCAGCTCGCCATCGTCGAGGAGCATCTCGCCGACGCGGTCGCCAAAGGGGCGCAAGTGCTCTGTGGCGGGCGCCGCTGCGGCCCGGAGACCGGCGACTTCCTCCAGCCGACGGTGCTCACCGGCGTGACGCACGGCATGCGCATCATGCGGGAAGAGTCGTTCGGTCCGGTGATCCCGGTGATGCCGGTGCGCAGCGCCGAGGAAGCGTTGGGGCTCGCCAACGACTGCGCGTACGGGCTCAACGCGAGCGTCTGGACGCGCGACGTGAGGCGCGGCGTGGCGCTCGCCGAGCGCATCGAGAGCGGCAACGTGTGCGTGAACGAGTGCGTCGTGTCGGCCGGCGTGCCGGCGCTGCCGTTCGGCGGCGTCAAGCAGAGCGGCCTCGGCACGCGTCACGGGGGCGCCGAGGGCCTGCGCCAGTTCTGCGTACGCCAAGCCATGCTGATCGAGCCGGGCAAGAGCAGGACCGACCGCGCCTGGTTTCCGTACTCGGCCAAGCGGGCGCGCTTGATGGAGCGCGCCCTGCCGCTCATGTTCGGCTGGTGAGCCTGCCCTCGACGCGCGCGCCGTCCCGCTTCCGGCACGGCGACTTGACGATTCTCTACGACCCCATGCCCGGCCCGCTCACCGCCATCGGTGCGGTCGTCGGCGTGGGCTCGCGCCACGACGGGGCGCATCCGGGGCTCGCCCACATGACCGAGCACATGCTCTTCCAGGGGACGCGCCGCTTGGACCAGCTGGCGATCAACCGCCGCGCCGGAGAGCTCGGCGGCGAGCACGACGCGGACACGGGATACGACGACATGACGCTCCACTTCGAGGTCTTCAACGAGGACGTCGAGGAGGCGCTGCGTCTCCTGGCCGACCAGCTCTTCGCCAGCACGGTGCCCGACGATCGCTTCGAGAAGGAGCGCCGCGTCGTGATCGACGAGATTCGAGGCCGGCGGGAGGATCCGGTCAACACGCTGCACGAGGAGGCCTGGCGTCGCTTCTTCGGCGACGCGTTCGGGCACCCCATCTGCGGCACGGTGGCGAGTCTGCGGCGCATGACGCCCGCGGTCGTGCGCGCCTTTCTCCGGCGCCACTTCGTACCGGGCCGCATGACCCTCGGCGTGAGCGGAGGCATCCCGCCGGGCCGACTCCGCCGGGCGGTCGCGCGTGCGTTTCCGCGCCGGCGCGGCGCGGCCGGACCACGCCCACGCCGTCCGCCTACGGGGCGCACCGGCGCGCTCCGCCTCCGTCGCGCGGATCTGCCCCAGGCCTATCTCGTGCGGCTCGCGCGCGTGCCGAGCGATCATCGCCGTCAGCTCGCGCTACAGGTGGCGCTCGACGTGGTGGGCGCCGATCCCGACGCCCGCCTCTTCCAGGAGATCCGGGAGCGGTTGGGGCTCGGCTACGACGTCGGCGCCGCGCTCGAAGTCGGACCGGATTGGGCGGTGACCGTGCTCTCGGCGAGCGCCGCGCGCGAGCAGGAGCGGCGGCTGGTGGACACCGTCGAGCACACCTGCCGCGATGCGGCGCGCGGCTTGGCCGCCGAGGAGGTCCGGCGCGCGCACCGCAAGCTCCGCTATCGCTTCGCGCGCCTGCAGGACTCGCGGCTCGACCGCGCGCTCGCGCACGCCACACGCGCGGCGCTCGGCCAACCGTCGCTGCCCGCGACGATCGCGACGCTCGGGCGCATCGAGCAGGGCGAGGTGGAAGCGGCGTGGCGCGAGATGATGCGCGCGCCGACGCTCACCGCCGTGCTCTCGTCATGAGAGCCGCATCGTCGCTCGTCGTGTTCGCGCTGGGCGCCGCGGCCGCCCGGGCCGAGTTGGTGCCGCTCGGATCCTGTGGGCCCGTCGATCGCCGCCACGATCACGTGGAGGTGATCGGCGCCACGTTGCACGGACTCGGCAAGACCCCGCTGGCGCGCTTCGGGGTCGTCGCCTTTCGCGACGGCGAGGGGGCGCCCATCCCCTTCGAGATCGACGAGCGGCGCGGCCGCAAGGTGATGGTGAGCGGCCCCGCCATCGAAGAGGCCGACCATCGGCCCGGACAGTTCGACTTCGACGACGGCCTCGTGTTCATGCCGTGCGACGCGGGCGACGAGCCGCCCGCCGCCGTCCGTGACGCGTACCTCGGACGTCTGGGCGCCACCGCCTGGCGCGAAGTCCGCATCGAGGACACGCTCACGGAACGGCGGGCGTACGCGTACGTGGTGGTGGCCGAGACCCCTCCCACCACCTCCCGGCGCTACATCGAGTACGACGCGCGCGACGTCGTGCGCACGGCGGGCTACCGCATCGCCATGGACCAGGCGCTGCCGGCACGTTTCTTCTTGCCCGGCCTGGGCGACCGCAACCTGCTCGATGGGCTCCGGCTCCGCGCCCACGTGACGTGGCTCGCCAACCTGATCCAGACCACCATCACCGAGCGGGACGCCCGGCACCGGCTGCTCGCCTGGCACGACGGACCCATCCGCGCGGTGCGGCGCTCGCAGCACGACGTGCACGTGGTCCTCGGCATCCATCTGAGCGCGGGCGTGGCGACCTCGTACTTCTACGCGCTCCACCTGGGCGGCCCGGGCAAGATGCGGCTCCCCATCTCGCCCGGGACGCTGTTCGGCAAGGTGACCGCGGCGGCGGGCGTCGATCTCCAGGGCCTCGAGGGCTGGCGGTACCGCGGCGCCGGCAGGTCCGAGGAGCTGCACATCGACGGACACACCAGCCCGGAGGAGACGACGTTCGATGCGCTCGGCACGTGGTTCCTCATGATCGGCGAGCACGAGGCGCTGCTGACAGCGCTCAAGCTGAGCCCGAACCTCTCGCAGGCACTGCCGCTGCACCTGCTCTACGCCGACGACGCGACCCGCGCCGATCCGCCGGAGGCGACGGTGGGAAGCGTACCGCTGGTCGGCTACCGGGCCGACGCGATCGAGAAGCTCCCGGCGGGATACTACGAGTTCGAGTTTCGCGTCTTCGTGCTGCCGGAGTATCGGCCGGGCGACGAGCGGCGCGTGCTCGACGCCTTCGCCACGCCGCTCCGCGTCTCCGTCACTGACCCAGCCGCGAGCGAAGTCGCTCCAGCACCGCATCCGTGAGGTTGCGGATCGGTTGCCGGTCGCCGCTCGAGAGATTGGCGATGGTGCCGGCCTCGATGTTGATGCGCAGCCGCTGTCCGGTGTGGAAGATGGCGGGCGCGTCGACGCCGAGCGCGGGGACGTCGAGGGCGATGAGCGCGTCGTCGAAGGCCGGCGCAAAGCTGGCCGCGACCACGGCGCCGATCCGCGCCGCCGCCAGCGCCGCGGCGGCCACCGCGCCGCCCTCGCCGCAGCCGAGGTTGTGCCCGGCGACCAGCACGTCGCCCGGCGAGAGACGGTCGGCCAACGCAGCGTCCAGATCGGCGAAGAGCCGGCGCGCCGCCTCGGTGGCGGGTAGCGCGGCGAAGCGAATGGGGAGCACGTCGGCCGCCCGCAAGTTGTCGGTGAAGGCCCAGGCGCGTCCGCTGCGCACGGGCACACGGAGCGGCCGGTCGCCTACGGAACCCGTGTCACGACCTGCGGCCATCGTGGCCCCGGGCGCACCGACACCATGCGGGACGGGTGTCGCAGAATGATGCGTGCCTCGTCGATCGAGATCGCCCGACCGAAGATGTGATAGCGCCCCTTGGAGTCGCGCTGGTTGTTGGCCCAGTCGGCGAGGTCTTCGGGTGTGGGGAGGTGGCCGAGGCTCTTGGCGCACTGGCGGACGACGAACCCGAGCATCATGCGCAGCGGCTCGATGGCCTGCCCCATCGAGATTGGTTGTCCCATGCGGCGCGCGAAACCGTCAAGTCTGAGCAGCGCTTGACACCCGATGCGGAGTTCCGCCGAGCGGGCAACGAGCCGTTGACGAGGCTCGGGCGAGTCCCCTAGATCCTCGACCGAACCAACGCACCTCGTCTGCGGAAGGGAGCGTCCGATGCTGCTGTGCGCCGTCGGTCCGTCCGAACGCCGGAGAACGTGGCTCTTGGTGCTGTCGGGTCTGCTGGCCTGGGCTCGGATCGCCAGCGCGACCTGCGACGTCGACCCCGAGGGCACCCCCTGCGTGGACGACGGCAACCCCTGCTCGCTGGACGTATGCGACGGCGCAGGGACGTGCGTCCATCCCACCGGCGGCCAGGCCGCGTGCGACGACGGGGATCCGTGCACGATCGACGACGCGTGCAGCGACGGTGTGTGCAGAGGGACGAGCGTGCCGGCGTCGTGCATCGACGGGGCGCTCTGCTATCGCACCAGCGCCGAAGCGGGATTCTCCCACACGGGCGTGAAGTTCGTCGATGGCATCTCGATCTCGGCCGGACGCGCGGCCGAGCCCATCGATTTTTGCCTGCCCGCACGGAGCGACGGCGGGGCTACGATCGCGCCGGCCCTCTCGCTCGCCTCGTACAAGTTCCGCGGAGGCGCCGTCCCGGACACGCGTCTCAGCATCACGGATCAGTTCGGCACGTTCGACGCGCAGGTGCGCGCGGTGAACCGCGTACTGGTCGCCACCACCACGAGTCCCACCGACCCGCCGCCCGCACCTCCCACCCCGCAGACGGCGAATCACTACGCCTGCCGGCGGCTCCGCGCCGCCGAGGGAACGAGCCTCCCCGCCGACATTCCGGTCACTGTGGAAGGCCCTCTCGGCGTCCACGCACAGGTTCTCCTCCAGCCGAAGCGGTGGTGTAGTCCAGCCGACATCGACGCTCCCGGGACTGGAATCGCGCACCCGCGCGCGGGCTTGCTCTGCTACGACGTGGTCCAATCCGACGCCGTGCTGCCGCCGCTCGAGGTGCACACGGCCAATCAGCTCGGCATGGGCAGCCTGGAGATTCTGGCCGCCCGGGAGCTGTGTATCCCGGCGAGCGCTCAGACTCCCGTCAGGCCGTGCCTCACGAGCGGTGACGAGTGCGGGCTCCCGTGCTGTCGGGAATACCGCGGGCAGCGCCCCGACTGCACCTACGAGCCCCTCGTCCCGAGTCCGCGCTACCTCGGGTGCGCCGGGCCGACCATCCTCGTCGACCCCACGCACTTGAACTTCCACCAGGTGACGCCCGAGAACAACTTCAACCCGGGGCGCTTCTGGGGCTTCGCGAAACAGCTCGTGCGCGACGGCTACGTCGTGCGCGACAACCTGACGCCGTTCGACGAGCTCCTGCCCGCGACCTCGGCGCGGATCATCGTCGTCGCCAATCCCCGCACGCTCGCCGGTGACGAGGCCGTCTCGCCCGCCGACGTCGCCGCGCTGGTCGCCTGGGTGGAGCAGGGAGGCTCACTCTTGCTCAGCATCGATCATCCACCGTTCGAACGAGTGGAGGCGCTGCTCGTGGCGCTCGGGCTCGTGCGGTCCGGCGCGAGTGCGCGCGAGTTCACGTTCACCCGCGCCGCCGGCAGCTTGAACGGCGCCTCGACGATCGCCAACGGCGCCGCGACGAGCGAAGCGGTCGACGAGGTCACCACGTTCACGGGCACCCCCTTCTCGATCGACCCCGCGCCGCCGCCCCAGGCGCAGTACGAGCCGATTCTCACCTTTCCGCCGGACGCCCCGGCGGACTTGGCCGGGCTGCTCCAGGGAGTGGCGATCCAGTTCGGCGCGGGCCGCGTCTACGTCTCGGGCGAGTCCGGAGGACTGACGGCCCAGAATACCTTCGGGATGCAGGAGACGCCGGACAACGAGCAGTTCCTGCGCAACGTCATCCACTGGCTCGATTCGTGAGTCGCACGGCGCCGCGCTTGACACGTGGCGGAGCCCGGCATCTCTTGTGGCGGCCGTGAGCACAGATGCCCCCGCCGGCGCCGAGCCGGCTCCGCCGCGCCCGAGCGTCGCCACCGGTCAGGCCTTCGACAATTTCACCCTGCCCGAGCCCGTGCGTGAAGGGCTCCGCCGTGCGGGGTTCACGCACTGCACGCCCATCCAGGAGAAGGCGCTCCCCATCGCGCTCGCCGGCCGCGACGTGGCCGGCCAGGCGCAGACCGGCACCGGCAAGACCGCCGCGTTCCTCATCACGCTGTTCACGCGGCTGCTGGAGCGCGAGCGACATGGGCCCGCCGGCGCGCCCCGCGCACTCATCATCGCACCGACGCGCGAGCTGGTCGTGCAGATCGCCGCGGACGCCACGCTGCTCGGCCAGGCCACACCGTTCGCCATTCAGGCCGTCTACGGCGGCGTCGATTACCGCAAGCAGCGCGCCAGCGTCGCCGCGGGCGTCGACGTGCTGATCGGGACGCCCGGGCGCTTGATCGACTACCACCGCCAGCGGGTCTACGACCTCGGCCGGGTCGAGGTGCTCGTCGTCGACGAAGCCGACCGCATGTTCGACATGGGGTTCATCAAGGACCTGCGCTACATCCTGCGCCAGCTCCCGCCCTACCAGCGCCGCCAGTCGATGCTCTTCTCGGCCACGCTCAGCTACGACGTGATGGAGCTGGCGTACGTCTTCATGAACGACGCCGAGCGTGTTTCGGTGACGCCGGAGCAGGTGACGGCCGAGAACGTCGAGCACATGGTCTACCATGTGGCGCTCGACGAGAAGATGCCGCTCCTGGTCGGCATTCTCCGCGGCGATCCGGCCGCTCGCGTGCTCGTGTTCGTCAACATGCGCCGCACCGCCGAGCGGATCGAGCGGACGCTCGCGCTGAATGGGGTCGCGGCGGCCGCGATCACCGGCGACGTCGATCAGCGGCGCCGGCTCAGCATCCTGGAAGACTTCAAGGCGGGGGCCCTCCCGGTGCTGGTAGCCACCGACGTCGCCTCGCGCGGGCTCCACATCGAGGGCGTCACGCACGTCATCAACTACGATCTGCCGCTCGATCCCGAGGACTACGTCCACCGCATCGGCCGCACCGCGCGCGCCGGCGCCTCGGGGAAGGCGATCACCCTCGCCTGCGAGGACTACGTGCAGGGGCTCGAGCCGATCGAGGAGTACATCGGCTTCAAGCTGCCGTTCACGTTCCCCGAGGAAGCGGAGCTCGTCCGCGACATCCGACACGCGCCGCGCGAGCGGCGGGATCGCGGCCGCGGCCCGCGGGGTGAGCACGGCGACCGCCGCCAGCACCACGAGCAGCGCCCGCGCCACGGGCGACCGACGTCGCACGCGCCGCACGGAGCCGCGTCGCACCCGCCCGCCCCACACGCCCCCGCCCCGCACGCAGCCACCGCCGAGCAGTCGGGCGCACCCAAGCGCCGTCGTCGCCGACGGGGCCGCGGTGGCGGTGGCGGCGGAACCCCTCCGTCGGCCGGTGCCAGCCGCTGAGCCCCCGCGCACTGCTGGCCATTCGCAACGCCCCCGGGTTATGAACGCGCCACCCGCGCACGGCGGGCGCTCGAATGGGAAAGCGATCGCGCGAGAAGCGCACCCGACGCGTCGACGTCCCGCCACGACCATCGGGCGCGCACGAGCCACCGCGCAAGGCGCCGCCCGAGTCGCCGCCGCGTCTTCCCTACGCCGCCCCCATCCCCCCCCGCGACACGCCCCGCGGGGGCTGGCCCGCCGATCGCACGGCCGCCGGTGTGCTGTTCGCGCTGGCCTTGCTGGTCCGCGCCGTCGTGCTGATCCAGATCGCCGGCACCCCGTACTTCCAGGTCGGCAACATCGACAGTGTGGCGTACCAGCAGTGGGCGGCGCGCCTCGTGGCCGGCGACTGGCTGCCTGCGGGCACCTTCTATCAATCGCCGCTCTACGCCTACTTCCTCGCCGCGCTCGAGGTCGTGGCCGGACCGAGCACGTGGGTGCCGCGCCTCGTCCAGATCGTGATCGGCAGCGTGAGCCCGGTGCTGCTCTACTGGATCGGTGCGCGGCTCTTCTCGCGCCGCATCGGCTGGATCGCCGGCATTCTCCTCGCGCTCTACGGGCCGCTCGTTCTCGAAGAGGTCACGCTGAGCAAGACGACGCTGCTCGTGGCGACGTCGCTGGCGGGTTTCGCACTCTATCTCCGGGGAGCCGCCACCGGACGTGCGCGCGATCTCGTCGCCGCCGGGCTGCTCTTCGGCGTGAGCGTCGTCGGCGTGGGACAATGGCTGCTGGTGTTCCTCGCGTTGGCGGTCTGGGTGCCGATGATGCTGCCCGAGCGGGTGCCCGCGCTGCGGCTACGCGCCGCCGCCGCCTTCGCGGCGGGTGGCCTCGTCTTCATCGCGCCCATGGCGGTGTGGAACAGCGCGCGCGGCGGCGGGCTCGTGCTCACCAGCGGCGACGCGGGACTCAACTTCTTCACCGGCAACAACGAACGGGCGACCGGCTTGCCGGCGAGTCCCGTCGGGCTCCGCGACACGCCGCAGTTCGAGGAAGGCGATGCGCGGCGGCTCGCCGAGCAGGCGCTCGGCCGCTCGCTCACGCCCGCCGGCGTGGCGCGGTACTGGACGGGACGCGGTCTCGAGTGGATCGGCTCGCACCCGCGCGCCTGGCTGGCGCTCCTCGGCATGAAGCTCCAGACGCTGTGGAACGGCTTCGAGATTCCCGACAACTACCACTACGTCTTCATGCGGCGGAACTTCCTCCCGTCGCTGTGGCTGCTGGTGACGTTCTCGCTCGTGGCGCCGCTCGCGCTCGTCGGCGCGGTGATGCCGTTCTGGCGACGGCGCGACGTGACCGCGCTCTACATCGCCTGCTTCGGCTACCTGGCGACGATCCTCCTGTTCTACGTGCGCGGCCGCTATCGCATGCAGGCCGTGCCGCTGCTGATCGTCTTCTCCGCGGTGGGCGTCGATCACGTGCTGCGCGCGGTCGCGGCGCGGCGCTGGCCCGCCGTGGCGGCGCTGGCGGCCGGGCTCACGGGCGCCCTCGTGTTCACGAATCGCGAGCACTGCGAGCCGGCCCATCACGGCATGAACGCCACCTGCCTCGGCGGCGACACCTGGTTCGACGGCGAGTGGCTCAAGCTGGCCGAGTGGTATCGGAATGCCCGCCAGCTCGACACGGCGATCGGCTATGCCGAGCGCGCGCAGCGTTGCTCGCGTCCGCGCTCGGTCGGCTGGAACCTCTCCTGGCTCGCCGAGCTGGAGACGATGCGCGTGGACGAGCTCATGCGCGCCGGCCGGCGCGACGAGGCCGCGCCACACGTCGCCCGCGCCGAGCAGACCTACCGCGAAGCGCTGCGGGTCGGGTACCGCCCGGGCGCCATGCAGAACAATCTCGGGAGCCTCTACGCCATCGCCGGAAGGCACGCCGAGGCCATCGTGGCCTTTGAAGCGGCGGCGGCCGCCCGCGCCCTCGACGCGGCGGGCGCGCGGCGGCTCGCCACGGCATACGTGGCGGTCGGGCGTTGCGAGGATGCGCGCCGCCGCCTGGAACGGCTCGACCAGGAACGCGGCTTGACGCAGCCGTCCGCCGAAACCCGCGCCATCTTGGCGCCCTGCGACGGGCAGCCGTGAGGGCGCGCGCGCAGGCCCCGCCGGCACCATCGTCGCTCACCGAGCGGCTCGAGCAGTACGCCCGGCGGCCGCGCCTGCGACAGGCCGTGTGCGCGCTCGCGTTGGCGGGGTTCGCGGCGCAGGCCTTCGTCGCCGCGCGCACGTACACGCCGACGCCGGACGAGTTCGTCTACGTCCCCACGGGGTACTACTACCTCCGCACGGGCGATTTCGCGTTCGACTCGACGAACCCGCCGCTGCTCAAGATGGCGACCGCGGCGCCGCTGTTCGCCATGGACGTGAAGCTCGATCGGGATCCCCACTGGCGCGACAACCGCACCGGCTGGGGCGCGTGGATCTTCGGCACGCGTTTCATGACGCTCAATCAGGGCCGTTACCTGGATCTCTTCTTCGTCGCGCGGGCGGTCGTGGTCCTGATCGGCGTGGGGCTGGGTTGGCTCGTCTTCCAGCGGGCGTCCGCGCTGCTGACCCCGCTCGCCGCGCTCGCCGTGCTCGTGTTGTACGGGACGATGCCGCCGCTCGTCGCGCACGGCGCCGTCGCCACGCTCGACATGGGACTCACGGCGCTCGTGTTCACGGCGTTCTGTGCGCTCGCCCGCTGGACGGCCACGCGCACGCTCGGCTGGGCGGCGGCGACGGGCGCGCTGCTGGGCCTCGCCTTTGCCGCCAAGGGCACGGCCGCGGTGTTCTTCCCTTTGGTGCCGGTGCTCGCGGCGGCGGGCTGGCCCGGATGGAGGGGGGACGACGTGCGCCGCTTCGTCGGCGGCGGCGTCGTGATGGGACTCGGCGCCTGGGTCGCCGTGCTCGCGGCCTACGGCTTCTCCGGCTTTCCGCTCCCGGCACCGCTCGTCGAAGGCGTCCGCTTCCAGCTCGCTGCCAGCAGCGCGGGCGAGTTTCCCGCGTTTCTCGACGGTCGCTGGTCGCAGACCGGCTGGTGGTACTACTACCTGGTCGCGCTAGTCCTGAAGACCCCGATCCCGACGCTCGTCCTGCTGCTGGTCGGGCTCGCGGCCATCGCCGCCCGCCGGCTCCGCGGGTCCGGGGATCTCTGGATGCTGCTGCCGCCGCTCCTTCTGCTCTACTTCCTCTCGTTTCACTACGGGAAGAACTACGGCGTGCGCTATCTCCTGCCCGCGTTCCCGTTTCTCCTGCTGATCGCAGGCTGCGGCGTGGACGCGCTCCTGCGTCTCGGGCGCAGCGGACACGCGGCGGT
>Ga0180076_1000021_pt1 | contig 12422 bp, 15 predicted proteins | sample EasRiv433_16_10D_FD_121772 | JGI IMG/M metagenome (GOLD analysis project Ga0180076, IMG submission 121772) | Soil microbial communities from meander-bound floodplain in the East River, Colorado, USA - East River metaG ERMLT433_16_10D | ecosystem: Environmental > Terrestrial > Soil > Floodplain ... | reverse complement strand
TGGGTGGGCTCCCGGCCGACGGAGCGCCCCCCGGGGCGCCCACCGCCCCCGAGCCGCCCGCGCCGGCGCCGCCCCCGAGCGGAAAGCTCACCAGCGACTGGGATCAATCGGTCGCTGCCGAACGCGCGACGGTCGCCGCGGTGGACGTGCCCGAGCGCGTGGACTTCGACGGCATCCTCGCCACGCTGGCGCAGCGGGACTGCGGCCCGGCGGTCGCCCGGCTCAACTCGTTCGCCGCGGCGCACAAGACGTCGCCGCTGGCCGACAATGCGCTCTACTGGGCCGGCCGCTGCTACATTCTCATGGGCGACTCCACACCACAGCGCTCCAGCGACTTCTACAATCAGGCCATCGCCAAGTTCTACGACCTCGGCACGACGTACCCCGAGGGCGAGAAGACGCCGGCGGCGCTCTGGGAGCAGGGGCAGCTCTTTCTCGAGCTGGGCGACGAGCCCGACGCGCGCATCGTCTTCTCGCGGTTGATTCGCGACTACCCGGGATCGGTCGAGGCGGGGCGCGCGCGCCAGAAGCTCGCCGATCTCCAACAATAGCCGCGTTCCACCACCCCGCCGGCTGCGCTATAGGGCCGGGGCGATGCGGGTGATCCGGCACCTCGAGCGCGCACTCCTGCCGCCGGCCGACGTCGTGCTGACGCTCGGCAACTTCGACGGGGTGCACCTGGGGCATGGCGCGATCCTCGCCAGGGCCCGCGCCGAGGCGAGCGCGCGGGAGGGGTGTTTGGTGGTGCTCACGTTTCACCCTCATCCCGCGGCGGTCCTGGCGCCGGGCCACGCGCCCGAGCGGCTCCAGTCGCTGCACGAGCGGCTCGTCTGCTTCGCGGCCGCGGGGGCTGACGTCGCCGTCGTGCAGCGCTTCACGCCGGCCTTCGCCGCCATCGACGCCGAGGCGTTCGTGCGGACGTACCTCTGCCGTCACCTGCGCCTCCGGCACGTGGTGGTGGGCCACCGCGTGAGCTTCGGCCGCGGTCGAGCGGGGTCGGCGGCCACGCTGACGGCACTCGGCGCCTCGTCGGGCTTCTCGGTCGAGAGCCTCGGGCCGGTGAGTGTGGACGGGGAGGAGGTGAGCAGCACGTCGGTGCGCGCCGCCATCGCCGCGGGCGCCATGGCGCGTTCGGCACGCCTGCTCGGACGGGCCTACGCGCTGCGGGGGCGGGTGGTGGTGGGTGACCGGCGCGGCCGCACGCTCGGCTTTCCGACCGCCAATCTGCACCTGCCCGGCGGCATGATGCTCCCGCCGGACGGCGTCTACGCCGCGTGGACCGAGACGCCGCGGGGACGCTTCGGCGTGGCACTCAACATCGGCGTCCGGCCGACGTTCGCCGGCCGCCGGCGCACGGTCGAAGCCCACCTGCTGGATTTCGACGGGGATCTCTACGGCCGGTGGCTCCGGCTCGAGCTCGTCGAGAGGCTGCGAGGCGAGGAGCGCTTCGCCGACGTGGCGGCGCTGCGCCGCGCCATCGCCGGTGACATCCGCCTGGCCCGCGAGGTCCTCGCGCGCACGTCACCGAGCCGAGGGTAGAGGGAGCGTGGCCGCGCTGCGTGTCACGGTGCCTGCGGGCGCGGCGGACATGCGCCTCGACCGCTTCCTCGCGACGCTGCCGGAGATCGGCACCCGCGCCCGTGGCCGGCAACTGATCGACGCGGGTCACGTGCAGGTCGACGGCGCGGTGCGCAAGCCGGCCGCCGAGCTGCGTCCCGGCATGCGCGTCACCGTCGTGCTGCCGGCGCCGGTGGCTTCGGCGCTCGAAGCCCAGGACATTCCGCTCCGCGTGCTCTACGAGGACGCGGACCTGCTCGTGATCGACAAGCCGGCCGGCATGGTCGTCCATCCGGCGCCGGGCGCGCGGCGCGACACGGTCGTGAACGCGCTGCTCCATCGCTCGCGGCTGATCGCAGGGGTCGGCGCGACCGAGCGCCCCGGCATCGTCCACCGGCTCGATCGCGACACCTCGGGCGTGCTCGCGATCGCGCTCACCTCCACCGCCCTCGAGGCGCTCGCGCGTCAGTTCCGCGAGCGCAGCGTGCGGAAGCGCTACGTGGGCCTCGCGCACGGGGCGGTGCGTCTCCCGCGTGGACGCGTCGAGCTGGCCGTCGGACGCGACCCACGGGAACGCAAGCGCATGCGCGCCACGGCGAGCCGCGGGCGGGGCGCCCTCACGACCTACGAGATCGTAGAGCGCCTGCCGGGTGCGACGCTGCTCGAGCTGGCCCCGCACACCGGACGCACGCATCAGCTGCGCGTACACATGCAGGCGCTCGGGCATCCGCTCGTCGGCGACCGGCTCTACGGAGGCGGGCGGCGCGCGGTGCGGGGCTGCCCCGCCGCGGCCGCCGCTGCCATCGAGGCGTTTCCCCGGCAAGCGCTCCACGCCGCCACGCTGGAGCTGGCGCATCCCACGACGGGCGCAGCACTACGCTTCGAAGCCCCACTACCCGCCGACATGACCGCGCTCCTACGGCAGCTCCGCAAAGTCAAAGCGGAGAGTGGAGAGTGAGCGTCTCGGTGTCGCACGCAGGAGCCCGCGCACCCGTCCCAACCAAGCGGCTCGCGCTCACCGGCGCGGCACCCCCGATTGCGCCAGCTCTCCGCTTTCTGGTAAACGACGCCAATTTGCCTAGACCCGCGCGGGGGGAAGTGATCGGCAACCGACTATGACAGACGTGACGATGAAGAACTTGCTCGAGGCGGGCGTGCACTTCGGGCACCAGACCAGCCGCTGGAACCCGAAGATGAAGCCGTACATCTTCGGCGCCCGCAACGGGATCTACATCATCGATCTCCAGCAGACCGTGAAGATGTTCCGCGATGCCTACAACTTCGTGCGGGACCGCACGGCGGACGGCGGGCAGATCCTCTTCGTCGGCACCAAGAGTCAGGCGCAGGACGCGATCCGCGAGGAGGCCGAGCGGTGCGGCGCCTTCTACGTGAACACGCGCTGGCTCGGCGGCATGCTCACCAATTTCCAGACCATCAAGCAGTCGATCGATCGCTTGAAGAAGCTCGAGGAGATGCTCGAGGATCCGCAGGTCATGGATGCGCTCACGAAGAAGGAGATGCAGGGGCTTCGGCGCGAGCGCGACAAGCTCATGGCCTCGCTCGGCGGCATCAAGGGCATGCGTAAGCTCCCCGATATGCTGTTCGTGATCGATCCCAAGAAGGAAGAGATCGCGGTGAGGGAGGCCAACAAGCTCGGCATCCCCGTGGTCGGCGTGGTCGACACGAACTGCGACCCCGACCTGATCGACTACCGCATCCCCGGCAACGACGACGCCATCCGCGCCATCCGGCTCTTCTGCGCGGCCGTGGCCGAAGCCGTGATCGACGGCCGTAACGTCTACGAGGAACGGCAGCGGGGCGCGGGGGCCGACGAGGCGAGCGGAACCGACGACGTCGTGGCGGCGGACCCCCTCTCCGGGGTGACCGAGTTCGAGGTGCCGCCGGCATGAGTCTCGATGCCGTCAAGGAGCTGCGCGAGAAGACCGGCGCCGGGCTCCTCGACTGCCAGAAGGCGCTCGGTGAGGCGGCCGGCGACGTCGAGAAGGCGCTGCGACTCTTGCGCGAGCGTGGCATCGCCAAGGCGGCCAGGAAGTCCACCCGGGTGGCCACCGACGGCCAGATCGGTGCCTACATCCATCCGGGCGGCAAGATCGGCGTGCTCATCGAGGTCAACTGCGAGACCGACTTCGTCGCCAAGACCGAGGAGTTCCAGCGTCTCGTGCGGGATCTCGCGATGCAGGTGGCGGCGAGTGCGCCGCGCTACGTGCGGCGTGAAGAGGTGCCCGCCGGCGAGATCGAGAGCGAGCGGCAGATCTATCGCGTGCAGGCCGAGAAGTCCGGGAAGCCCGCGCCGGTGATCGAGCGCATCGTCGCGGGACAACTCGACCGCTATTTCCAGGACGCCTGCCTGCTCGAGCAGGCCTACATCAAACAAAGCGACCGCACGGTGGGCGACGTTCTCAAGGAGGCCATCGTCCGCTTCGGCGTGAACGTGGACGTCCGGCGCTTCACGCGCTTCCAGCTCGGAGAGAACATCGACCGCCACGCGGGGGAGAAGGACAGTGCCTCTGGGGGTGACGCCGGAGCGTGAATCGGAGGGGGCGCCCGGCAAGCGGCCTCCCTACCGACGGATCCTGCTCAAGATGAGCGGGGAAGCCCTTGCGGGCTCGACGAGCTATGGCATCGATCCGGCCGTGCTCGCGAGGCTGGCCGCCGAGATTCGCGAGGTCTATGCCGTCGGGTGCGAGCTGGCGCTGGTCATCGGTGGCGGGAACATCTTCCGCGGCATCGCGGGCCCGGGGCACGGGATCGACCGGGCCACCGGCGACTACATGGGCATGCTCGCCACGGTCATCAACGCGCTCGCCTTCCAGGACGTGCTGGAAAAGCTCAACGTGCCCACCCGGGTCCTCTCGGCGATCGGCATGCAGCAGGTGGCCGAGCCGTACATCCGCCGCCGCGCCACCCGCCACCTCGAGAAGGGCCGCGTGGTGATCTTCGCGGCCGGCACGGGGAACCCCTTCTTCACGACCGACACCGCCGCCAGTCTGCGCGCCATGGAGATCGGCGCCGAGGTCATCTTCAAGGCGACGCGGGTCGACGGCATCTACACCGCCGACCCCAACCAGGACCCCAGCGCCACGCGCTTCGACGAGCTCACGTACATGGACGTGCTGCGCCGCGGCTTGAAGGTCATGGACTCGACGGCGATCTCCCTCTGCATGGACAACGACCTGCCCATCCTCGTATTCAACATGCTCGAGGCCGGGAGCATCCTCCGCGCCGTGGCGGGGGAGCGGATCGGCACCCTGGTACACGGGGGACGCGCATGACCGACGACGTGACCAAGAACTGCAAACAGGAGATGGACGCCACGGTGCGGGCGTTCCAGAAGGAGCTCTCGCACGTGCGCACCGGACGCGCCTCGACCGCGCTCCTCGACGGGATCCACATCGAGTACTATGGAGCGCAGATGCCGCTCAATCAGGTGGCGACGCTCTCGGCGCCCGATCCGACGCTGCTCGTCATCCAGCCCTTCGACAAGAGCACGCTGCACGCCATCGAGAAGGCGATCCAGGCGTCGGACCTGGGGCTCAACCCCCAGAACGACGGGAAGATCATCCGCGTGCCGATCCCGCCGCTCAGCGAGGAGCGACGCAAGGAGCTGGTCAAGCATTGCCGCAAAGTGGCCGAGGAGTACCGCGTGTCCACGCGCAGCCACCGCCGCGACGCGCTCGAGATGCTGAAGGAATTCGAGAAGGACAAGACCATCACCGAGGACGATCGCCGGCACGGCGGCGAGAGGATCGAAGCGCTCACCAAGGAGTTCATCGAGAAGCTCGATCACCTGCTCAAGGTGAAGGAGCAGGAGATCATGGCGGTCTGATGGACCTGGATCCCACCCGGCTCCCGCGCCACGTCGCGGTGATCATGGACGGCAACGGCCGCTGGGCCGAGCGCCGCGGGCTCACGCGGCTGCACGGGCACCGGGTCGGCAAGCAGTCGGTGCGGACGATCGTCGAGACCACGCGCCGCCTCGGTATTCCGTATCTTACGCTCTACGCGTTCTCGACCGAGAACTGGGGTCGCCCGCCCCGCGAAGTCGACGGGCTCATGTCGCTCTTGCGGCGGTATCTCGCCAGCGAGCTCGACAAGATGATGAAGAACGAGATTCGGCTGCTGGCGATCGGCAATCTTCGCCGCCTGCCCCCGGCCGTGCGCGACGCGCTGCGCTCCACCGTCGAGGCGACGCGCCACAACACGAAGATGACCGTGGTGTTGGCGGTGAGCTACAGCGGGCGCGAGGAGATCGCGCACGCCATGCGGCGCATCGCGCGCCGGGTGCAGCGTGGCGAGCTGAATCCCAACGCGATCACCCCGGAGACGGTCACCGAGCATCTCGCGACCGCCGGCATCCCCGACCCCGATCTCCTCATCCGCACCAGCGGCGAGATGCGCGTGAGCAACTTCTACCTGTGGCAGATCGCGTACAGCGAACTCTACGTCACCGACGCGCTCTGGCCGGACTTCCGCGAGCGAGAGTACCTCGAGGCGTTGGACTATTACCAGCGACGCCAGCGTCGTTTCGGTCGGACCGCGTCCCAGGTCGAGCGCCTGCGTGCTGCGAACTAGACTCGCGACCGCCGCGGTCGCGATCCCGCTGCTGTGGGTGGTGACCCAGACGCTCTGGCCGCCGCTGTTCGCTCTCTTCATCCTGGTGGTCGTCGCCCTCGGTGCCGTCGAGTACGCCTGGATGGCGTTTCCCGACGAGCCCCGCGTGCGGGCGGTCACGGTCGTGGCGACGCTCGTGGTCGGCCTGGGCATGGTGGGGGGCGGGCCGTGGCCCGGGGCGGCGGCCGCGGGCGTCTTCCTCGTCATGCTGCTCGGGCCGCTCAGCGCGTCGAGCGACTTGCCCGCGGGGCTGCACCGCTGGGCGCTCGTCTGGTTCGGCGTGGTCTACGTGGGCTTCTTGACGCCCCACGTCGTCTTGCTGCGCCACTCCTCGCCCGAAGGCTGGCGTTGGGTGTTGTTCACGATCTTCGTGGCGATGGGGTCGGATACCGGCGGCTACTTCGGGGGACGCTGGCTCGGGCGGCGCAAGCTGTTCGAGGCGGTGAGCCCGTCGAAGACCGTGGAGGGCGCGCTCGGTTCGATCGCGGGTGCGATCGTGACGGCGCTGGTCTGTGGGGCGGTGTTCTTCGAGCGCACCACCCCGGCGACCGGCATCGCGCTCGCCGTCGTGGTGAGCGTGCTCGGGCAGTGTGGCGACCTCTGCGAGTCGGCGCTGAAGCGTGCCTTCGGGGCCAAGGACTCGGGCTGGATTGTGCCCGGCCACGGTGGCATTTTGGACCGACTCGACAGCCTGCTCTTGCCGGTGGTGTTCATGTACCACTGGGTGGCGGTGACGGGCGGGTGAAAGAGGAATCATGGCGCTGACGTTGCTCGCATTCGTCGTGGCCCTTGGGGCCCTGGTCGTGGTGCACGAGCTCGGGCACTTCGGGGTCGCCAAGCGGGTCGGCGTCAAGGTGCTGCGCTTCTCGGTCGGCTGGGGCCCCATCGTGGCGCGCCGCATGTGGGGCGAGACCGAGTACGCGATCTCCGCGGTGCCGCTCGGCGGCTACGTCAAGATGCTCGGGGAGGACGACGACACGGGGGTCGCCGACGATCCCACCCGCTCGTTCGAAGCGCAGCCGCTCCGCCGGCGCATGGCGATCGTGCTGGCCGGGCCCGTGATGAACCTGCTGTTCGCGTTCGTCGTCTACGCGCTGCTGCTGGGCACGGTCGGCATGGACGCCCCGTCGACGGAGCCGCTCGTCGGCGAGGTGACGCCCGCCTCGCCGGCCTCCCGCGCCGGGCTCGTGACCGGGGACCGCGTGCTCGCGATCGACGGGACGGCCATCGCGACCTGGGATCAGCTCGCGGCGACCGTGCGCGGCTCCGAGGGCAAGCCGCTCGCAGTCCGCCTCCAGCGCGCCGGTGCCGAGCGCACCGTCGAAGTCGTCCCGCAGTTGAAGGAGACGAAGACGCTGTTCGGCGAGTCGGGAGGCAACGCCTACCTGATCGGCGTGGGGATCGCGACCGAACGCAAGCACTTCGGGCCGCTGGAAGCCGTGTGGCGGGGCGCCGAGCAGACGCTCTCCGTGTCGTACGTCGTGCTGAAGGGCTTCGGGCTCATGCTCACCGGGCGCGTCTCCGCGCGAGAGCTGGGGGGACCCATCGCGATCGCCAAGACCGCCGGCGAGCAGGCGCGCGCCGGGCTCGAGCAGTACCTCACGATGCTGGCCTTCCTGTCGATCAACCTGGGCGTGCTCAACCTGCTGCCGATCCCGCTGCTCGACGGTGGGCAGCTGGCGCTCTTCGGCGTCGAGGCGGTGCTCCGCCGTCCGCTGCGGCCGCGGGTGCGCGAGGCCGCCCAGAACGTCGGGCTGCTCGTGCTGGTCGTGCTGATGGTCTTCGTGCTCTTCAACGACCTCTCGCGGCTCGTGCAGGGCTGAGCCTCTGATCGTCCTCGGCATTGACACCGCCACCTGGACGGGGAGCGTCGGTCTCACGCGCGACGGCGGGGTGCTGGGCGCCTCGCACTGGCGCACCGAGCGCTCCCACGTGGGCGAGTTGCCGGACCAGGTCGGGCGGCTGCTCGCGGGGTGCGGCGTCGCGTGGGAGGAGGTGGACGCCGTCGCGGTCTCGATCGGACCCGGCTCGTTCACGGGGCTGCGCATCGCCGTCGCGTTCGCCAAGGGTCTCGGCTTCGCCGGGGGGCTCGAGCTCGCCGCCGTGTCGACGCTGGAAGCGTTGGCGTGGGTGGCCGAGGCGCCGCCGGGCGCGCGCGTCTGCGCGGCCCTCGATGCGCGCAAGCAGGAGGTCTATGCGGCGCTGTTCGACGTCGGCCCGGCGGGTGCGCTTCGCCGGGCCACGCCGGACGCGGTCTGGGGACCGGCCCCGCTCGGGGCCGCCTGCGGTACGGCGACGATCGTGGTCGGAGACGCGCCCGACGCGTATCCCGACGCCTTCGCCGGGGTGCCCGTGCGACCGTTTGCGACACATCATCCGCGCGGCGACGTCGTGGCGCGCTTGGGCGCGGCACGCCTCGCGACGGGCGTGCACGTGGCGGTGGCGGCGCTCGAGCCCGCCTACGTGCGGGCGCCCGACGCGAAGCTTCCGGCCAACCCCTTGCGTTGACAAGGGTTTTGGGACCGTATTACCCTCGCGACGCAGGCAGGGAAGTCGATGGAGAAAAAAGACGAGGAACTGATCATCACCCTGCTGGACCGCGAGCCCGAGCTACGGCGCTACTACGAGGAGCACGTCGACCTCGAGCGCCAGCTGGGCGCGCTTCAGCAACGGCCCTACTTGAGCCCGGAGGAGGAGGTGCACAAGAAGCGCCTCCAGAAGCTCAAGCTGGCCGGGAAAGACCGCATGATGGAGATCCTGGCGCGCCACCGCGTGCACTGAGCGGAGCATGCGCCACACCATCTCCATCCTGGTCGAGAACGAGTTCGGTGTGCTCGCGCGCGTGGCCGGGCTGTTCAGCGGCCGTGGCTTCAACATCGAGAGCCTGTCGGTGGCGGAGACCATGGAGCCGAGCGTCTCCCGCATCACGCTGGTGACCCGCGGCGACGATCAGGTGCTCGAGCAGGTGGAGAAACAGCTGAACAAGCTGATCAACGTCATCAAGGTCATCGACTTCACGGACACGCCCCACGTCGAGCGCGAGCTGGTGCTCATCAAGGTCGCGGTCGGCGCGCAGACGCGGGGCGAGGTCGCCAACATCATCGACATCTTCCGGGGCAAGATCATCGACGTCTCCGCGCGAACCTACGTCGTCGAGGCGACGGGCGCCGAGGACAAGATCGAGGCGCTGATCGCGCTGCTCAAGCCGATCGGCATCCTCGAGATCGTGCGCACGGGCCGGGTCGCGATGTTCCGCGGTCCGCGGCTGCTCACCATCGACGACAAGAACGAGGATCACGCGGCATGAAAATCTACCACGACCGGGACGCGTCGCTCGCACCCTTGCAGGGCAAGAAGGTCGCCGTCATCGGCTACGGCAGCCAGGGACACGCCCATGCGCTCAACTTGAAGGACAGCGGCATGGACGTGCGCGTCGGGCTGCGCGCCGACAGCGCGTCGCGGCCGAAGGCCGAGAAGGCCGGGCTCCGCGTGGTCGATACGGCCACGGCGGCGAAGGAAGCGGACATCGTCATGGTGCTCGTGCCGGACGAACAGTGCGCGGAGATCTGGGACCGCGACCTCGCCCCCGGCCTCACCAAGGGCAAGTATCTGGCCTTCGGCCACGGCTTCAACATCCACTTCAAGAAGGTCGTCCCGCCCGCCCACGTCAACGTCTTCATGGTGGCGCCCAAGGGACCCGGCCATCTCGTGCGGAGCGAGTACGAGAAGGGCCGCGGCGTGCCGTGTCTGCTCGCCGTTCAGCAGGATCCGAGCGGCGACACCACGCAGGTAGGCCTCGCCTACGCGAAGGCCATCGGCGGGACGCGCGCGGGCGTGATCGAAACCACCTTCAAGGACGAAACCGAGACCGACCTCTTCGGCGAGCAGGCGGTGCTCTGCGGCGGCATCACCGAGCTGATCCGCGCCGGCTACGAGACGCTGGTCGAGGCCGGCTATCCGCCGGAAATGGCGTACTTCGAGTGCCTGCACGAGGTGAAGCTGATCGTGGACCTCATCTACGAGGGCGGCATCGCCAACATGCGCTACTCGATCAGCAACACGGCCGAGTACGGCGACATGACGCGCGGCAAGCGGGTGGTCACCGAGCAGACGCGCGCCGCCATGAAGCAGATCCTCTCGGACATCCAGTCGGGCAAGTTCGCCGACGAATGGACGACCGAGTACCGCTGCGGGCTGCCGCACTTCCGCGAGCTGCGGCGCGAGGCCGAGAAGCATCCGATCGAAGAGGTCGGGGCGCGGCTGCGCGGGCTCATGCCGTGGCTGCAGAGTGATCGCCTCGTCGATCGCAGCCGCAACTGAGTGCTCCCGGGACTGCGCATCGCCCCCGAGGGCTGGCGCGTGCTCGCCTGGGTGGCGGGGGGGCTCGGGGTCGTGGCGCTCGCCGCGTCGGCGGCGGGCTGGTGGTCCGTGTGGGCGCTCTGGCTCGCGGGGGTGGGATTCTGCGCGTGGTTCTTCCGTGACCCCGAACGGACGGCTCCCGGCGACGACCGGCTCGTCGTGGCGCCCGCCGACGGCAAGGTGATCGACGTGCGCGCGGTGCGGGCGCCCGAGCTGCTCGGCGCCCCGGCCACTCGCATCAGCATCTTCATGTCGCCGCTCAACGTGCACGTGAACCGCAGCCCGGTGGCGGGACGCATCGAAGCGGTGCAGCACACCCACGGGCGGTTCCACGCAGCCTTCGCCGACAAGGCCTCGGACGACAACGAGCGCAACGCCATCGTGCTCGCCGGCGGCGGGCGGCGCTTTCTGGTGGTGCAGATCGCCGGCGCGCTCGCGCGCCGCATCGTCTGCCGGCACGTCCGCGGCGACGCGCTCGCGCGCGGCGAGCGCTACGGACTCATCATGTTCGGCTCGCGGGTGGACCTCTACGTGCCCCCGGACGTGACCGTGCGGGTGGCGCGGGGGGCACGTGTGCGGGCCGGCCTCACCGTGGTAGGAGAGATCCCGCGATGACGAAGGCGCCCGTCCTGTCGTTCCCTCCCCGCCGCCCGCGCGGGATTCCCCCGCTGCGCAAGGGGGTCTACATCCTGCCGAATCTGTTCACGTCGGCCGGGCTGTTCGCCGGCTTCTACAGCATCATCTGTACGCTGCGGGGCGACCTCCACCTGGCGGCGATCATGATCCTCGTCGCGCAATTCTGCGACGTCATGGACGGACGGATCGCGCGCTTGACGCGCACCTCGAGCTCGTTCGGCGTGCAGTACGACTCGCTCGCGGATCTGGTCGCGTTCGGCGTGGCCCCGGGCATTCTCGTCTGGCGCTGGGCGCTGGAGCCGTGGGGCCGCTGGGGCTGGCTCGCCGCCACGGTGTACGTGACCTGCGGGGCGCTCCGCCTCGCCCGCTTCAACGTGCAGGCGGGCAGCGTCGAGCGGCGCCACTTCATCGGGCTTCCCACGCCGGCCGCGGCCGATGTCGTGGCGGCGACGGTGCTGATCTACTTCTACTTTGGCGGCCAGGGGGCGGCCAACAAGATGCTGGTCATGCCGCTGCTCATCATGGGGCTCGCCGCGCTCATGGTGAGCGAGGTCCGCTACTTCTCGTTCAAGGAGTTTCAGCTCCACCATCGCCATCCGTTCCCGGTACTGCTCGGCGTGCTCTGCCTCGTCGTTCTCACCATCGCGGAGCCCGAGTTGATGCTGTTCGTGGTCGCGACGAGCTACGCGCTCTCGGGTCCGCTCGGCGCGACGCTGCGCTTCCTCGCCCGCCGGCGCCGTGCGCGGCGGCCGCCGTCCGCCGCTCCCGGCGATTCCTCCGACGCGGACGCCGGGCCCACGCGCCCCGTGCGTCTAGCTTGACAAGCGGCGGGCCCGGGGCTAATCGACGAGCCGATGTCGATGACGTCCCTACTTCGACGCGAGGACCGGCTCGCGGGACTGCTGCTTAGCACCCCGCCCGCGGCTCTCGCCCGCGTGTAGGGACCACCGACCCACACTCGCGTGAGGATGCCACGGGCGGCTGCCGTCCGTGGCTTTCGTGTTTCTGGGGGCGAAGCGCGGTCGGTGGCGGGTGGCGGAAAGGGAGCCTGCAATGGACCGAGTTCAGATCTTCGACACGACGCTGCGCGACGGGGAGCAGTCCCCGGGTGCGACCATGAACATCGAGGAGAAGCTGGTGATCGCCCGCCAGCTCGAGCGCCTCGGCGTCGACGTCATCGAGGCGGGTTTCGCCGCCTCGTCCGACGGGGACTTCGAGGCGGTGCGGGTCGTGGCGGG
>Ga0180076_1000020_pt1 | contig 12678 bp, 7 predicted proteins | sample EasRiv433_16_10D_FD_121772 | JGI IMG/M metagenome (GOLD analysis project Ga0180076, IMG submission 121772) | Soil microbial communities from meander-bound floodplain in the East River, Colorado, USA - East River metaG ERMLT433_16_10D | ecosystem: Environmental > Terrestrial > Soil > Floodplain ... | reverse complement strand
TAGCTGCAGCCGCAGCCGCATTTGCGGCCTCGCAGTTTATCATGCTCTGGTACAGGTCCTGACAGGTCGTAGAAGCGTCGGCCGCAGCGACTTCCCCGGCTCCGGTGAACACCGCATTGCCAGCGAGGTCCAGGACCGTGAATGTAGGCTGGTTCGGGTTGCTCGCATCATAAAGAATCGAGCCGAACGGATGCCACAGCTGCATTGTCGAGGATCCGCCAAATCCAAACAACATCGTATCGTATGCAGGGAGGAAATCGCTCCGCGAAATCATCGACATAACCACGCCGTCCGACCTTTCGAATGTGGCCACCCACTCAGTGACTCCATTCCTGTCGCATCGATACACGGGCGGATCATTGCTATCGAGAGAATCGGTGAGAGCCGCGGTTGAGAATCCGAAACCCTGAGCACGCAGCAGCATTATGTTGAACGCCGGGTCGAATCCGTACGCTTGTTTGTACTTTATGGCGGAGGTCCGGTAACACCCCGCAGGTGGCTCCCAAGTGCAAGTATGACTGCAGAAGTCATTGTCGACCGTGTTGCCGTCGTCGCACTGTTCGCCCGTGTTCAGCACGCCGTTGCCGCACAGATTGGGCGGCAGGGAAGAAGAAGTCGATGTCGAACTCGAACTGGAGGTGGTTGTTGAACTCGATGAACTAGACGAGGTTGTGCTCCCAGGCGGCTGCGTTGTTACCGTGCTGCTCGTCGAGGTGGAAGTTGAGGTGGTGCTGCTAGTAGATGTGCTCGTGGTTGTAGGAGGCGGCGGGGGAACGAGAGTGAACGTATATTTGTAATAATTTGAGGAGAACCAAATTCCAGACAAGAGATTCGAGAGGGCGACATGCAGGTAATCGATACCGGCAACGTTGAAGTTCACGGTCGTCAATGAGCAGCCCGCGGTCGCGGGACACCTATCGGAGAACAGTAGAACCTCATCCCCGCGTGCTGTCCCGATGCGCACTGTGGCTGCAGCTCCGGGTGGGAGACTGAAGGCGAAGTGCCAAGGGCTTCCCGGAAGACCGGCGACCGGATACAAGTACCAGTCATCGTCGTCGGTGGGTGGCAGGGTGCCTGTGCCCTGGAGTCCGGCGGCATCGAAGCTAAGACGGTTTGCTCCGGGCTCTGTTTCGCCCACAGGACAACCCGTGAGGCCGATACCGAGAAGAAGTAGGGCTGAGGAACGGATCCAAGGCGCCGCTCGCGACGCCAGGCAAGAACGTTCGGTAGACACCGCCCTCGGGGAGGTCCCGGCACCTGTTGAACTGACGGGTTGAAACAACGAGCGGCGGCTCCTTTCCTCATTCCGTGGCGCGATCATTGGCGTCCTCCCTTCGCTGTTGCGCCGCTACGCCGGAAGGACATGCTCGGTCAATGACAGCTAGCACTCTAGGGATACAACCTATCGCCCGCCTGCATGCTTGACATCGATCCCGAACCCGATGGGTGCTGTGACTCGATGCGCCACAGCCATCTGTCGCGCACTGAATGCGTTGTTGACAGCGCCGCCTTGACATTGCTACGCGCCAGCCATGTTCCGCCACGTGGTGCTGGGGCTGCTCCACAGTGGAAGCCCGCAGCACGGCTATGCGCTCATGCGGGAGTATCGTGAGCGAGTCGGCGCGCAAGTCAGCACGGGAAACTTCTATCGGGAGCTGCAGCGGCTCGTCGCCGACGGGCTCGTCGCGATCGCCAAGCGGCGTGACGAAGACGACGTGCGACGGGCGCCGTACGAGATCACAGCCGAAGGGCGGGCCATGTTTCGGGATTGGTTCATCGAAACAACACAGCTCGACCTGAGTCGTGGACACGAAGACGAGTTCGCATACCGCGTTGCATTCCTCTCCGACGTCGACCCGGTGGATGCACGAATGGTCCTGGACCATGCGCAGGAGCAGCTTTGGGCGCGTGCCAAGAGTTTGGAACGGACGCGCGCGACGCTCCTTCGCGCTGGTCGGCCCACCGATCGTCTTCCAGAGCTTCCGCTCACGATCAGTCGTCAAATCCGGCGTGTGGCCGCCGAGATCGCGTTCTTGGACGATCTCCGCGCCACATACGAAGCCTGGCTCGCGGCAAGGCAACAGGTTTCGCGGGTACGGGTTGTGCGACCGAAACGGTCGAGTGGTGGGGCTCGCGAGCTGCCATCAGGTGCGAAGTGAGCCCTGCGTCATTTGCTCTCACCTGGCGCTTTCTCCGCGGCGGACTCGGACGGTTGATACTCACAGTGCTCGCCGTGGCGTGCGGCGTGGCACTCGTATGCGCAATCGATCTGGTCAATCGCGCGGTGTACGCGGCCTTCGGCGAGGTCCTCGACACCATGTCAGGGAAGGCGGCGCTACAGGTGACGCCGGGTGAGGGGGCATTTCTTCCCGAGGATCTCGCGGCGGAGGTGAAGGCGACACCCGGAGTGGATCTCGCGGTCCCCGTCGTCAGCTCGTGGGCCTTTCTCGCCGACGGAAGCGGTGAGCAGCTTACCGTCCACGGCGTCGACATCGCGAATGACGATGCCATCCGGGTCTACGAGCCGGCAGCACAGTCCGGGGTGGTGGAGAATGTGCTCGCCTTCTTGAATCAGCCCGATTCGATCATTCTCACTGACGCCTTCGCGGCGCGCCATCACCTGACCCTGGAAGATCCGCTTGAGCTCGATACGCCCACGGGCCGCCGGCGCTTCGTCATTCGCGGGCTCCTGGCGCCAACTGGGATCGCGCGACTCCAGGGTGGAAACCTGGTGGTGATGGACATCGCCGCCGCAGAGCTGGCGTTCACGCGGCCCGGTCTCGCCAATCGGATCGATGTCGTCGTTCACCGTGATGCCGACGTAGGCGTTGTACGCGATGCGCTGATGGCGAAGCTGCCGGCGGGTCTGCACGTCGAGGCGCCCGTCCAGCGTCGGGTCGACCTGCAGAAGGTCCTGCGCTCGGTGCAGACCCTCCTTCAGGCCGTGGGGATCTTCGGGTTGTTCGCTGCGTTTCTCATCACCTTCAGTCGCTTGAGCGTCGTCTTCGAGGCGCGCGTCGGTCAGCTGGCCGTGCTACGATCGCTCGGGGTTCGCAGTCGACGGGTCTGGTGGGAGCTGGTGAAGGAGGGTGCGCTCATCGGTGCCTTCGGGATCGCACTCGGCATTCCCGCAGGAATCGCTCTCGCGCACCTTCTACTGCCGTTCATTGCGACGACAACTGCCATCGGAGCCAAGGTATCGATCGGCGAGGTCACACTGTCGGCACGGCCGGAGTCGATGCTGCAGGCAGGGGGTTTGGGGCTCGTCGCTGTCATTCTCGCGGCGCTCGTGCCAGCCCGACAGGCGGCTCGGATGGCCGTGATGGAGACTCTCCGCACCCGCGACGTCGAGAACGAGCGCCCGCTTGTTCCCCCGCGTGCGACCGGCGTCATTCTCGTAGTGGCCATCTGCTGCGTGGCCTGGCACATGGTCGTGGTTACGGCGCTCAGCGGTCTCGTCGCAAGCGCGCTGGTCAGTATTGCCATGGCGCTGCTCATGCGTCCCGCGCTTGGGGCGACGTCTCCCCTCCTGCGCAGGCTCGGGCCTGCCGTCGCAGGCGCGACCGGCCGATACGCGGTCGGCACGCTCCTCCGGTCTCCGCGGCGGACGGCACTCACGATCGCGACCATCGGCATCGGCTTCGGTGTCGTGCTGTGGTTGTGGACGCTCGCGGGAAGCTTCGAGCGGTCCGTCCGGGACGTGATGCCTGGCGTGCTGCGCGGCGATCTCGTCGTCGGTTCGCCCAACATCGCGGCTGGGTACATCGAGGCACCACTCGACGACGGATTGCTCGAGGCCGTCGCTGTGATCCCCGGGGTGCGCGCTGTAGTCGGAGAGATGACTGCAGATTGGCAGTATGACGGCGGGCCAATTGCCCTCAACGCCTTCGATCCGAACTACTTCAGCGAAGACACGTTCGGGACATGGCGCTTCATCGGGCGTACGCTTCCCGACGCGGGCGCACTGGTCGCCCGCGGGCACGGCGTGCTCGTCTCGGAGAACTTCGTACACAACATCGGGCTCGACGTGGGTGACGTGCTCAGGCTCGACAGTCCGAGCGGCCCGCTCAGCGTTCGCATTGCCGGCGTCACCGCTGACTTCCTATCACCGCGCGGGACGGTGTTGCTCAGCCGCGATCTCTACCGGGCGCGTTGGCGTGACCCGCACATCACACACGCGCTCGTGCGAGTCGATCGGGGCGTGGAAGTGCCGAGCGTGCGCGAACGCATCGCGCGGACGCTCGGCGTCCGCTATGGGATCCGCGTTCAACGCCTCGACGAGCTCGTGGCGTGGTTCGCGGAGCAAGTCCGCCGCGCCTTCACGGGACTCGACGTATTGGGAATGCTCGTGCTCGTTGTAGTGCTCGTGGGCGTCGGTGACGCGCTGGCCGCCGGGACCCTCGAACGCACGCGAGAGCTGGGAGTGTTGCGGGCGCTCGGGTTACGCCGTCGCCGCATGGGGCGGATCGTGCTGGGAGAGGCATTGATCCTGGGGCTACTGGGCGTCACTGCCGCGGTCTCATTCGGTCTTGGGCTCGGCGTGCTCTGGGTGACCACGACGTTTCCGGCGCTGATCGGTTGGACGCTCACCCTGTACGTTCCTCTGGCGCGCGCAGCGGGGATCGCGCTAGCGGGGATCGTCGTGTGCTTGCTCGCAGCATATGTCCCTGCGTCGCGCGCCGTGCGGCTCGATCCTGTCGTCGCGTTGCGAACGGAGTGACCATGAGCAACTTTCTCAGCGTCGACAACGTCACGAAGTGTTACGGCCGCGGGGCGTCGGCGACAACCGTTCTCAGCAACGTGGCGCTCAACGTGCCAGCGGGCGAGTTTCTTTCCGTCATGGGACCGAGCGGATCGGGGAAGAGCACCCTCCTCAATCTCATCGCCGGTCTCGACACACCGACCATAGGCCGCATCGTGGTTGGGGGCGACGACATCACGGCACTGCCCGATGATCAGCGCAGCGACTGGCGCTTGCAGCAGGTCGGGTTGGTCTTTCAAGGCTTCAACCTCATCCCCACCTTCACGATCGAAGAAAATGTCACGTGCCCGCTCGAGTTCTTGGGACGCTCGAGCCGCGAAGCCCGCGAACGGGCTCGCGCGATGCTTGAGCAGGTCGACCTCGCGCGAGCGGTGCATCATCGCCGCCCCGCAGAGCTGTCGGGGGGCGAGCAACAACGAGCGGCCATCGCCCGCGCGCTCGTCGTGGAACCGAGCTTGCTGCTCGCCGACGAGCCCACCGGCAACCTCGACTCCCGTACGGGGGAGATGGTCCTCGACCTTCTTCGCCGCCTGAATCAAGAGCAACGGTTGACGGTCGTGCTCGTCACTCACAGCGCGCTGGCCGCTACGTACGGGGATCGCACGGTCGAACTGCGCGACGGTCGAATCGTCCGAGACGTGCGCGCTTCGGCCGACAGCGGAGGGCGAGTCGTCCCGCTGCGCGAGTCCTGACCGCGCGTCACGCGAAAGCGGCGTCCGACAGCCAACCCCCGGAGCGCAGGAGCAGCAGTTCGCAGCTCAACCCCGGCCCGAACGCCATCATCACGCCCAGCCGGCCCGCGGGGACGGGATTCATTTGCCGCAGGGCCTCGAGGATGAAGAAGACCGTTGCGGACGAGACGTTCCCGTAGGCCGACCAGACCGCCCATGAAGGCGCGAGCGCACGCTCGGAGAGCTGCAACGTCGCGCCGACCGCTTCGAGCACGCGTGGACCGCCCGGGTGGATCACCCAGAACTCGACGTCGCTTCGCCGCACGTCATGGGCGGCGAGGAAACCATCGAGCGTCGCGGGTAGGTGCTGCGCGACGAGGTTTGGCAAGTCCGGCGAGAGCACGAGACGGAGCCCCGTGTCGGAGAGACGCATGCCGAGCGCGTCGGTTGTCTCGGGCCAGAGGCTCGTGCCGGCAGCGAGAATCTCGGGACCGCGTGGATCGGGTGAGCGGCCGACCACGGCAGCCGCGGCGGCGTCGGCGAAGAGGATGTTTCCGATCACGTCGCTCGCGGCGAGATCGGTGGTCTGCATGCAGGACGAGCACAGCTCGATGCTCACGACCAAGGCGTGGCCGGCACGTGAATCGAGCAACTCGGTGGCCACGCCGAGGCCCCCCACGCCCGCGGAGCACCCCAGCTCCGTCACCGGCACGCGCCGTGCCTCGGGCGGCACACCTAGACGCGGCAGCACGTAGGCATCGACCGACGGCAGCATGTAGCCAGTGCATGAGACGGTGATCACCACGCCAAGATCGCGCCCTTGGATTCCGGCGGCGCGCAGCGCGCGACTCCCGAGGTCTTCGGCCAGTTCTCGAGAACGCTGCTCGAAGATCCGAGATCGGGCCCCAGGTGTGAGATGCAGCAGCTCTTCGAGCGACGTCTCGATGTGGCGTCGATCGATGCGCGAGCGCTCGACCATGCCACGGAAGCGGACGCTCCCTTCGTGCCCGCCCGCGAGCGTGGGCAGCTGCGCGAGGGTATCGTCGCGGGAGAGGAACCGCGCCGGCACGTGGGTCTCGACGCTCAGGAGCTGTAGTCGCTTAGTATTCAGGGGCACCTGTAGGCGAACGGTCAAGATACGCTGAGACGGCGCACGGCGCCCAGTCGTCCTTCGAGTTGGTCAACTCGCTCTCGAAGCCGCCAGTGTGCATCTGTTCCCCTCTCGCCGAGGTGATCCTTCAACCACAAGCGCGTGATGGACTCAAAGTGATGCAGCGGCTCGACTTGGCCAGTGAGCCGCTGTAACAGCCGGTCTCCTGCTTGTAGCCGGTGTGCTCGACCAGGCGACCGTATTGCGCAAAGCAGCCGCGGTGCCGTGAGAGCGAAGCACGCTGGAGGCGCAGACGGGGCTCTGAACGCGAATCGCGGGCATTTACACGCGAGGTCCGTCGAGAGGATCACGGAGCGGGCGTTCCGAAAACGTGCGCGCGAAGACCCTCCCAAGTATTGGGAAATCCGAGGCCCTGAAGGGCTCCGCGAGATTGGTCAAAATGAGTCGTTTCTGACGCTTACACAGACGGAGACGCTGTCGATTCGGCTGGAACGAGAAAGCCGCCTCTCTCAACAAGTTCCCCGGTCTGGATGAGCCGGGATACGGCCTTGCGCGCAGCCCTCTCGACGTGAGCTCCAGTGCGCAGATAGCCAAGGACACGCGCGACCTCCGGTATGAGCTCCTCAACCGTCACGGCAGCCGCAAGGCGAACAATCACGAGTGCTGCCCCCCGAGCTCCTCTGGCGGGACATGTTCAATACGACGAAGCGGTGTGTCCGTGTCGCGAGGGCGCCTAGGTTCCGCCTAGGTTGCACCTGACCATCCTCCACGACCAGAGAAAGTCACCCCTCCGCCTTATGTGCCCCTTCTTGATGCCTTCCCTTATCTTCGACGCGACGATCTTTTCGACAACCGAGCCGGCACGCTGCAAGTTGTACATCCGAGCCAAGCGAACAACGACTACATCCTGATGAACCGGCCCTTCATGTGCGACAACTCGGATGACATCGTCCCACACGCTAGAGTCCTTACCGTCGTAGAACTGCTCTCGCGACCGGGAGCGCGCTGGAGTCTCGGAGTAACTCCCGATGCTCGGGTTCCCAAGGTAAGGATCATCCTCACGCTCCAGTCGTAGGGATGAAGCCTCCTGCTCACCTTCACCGTACTCCTGCGTCGCGCGACCGTTTCCGTCGCCTCCGTGACCTTCTGAGGCGCTGGTAGCTGAATCCGGCTCGAGGTCCCCGCTACTGTTGCTTGAGCCGCCGCCGGTTCACTCGAGCGGGTCGCACGAGGGCGGCGCGTCGGCGTTTTTTGCCACGTACTTCTTCCCGGGGGCGAAGGTCGGCTCGCCGCCGAAGCTCATGCAGTATTCGTGCGCTCCCAGATCGAGCACGACCCCGACGGGCCTTGGATCGTTCGCGAGCGTGTGGCCGAGATCACCCCCCGCTCCGCGCACGATCAGCCGGCGTCCGGGCTTGACGATCACGTGCGTGATCGGACCGGTCGACGTGAACTTCCATCCCTTCGACGCATTACGGCGCTTGAGTGGCCGCCAGCCTTCCTTCGGGAGGTCGTACGTGGTGTCGAAGCCGCCCGAGCTGGACACGACGTGCAGGCTTCCGCCGAAGAGCGTTGGATCGTCCGCGCTGCTCGGCCCGGCGGGCGTCAGCGCGGCGTCGCGCGACACGAGGCCGAGTCGGCGCTTGTCGGGGTTGCCGGCGTCGTCCTTCAAAATGAGCTTTGACCCGGTGAGCGGCTGGCTTCCGCCACCCGGGAGCGTTGTCGAGGTCGTGCTGCCGCCCGGCACCGTCGTCGTGGTGATGGTCGTCGTGGGGTTGCAGAGCGACACACGATAGTCGCCCGCTTCGCGTTCGCCGACGTCGTAGACGCGAAGCGTGTAGCCTCCGAGATCGGTCGCGAGCGAGCGTGCGTCCTTGCCGCACACGCCGCCGAGCGACGCGCCGATCGGGTCGTAGAACTCCCAGCAGGCGTTCAGCAGACCCGCCGTGGTTTTGGTCTCGATCGCCACGACGTCGCCGCTGGCGCCGGTCACTCGGTAGGTGTCGCTCTCGCCCTTCAGGTCGAGCGAGCCGTTCACGATCTCGCCGCAGCCGATCGGTGTCGCGCAGTTGTGCACCGTATCCGACACGACGACGAGATTGATGTCGTAGTTTCCGGTCTCGAGGTCGTCGTTGTCCGACACCCGGATCGAATATCCGCCCGCCTGCGCGAGCGTCCGCTCGAGCTGCCCGCAGGCGCCGCCGAGCGATATGCCTTCGGGATCGTAGATCTCCCAACACGCGCCGAGGTTGCCGCCGGTCTCGCGGGTCGTGACGCTGATGGTCTCCGCGGCGGCCGACTCGTAGCGGAACGTGTCGCTCTCGCCGATGCCCGCGAGGTTGCCGGGAAACGTATCGCCGCACACAATGTCCTGGGCGCAATTGTGCGCTGTGTCGGAGACGAACACGAGGTCGAGATCGTACGTTCCCGTCTCGTTGTCTCCCTGGTCGAACACGCGAATCGTGTACACGCCGGGAACGGCGAGCGTCTTCTCGGCCTGCCCGCACGCGCCGAAGACCTGGATACCCTCCGGATCGTAGAGCTCCCAGCACGCGATCAGGAACGCGCTCGTTTCCTGCGCCGTGATGCTGACCGTCTCGCCCACGTCGGCGACGAAGGCGTAGGTGTCGCTCTGCCCGACCATCGCCAGCGTGCCGGGGAGGTTCTGGCCACACGCGATCGATTGCCGGCACGACGACGACGAATCGGAGACGACGACGAGGTTCACGTCGTACGTACCGGTCTACAAGTCGGTGTTGTCGTAGATGCGGAGCGTATAGTCCCCGTCGGCGGCGAGCCGCTTCTTGGCCTGGCCGCACGCGTTCGCGATCGAGATCCCGGTCGGATCGTAGAGCGTCCAGCATGGGAACAACGCGTTTCCGGTGGCGGCGGACGTGATGCTGAGCACGTCACCGGTCTGTCCGACGATACCGAACGTGTCACTCTCGCCCACGACCGCGATCGACCCGGCCGGCGTGTCGCCGCACTCGAGATCGGACGCGCACGAGCTGCCCGTCGACGAGACGAACCCCACCGACACGTCGTACGAGCCCGTCTTCGAGTCGGTCGCGTCGAACACGCGGATCGTGTATCCGCCCGAAACGGCGAGCGTCTTCTCGCCCTGCCCGCAGAAGAACGCGATCGCCGCTCCGACGGGGTCGTAGAGCTTCCAGCAGGCCGACAGACCGCCACCGGTCTCCTGTACCGTAATGCTTACGGTGTCGTTCGCGAGGGCGGTGAACGCGAAGACGTCGCTCTCGCCGATGAGCCCCAGGTCGCTGGCCGCCGAAACGCCGCATGCGACCGACTGCGCGCACGCCGACGTCGTATCCGACACGAAGACGAGATTGACGTCGTAGGACCCGGTCTGGTCGTTGTTCGCGTCGAAGACGCTGATCGTGTACGCGCCGGCTGCCGGAAGGGTGCGCTCGCCTTGCCCACACGTTATGCCGAGCGTGCCGTTCGGCCCCTCGAGCTCCCAACAGGTCTGGAAGAGCCCGGCGGTGAGCTGCGTCGTGATGCTGACGGTTTCTCCCGCGTCGGCCGTGAACGAGTAGCAGTCGTGCTCCCCGAGGCTCGTGAGGACACCGGGCTGCGTCGTGCCGCAGGTGATCGCCGCATCTGACGAACACGTAACAGCGGTGACGGTGGCCGGCGACAGCGCAACGGCGAGTGCGACGGCGATCGAAGCTCCGAGCCACACCGGACGTCCCATGCGGTTCCCTCCCCGCCATGGCTCTTGGCGCAATTGACCCGGGATGTCCAGGCGCACGCGGAGGCTGCCGGACTGCGGGCGCCGCCGTATCCAGTCGGACCACTCGTGCGATATCCGAGATTCAATGATCCTCTCCGCGTGGGCTAAGATCAGCGGGTGTGTAAAAGAGGATCGGGCGACGTAACCTTCCGGTTGCCACAACCAGACCCGGTTGGAGCCGGGTGGAAGGAGACATCGCCCATGAGGAGCAGTAGCAGAGAAGAGAGTCCGAAGACCAGGCCGACGTGGGAGACGTTGGAGACCTGGGTCCGCGGGAAGGTCCAAGACTTCGTGCAGGAGGTGTTGGAGGTGGAGGTGACGGAGTTGCTTGGCCGGCAACGGCACGAGCGCCGGGCCGGAATCGCCGCGCCGGTCGGGTATCGCAACGGCTACGGGAAGCCGCGCCGGCTGGCCGTCCAAACGGGGACAATTGTGCTCCGCCGGCCGCGCGATGATCGGGAGGCTACTTGATCGAAAAGGGCCAAGGCCGAACAGCACATAGCTTCGCGACCCTTGCCTGCTCCCACCCGTCCTCGCGCCAGCCCGGCTCATGGACGGGAAATCCCGATGTCTGCCCGGTACAAAGCGTATGCGTGTCATCGGGTGCGAACCGTGGGCCTTTCAGGCCGAACCTGCTGTCGAGGCTCACTGAACGCGTGTGCCGGAAGCGTGTCTGCGAGGACCGCCTGAAGTATTCGCAAATACGAGGCCTCGAAGGGCGCTGCGAGATAAGTCCGCAAATTGCACCGGCTCCAATTTGCCGCCCGCAACCTCGCTGTTGACGCGCCGATCTCAACCACGGGCGAGCAAATCCACCGGGGTGAGACTCGCCGGCGGTGCACTAGCCTAGGCCACCCGGAAAGAGACCTCTTTGGGGTCCTCTAGCGTGAGCAATAGAACCTAGGCCGAAAAGAGAGCGGCGGAGCTCCGAGCCGACGATGAACGCGCGCGCTATGCCAGGCCTTGGTCGTCGAAGAAGGTTTGCAGCATGGTCTCGATGGCGCGACGTTGGGCCAGGGGAAGGTGGCGCTCGAACCGCTTGCGACAGGTAGCGTCGAAGCGCATTCGCGCGCCGAGCAGCTCGAAGTCGCGCTCGGGGTTGTAGTAGAAGGGACAATTGCGCGGAGGACGGTCGTGTACCACGTTCTCTCGTACGTGCGCCTGCAGAAGATCGTCCGCCAGCGTGCCGACGAGCAGGTTCGTGAAGACCCGGCTCGTGACGATACCACGTGGCGGGATCGGGAAGCCGGCGGTCGAGAGCACAAAGATCTTGTGCTCGCCGTCCGGGTCGCCCCAGGCGAAGAGGTTCTCTACGAGCCGTCCGAGGCGATTGGTGCTCTTCCCCGGGAGTTTGATGGTCCCGACCAGGGGCCGGTCCGTGATGCAGATCAGGTAATCCGTCGCGAGCTCCTTTTGGCGATCGAGGAGCCGCTCAGCGAACCGATCGGCGTTGAGATACGGCCCCTGGTCGGTGTCGCGCCAGATTCCCAGGGGCAGGACGAGCCGCACGAGCGTGAACTCGGCGACCTGCTGCACCGCGTTCAATCGTGCCGCGACGTCTTCCAAGCCCGGATAGGCTTGGGTGAGATCGGCGACGGCGACTCGAATCAACCCCTTCACGGCGGTCGAGCGGGCGGCGGTCGTCGCCGGGCGTGCGACGGAGCCCACCTCGGGAGTCAGCGCGGAGGGCATCGCGACGCGCTCGCGCAGGCGACAGAGCCGCAGGTCGGGGTCGCGAGCGTGCAGCACGGGCACGGCCCAGTCGATGCTCTCGCCGTCGAGCGCGTAGTTGAGCGCGATGCGCGACTCCCGCGCCGCTTCGCCGAGCGAGGCCCCGTGGGCGAGCGACCAGTAGAAGTGATCGGCGAAGGCCATCGCGGACGGGTCGAGCACCTTGTACTGGTTGGCCACAACGGCGGGGAGACCGCCCTCGACGAGCGCCTGCGCCACGCCCCGATTCGAGGTGTCAGTGGCGTCACGCGCCGTGTCGCAGGCGTTGAGGAAGACGAGCTGGATGCCACGGTTGCACAGTACCTCGCGAAGCTCGCGGGTCTTCATCGGATGCGTCTCGCCCGACCCCGTGGTGAACAGCAGCGTGCCCTGGTTCGCCTCGCGGTCGAAGGCCCCGTGTCCGATGAAGTGAACGATGTGATACGGGCGCGTCTGCCCGACCGCCCGAGATTCGATCTCGCGCGCTTCGATCACGTGGTGCAGGCGGGCGGGCGTGGCATGAGTCAGAACCGCGATCTCGACCAGCCCGCTCTCCATGAGCATCCGGAAGCTTCCACGAATGCGCGCCTCTTCCTCGGCGGCCGACAGCTCGACCGTCCCGAGGGGTTGGGCGACGACCACGAGCATGCGCAGCGCCTCCAGATCGAGG
>Ga0180076_1000019_pt1 | contig 13033 bp, 13 predicted proteins | sample EasRiv433_16_10D_FD_121772 | JGI IMG/M metagenome (GOLD analysis project Ga0180076, IMG submission 121772) | Soil microbial communities from meander-bound floodplain in the East River, Colorado, USA - East River metaG ERMLT433_16_10D | ecosystem: Environmental > Terrestrial > Soil > Floodplain ... | reverse complement strand
GCCTTTCGTCCTGGAAGAGGTGCGCGAGGCGATTCGACACGCGATCGAGACGCACCATCTCGCCAGGCACTACCACCGGCTGCACGCCGAGAACGCGCGCCTGGTCGAAGACCTGCGCGTCGCCAACGAGCGCCTCGCCAGCGAGAACCGCTATCTGCAAGAAAGGGCGATCGACGGCGCCGGCTTCGGCCGCATCATCGGTGAGAGCCCCGCCATCCGGCAGGCGATCGAGCGCGCCCGCCGCGTGCTCGATACCGATGCGACCGTGCTCCTCGAGGGACCGACCGGATCCGGTAAGGAGCTGTTCGCTCGTGCGCTGCACCACGAAGGGAGGCGCCGCGACAAGCTCTTCGTCGCCGTCAACTGCGGCACGATGAACGACGAGCTCCTGGCCAGCACGCTCTTCGGCCACCGCAAGGGAGCGTTCACGGGCGCGGTGAGCGAGCAGACGGGTCTCTTCGAGCTGGCCCATGGGGGCACGCTCTTCCTCGACGAGATCGGGGAGACGAGCCCGGCGATGCAAGTGCATCTGCTGCGCGTGCTGCAGGAGGGCGAGATCATGCCGCTCGGCGCCCGGCGGCCCCTCTACGTCGACGCGCGCGTGATCGCCGCCACCAATCGCGACCTCCGCGAGGGCGTGCAGCGCGGCTCCTTCCGCATCGACCTGCTGCATCGGCTGCGGGTCTTCCCGATCGAGATTCCCTCGCTCGCGGTGCGCCGCGAGGACATCCCGGCCCTGGCCGAGCACCTGCTCGTGCGGCTCAACACGAAGCTGAAGAAGCCCGTGACGGGGTTCACGCCGCAGGCCATGGAGGCGCTCCAGCGGTACGACTACGAAGGCAACGTGCGCGAGCTCGCCAATCTGATCGAGCGCGCGCTCATCCTGTGCCCTGCCGGGGAAGCCATCACCGAAGACGACCTCTTCGAGCGTCTCCCCGGCGCCCCGGCGGGCTCCGCGGGCGGCTCGCCGCTGCGCGATGCCGTCTGCCGCTTCGAGCAGGATCTGATCCGGGACGCCATCGCCGCCTGTGGCGGCAACAAGACCCGCGCCGCGCAACGCCTCGGCATCACGTACCGGGGCTTGATGATGAAGATGCAGCGGTACGGGATGACCGGCGCGGGCGAGCGGGCGACGGGCTGAGCGCAGTAGCGGACACCATGCCGGGGCACCACACGCCCAGGTGCGTCAGAAGCGGACCTGCGCCCCAAAGACGAGCGGGATCATGCCGTCGCCGTGGAAATCGCCCGTGAGCAGCACGTAGGTCGCCTCCGTGTACAGGTGCACGCGCGGCGTGAGGTAGATGTCCACCCCGCCGCCGCCCCGGAAGGTGAACGCCGTGGTCGTGTCCTCGGCAACCGTGGTACCGTAGACGTCCGCTTCGGCGTGCGCAGACGTTCCCCCGATCCCGACCAATCCGTAGGGCTGGACACGACCCGGCAGCAGGTAGCCCTTCAGGTTGACGGTCCCGGTCAGGGTCTCGAAATTGACGTCGGTGACGCCGAAATCGCCCCCGATGCTGTGGGTGTATGTGAGCTGCCCTTCCACGGCGAAGTGCCGGTGAAAGCGGTAGCCGCCGCGCAGGTCGAAGCCGAGGCTGTCGCCGGTCAAGTCCTCGAAGTCGGTCTCGTTCAGGGCGCCCACGAAGCCGCCCCCCACGAAGCCGCCGGTTCGAGCGAAGTCCTCGTCGGTGGCACGCGCCACCCCGCCCGCGGCGACGACGATCCCGAGAGTCAACAGCAGTGCTCGCACTCGCATTGTCCCTCCTCCGTCCGCGCCGCTCGCGTGCGGCCGCCGGATCGCGACGCCCCTCATGGGACAGGACGGACCTGCCGTCAAGCGGTACCGGGTAGGTGCGTCGCAGCTAGCGCACGTGCAGCCGCGGAATGCGCAGCCGGTCGAGCAGCCGGTGCGGGCGCTTCACCGCGCGCAGCCACTCGACGTAGGCGTCGAACTCGACCGTGAGACGCTCGACGTCCACCTCGTACGCCGCGGGCTTCCAGTCCTCGAAGGTGATGAGCGCCCGCACCAGCAGGTGCTCCGCGCCCTGGGTGGCCCCGCGGCGCGTGCGCAGATGCATGCCCGCGGCGAGCTGCACCAGCGCTTCGAGGAAGCCGCGCTCGGAACCCGTCGTCGCCTGCCACGTCTCCTCGAAGAGCTGCTGCGCCGTGAAGTAGCGGCCCCGGTTGAAGAGCCGCACGCCGCGCCGCACGGCCGCGGCGACGTCCGGTCCCTCGCTCATCCGCGATCGACGCGCGGCACGGCTTTGGCGAGACGGGCCTCGAACTCCTCGGCCGAGCGGCTCTGCGAGACGTCGAGATCGAAGTCGTCGACCGCCGGCGCGGCCGCGAGCTTGGCGCGCAGCTCCTCGGCCTCGCGCTTGGCGAGCCCGACCTTCGCCAGATCCGCCGCCGTCACGCGCGCTCCAGACCCGACGAGGTCCTCGCCGGCCGTGCCCACCACTTGCCGCAGCGCCATCAGCTCGGTGCGCGAGAGATGCGCGCCGCCGTACTCGTAGTCGAACCAGGCCTCGAAGCTGAGCGGCGCGACGCGTTTCACCATGCCGGCCATGACGCGTGCGTAGACGCGGATCTCGTACTGCGCGTGCGCGTCGGCCCGCAGCGAGAGGAAGTGGAAGAGGTTGTGGAGATCGATCTTCCAGTACCACTGCGTGTACGTGGAGAGCGGCAGATCGATCCGCGCCAGCTCGCGCGCCACGTCCTCGCCGACCAGCCACTCGTAGGTTTGGGCAGCCTGCTCGCGCAGCCGCGTCCACCGCTCCACCACCCGGGGATACAGCGCCGTCAGCGCCTCGCCGGACCGGCCCTGGCGGTTGGTGGCGCTCTGCGCCTGCAGCTGCTCCGGGACCGGCATGTAGAAGAGCTGTGGGATCAGGGAATACCGGCCAGAATATTCATTCAGCGAGCTGGCGCGATGTCGTACCCACTGCCGCGCCACGAACATGGGCATCGCGCAGTGGAACTTGAACTCGACCATCTCGCTCGGCGTCGTGTGGCGATGCCGCCGGAGATACCGGATCAGGCCGCGCGTCTCCTGCGAGCGGCGCGTGCCGTAGCCGTACGAGACGCGGGCGGCGCGCTCGACGTCCTCGTCCGACCCCATGTAGTCGACCAGCGCCACGAAGCCGTGGTCGAGCACGGGGAAGTAGCGCCCCAGGATCTCTTCCGCCGCCGGATTCGTCGGTCGCTTCGTCTCCACCACCTCACCTCCACGGCGGACCGACCAGGTCCATCACCAGGCCGTCCGCGAGCTTCGGATGGAAGTACGTCGACTTCTCGGGCATCACCTCGCCGGCGTGGCAGACCGCGCGCACGGTCTCCATCGACGGCGGAGTCACCAGAAATGCGGCAGTGGCCTCGCCAGACGCGACCGCAGCCACGGCCTCCGCGTCGTCGTGCGTGAACGCCAGCTCGTCGGCCCGGATGCCGAGCGGGGCGAGCAACGCGTCGCGCAGCACGGCCACGTCGAGGGCGCGAATCACCGCCGGAAGGTGCGCCAAACGTGAGGCGGCGCCGGCCGTCGGTTTGAGCCGCAGCCGGTGATCGGGCAGCACGAGATCGATGGCGCCCGCCGGACGCCCGGCCGGCTCGCCGAGCGCTTCCGTGGTGAATGCGCCCTCGAGCACGCCCGCCAGCGCCGCGGATTCCAGGCGGCGCGGCGCGCGGAGCAACCGGTGGGTCGGCAGGATGACCAGCCCGTCCTCCTCCATGTTGACGAGACACGCGAGGATCCAGGTGCTCGCTCCCGCGCCACCGAGCTCGTTGCGATAGGCGAGCCCCGTCTCGTAGCGATGGTGCCCGTCGGCGATGTAGATCGTCTCGGGTGCCAGCGCGTCCCGGAAGCGGTCGATCTGCGCGCGGTCGGTCACCCGCCAGAGCGTGTGTCCACAGCCGGTCGGATCCGTCACATCGAGCGCCGGAGCGCCGAGCGGGCCCAGCAGATTGCGCAGCGACTCGCCCGGCCGCGCGTAGAGACCGAAGATGGGGCTCAGATACGCGCCCGTGGCGCGCATGAGCGCCAGGCGGTCGGCTTTGGGCCCGGGAAACGTGCGCTCGTGGGGGCGCACCACGCCGCTCGCGAACTCCTCGAGTCGGAGCCGGCAGATCACGCCGTCGCGCACCAGCGCGCGCCCGTCGGGTAACGTGAAGCGCTGCGAATAGACGTAGAGCGCGGGCTCGGTGTCGGCCACCAGCACGCGGGCCTCGATCCACTCGCGCAGCGTGCGCGCCGCGGCAGCAGCTCGATCGCCCTCGCGCGGCAGAATGAGCCGCACGGCGTTGTAGGGGCTGCGGTCGTAGAGCGCCGCCTGCTCGGCGGGCGAGATCACGTCGTAGGGCGGCGCCACCACCGCTGCCATCGCGCCCACGCGTGCGGGATCGTAGCGCAGGCCGGCGAAGGGAGAAACGACCGCCATCACTCCCGTGCTTATCCTTCCGCCGCCCCTTCCGCGAGTGCCGCGTCGATGGCTGCACGCGAGACGAGGCCCTCGCGGAGCACCCGCACCACCTCACCTTCCACCGCGAGCACCGTGGAGGCGCCGCCGGGCAGCTCGCCCCCGTCCACGTACGCGTCGACAGCGTCGCCGAAGTAGCCGCGCGCGAGCTCGATCCGCCGCGGCGGCGCGCCGCCGGGCGGATTGGCGCTCGGCGCCGTGAGTGGGCCTCCGAGCCCCGCGACCAGCGCCGCCGCCGTGGAATGCCCCGGCACACGCACGCCGATCGTGCCGGTGCCCGCCGTGAGCGCCTCGGGCAATCCGAGCCGCGCCGGCACGACCAGCGTGAGCGGCCCCGGCCAGAGCTGTAGCGCCAGCCGCCGCGCCAGTGGAGGAAACGCCGAGCTCATCGTCTCGGCCATGGCGAGGTTCCGGACCAGCACCAGGATGGGCTTCCCGGCCTCGCGCCCGCGCAGTGCGACGAGCCGGGCGACCGCGGCGGCACTCGTCGCGTCCGCCCCGAGGCCGTAGACCGACTCGGTCGGGAACACGACGAGACCGCCGGCGCGCAGCCGCTCGAGCGCGGTGACGATGGGATCAGGCACGCGGCAGCGCCCGCCGGCCGATGTCGCGCCGGTACTGCATGCCGTCCCACGAGATCTTCGCCACCGCCGCGTACGCCTCGTCGATCGCGCTACGGATCGTGTCGCCGAGCGCAGTCACGCCGAGCACCCGCCCGCCGTCGGCGACGATGCCGGCGGGCGTCGCCTTCGTGGCGGCGTGGAACACCATACCGCGCGACCAGGTAGCCAGCGCGTCGAGGCCGCGGATCACCGCCCCCTTCTCGACCGGGCCCGGATACCCCTTGGCGGCCAGCACGATACACACCGCGGGCCGCGGATCCCAGACGACCTCGAGGCCCGCGAGCGTGCCGGCGGCCGTGCGCGCGGCGATCTCGACCAGGTCGGTCCGCAACCGCAGCAGAATCGCCTGCGCCTCCGGGTCGCCGAAGCGCACGTTGAACTCGAGGACCTTGGCCCGCCCGTCCTTCACCATGAGGCCGGCATACAGGATCCCCCGATACGCGATGCCCTCGGCCGCAAGCGCCCGCACGGCGGGCTGCATGATGTCGCGCATCACGTGCTCGTGGAGCGCGGGCGTCACCACCGGGGCGGGCGAATAGGCGCCCATGCCACCCGTGTTCGGACCGCGATCGTCGTCGAAGATGCGCTTGTGGTCCTGGGCCGGAGCGAGCGGGACCACGGTCGTACCGTCGGTCACCACCATGAACGACGCCTCTTCCCCCTCGAGACACTCCTCGATGACCACGTGGCCGCCGGCGTCGCCGAAGACGCGCCGGCGCATCACCTGATCGACGGCGTCGAGCGCGTCCTCCACCGTCTGGCAGACGAAAACGCCCTTCCCCGCCGCGAGGCCATCGGCTTTCACGACCAGCGGCGCGCCCAGCGCACGTACGAAGCGCGCGGCCGCGTCGGCGTCGTGGAAGGCCTCGAAGGCGGCGGTGGGAATGGCGTGGCGGCGGAGAAAGTCCTTGGCGAAGACCTTCGACCCCTCCAGGCGCGCGGCCTGCGCCGCCGGGCCGAAGACGGCGATGCCCGACTCGCCGAGGCGGTCGGCGAGGCCGAGCGTGAGCGGCAGCTCCGGCCCGACCACGACCAGATCGATGCGCTCGTCGCGCGCGAGGCGCACCAGACCGGCCACGTCGTCGGCGGCCACCGCGCGGCAGTCGGCCACCGCTGCGATGCCGGCGTTGCCCGGCGCGCACACGACCCGCTCGGCGCGCGGGCTCCGCCCCAGTGCCCACGCCATCGCATGCTCGCGGCCGCCGCCGCCGACCACCAACACCCGCATCGGCTCCCTCAGTGCCGGAAGTGCCGCACGCCCGTCATGATCATCGCGACGTTGCGCTTGTCGGCGGCGGCGATGACCTCCTCGTCGCGCGTGCTCCCCCCCGGCTGCACGATGGCGACTGCGCCCGCCTGGGCCGCCTCTTCGAGCCCGTCGGGGAAGGGAAAGAACGCGTCACTGGCGAGCACGCTGCCCGCGAGCGAGATGCCCTGTCGACCCGCGCGCGCGACGGCGTTGCGGATCGCCTCCACGCGCGAGGTCTGCCCGCCGCCCACCGCGAGCGTGCGGTCGTCGGCCGCGAACACGACGGCGTTCGATTTGACGTGCTTCACCACCCGCCAGGCGAAGTCGAGCGCGTGCAGCTCGGCGTCGCTGGGCGCTCGCATGGTCACCCGCTTACAACGCGTGAGATCCTCGATCTCCGTGTCCTGGTCCTGCACCAGCAGCCCCCCCACCACGCTGCGGATGGCGCGGACGCGCGGCGGCGTCGCCGCGGGATGCCAGAGGACGAGTCGGCGGTTCTTCTTCTTGCGCAGCAGCTCCAACGCCGCCGCCTCGAACGCGGGCGCGATCAAGACCTCGGTGAAGATCTCGTCGACGGCGCGCGCCAGGTCCAGCGTCCAGGGCTTGGTCGACACGACGATGCCGCCGAAGGGCGACTCGGGATCGGTGGCGTACGCCCGTTGCCAGGCTTCCAGCGGGTCGCGTCCGAGCCCGGCGCCGCACGGCGTGTTGTGCTTGAGAATCGCCACCATGGCGTCAGGGTGCGCCAGGAACTCCGTGGCCAGCGCCAGTGCCGCGTCCACGTCGACCACGTTGTTGAACGACAGCTCCTTGCCGTGCAGCGGTTCGCAGACGCGCAGAAAGTCGCCGTAGAGCGCCGCCCGCTGGTGCGGGTTCTCGCCGTAGCGCATGTCGAGCGCTTTGAGGCCACTCCAGTGGAAGCTGGCGCCCTGGCCGAGAAACTCGGCGATCGCGCCGTCGTAGCGCGCCGTGGTCGCGAACACCTTGTGGGCGAGGCGGCGATTCGTCTCGATCGACACCTCGCCGCGGCGCTGGGACAGCTCGGCGAGCACGGGCGCATAGTCCTCGGGATCGACCAGCACGGTGACGCTGGCATGGTTCTTCGCCGCCGAGCGCAGCATCGACGGCCCGCCGATGTCGATCTGCTCGATCGCCTCCTCGAGCGAGACGTCCGGCTTCGCCACCGTCGACTCGAAGGGATAGAGGTTCACCACCACGAGGTCGATCGGCTCGATGCCGTGCGTCTTCATGGCGTCCAGATGCGCCGGGAGATCGCGCCGGCCGAGCAGCCCGCCGTGGATCTTCGGGTGGAGCGTCTTCACACGGCCGTCCAGCATCTCGGGGAAGCCCGTGTAGTCGCTCACCTGCACGACCGGGATGCCCGCGTCGGCGAGCAGCTTGGCCGTGCCCCCGGTTGACAGGATCTGCACATCGAACGCCGCGAGCCCGCGCGCGAACTCGACCAGCCCCCGCTTGTCGCTCACGCTCACCAGTGCGCGCCGCACCTTAGGCATCGAACTCCTCCCCGTGCACTCGCGGCACCCGCTTCGCCACCGCGGTCAGCATCTCGTACGGAATCGTCTCGCACCACCGGGCCAGCTCGTCGGCCGGAACCGCGGCGCCTCCCGCCTCCCCCATCATTACCACACGGTCGCCGGCGACCACCCCCGGCACGTCCGTCACGTCGACCATGACGTGGTCCATGCACACCCGGCCGGCGATCGGAACGCGCCGGCCCCGCACCACGACCGCCGCCCGGTTGGAGGCGAGCCGGTGATAGCCGTCGGCGTACCCGACGGGCAGTGTGGCGATCGTGCTCGGGCGCGCGGCCACCCACGTGCCGCCATAGCCCACCGGCCGGCCGGCGGGGATGCGGCGGAGCTGCGTCACGCGGGTCGAGAGTCTGAGCGCCGGCCGCAAGTCGGCCCGGGTCGCGAGGTGCGGCGCCGGGGCGTAGCCGTAGAGCATGATCCCGGGACGCACGGCATCGAAGTGCGCCGCCGGCGCCGAGAGCACGGCCGCGCTGTTGGCGAGATGCACGAGACCCGGCACGACGCCCGCCTCGCGCAGCGCCGTCACCACGCCGCGGAAGCGCGCGATCTGCGCCTGCACCACCGCCTGTTCGACGTCGTCGGCCGACGCGAGATGCGAGAAGACCCCGGCGACCTCGACGTCCCGTATGCTCCGGAGCAGGCGGCCAAACTCGCGCACGTCGTCGACGTCGAGCCCGAGCCGCGTCATGCCCGTGTCGACCTTCACGTGGACGCGCGCCGGCCGCCCGGCCGCGCGCGCGGCGGCGGCGAGCGCGTCGACGACGTCGCGCGTCCACGCCGCCACCGCCACGTCGTGCGCCACCGCGTCCGTCGCCTCCTCGGCGAAGAGACCGCCGAGCGCGATCACCGGCTCGCCCACGCCGGCGCGGCGCAGCTCGAGGCCTTCGGCCAGCGAGGAGACGCCGAGCAGCGTGGCCCCGCCGCGGAGAAAGGCGCGTGCCGCGGCCAGCGCGCCATGCCCGTAGCCGTCGGCCTTGACGACGGCGATGACGCGCACGCCGCTGCCCACGAGCGCGCACGCCTGCCGACAGTTGTGCGTGAGCGCCGCCAGGCTCACTTCCGCTACGGTGGGCCTCCCCATCGAAAGGGCGTCCACATACCAAGCGGCGGCGCCGTTTGGTAGTGGTCCCCGGCTCGCATCGCGCGAACTGACGGCAGCGTGTGGCGTGCGGGAGCGGGGGATGGGGGTGCGGAACGTTTCCGCAGCGACGGGGGTGGACGGCGGGGCGCGGGGCGTCGCGAGGATCGAGTGGAGCACCCCCACCTCTCGCCCACGCACCCCAGACGCGGCGCTATTCCAGAACCACCACCCCGTTGTCACCCCACGACCGAGCCGCTACGATCCCGCGCTCGTGCAGGTGATCGTCAACGACGAGCCACGCGCGCTGCCCGCCGGCGCCACGGTCGCCGAGCTGATCGACAGCCTCGGCCTCGGCCCTCGCCGCGTCGCCGTCGAGGTGAACCGCACGCTCGTGCCGCGCGCCGCGTACACGGCCACGCCGCTCGCCGACGGCGACGCGGTCGAGATCATCCATTTCGTGGGAGGCGGCTGAGCCATGGTCGACGCGGACACCTTCTCGCTCGCGGGGCGCCACTTTCGCTCCCGGCTGATCATCGGCACCGGCAAGTACGCGTCGTTCGCCGAGACGCGCCGGGCCGCCGACGCGGCCGGCGTCGAGATCGTCACGGTGGCGGTGCGCCGCGTGAACGTCACCGACCCGGGCAAGGAGAATCTGCTCGACCATCTCCCGCTCGACCGCTTCACGATCCTCCCCAACACGGCCGGCTGCTACACGGCCGAGGACGCCATCCGCACCTGCCGGCTCGCCCGCGAGGCGGGTGTGGGGAAGCTGGTCAAGCTCGAGGTGATCGGCGACGAGAAGACCCTCTTCCCCGACGTCCCAGCGACAATCGAGGCCGCCAAGGCGCTGGTCGCCGAGGGCTTCGACGTGCTGCCCTACGTCACCGACGACCCGGTGGCCTGCAAGCGGCTCGAGGAGCTCGGCTGCGCGGCCGTGATGCCGCTCGCCGCGCCGATCGGCTCGGGGCTCGGCATCCGCAACCCCTACAACCTGCGCATCATCGTCGAGCAGAGCCGCGTACCGGTGATCGTCGACGCCGGCGTCGGCACCGCGTCCCACGCGGCCGAGGCGCTCGAGCTGGGCTGCGACGCCGTGCTCATGAACACGGCAATCGCGGGCGCGCGCGACCCCATCCTCATGGCCGAAGCGATGCGGCTCGGCGTCGAGGCCGGTCGCAAGGCGTTTCTCGCCGGACGCATTCCGGCCAAGCTGTACGCCACGGCATCGAGTCCGCTGGAGGGGCTGATCCGCTGATTCCGCGGCTCGTGCTGGTGACCGATCGCCATGCCACCGGCGCGCGCGAGCTCGTCGACGTCATCGCACGGGCGCTCGACGCCGGGCTGCCCGCCGTGCAGCTGCGCGAGAAGGACCTTCCCGGGCGCCCGCTGCTGGCGCTGGCCGAGCGGCTCCGCCGCGCCACGACCGAGCGCGGCGCGCTGCTGTTCGTCAACGACCGGCTCGACGTGGCGCTCGCCGCCGGCGCCGACGGGGTGCATCTCGGCGAGGGCTCGTTTCCCGTCGCCGTGGCGCGGGACCTCCTCCCGCGGGCACTCGTCGGGGCGTCGGTGCACGGTGTCGAGGCGGCGGCGGCCAGCACCGCGGACTTCGTCTTCTTCGGCCCGGTCTTCGCGACGCCGTCGAAGGCCACGTTCGGTGCACCCCAGGGCACGGCTCGCCTCGCCGACGCCGTGCGCGCGACCGAGCGTCCCGTGCTCGCCATCGGCGGTGTCGATGCGACCACGCTGCCCGCGGTGCGGGCGGCGGGGGCACACGGCGTCGCGGTCGTGCGCGCGATCCTCGCCGCCGCCGACCCCGCCGCCGCGACGCGCGCGCTGCTCACGGCGCAGCCGGGCTCGTGAGCGCGACCAGCGCCGCGGCCCGCAGCTCCGTGCGCGAGAGGATCCAGCCGTCGAGGGCCAGGATGTCGCCGCGCTCGAAGTCGCGCCGCACCGCCTGCTCGAGCGCGGCCACGTGCGCGAGCACGTCGGGGGGCGCCGAGAGCTCGCCCAGCCGAGCGCGCAGCGTCGCCACGTCGCGCTCCTCGGGGGTGACCTCCAGGTAGCGCCGGCCGACGCGCGCCAGCGCCGCCGCCACCAGACCGTCCGCGTCGCCGTTCGCCTCGCCGGCCTCGGCGGATGCCGCCAACTGCGCACGCACGCCGAGCGCCGCGAGCGTGCCGCCGCCGAGCCAGCGCAGCATTGCGCGGCGCGTGACCGCGGTGGGATCGTCACTCATGCAAGCACCTCGTGCCGCAGATGGTCGGCGAGCCGCAGCGCCAGCGCGACCAGGGTGAAGGTGGGCCCCGCCGAGCCGCCGGTCGGGAAGACGGCGCTGCCGGCCACGTAGAGATTCGGCACCGAGTGGACGCGGCAGTGCGCATCGACCACACCGTGGCGGGGATCGGGATGCATGCGGGCCGTCCCCATGTGGTGGAAGCCCGTCCCCACCGCGAAATCGAGAGCCGGCAGACGCTCGGCGAGCGGATCGGTGACCACGAAGCTCGCCCCGGGAAACACCTTGTTCCCGAAGAACTCACCCGTGGCGAGCTGGAGCCGTCCCAGACCGGAGCGCCCGAGCGCGCGCGCGAACAGCAGCAACCCCCGCACCAGGCTCTCGCGGTCGCTCGCCTGCGGCCGCCAGTCGAGCGCTGCGCGCGGCACGCCGAGCGCATCGCGCTCGGCGAGCAACGTGACACGGCTCAGCGGATTGGGCGCCTGCTCGGCGACGACGCGCACCGCCGACGCCACCGCCGGCCCGTCGCGCAGCGAGACGAGGGCCGCCACGTCCTTGGTGGCGAGTCCCGAGAGGCGCTCGGTGGGTGGCGGGATGCGGTCGAGCGCGAAGAGCGGCAGGATGCCGATCGTGATCTCCATCGCGAGCAGCTCCGCGCGGCGCTGCACCTCGCGGTCGGGTGCCAGGTACCCCTGCACCTTGATCGGCGGCGCGCCCGGATCCTCGGCCGCGGACTCGCGCATCTGGTAGAGCGGGAACGCGTCCTTGTCGCGGGCGAACACCGCGGCGCCGCAGCTGAGATTCAGATGCTCCATGAAGTAGCGCCCGACCAGATCGTGCTCGTTGCCCACGCCGTCCGGTCGTACTCCGCGGGAGGACGCCAGCAGCAGCCGTGGCACTTCGATCCCGCCGATCGCGAGCACGTAGACGCGGGCTTCGGCACGGAAGCGGCGGCCGGTGAGCGTCGCCACCTCGACGCCGGCGAGGTGCCCGCCGTCGGCCGCGAGCGTCAGCTCGACCGCGGTACCCCACAGACACAGGCGCACGTTGGCGGCGGCGACCAGCGCGTCCCGATAACGCGCCCCGGGGTGCTGGGTGGTGATCTGGATCATGCCCGTGGCGAGGTCGCTGTCCGCGAGCACCGCGTCTCCCATCCCCCGCTCCCGGTGCCACCACTGCCACCCGTATTCGAAGGGTCCGAGTGCCAGCGCGGCCGAGGCGCGCCGATAGAAGGGCACGAGGTCGTCCTGCGTGAGCGGCCAGCCGGAGTCCGGAACCCACGCGCGCCGCTCGAATGCCAGCGCTTCGAGCGGACGCGACCAGCCGGCGTAGTGGTTGGCCGTGCCGCCGAACATGCGGAGCCGGGTGGCTTCGAGCCGGAGAGCCATCGTCGGATCGAGGGGCTCGCCGATTATCCGCCCCTCGTTGAGTGCCATGGTCCCCCGGTCGCGCTCGAATCCGCCGCTCTCGAGGAGCAGCACGTCGAGGGATCCCCCCACCAGCTCGCGGGCGAGCGTCACGCCGGCGGCGCCCGCGCCGATGATGCAGACGTCGGCCCGCAGCACCCGGCCCGATTCGATGTCCCGCGCGTCGATCAGCATTCAACCCTCGGACGCCGTCTCGGCCGGCGTGCCCCGGACGTTCAGCTCGGCGACCCCCCAGCGCACAAAGCCCACGTCCGTCGCGAGCACGTTGCCGGCCGGTGGGGGCCGAACGGGTCCGAGGCGCAAGAACCGCGCCGCGGTCGCGGGAAAACGGATGCGCTGCACGATCGCCTCCGAATCCGCGCGGTACGACTCGAGCGGCGGCAGCGCCATCGCCG
>Ga0180076_1000018_pt1 | contig 13070 bp, 8 predicted proteins | sample EasRiv433_16_10D_FD_121772 | JGI IMG/M metagenome (GOLD analysis project Ga0180076, IMG submission 121772) | Soil microbial communities from meander-bound floodplain in the East River, Colorado, USA - East River metaG ERMLT433_16_10D | ecosystem: Environmental > Terrestrial > Soil > Floodplain ... | reverse complement strand
TGCTCACCGTGAGGGTGGTTGCAATCGGAAGCAACAGCGCGACGCTCGGCCCGCTCGCAGGGGTGCAGGTTGAGCTCACGCCGAGTGGGGGCACCGTGGCCGCGCTCACCGGGATCACGGACGCGCAGGGGTTCTTCGCGACGGAGGCGACGGCAGCACCCGGCGCGACGACGTTCACGATCGACATCGTCGTTCGCCGGGCGCCGGGCTCGCCGGAGCTGGTGCAGGATTTCGCTCAGGCGGCGGTCGGCGGGACGGGCTCTGTCACGGTGACCGCGCGAGCCGCCAGCATACACGCCGAGGCGTTTGCCATCGGGGCCTCGCCGCTCTTCGTCGAGGAGGACCGTGTTGCCCCACCCGACTTCACCACCTTCACCGACACCGCCATGGCGCAGCGTTCCGGCGAAGCGACGACTGCGGAGGCATTCGTGTCGCAGAGCACCAACCTGGCCATCGACGCGGCGGGCGCGCTGAGCGGGATCACCTCCCAGATGGAGACGACCGCGACCGGTAGCGGCGTCAACGCGGACGCCAGAGGGAAGGCGGGGTTGGGGATCGACTTCGAGGTGACGACCGGCTCCGTCGCCTACGTCCTCTCGGGATCGATCGCCGCCGCGTTCGCGGGCCCCGAGCAAGAGGGGAAGGCGGGCGTCAGCTTCTTCTTCCAAGGGCCTGGGGTTCAGATCTCTGGGGTCGTCGGCACTGGAAGCCTTTTCGGAGGACCACCCAGCCAGACGCTCAGCAGTACGGGGATCCTCGGCCCCGGTCGCTACGAAGTAGATGTCCAGATGTCCACCCAGGCCCAAGCCCACGACCGCAGCGAGTCGCAGACCGCGAGCTGGAATTTCACGCTCACCCTTTCGCCGGTGATCGGCACCACCAGCACGTCGACGAGCAGCAGCACGACGACGACGACCAGCACCTCGACGCTCCCCTCGAGCTCGACCACGATCGGATCGACGACCTCGTCCACCACCACGACCACGCTCTTTGGCCTGCCCGTGATTCCCTACACGCGCTACCTCGCCACGGGCCCCGACGGCCCCATCGTGACGTTGGCCGACGAGTTCGTCACGGAGACCGTGGACCTCGGAGTCGTGGTGCTCGAGCTCCCGCCCGTCACCATCGACGGCGAACTCCCGTTCGACCCCGTCACGCACCAGACGTGCCATGCGCACCCGGGCGGCACGCTCGACGCGTGCATCGACGTCCAGGACCGCTTCGGTGCGGCGCCGCTGCGCCTCGGCAACCCCGTCGGCGTCTGCACGCGCGAACGGTTCACCTCCATCGCGGTGGACAACTTCAAGTGCTACGAGGCCACCGGCTCCGCCCTCGAGGTGGACGTGGTCCTGGAGGACGACTTCCAGAGCCAGGCGGTGAGGGTGGGCGCGCCCGAGCTGCTGTGCACGCCCGTCGAAGTCGACGGGGAGCTGCTGGTCACCCCCCTGCGCTATCTCGTCTGCTACGCGACGACGCCGCTCGGCGCGGCGGGTGGGCAGATCGAGGTGGACAATGCTCTCCATCCGGACCCGATTCAGGTGGACGTAGGCGTGGCGACGGGACTCTGCGTGCCGGCGGTCCGCCAGCTGGCTGCGCCCTGTCTGCTCTGCGGCAACGGCATGGTCGCCGGGGACGAGGACTGCGACGACGGCGCGGTCCTCGACGGCGATGGCTGCTCCGCGGTGTGCCGGTTCGAGTTCGACTGCACCTGCGACGGCCTGGCGCTCCCTCCGCCGAACGACGAGCGGTGCGGTACGCTCGCGGACTGCAGCGCGTTCTGTGGCGCGTGCACGGCGGGCGGTGGGGTGTGCGGCTGTCAGTGACGCAGCGAGTGGCGAGGCGCCGGGCGGCGTGAACGGTACCGTGCGGCACATCCGCGTGTGCCGCACGGATCCCGGCGGGTCAGCGAGGGGGTCCTTCCCGCTCGCAGTCAGGCGGCGCGGACGGGTGGGGGGACGGCGTGGAGCATGTCGGCGCCGTCCACGCTGCAGGCGGTGGGGGTGGGCAGCAGACGCTGCATGGCGTCCAGGCAGCGGACGGTCCAGGAGAGCTCGGCTTCGAGGTGGAGGCGGTGACGCTCGCCCGCGAGACGACGCAGCGTCTCCTCGTGCACGGGAGCACCGGTGACGACCGGCGGAACTTCCCGCAGTTCCTGCTCGCACGCGGTTTTGCGCGTGAGCAGCTCCTGCACGAGGCGTGGCGCGTCGCGCTCGCCGAACAGCACGAGCTTGGTCAGCATGGCGTCACGGGGAAGGCGCGGAATCGGCGCCGGGCGCCTCAGCCAGGCGCGCAGCTCGCTGCGGCCGGCCTCCGTGATGGTGAAGCGGCGGCGGGGGCGCGGCGTCGATTCGAGCGCGTGAGCGCGGGCCCAGCCGCGCCGCTCGAGCTGCGAGAGCGCCTCGTGGATCTGGCCCATGTTGACGGGGCGATCGCCGAGCCGCTGCGAGATGGTCCGGCCGAGCCGGTAGCCATGCTCGTCGTGATGAGCGAGTTCTCCCAGAATGGCGTGCAACAGTGACATGCGCGGTCCTCCTTGCGCAGTGTTCCGTACGCAACGCCCATGCCAGGGGGAAAACGCCGAATTTCCCGACTCGCCGGGGCGGAGCATGACGTCTCGACCGTATCCCTCCGACCCAGCGTTTCCTTCCAACCCGGGGCCGTGCGCTCCTGCCTGCGGAGATGGACGCTCAGGCGCACCGAATGGCGCGCCGCCGACGGCGCAGCATGCGCCGGATGGCGTCGGGATCGATTCGATACCGCGCGCACAGTCGCTCGAAGGTGTCCGGGCCGACGTGGTCGCGGCTCTCGAACCAGCGCTCGAGCGCCGCGAACGTTTCCCGCTCCGCGGGCTCGTGGGCGGCCATCAAGCGATAGTAGCGCTCGATGGCGTCGAAGAGCAGCGTGGGACCCGGTGGCACTGGTTGGGGGGACGCCGCAGGATCGAGGGCGATGAGTTGAGGAGGAGGGAAGTGGGGCGCTGAACCATGGGGGTAGCCCAGGCCCTGCATGTCGAAGAGTCCCCCTCGATCCCGCAGCGTTCGCGGTCTCCTTGCACGCGCCGTGCCGCGAAAAAGTCCTGATCGTAGGTGAGGGCCCGTCCGACGCGGCGAGTCGTCGTGACTCGTCCGGGTCGAAAGGACGCGACGGGGATCAATCGTCGGCGTCGCCCGCCGCGGCCCCGTACTCCTGCAGCTTGCGGTAGAGCGTCTTGCGCGTGATGCCGAGCACGTCGGCCGCCATGGTCTTGTTGCCCCCCGAGGCCTCGACCACGCGCAGAATGTGACGCCGCTCCAGCTCGGAGAGCGGGAGCAATTCGGCCGGCTCGTCGCCCGCGCCGGCCGCCGGTGGACGTCGCTGTCCGCGGAGCGCCTCCGGCAGGTCATCCACCGTAATCTCCTCGTACCGTGCCAGCGCCACCGCGCGCTCGAGGCAGTTCTGCAGCTCGCGCACGTTCCCGGGCCACGGATACTCGAGCAGCCTCTCGGCCGCCGCCGAAGCGATCCCGACGATGCGCTTGCTCGCCCGCGCGGCATAGAGCTCGAGGAAGTGCTGGGCGAGGAGCAGCACGTCGCTCCCGCGCGCGCGCAGCGGTGGCAGCTCCACGTGGATCACGTTGATGCGGAAGAAGAGATCCTCACGGAAGCGGCTGGCGGTGATCAGAGCCCGTAGATCGCGGTTGGTCGTGGCGACCACGCGGACGTCGATCGGCACCTCCTCGTCGCCGCCGACGGGCCGGACACGGCGCTCCTGCAGCACGCGCAGCAGCTTCGGCTGCAGCGCGAGCGGCATGTCCCCGATCTCGTCGAGGAGCAGCGTGCCGCCGTTCGCCTGGACGCAGAGGCCCGCGCGCGGGGCGCGCGCGTCGGTGAAGGCCCCACGCACGTGCCCGAACAGCTCGCTCTCGAGCAGCGTCTCGGGCATGGCCGAGCAATTGATGGCGACGAAGGGCCCTTTGCGGCGCGGGCTGCGCTCGTGGAGCGCACGGGCCACCACTTCCTTGCCGGTGCCCGTCTCGCCGGTGACGAGCACCGATGCGGTCGAGTCGGCGATGCGGTCGAGCACATCGTAGACCCGCCGCATGGCGGCGCTGCCGCCGAGGACCTGCCCGAAGCGCTCCGCTTCCTCGACGACCCGCCGAAGGCGTTTCACCTCGGCCCGCAGCGCGCGATGCTGGATCGCGCGCTCGAGGGCGACGACCAGGACGTCGATCTCCGGCGGCTTGGTGATGAAGTCGTAGGCGCCGGCGCGAATCGCGGCGATCGCAGTCTCCATGCTGCCGAACGCGGTGATCACGATCACGGGGACGTCGGGGCGGCTCGCCGCGACGCGCTCGCACACCTCGAGGCCGCTCACGCCCCGCATGTTCAAATCGGTGAGCACCACGTCGGCGTCGCTCGCCTCGAGCAGCGCCGGGATCTCCGCGGCGTCGGTGGTCCAGCGCACCGCGAAGCCCCGCTGCCGGAGCACGTCGTCGAGCATCTCGCACATGCTTTGGTCGTCGTCGACGACCAGGACCCGTCCCTTCACGATGCCACCCGCAGCGGTGCCACCCCGGCGACCGCGGGGAGGTAGACGTGGAAGCTGGTGCCGCGGCCGGGCGCGCTCTCGACGTCGATCCACCCGCCGTGGTCGGCGATGATGCCGTGTGCGACCGAGAGGCCGAGCCCCGTGCCCTCGCCGACCCCCTTGGTCGTGAAGAACGGTTCGAAGATGTGCGGGAGATGCTCGGGCGCGATGCCCGCGCCCTCGTCCTCGACGTCGATCCGGCGATACTCCCCCTCGCCCTTCTCGAGCGCCGGGGGCGGCGTCGTGCGTACCGAGGCGATGCGGACGCGGATCCGCCCGCCCTGCGGCATGGCCTGCACGCCGTTCAGCACGATGTTGGTGAGCGCCTGCTGGAGCTGCCCCTCGTCCACGGCGGCCATCGCGGGCTCTTGCGGGGCCTCCAACTCGAAGCGGACCGTGCGGCGGCCGCCGACCGCGGAGAGGAGATCGAGCATGCGGCCGACCACGCGCCGGAGATCCGTCGGCACGGGCTGCGCGCGGCGGCGGTGCGAGAAGTCGAGGAGCTGGCGGATGATCTCGCTCATGCGTGCCGCCTGCTCGACCACGATGCGCGCGTTCGCGCGCACCTCGTCGCTCACCGCCGGATCGGCCGCGACGAGCTGCGCGCGTCCCGAGACGACGCTGAGCGGGGTGCCCAGCTCGTGCGCGACGCCCGCGGCGAGTTGTCCGATGGTCGCTAGCCGGTCGGAGTGACGGAGCTGCTCGAAGGCGGCGAGCTTGGCCTCGGTTTCCTCCACGACGCGCCGGTTGGCTTCGAGCAGTCGCTCACAGAGCGTATTCATCTCGGCGGCCAGCTCGCCGATCTCGTCGTGCTGGCGTACGGCGAGTCGCACCGTGTAGTCGCCGTCCTCCATGCGCCGGGCCTGCGCGATCAGCTCCTTCATCGGCCTCCCGACCAGGCGCAGGCCCACGATCGCGATGATGACGGCGCACACGAGCACGATCACGACCGTGGTGACGACCATCGAGCGGTGCGTGGTGGCGATGTACGCCATCTCGTTCTCGAGCGATTCGGACACCTCCAACACGAGCGGGTGGCCTTGCTGGACCGGGAGGTAGGCGTAGCGTCTGGTGCGGCCCTCGGCGTCGGTGACGACGCACATCGCGATCTCGCCGCTCTGGCTGGCGGTCACGGCCGCGGGGTCGTGGGGATACTGCGGGTGCGCCGGCGGGACGTCGGTGCGAACCCAGCGCGACTCCAAGTGGGTCAGCGTGACACTCACCCCCTCGACCAGGTCGCGCACGGCCTGCTCGCCGTCGGTGCGCCAGAGCTGCTGCACGGCCAGGAGGAACGGCCGGCCGCGGGGGGTCTTCGGCCGCACGTCGGTCTCGTAGAGCATCACCTCGTTGCGCACGAGGTACCAGGCGTGGCCCGCCATGACGGCGACGACGCCGAGGACGAGGGCCAGCATGAGCTTGCGGGCGAGCTTCATCTCACTCCGGATCGCAGGGGCCCGTGCAGAACTGCTCCACGCGGCCGTCGGGGCGCAGAAAGCGATCGATCTGCGCCTGGATAGCCGGGAGCGCGCGCATCCGTCCGTGCACGTCGTTCTCGGCTGGCGGCGTGTTCGTCACCGGAGGATCGGGCAGCCCGAAGGTGGATTCGATCAAGGCCGAGCCATCGAATGGCGCCTCCGCTTCCGCGATGCCGTAATAGTGCTGGTTCACCGGGAAGAGCTGCGGGATGCCCATCGAGCGCACCATGATCTGGGTGCCGAGGTTGGCCACCTCGGCGTCCGAGCGTGCCATGTGGACCAGGACCTGGTGCGGCGGCGTGTCCGGGAGGGTGCCGGACAGCGTGTGGTGGTACCAGCCGTTCGGCTCGGAGCGATCCCAGAGCTGCTGGATGAGTCCGAGGAGCAGCGTGCGCGCCACCGCGTCGGGATAGGTGCCGCGGAGCAGCGCGAAGAACGGCGCGAAGTCGACGCTGCGGTGGAGCAGCGTCGAGTAGTTCGCCGCCGGGACGCCGAGCACGCCGCGCGTGATGTCCTGCGAGAGCGCCATCACGACGCCGCCCTCGATGCCGCCCTGGCTGATGCCGTACCAATAGACCGCCGTGGTGTCGATGAGCGGCGTGTCGCCGACGCGGAACGCCGCGTGCGAGGCGAAGCCCGCCGGCGAGCGCATGAGCCGCGCCAGCACGAGCTGGTTCAAGACGCCCTGGTGCAGGCGTTCGGATAGCTTCGGGAAGGCGCTCAAGTCGCCATCGAGGAGGAACCCTACGATGACGCCGTAGTCGCTCTGCGAGAAACCCTGCCAGTCGGTGGCGCCCAGCACGAAGCCGTAGGTATTCGCCAGCGTCCGCAAGTTCCCGGCCGTCACCTCGCCGCGATCGCCGAGGAGCCCGTGCCCGTAGACGATCGGGCGCCCGGCAGCCGGCGTCGGGTTCATCAGACTGCACGGGATCACCACCGTAAACGGGACATCGTCGGCGGTGCCGTTCTGCACGGGGAGGTTGGTGTCGGGGTCGAGGTTCAGCACGGAACCCGGTCCGTTGAACGTCGTCCAGAGCGGCACGCTGTAGGTGCCCTGGACGCGGCGGCAGATGCGCGGATCGCCGAGGGGATCGTCCTCGACCGACTCGACCACGAACGCCGGCGCGGCGCTGCCGTCCAACTGCGCGAAGGTCTGGTCGCGCATGTGAAGCAGATGGCGCTGGACCGAGTCGTCGCTGGCGGTGGTGAAATCCCAGGCGAGCAGCAGCTCGCCGCGCGGCACCCCGCAGTCGGTCTCGAGCTTGGCGAGGATCGCCTCCATGGCCGGGCGGCGCGCCTCGAGGGAGGCGAGCCTCGTCTTCGTGCCGTCGCGCAGCGCGCGAAATGCGGCGCCCGGCGCGATGGGGACGCCCGCCTGGTCGAAGAGCCCGCGCAGCGCCACGAGGTAGCGCGTCCCGCTCCGGAGCCGCACCCCGGGGCGGATCATGAACACCTGGTCGGGCGGGGCGATGGGGACCCCGTTCGCATCCGCGCTCACGTCGTTCTCCCCGAAGTGCAGCACGCGGCGGCAACCGGGGGCGTCGGCCTCGATCAGCAACGTCGGACTGTCGGCGCGCAGCGAGGCGGAAAAGTCCGTGGGGGGCGGCACGTGCGAGACGGCCAGGTCGACGCCCCTCGGGAAGTGCGTGGCGAGCACGGGGCCGGCGCTGAAGCCGTCGAGCACGTTGTAGTCGGCGGGGTCGAGATGCCCCCCGTCCTTGTTGGCCGGTAGCGCGCCGCGCTCGTATGCGACCTGCCGTCCGGTTTCGGCGGTGTCGTCGGCGATCGTGAAGAAATCGGACGGGTAGGGCAGCAAGCAGGCGCGCGAGGTGCCGTCGGCCCCGAGACCGAGCGGCTCGCAGCCGGACGTCAACCCGCAGAGCGCGTCCCGCGCGCTGCGCTTGCAGGTGAGCGCGGTGGACCTGGTGCGGCGACACGTGGCGCCGCAGCTCCGAGCGCAGGTCTGCGCGGCCGAAACGACCAAGCGCACCGGCTGCCGCGTCACTTCGACGACCTCGGCCCCCGTGCCGCGCACCGTCACCTTCGTGCGACCGTTGCGCACCCCGAGCCGGACGTCGGTGATCCCGCCGGGCGCTCCGTCGGCGTCCACCTGGTAGCGAAAGCCGCCGCGCACCGCTGCGAACCCGGCGGCGGGCAGCGTGACGTCGAGGTACGAGTCGTCGAGTGCCGTCTCCGGCTCCGGGGCGAGGCGCAGCGCGAGCCCGTCTGTGGTCGGATCGAGCGCCACCTCCGTCCACCCCTGGATGCGGAGCGCCTTGGCGGTGAGGCGCACGCTGGTCACCTGGGCGGGTGCGCAATTGAGCGGGATCTCGGCGCGTGCGGCGCTGGCGAGGCAGGCGAACAGGAGCGCGGCGGCGAGTCGCATGGCCCTTACATACCGCCGGTGGCGGGGGCAAAGACAATCGCACGCCACCTCTGGGGCTCAAGGGTTCCTACATCCACTCCGGCTTGCGGGGATGCGCCCCGAACAGCTCGCCCAACCGAGCCGCCAGCTCCTCGGCCGTGAAGGCCGAATCGCTCCTGGAGAGCTGGCCCACCTGGTGCCAGCCTTGCACCAACACGACGTTGCCGCCCCACACGATGAAGCCCTGACCCGTCACGCCGGCGGCCGCCTCGCTCGCCAGCAAGACCACCAGCTCGGCCGGCCAGGCGGGGCTGAAGACGTCGAAGCCCGTCTCGGGCGCGGCGAACATCTCCGCCCCCGGCATGCTCTCGGTCATGCGGGTGCGGGCGCGCGGGGCGATGAAGTTCGCCGTGACGCCGTACTTCCCCATCTCGCGCGCGATGCTCACGGTGAGCGCTGCGATCGCGGCCTTCGCCATGGCGTAGTTGCTGTTGCCGGCCGTCCCCATGAGACCGGCCTCCGACGACGTGTTGATGACGCGCCCATAGGTGGTCCCGGTCGTCTTCGCGGCCTGTCGCCAGCGCTCGCACGCGTGTCGCGTAGGGGCGAAGTGGCCCTTCGCGTGCACGCGCAGCACCATGTCGAACTCGTCCTCGCTCATGTTGAAGCTCATGCGGTCGCGCAGCACGCCGGCGTTGTTCACCAGGATGTCGAGGCGACCCCAGGTGTCGTACGCCTGCTCGACGAGGCGCCTGGCCCCCGCCCAGTCGGCGACGTCGTCGCCGTTCACGACGGCGGTGCCGCCGCTCGCGCCAATCGTCGCCACGACCTCGGCGGCCGCCGTCCGGTCGCGTCCGTCGCCAGCGAGCGACGCGCCGATGTCGTTCACGATCACGCGCGCGCCGTGCCGCGCCAGCGCGAGCGCCTCCTCGCGCCCGAGCCCGCGCCCGGCGCCGGTGACGATCGCCGTCCTGCCTGCGAGCAGCTTCGCCATGGCGGCGGCTTCTACGAAACCACGCCGGTGGGGGCAACCGTCATCGTTGCGCCAGCATCTTCACCCCGGCCACGACCAGGACCACGGCCAGCAGCCGGCGAAGCGTCGGGGTGGCGAGCCTGCGCGCGCCGTACGACGAGCCGACGATCCCACCGGCGAACGCGGCGAGGGCCAGGACGGGCGTGGCGGGCGGAAGCAGCGCCAAGCTGGCGAGGTGACCCGCGATCCCGGCCACCGAGTTGACCAGGATGAAGAGGGCCGAGACGCCCGCGGTGACTCGCGTCTCCGCCCAGCCCATGAAGAGGAGCAGTGGACTGAGAAAGATCCCGCCGCCGACGCCGACCAGCCCGGACACGAGCCCGATGGCGCCACCGAGGGGCAAGGCCGCGACGAGCGGAGGATTGCGTGGCGTTCTCCCGGGACCGTGCGCCTCGGCGAAGAGTCGCCACGCGGCATAGAGCAGCACGACACCGACGAGCTGCTTGTAGAGCGCCCCCGGCAGGCTGACCGCCCCGCCCACGAAGGCGAGCGGGACCGAGGTGACGGCGAACGGCCAAAAGACGCTCCACGAGAAACAGCCCGCGCGCAAGAATTGAACGGAGGCGATCGTCGCCACCAGGACGTTCAACACCAGCGCGGTGGGCTTCATGGTCGCGGTGGACACGCCGAGGAGCGCCATCGCGGCAAGGTACCCCGACGCGCCGCCATGGCCGACGGACGAGTACAGGACCGCGGCGGCGAGGACGAGGAGGGCGAGGGGGACGACCTCGGTCATCGACTGAGCCGCCGGGGCGGCCTCACCTGGCTCGCGGGAAACATCATCGTGGACTGACGCGGCCCACGAGCGCCTCGGTCGTCCGCTCCAGCCGATCGCTCAGAATCCGACTCAGGTTGAGAAACACGGTCGCGGCGAGGCGGGGATAGCGGCGCCGGAGCCGTCCGAGAAATCGTTCGTCGATGACGAGATACTCGGCGTCCGCGGTCACGACCACGTCCGCAGAGCGCGGCTTGCGCCGAAGCGCTCCCATCTCGCCCACCACGTCGCCCCGCCCCAGCGTGCTGAGGACCCGCCCGTCGTCGCTGCGGACCTCGGCGGTGCCGTCGAGGAGGACGTACAACTCCGGCGTATCCTGCCCCCGGCGCATCAGCGTCGCTCCTCGAGGCGCCGAAGCGAGGCGGCCCATCAGTACGACGACGCGCGCACCGAGCCGGCCGAGCCCCGCCAGGAGGGGCACTTGATCCTGAGGCCTCGGACCCAGCCGCAGCCGTACGAGGTCCCAGACCGTGATGATCTTCACCCGTTGGACCAGGGCCGGCGTCACGAACAGGTCGGTGACGACACCGATCAGCATGGTGAGGCTGGCCAAGTAGCCGAAGTCTCGGACCGGTCCGAAGCTCGAGAAGCCCACGATCACATATCCGGCGGCGAGCGCGATCGCCGTCGCCACCATCGCCGGTCCGTGCGTCCGCAGCGTCTTGCGCGCCGCCGCTTCGGCGGATCCCGTGCGTCGCGCCTCGACGTTGAACGCGGTCAGGTAGTGAAACGTGTCGTCGACGACGATGCCGAGCGCGATCGCCGCGATGAGGCTCGTGGAGACGTTGAGCGAGATGCCGCACCACCCCATGATTCCGAACAGCATCATGATCGGAAAGACGTTGGGAATGAGCGCCAACGCGCCGATGCGCACCGACAAGAACATGAGCGAAAGCAGGACGAGCAACGTCGCGAGCATCTGGGCGAGACCCGTCACCTGCCCCCACGCGATCACGTCGGCCGAATGATTGAGCAGGACGCTCGTGCCGGTCACGCGCGCGGTCGCGCCGCGGGGAAGGTGCGCGGCTCCCCAATCCTCGACTTCCTGGAGGAAGCGCGCGACGGCCGTCGAGCCGGTGAGCCGCGTCCTTGACGTGCGGACCACGATCACGGCACGCGAGAGGTCGTCACTGGCGACCCGCCGGACGTAGGTCGGATCCGCGACCAGCAGCAGTTGCTCCACCTCGTTGACGGTGGTCGGCGCCTCTGCCGGCCCCCCGTCGCCGAGCGCGCTCTTCACCAGCCCGAGCTGACCCAAAAGCGAGAACGTCGTATCGACCTCGGGATGCGCGTCGAGATGCCGCTCGAGATCGCGAAGCCCGCGCAGCACCTCCGTGCGGACGAGCCCGCGCGGGGTTCCCGTGTCGAGCACCACGTAGAAGAGCTGCGTCCCATCCAGATGCTCTTCGATTTGCGCGGCATCGCGGCGAATGGTGCTCGCAGGCGAGAAGAAGCTCAGGTAGTCGGTTTCCACCCGAAGCCGCGACGCCCCTGCGATCGCCACGACCGCCAACACCCCGAACACGGCCAGCACCGCGCGGCCATGGAGCGCCGACAACCGTCCCAACCACTCGAGCAGGTCCGTGAGCCACCGCGGCCCCGCCGGCCCTTCACGAACGACCCGCGGTGGACGGAGGAGTGTCAGCGTCGCCGGCACGAACGACAAGCTCACCACCAGCAACACGAAGGTTCCGACCGCCGCGTACAGACCGAACTCCCTGATGGCGGGAATGTCGCTCCACACGAAGGTCAAGAAGCCGAGCACCGTCGTCAGCGCGGCGACGACCAGGGGGATGCGGACCTCTTCGATCACTTCCTCGGCGAGCTCGCCGCTCGACCGCCCTGGCGCGACCAGCTGGTAGTACTGGCTCATCATGTGGATGGTGTACGAGGTGCCCTCGGCGATCAGTAATGGCGGCAGGATCAGCGTCCCCATCGTGATGCCGCTCCCGGTGAGCACCATGAACGCCACCACCCAGACGAGAGAGATCGTCGTCATGGCGAGCGGCATCGTGACCCCCCGGACCGATCGGAACACGAACGTGAGCACGGCCACGATCACGAGCGTCGAGAGTGGCAGAAAGACCGCGAGGTCGTGTTGGATGAGCCGCGCCGCCTCGGCCCGGAACGCTGGCGAACCCGTCACCGCGAGGCGCTCGGGCCCCTCCGCGCGTGCAACGAGGGCGCGGATCTGGCCGTCGATGTCGCGCCGCAGGATCTCACGTCCTCCGATCGACTCGTAGAAGATGGTGAGACTCGTCGAGCGCCCGTCGGAGCCGACCAGACTGCCCAGGTAGAGCGGGCTGGCGAATACGCGTGCCCGCAAGGCGGCGGCCTCCTCGGCGGTGGCGGGCGGGACCGGCATGAGGGGGCCGGTCTCGAGGCCCGCCTCGGTGCTGGCGATCATCGGAGCCGTGGCGAGACTGGTGACCTCGCGCACGCCATCGATGGCCGCGAACTTCGTCGACAGGTCGGCGACCTTGGCGAGCGTCGCGGGCGCGAAGACGTCGTCCGCGAATACGGCGACGACCGTGATCTCCTCGTCGCCGAATTCCTCGTGGATCTCGTCGACGAAGCGGCGTTCCTCGTTGTGCTCGGGCAGCAGCGTCTCGATCGCGCTGTCGATGCGCACCCCGGATGCCACGACGCCGGCCGCGAGCGTGATCGCGGCGAGGGCGGCGAGCGTCGCGCGAGGCCACCGCACGGGAAGACGGAACAGCCGTATCAGCGGGGTCGATGACATCGGCTTCGGCGACGTCGGGCGGGACGATGAGTCGGCGTCAAGGTGACGGGGGCCCCCTTCAGATCGCCCGCTGATGCCCGGCCCAGTACGGATCCCGCAGCTTGCGCTTGTAG
>Ga0180076_1000017_pt1 | contig 13197 bp, 11 predicted proteins | sample EasRiv433_16_10D_FD_121772 | JGI IMG/M metagenome (GOLD analysis project Ga0180076, IMG submission 121772) | Soil microbial communities from meander-bound floodplain in the East River, Colorado, USA - East River metaG ERMLT433_16_10D | ecosystem: Environmental > Terrestrial > Soil > Floodplain ... | reverse complement strand
TGGCGGCTGCGCGAGCTGGTGCTGCACCAGGCGGTGGACATTTTGCAGCCCAACGTCTGCTACTGCGGCGGCTATACCGAGGCGCAGAAGGCAGGGCACCTCGCGCAGTCCTTCAACCTGCCGATCGCGAACGGTGGCGGCTGGCCGCTGCACAACATGCACACCATGGCGGGGCTCATGAACGGCTGGCGCGTCGAGTTCCACCTCGACATGCAGGCGGTGGGCGAGCTGCTCTTCATCAATCCCCCGCGACCCGCCGACAATATCGTAAGAATCCCCGCAAAGCCCGGACTCGGGCTCGAGCCCAACCGCGATGTGCTCAAGGACTCCCTGGTGAAGGCGTGAATCGTGATTCGTGATTTGTGATTCGTGGCTGGTGTTTGACCCCCGCTCCTCACCCCTCACACCTTACCTCCGCGCTCGGCGATGAGCGAGGACGCAAGCCTGTGGGCGCTGTTCGCCGCCAGTTTTCTCGCGGCCACACTGCTTCCGGGCGGCTCGGAGGCGGCGCTCTACGGCGTGCTCAAGCTCCATCCCGATCAATACTGGCCCGCGCTCGGCGTCGCCACCCTGGGCAACACCCTGGGCGGCATGTCGTCCTATCTGATCGGGCGCATCATCCCGCAGAAGAAGGACGTGCCCGGCCTGCAGGCCGCGCGGAAATACGGCAGCCCCGCACTGCTGCTGGCTTGGGTTCCATTCATCGGGGACCCGCTCTGCGTCGCCGCCGGATGGCTGCGGCTCAATCCGTGGCTGTCCGCGCTGTTCATGGGATTCGGAAAGTTCGCCCGTTACGTGGCGATTGCTGCCATCGCATAGGAACGCGGTCCTTTGCGCTCAAGCTGTCTGCCATTCATCATTCAAGACATGGCGTGCGAACTGTGTGAAGGCGATGGCGGCGAGCTCATCTGGCGCGACGAGCATTGCCGCGTAGTCTGCGTGGAGGAGCCGGGTTATCCCGGTTTTTGCCGCGCGATCTGGAACGCCCATGTTGCCGAAATGACTGACCTTAACGAAAGCGAGCGAGCGCGCCTGATGCGCGTCGTATTCGAGTTGGAGGCGGGGCTGCGGGAACTGCTCCGGCCCGACAAGATCAATCTCGCCAGCCTGGGCAACGCGGTCCCTCATTTGCACTGGCACGTGATCCCGCGCTTCCGCGGCGACCCCCATTTCCCCGGCCCGATCTGGGGCCCGCCGCTGCGCCAGCCGGGCCTGTCGCGGCCGGATCTCGCGGCAATCAAGAAAGGACTTGCGAAACGGCTCTCCCGGCTCTAAGCTCTTGGAAAACGTGAGTTTATTCCGTCTGTCCGGAGTGCTTTTTGAGCCTTGGGTGACCTAATTCACATGCCCTCCTGTTGCGTTTGGGCTAGCCTCTTCGGTGGAGCGGTGCGCCACTTGCCGCTGGCCGCGACTACCCCCAGAGGTCGGCGCCATCGACTCCGGGGGAACACCCGAGGCCCGAGCGTGCGCACAGCCAGGAAATCCGGATCATGAGCACCCAGCCGCTGACGTCCACGTCGGCTCCATTGCAGTTCACCGACAGCGCAAGTTGCAAGCGCTGGATCGAGCAGCTCACCCTCACCAATGTCCAGTTGACCCAGCAGGCCTTGACCGGCCAGCTCGCGAGTCTCGGCTCGGCTCACATCGCCCCGCTTGAGCGCCTGAAGATCCTCGAGGCGCTGCGCGAGCCAGTGCATTTCGTGCAAGGCGAGTCCTCCAAGCGCTATGCCGGCAGGCCGCTGCCGCTCGAGGACGGCGAGAAAGTCGTGTGGAGCAACGTCATCGCCCTGTGGCAGGAAATGAGCCACAACTACCAGCAATGCCTCAGGGCCTACCGTGAAGGCGATCTGGCGATCGCGCCGCACGCGGCGCTCATCACCATGCGCTGCCTGCGCCTGCTGGGTTCCACCCTGCACGACCACTACCGCATCTATCGCCAGCCGCCGGGCGCGTTGTGGCGCGCACTGCATGAGATGTATTCGTTCGCCGAGGGTCACGGCTTCGCGCGTATCCGCGTCCAGGACAGCTTCGCGCAGCGCGATCCGGACTCGAGCTGCGCGGAAGGTTACGTCCAGGTGTTGCTTGCCCACCTCGCCAACCCGTTCGCACTGTCGGTGCGACAAATGGCGTTCGTTTCCCGCTGGCTCGAGCGCTGGGGGAACCTCATCGGGCTCGCCACGCAACCGCTGCCGATCAGCGCGATCCCCCCGCTCGTCGTCGACCTGACCAGCACCGGCAGCGTGATCGTCGGGGCGGCGGTGGAGCCCCAGCCGCACCTTCGTTACCTCGATCTCGAGCAATTGTCGAAAACGCTGCGGCAGACCATCAACCTGCTCAAGCAGGGGCAGTCGCCGGGGCAGTTGGGGCTCGGGGAGGACGCACGGCAGCCCGGCTGCGAAAACCTGCTGATGGTGCTCTACGTGCAATGGTGCCGTGCCGGCACGGCGCGCGCCGAAGACCGTTCCGAGGGCGAGGAGCCGGCCAAGGTGTGCTTCGGGCTGGTGGGCGCGCATCTCCATGTGAGCGGCGGCCGCGATTTCCGGCAGCCGGGCGATCTCTCCTCTCGCGAGAAACAGGACCTCGACACCTACGGCTACATCACCCGGCCCGAGCACGAGGCCGGGGCAGGCGCCGGGACCGCGCAGGCGCTCGAGCCATGGCAGATTCTCAACCACAGCGCGTCCGGATTCATGTGCATGCAGCGCGAGCCGGACGGCAAGGCCCGCGTGAGCCACAACCAGTTGCTGGCGGTGCGCCGGGCGGGTGGACGGAATTTTCACGTCGGGATGGTGCAATGGCTGAGGATGGAGGAAACCGGCGAAATCGCCTGCGGCGTGCGCCTGTTTCCCGGCGCGCCGCAGGCGATTGCGGTGCGGCCATCCAACTTCGCGCCAGGCGGCAACGGGCGCTACGAGCGCGCCCTGCTGTTGCCGGAAGTCGCGACGCCCGCCACGCCTGCCACGCTGATCCTGCCGGCGGGCTGGTTCCAGAGCGGCCGCTTCGTGGAAGTGTTCTCCGACCGCAAGCAGGTCGCGAAGCTCCTTAACCTGCTGGAAAAGGGCGGCGACTTCGACCGCGGAACCATCGTGGTCGTCTGAGGTCCGTCGGTCGTTTCTCGTTTCTCGTTTGACGGCCCACGCCGGCCGAAAACCCTCAATCGATCAGCGTTTTTGTTTCCGGAGGCGTCGGTTATGATGGCTCCCTTCGGAGGAACCCATGGCCGGGCTCAACAAGGGCGTTCCGCCCCCGACCGAGATCAAACCGGCAACTACTCGTGGGACCTGCTCTACGACTACGGCACGCGGCACGACGAGATGTGGCGACACTACCTCAAGCGCATGGAAGAAGCGGGCGCCAGCCGCGAACTACAAGCCGGAAAGGCATGAATGGTGAGTGGTGATTGGTGAGTGGACTGAACCGTTAGCCGCTCAACCGATGATTGGTCTACTCACTACTCACCACTCACTACTCACGCACTTGGCATGACAAAGACCACCGACTTCGGCTACCAGCCCGTGCCCGAGGACGAGAAGTCGCGGCGCGTCGCAGGCGTTTTCGATTCCGTTGCTCCGCGTTACGATCTCATGAACGACCTCATGTCGGCGGGGCTGCACCGGCTGTGGAAGCGCTTCGCGGTCGAGGCGAGCGGCGTGCGTCCGGGCGAGCGCGTGCTCGACATCGCCGGCGGCACGGGGGACCTCGCCCGGCTGTTCTCCCGCCGCGTCGGACCGCAGGGCGAAGTCGTGCTCACGGACGTCAACCCCGGGATGCTGCGGCTCGGCCGCGACCGTCTGCTCGACGCCGGCATCGTGCTACCGCTCGCGCAATGCGACGCCGAGAAGCTCCCGTTCGCCGCGGAGCGCTTCGACTGCGTGAGCGTCGCCTTCGGGCTGCGCAACATGACGCACAAGGAGGCAGCGCTCGCGGAGATGCGGCGGGTATTGAGGCCCGGGGGCCGTCTGATCGTGCTCGAGTTCTCCAAGGTATGGGCACCGGTGCGGCCGCTTTACGACGCCTACTCGTTCGGGCTGCTGCCGAGGCTGGGCAAGCTGGTTGCGAACGACGCCGCGTCCTACCGCTACCTTGCCGAATCGATACGCATGCATCCCGACCAGGAAGCACTGAAGGCGATGCTGGAGCAGGCAGGTCTGGAACGCGTCGAGTATTTCAACCTCGCTGCCGGCGTGGTCGCGCTGCACCGGGGATACAAGTTCTGATCCGGTGCGCGCCACTCGCGGGAATAGACGCGTGGCGCCGGGTGTTTGCCACGGTACGACGCAACTCCTTGCGGGCTGGAGAAACAACTTGCAAACACTTCGTGTCCGTCTTCTCCTCTTGGCGGCACTATTTGTGGCTGTTGCCGCGTGCGCGCCGCTACCCGCGGGGACGCCCATGGCATCGAGCGCCACGGCAACGATGCCGGCCGTGGCGATGGGTGACAGCTGGACCTATCGCGTGCGCGACGCCTACACCGGGCTCGCTCGCCCGGATCAGCGCCTGCGCGTTACGGGAGCGGATTCCGACCGGGTCCGGGTCGCGGCCTCGCGCAGCGACGGCCCGGATGAAACCCAGATTTTCGACCGAGAGTGGAACTGGCTGAGCCGACCCGCCACTAACCTGCCGTTCTTCGAATACAGCCCTGCGTACCGCGCGCTGCCTTTCCCGCTCGCCGCCGGCAAGAAGTGGCGCGCCAAGGCAACCGCAACTGACCCCAGGGATGGCCGTCGTTTTCCGGTCTGGATCGACGGAGTGGTGCAGGGCTGGGAAAAAATCAAGGTCCCGGCGGGGGAATTCGAAGCGCTCAAGATCCGGCGCACGGTCTTCATCGAATACTGGGAATACACGCTGCGCGGCCGCAGCGAGATCGTCGAATACGAGTGGTATGCGCCGGCCGTCAAGCAAGCCGTCCGGCGGGAAGACCGTTCCCAGTACCTGAGCTACCTGTATTCCGACGATGACGGCGGCCCCACCTGGCAGCAGGATGACTGGCTGATCGCCGAACTGGTGAGCTACTCCGTGCGTTGATTGAGCAATGGAGGCGCAGCATGAGAGTCTTAGATTTTCGCGTCCGTCAATTCCTCGCAGTCCTGGCAGCAGCGACCTGCGCCGCCTGTGCAGGCACGCCCACTGGAACGCCGCTGCAGTCGAACGCAGTGGCGGCGGCACCGTCAGTGGCAGTCGGAGACACCTGGACCTACCGCGTGCGCGACGCCTTCACCGGGCTCGATCGCGGCACCCAGCGCCACCGGGTGGCGGACGTGGCCGGCGATCGCATCGTGATGGCGGTTACGCGCGAAGGCGGTGGGGATGAATCGTGGATCTACGACAGCGGGTGGGACTGGCTGAAACACCCGGTCCATGGCCTGCAGTCATTCGACTACAACCCGTCCTACCGGGCGTTTGACTTTCCGCTTGCGCCGGGCAAGACCTGGCGCGCACGGCTGACCGCCACCGATCCTGCGAACGGGCGGCGCTTCCCGGTCTGGATCGACGGCACCGTGCTCGGCTGGGAGAGGATCAAGGTGCCGGCGGGCGAGTTCGATGCGCTCAGGGTCGAGCGGAGGGTCTTTTTCGATTACTTGGAATATACAGTGCGGGGCCGGAGCGAAATCCTGGAATACGAGTGGTACGCCCCGTCCGTGAAACAGGCTGTCAGGCGCGAAGCTTCTGCCATGTATTTGAGTTATCTCTATGGAGGCGGGGACTCCGACGGCCTCCTCCGGGCCGGCAGGCCGAGTGACGGTGGACCGCGATACGTGCGTGACGACTGGCTGATCTCGGAGCTGACGGCCTACTCGGTGCGCTGATCGCGCGGGCCGCGCCCGCCGCCATTCCCGGTAACCGCCTGAATAAGCTGCGTTCCCGTCGCGCGGCTTCGATTGCCGCGGCCGGTGCACGGCAGTGCGTATAATCTCCGCTAAACCGGACGCCGGGCGCCGGTCTAGCTCTACGCGTTGGAACGGACATTACTTGCCGTTCAACGCGTAGATTCAGAAATTCGAAGGAGGAATCGTGAACAAGCTATTATCGACCGTGATTGCCCTCATCGGGCTTTCCCTGGTTGCGGTGGATGCCGACGCGCGGCGCCTCAGCGGCGGCCGCAATCTCGGCATGCAGCGCAGCGCGCCGGCCCAGCAACAGGCCGCCCCCAAGTCGCCTGCACAACAGCAGCAACAGCAGGCTGCTCCCGCCACGCCAGCGCAGCAGCCGACTGGCGCATCGAAGTGGCTCGGTCCTCTTGCCGGGCTTGCCTTGGGCGCAGGGCTTGCCGCGCTGTTCCTCAACAATGGCTGGGCCGGGCTGCTCATGGGCGTGCTGTTGATCGGCCTCATCATCGCGGCGTTGGCGCTTGCGGCGCGCACCATGCTGCGCAACAGGACTGCTCAGGGACCATTGCAGTACGCGGGAGCGGGCGCTCAGCCGACGCTCGATGCGTTGCCCGGCGGAGCCGGCATGCATACTGTTGCAGCCACCACCGGCCACTGGCGCGCCGGGTTCAACGCAACCGAATTCGTGCGGCACGCCAGGCTCAACTTCGTGCGCCTGCAGGAAGCCTACGACCGGAAGGATCTCTCGACGATGAGCGATTTCCTTGCGCCGGAGGTCTATCGCGAGATCGAAGCCGACATCCGTGCCGCAGGAGCAGGTGAGGAACGGACCGAGGTGCTGACGCTCGAGGCCGAGGTGCTCGACGTCGCGGAAGAGGCCGGCTCCTACATCGTGAGCGTGCGCTTCACCGGCATGATGCGCGAGTCGGCCGGCCGTGAGGCGGAGCCGTTCAGGGAAATCTGGCATCTTGAGAAGCCGCTTAGCGGGCGCTCGGGGTGGATGCTTGCCGGAATACAACAAGCATGACTCAGTGACTGATCCGCAATGAGCGGTCAGCCGTCAGCAGCGACGAGTAGCGACTGGTAGCTGAGAGGTGAATGCAGGATCCATCCCCTCCACCTGGGTCGGGGATACCGACCCCCGCCCACGCCCTCTCGCCAGTCAAGTCCCGTAAGTTCCTGATAGGTCTGTCCGTCCATTTAGGGCGCTAGGACTTACCCATACTCTTACCCATCCTCGGGCCACTTCGTGGCCCGTTTATCTCTTGGTTGATAGCGCGCTGCCAGTGCAATAGGGAGGTGGGGCGTAGCAACCCAGCCTGGCTCGACCACTGCCTCCCCTATTGAAGCACCCCCCTTCCTTCTTTGTTCTACAGCGCCGCAATACTTGTTTCTAGATTGGCAATGCACTTCTGCGGTCGATACTTTTCGAGCGTACAGCGGATGTTTGAGTCGCACTAATCCTAGCTGACTTCCACTTTGGCAACGCAAGAGCTAGCTAGTGGTTTTCGTCTTAACCGACGTTGGTAAGGCATGTGTGTTCACCGTAGAATCATTAAGATGAAACCACATTTCAGGAATACTCCCAAGCCAAAGAGCGCGGCAGCTAATCCTGATGCCACGCGAGCGCAGGCCAGGTTCCAGCAAGGTCTTGCGCTGCACCACAGAGGGCAGTTGGCACAGGCACAAGAGATTTACCAGCAAGTGCTCACAATACATCCCCAGCACTTTGATGCGTTGCATTTGTTGGGTGTGATTGCGTATCAGACAGGGAATCACGCGCAGGCATTAGGGCTGATTGATAGAGCAATAGCGATATATCCCAATAACGCCGCGTTTTACAGCAATCGCGGCAATGCGCTACTGGCACTAAGTCGATCGGATGAGGCGCTGGACAGCTACGACCGTGCCATAAAGCTCAAGCCAGACTATGCGGAGGCTTACTTCAATCGCGGCAATGCACTGCAAGCACTTGGGCGACTGGGTGAGGCACTGGACAGCCACGACCGTGCACTAGAGATTTCGCCAGACTTCGCAGAGGTCTACAACAATCGCGGCCTGGTTCTGAAGGAACTCAAGCGACTGGGTGAGGCACTGGACAGCTACGACCGTGCCATAAAGCTCAAGCCAGACTATGCAGAGGCCCACAACAATCGTGGCCTAGTACTGAAAGAGCTCCAGCGACTGGGTGAGGCACTGGACAGCTACGAGCTTGCGTTAAAGCTCAAACCAGACTATGCAAAGGCCTACAACAATCGCGGCGACGCGCTGCAGGACCTAAAGCGACTGGATGAGGCGCTGGACAGCTACGGCCTTGCGCTAAAGCTCAAGCCAGACTATGCAGAGGCTTATTACAATCGCGGCAATGCGCTGAAAGTACTCAAGCGACTGGATGAGGCACTGGACAGCTACGACCGCGCGCTAAAGATCAAACCAGACTTTGCAGAGGCCTACAACAATCGCGGCAATGCGCTGCTAGACCTCGAGCGACCGGATGAAGCGCTGGCTAGCTACGATCATGCGTTAAAGATCAAGCCTGACTTTGAGTTCTTGTATGGAACTTGGCTGTTTACAAAGATGAAACTCTGCGATTGGAGTGATGCAGAAGGCCAAATCGCAGAACTAGTGGGCAGAATCGAATGCAAAACAAAAGCCACGCCGCCTTTTCCCGTTCTTGCACTAAGCGGCTCTTTAGCCCTGCAGCGCAAGGCCGCTGAACTTTGGGTAAATGACAACCATCCAGCGGGTCATGCGCTCCCGGCAATAGTCAAATGTGCCAGACATAGGAAGATTCGTATTGGCTACTACTCCGCTGACTACGACAACCACGCGACCGCCCATTTGATGGCCGGGTTATTTGAGGAGCACGATAGAGAGAAGTTTGAGCTTGTGGCGTTTTCCTTCGGTCCAGACAGAAACGATGAAATGCGTAAGCGGATTTCTGCCGCGTTTGATCGGTTTATTGATGTGCGAAATAAATCCGATAAGGATATTGCTCTGCTGTCCAGAAATATGGAGGTAGATATTGCTGTTGACTTGAAGGGATTTACGCAAGACCAGAGAGTTTGCATATTTTCATATAGGCCGGCTCCCATTCAAGTCAACTATCTCGGCTATCCTGGTACTATGGGCGCGAAATATTTTGATTATATAATTGCAGACAGCACGTTGATCCCCAACACCAGTCAGCGACATTATTCCGAAAAGATTGCCTACCTGCCGAACAGCTATCAGGTTAATGACCGCAAACGGCAAATAGCGGACAAACATTTTTCGCGCGAAGAGTTGGGCTTGCCGCAAACAGGCTTTGTGTTCTGCTGCTTCAACAACAACTACAAACTGATGCCCCGCACATTTGATGGGTGGATGCGCATACTGAAGCAAGTAGATGGCAGTGTCCTGTGGCTATTGGAGGACAATCCCACCGCGGCCCGCAATCTCCGCAAGGAGGCCGGTGCAAGAGGTGTGAGTGCAGAGCGCCTGATATTTGCCAAGCGTATGCCTTTGGCAGAACACTTGGCACGTCACCGCGTAGCCGATTTGTTCATTGATACGCTGCCATGTAATGCACATACGACAGCCAGTGATGCATTGTGGGCTGGTCTGCCTCTACTGACTTGTGTCGGAGATACTTTCGCAGGCAGAGTTGCGGCAAGTCTACTCAACGCCATTGACCTGCCAGAACTAGTCGCCACAACACAAGAGCGGTATGAAGCACTAGCTGTTGAGCTTGCTACAAACACAGGGCGGTTAAAAGACATCAGGCAGAAACTAGAGAACAACCGGCTCACTACGCCACTGTTTGACACAAGAATGTTCACCAAGCACATTGAAGCTGCGTATACGCAGATGTATGAACGTTATCAGGCAGATTTGCCGCCGGAACACATCTATGTGACGTCCTGATGCGCTGCAGGCACATAGGATGAATACCCGTATGCGCCTTTCCATGAACCGTCTTAGACTGCCGTGGAGTGACACTCGGCCAATCTTCTTTCACACAGGACGGTTACCAATCAACCATTGGATTTCGATGGACTTTTTTGGATAACAATTTCATTAACGCGCCCGCCGCCGCGATCAATCATCTACTGCGGAGCGCAAGCTGGGCGCGCGACGCGCTCAGGCGGCATGCCGGCAAGACCGCCCGCTTCGAGATTTTTCCGTTTGCGGTTGCATTGACCGTGCTCGACAGCGGTGAGGTCGCGCCGGCCGCGGCCGGCGCCGCACCTGCCGCCACGGTCAAGCTTGCCCCCGGGCTCATGCTGCGGCTGGCCGCCCGCGACGAGACCGCGTGGCGGGAAATCGATATCGCCGGCGATACGGACTTCGCATCCGCGATCCACCACGTCACGCGCAACCTGCGCTGGGACGTGGAGGAGGACCTCTCCCGCGTCTTCGGCGACGTCGCCGCCCACCGCATGGCGGACACCGGAAGGACCTTGCAGCGCTGGGGCGAGCAGGCAGCGGAGAACACCGGGCGCGCCTTCGCCGAGTACTGGACCGAGGAGCAGCCGCTGATCGCGGGCGCGCGCGATCTCGAGGAGTTCGGCCGCGCGGTGGACCAGCTGCGCGACGACGCTGCGCGCCTCGAAAAGCGGATCGAGAATCTTTCGAGCCGTCAGGAGAGACCAGGCAGGAATTGAGCCGCCGAGACGCCGAGAGTAGCCAAGGTGGAATTCACCACCAGGCTCGACTCCCGCTCCTCGCCCATCGTTTCTCGTTTGTTTCGCCTTCCAGTTTCCGTTCCTGGCGGTTTGGCAGCTAGAATGGCTCCATGCATTTGTTCCGGCTGCTGAAGATCCTCGGCGTCGGCATCCGCTTCGGCCTCGATGAGTTTTTCCTGGGGCACGAGCGGGTGCGGATCCTGCGCGTGCTCATCAGGGCCGCGCTGTTCTGGCGCCGGCTCGATGCGCCGCGCGCGGTGCGGCTGCGCCAGGCGCTGGAGGCGCTGGGGCCGATCTTCGTCAAGTTCGGCCAGGTGCTCTCCACGCGCCGCGACCTGCTGCCGCCCGACATCGCGGACGAGCTGGCGAAGCTCCAGGACCAGGTGCCGCCTTTCCCCGCGGACCAGGTCACGGCGATCCTCAACCGCGTCTATGGAAAGCCGGTGGAGCAGGTGTTCGAGTCGTTCGAGCGCGAGCCGGTGGCGAGCGCGTCCGTCGCCCAGGTGCATCTCGCGCGGCTGCCCGGCGGCACGGAGGTCGCGGTCAAGGTGCTGCGTCCCGGCATCGCGGGGGTGATCGCGGGCGACCTCGCCCTGCTCCATACCGGCGCTACATTGATCGAATGGCTGTGGTCCGACGGCCGGCGGCTGCGCCCGCACGAGGTGGTGGACGAGTTTGCCAAGCACCTCGAGGTCGAGCTCGACCTCCTGCGGGAGGCCTCCAACGCGAGCCAGCTCGGGCGCAACTTCAGGGATTCGCCCCTGCTCCTGGTGCCGCAGATCCATTGGGACTACTGCTCGAACGACGTGATGGTGATGGAGCGCATGCACGGCACGCCGGTCTCGCAGATCGGCGCGCTGCGGGCGCAGGGCGTGGATATCCCGCGGCTCTCGCGCGCCGGCGTGGAGATCTTCTTCACGCAGGTATTCCGGGACGGTTTTTTCCATGCCGACATGCACCCCGGCAACATCCTGGTGACGCCCGAGGGCCGCTACGTCGCGCTCGACTTCGGCATCATGGGCACGTTGACCGAGCTCGACAAGAATTACCTCGCCCAGAACTTCCTCGCCTTCTTCCGCCGCGACTACCGGCGGGTGGCGCAGGTGCATATCGAGTCCGGCTGGGCGCCGAAGGATACGCGCGTGGACGACTTCGAGGCCGCGATCCGCGCGGTGTGCGAGCCGATCTTCGCGAAACCGCTGAGGGAAATCTCTTTCGGGCGCGTGTTGCTGCGGCTGTTCCAGACCTCGCGCCGCTTCAACATCCAGATCCAGCCCCAGCTCGTGCTGCTGCAGAAGACGCTGCTCAACATCGAGGGCTTGGGGCGCGATCTCGACCCCGACCTCGACCTGTGGGCAACCGCCAAGCCGTTTCTCGAGCAGTGGATGTCCGAGCAGGTCGGCTGGCGCGGCTTCATCGAGCACGTGAAGCAGGAAGCGCCGTACTGGAGCACGATCCTGCCGCAGCTGCCGCGGCTCCTGCACCAGGCGCTCGCGCGACAGGCGTCTTCGGAACCCGATCCCGCAAGAGTGGACCTGCTGAATGAGGAGCAGGCGCAGACCCGGTTGCTCGCCCTGATCGCGGGGCTGCTGGCGCTCGTTGCCGTGCTCCTCATCGCGCAACTCTGACTCTATCGTCCGGCGCCGCGCCCGAACTGTAGGCCCCCGCATGCTGCTCACGTTCGTCATTTTGTACCTGGTCCTGTCCATTGCCATCGGAATCGTCGCCGCGCTGCGCGTCCACAACACACGCGACTTCGTGCTGGCCGGCCGCACACTGCCGCTCTACGTGGTGACGGCGATGGTATGCGCGACGTGGTTCGGCTCCGAGACGGTCCTGGGCATCTCCTCCACCTTCATCAAGGAGGGGCTGCGCGGCATCGTTGCCGATCCGTTCGGCTCCAGCCTGTGCCTGGTGCTGGTAGGCCTCTTCTTCGCTGCGAAGCTCTACCGCATGGACCTCCTCACGATCGGCGACTACTACCGAACCCGTTACGACGCCGCCGCGGAGTTGCTGACGAGCCTGTGCATCGTAGTGTCCTATCTGGGCTGGCTCTCCGCGCAGATCGTCGTGATCGGGCTGGTCTTCAACGTCGTCACCGGCGGCGCCGTAAGCATGGACGTGGGGATCGTGATCGGCGCCGCCGTGGTGCTGGTCTACACCCTGTGGGGCGGCATGTATTCGGTCGCCTGGACCAACTTCGTGCAGATGATCATCATCGTCGTCGGACTGCTCTATATCTTTGTCCTCATCGCCGACAAGGCCGGCGGCGTGGGCACGGTGGTTTCGCACGCGCACGCCGCGGGCAAGCTCGAGTTCTGGCCGAGGCTGGAGGCGCGCGACGTTCTCACCTTCATCGGGGCCGCCGTCACCCTGATGTTGGGCTCGATCCCGCAGCAGGACGTGTTCCAGCGCGTGACGTCCGCCCGCAGCGAGCGGGTGGCGGTTGCCGGATCGGTGCTGGGCGGCGTGTTCTATTTCCTGCTCGCGTTCATTCCGATTTTTCTCGCGTACTCGGCGAGCCTCATCGATCCCGGGATGGTGGCCGGCCTGATCGATAAGGATCACCAGCAGATCCTTCCGACCCTCATCATCGGCCACACGCCGCTCGTCGCCCAGATTCTGTTCTTCGGGGCGCTGCTCTCGGCCGTGATGAGCACGGCCAGTGCAACGCTCCTCGCGCCATCGGTGACCTTCACCGA
>Ga0180076_1000015_pt1 | contig 14068 bp, 16 predicted proteins | sample EasRiv433_16_10D_FD_121772 | JGI IMG/M metagenome (GOLD analysis project Ga0180076, IMG submission 121772) | Soil microbial communities from meander-bound floodplain in the East River, Colorado, USA - East River metaG ERMLT433_16_10D | ecosystem: Environmental > Terrestrial > Soil > Floodplain ... | reverse complement strand
GCTGGCTGAGCTGAAAGCCAATGATCAGCTCCGATTCAGTATTGATGTTTCGCTGCTTGATCTGATATCGATCATTGGCGCCTTGCAGCTGGCTTTACGACATCCGAAATATACGGGTCAATCTGCGAGTGTTGTAAAAAGTTTTATTGATCAGACGATGCCGCTGTTTGATGGAATGCCGGCAATTCAGGCAGGGATCAAGAGTGAGGATGATCCGTACCCTGGGTGGAAGTTGAGAAAGAGATCGAGGAGGGTATTGTGAAACATAAACCGTATCGTAGAAATGATGGGTTTTGGTCTTGCAGCGTTTGCCGGTGGAAGTTTGCTACTCGCCCAAACAAAGACAATTGTCCAAATATATTACGCATCGTGCGTGCAAATGATGAATATAAGACGATGAAGCAATGGCGTAAGTTAGGTTTTGAAGTTGTTATTCCTGATGGCAAAGTAGAACCGACCATTGACGCTATATCCATTGTCCACTCAACTGAGTGGCACGCTTTCTATCACCGCGATCATGTCAGGAGGATAACGTGAGCAAAATAACCAATTTGATCGGCGCGTATGTGGACAAGGAAATACCAGGGAAATTGCAAGTACGTCGAAAATATGCTGATGAAGCTCTTGCCGAATTCAATGACCTTGTTGGTGAGCGCGATAACGCCTGGACGGATTTGGAAGAATTACGTAAAAAACTTTCCGAACTTGCAGATGTAGAAAAAGTGCTGGATGATAATAAAAAATTGAGGCAATGGTTGGGTGTAGTGCTTGATCAAGTTGATTACACATCTGGTGCTTGCGGGGTTACTGAAATGGTTGGTGCTGTGCTTTCTACAGATGTTATTCGCAACGCTCGAACTGCATTGAAGGGTGGGAAAAAATGAAGTTCACGATTGGCACATCTGATTCCAGGAACGTGAAAGTTGATGCGATGGTGTTGGCTGATACACGTGCCTTGATCTGCGCATCGAGCGGGTTGGGTAAATCGTGGTTATTGCGGCTGATCGCTGAGTCTGTGGCTTCGTCGATACAGACGATCATCTTTGATCCGGAGGGGGAGTTCAGTACGCTACGTGAAAAGTTGGATCTGTTGATCGTCTCGGAAAACGGCGATCTGCGTGCCGACATCCGCTCAGCTGGGTTGCTGGCGCGCAAACTGGCAGAGACCGGCGTGAGCGCGGTGATCGATATCTATGATCTGCCAGGGAAAGAAGATCCATGGGTGAAGCGGCGTATGTTCGTGGCGGAGTTCGTCAGCGAGTTGATGAACCTGCCTAAGAAGCTCTATCATCCGATGGTGGTGATGGTGGATGAAGCGCACCAATTTGCTCAGCAGGAAACGACGAACGACACGTACATGCTGAAAGGGGCGAGAGTCAACCCGTCGATGCTGTCACGCAGCGCGATCCGTAGTTTGATGAGCGCAGGTCGTAAGCGTGGCATCGGTGGGATATTGGCAACGCAGCGCGTTTCGAAGATCGATAAGGATACGATCGCAGATGCGAGAAATGTTTTTATCGGTGGAACAACTTTGGATATTGATCAGAGGCGCGCGGGTGACATCCTGGGCATGAGCAAGGCTGAGTCTGTTGGTCTACGTGATCTGGAGCCTGGTGCATTCTTTTCGTTTGGTCCTGCGATTGAAGGGAAGGGGATCGTGCAATTCAAATCGAACCCAGTGCAGACCACACATCCGAAGGCTGGGCAGCGCTCGTCGATCGTGGTTCCAAAAGCATCGACGCAGATCGCAGATATTGCGGCGCAATTTGGAGACCTGCCGGCAGCTGCTGAAGAGGAAGTGAAAACGCTGGATGTATTGACCAGGGAGAATGCGGACCTGAAGCGGCAGCTGCGTGAGCGACCGGTGACGACTCAGCCTCAGCCGAAAGTTGAGCGTGTGGAAGTGCCTGTGCTGCCACCTGAGCAATATGATGCGATCATGAAATCACTCGCAGATCTGCGAGCTTCAGCCGCCGATATCAAAAATGTGGCAGAGTCTATCGATGCGTATCCGCTGCAGCTGACAGGGTTAGCTGACACATTGAAGCAAGCAGTTGAGAAATGGGATGTGTCTTCACTTACCATAAATAAGATGCGCCAATTGCAAGGACTTCCCAAATTACCTGGCTCTGATGTGTATGTTGGCGTAGATCGTGGTGCACCAGGGAAAGATAAGACAGTAGCAACGGTCATGCGTAAGGACGCTAAAAATCCAGCACTGATAAAGGTTGTGAGTTCTGCGGAGATCACTGGTCCGATGCAGCGGATATTGGATGCCATCGCGTGGTTAGAGTCTATTGGCATCGATACGCCCATGCAGGTGGCAGTGGCTTTCCTGGCTGGGTATACGTTTGGTGGCGGCGCCTTCAACAACCCACGTGGCACGCTGCGCTCAGCTGGATTGGTTGATTATGTTGGATCAGCGCAAATTCGTTTAACTGATGCAGGGCGCCAGGTGGCGAATTATCCAAAGGTGCCGTTGACGGTTGATGAAATGCAACGGCATGTGTTGAGTGTGCTGCCGGGTCCACACCAGAAGATCTTACGGGTGTTGCTTGATAAATATCCGAATGCGATCACGAAGGATGAATGTGCTTCGCTGGCTGGATATGCAACCGGTGGTGCGTTTAACAATCCGTTGGGAAGATTGCGCTCTATGGGCTTGGTGGATTATCCACAGCCTGGCTATGTAGTGGCTGAGTCGTTGTTGTTTTTGAAATGAAATTGCAAACAAGAAAAACTGTTCTAAATTAACCCGTAACCATATCATCTGTGGTATCGTCTTATATAACGCAGGAAAGGATTCTGGAGAATGCATCTATTACTGCAAATTGTTCACTTAAATTGTTACTGTTGTTTTGGCGGGGGATTGGATATGCCATGACAAAACCATCGCGACGAAAGTATTTCCTCTGCACCGGTGAAGCTGTCGATGCCGACTATTTATCCAAGCATCCGCACAGTCATATCATCGGTCATCTACAGCCCGTGATGGATGATGAGCGGAGAGTCACTGCGCTGGCGCGGTGGGATGTATCCATTTGTACATGCGCAGCTCTACCAGATAAACCAGATGTGGATGTTTATTTGATAGGCGATGCACGTGGGATTAAATGCCGCTATCCAGGCTGCAAGAATCTAGAGCGCTGGGAGATCGGTCAAGCCGCATTCTTGCAATTGATGTCACGTTATGGAAAGCACAGCGTCGCTGCTGTTGAAGCGTGAGTTGGGAATTGTTTATGTATAAATGTGATTTGATAGGGTGCGAATTTGTCATAAGCAAATTTGATCCAAATGTTGAATGGTGTGTGCATTGTCAAAGAACCCGTCCAATACGGCGTGCAGCGTGCGAAGATATATTGCATATTCTTCGTTGTGTCGCAGAAGGCGATGAATATGCCCGCCTTTATAAATGGGTAAATCCAGATGCTTTATTTGTTGAAAAGGTCTTGCGTGATATGCAAGTCTCGAAAGCTGGCGATCAGACGACTTCCTTACATTGGCGGATTCTTATATCCATGTCTGTTGGAGCGAATATTGGCAGCATCCTTTGGTTGATATTCGGAAGCCGATGACATAATCCGTTGGATGTATAATGCGGAAGACAATTCAATAATGTCGCAGTCCTGGTGTAGACCGGGACACCCTGATCGGAATGATGCGCCCCGATGACTCAGAAGAGAGAGTCATCGGGGCGCGTGTGATTCTGGTCCATTAGATAAAAGGAGTATGTTATGAACCCGAAACTCGAAGAACTATTGAAGGCACTTGGTTTACCTGTTGGCTTGGCGTTGGTCATTGCCAGTGTGGCCACATTCATGGGATTGCCATTAGAGCAAGCCTTTCAAGTCTTTGGCTTATTGGTTGGTCTGCCGTTTGTGATTGCACTGATTGTTGATGTGCTGAAGTCTGTGGGTGTTGTCACACCTGGCACATCAGGGATCTGGTCCGCTGCATTCAATCTCTTTGCGATCCTTGGGCTTGCGGTCCTATTGAAGTATGTCCCTGCGTTTGATGTCAATACATGGGATGCTCAGCTGCTTGAGTTCGCAAAGGCTTTAGTCCTGGTCATCACATGGATCATACAGTTGTTTGGGACCAGGCGTGCACATCAGTTCTATACACGTGGGCTAGGCATCGGCTTTAGCTTCGCCTGATGCCCTCACGTGCAGCGCGTCCATGTGCTAAGCATCCATGGATCCTGATCACTCCAGGCGCTGGCTGTCCGCAGTGTGTTGGGCAGCCAGCGCTTGAGCGTCCACAGCGGAAGGATAACAGGCCTAACTCATCCAAGCGTGGGTATGGATATGAACAGTGGAAGGTGAAGGTCAGGGATCCATACATTGCCAAGCATCCATGGTGCGCAGATCCGTATGGCATCCATCCACACAAGCAGATCAAGGCGATCATTGTGGACCATATCAAACCCAAGCGACAAGGAGGCAGCGATCATGATAGTAACTTACAGTCACTATGCCATAAGTGTCACAACCATAAAACCGCGCGCGATGGGAGCAAGGCGTAGGGGAGGGGGAGTCAAAACTCTGGCGTTGGGAGGGCTAGACCGACGTGGGTACTGCGGTAAAAGTTTTTCCCCCAATGTGAGAATTTCGCGACCCTAGAAATTATGCCAGCTAAAAAAGATTTATCACTCAGTAAACGGCACGACGCAAAGGCAGACAAAAAGAAGCGAGAGTCTGCTGAAGTGGCGATGAAGCCCAAGACCAAACTCGATTCGAAGCCGCCCGCTGCGCTGACTGGACATAAACACGCCAGTGCGGTATGGACTCGACTGTTGAGTCTATACAAGGAAACGAAAGGGGAGATCATCACGGCGTTTGATGCGGATGAGTTGATCAAGTTGTGCCTTGCTGAGGAAGAGCTGGTTGAGTTGTCTGCGTTGCGAAAAGTGATCTTCAAAGTTTGGAATACACATCTCAAATGGTTGAACAAACTCAAGCCCAACAACAAAAATTTGAAAGATTATTTCAATGCGCTCGCCCAGGCGAATGCGTTGCTGCAAAGGTTTCAGGGAATTGATGCGCGCCTGGATGGTAAACGCAAATTGATTCATAGCCTGGCGCAATCGTTGTATCTCACGCCGCGATCGCGGGCAGGCGTGGCGCCAACAGAGAAAGATCCAGAGCAGCCGAAAAGCCCGATGGATGATCTGCTTGATTGAAAGGAATGAATAATATGTTTGAATATTTAAAAGCCCTGCGATGCATTTATTTACACAAGTCGTTTTCTTATGATTTACCTAGTGCGGGAAAATATTTGATTTGGGATTGTAGTTGTATTAAGTGCGGTCACCAATTCAAAATAAAAAAGCCAAACACACCGCGCTGGGTATCACCTGTGCGTTTTGACAAGACTCGTCCTGAAAGTTGGGATGAATGGACCAGGCAAAATAGACCGCACTTAACAACCAACCCGAGTGATCCGCGGCTTGGTCACGGCGCGGATGAAACACAAACACCACAACAGGAAGTTTATTTAGTGCTCTCGGAAGATGAGCGAAAGAAAGGATTTATCCGACCATACCGTGAGTCTTATAAACACATTGGATCCAAGCCTAAATATCCATTGCGTGATTTAAGTGACGAAGAAAAAGAGCGCTATGAGGGTGAGAACTATGTCAAGTTTGAAATCTATCCAGACAGCATGCTGCCACGAACGGGCAAGTTCTGGACTCAAAAACAATTAGATCAGAACGGATGTGGGACTGTCACTAAAATGGGGCGCGATTTATCTGAGACCTATGCGCGCAATCCACATTTTTATGGAGCAACTTATTGCGTTGGCTGCCAGATGCACAGACCAGTAGCAGAGTTTGTGTGGGTTGATGATGGTGAAGTTGTAGGAAGTTGATTCTGGTTTATGTTCGATAAAGAAAAGGCTGAGCGTGCAGTTAAGTTTGCAGTTAAGTTTATGGAGCTGTTAAAGTTGACGGGGGACTTTCACGGACAGCCATTTGTGTTTCAGGATTGGAATCGGAAAATCGTTGCTGATGTTTTTGGAACTATCAATAATCGGGGGTTACGCCAATATAAGGATGTCTATGTAGAGGTCCCCAAAAAGAACACGAAATCGAATCTGGGCTGCGGCATTTGCGCCAAACAACTCTTTGATAAACAAGAGCCAAATGGCTTGATACATTTTGCTGGTGCAGATAAAACGAATGCCCGCGAAACACTATATGAACCACTCGTCGAGATTATCGAACAAGACCCTGCACTCATGAAGCGCGTGAAAATTACAGATAGCATCAAGGAGATAGTTAACAAAGAAACAGGTACAAGGTTAAAAGTTCTTTCCAGTGATGTGTCTAACAAACACGGACCCAATGCGAGCTTAATCGTGATGGATGAAATTCATACCTGGCACGGTCGCGAGCTGTACGATATCCTTACTCATGGCACAGGTTTGGCGCGGCGTGAACCACTGCGAGTTGTATTAACTACTGCTGGTAGAGATCCCGATCGGGTAACCATTGGCTGGGAATTACACGAAAAAGCAATGACCGTCATCGAGGCGCGAAAAAAAGGAGGCGATAAATCCAAAGATATTGCGACAATGTATGCGGTTATTTTCGCCTACCTTGGTGAAGATATTTGGAATGAAAAGAACTGGTACAAAGCTAATCCCATGCTGGATATTGTTTTCCCGATCGAGGCTCTTAGAGAACTTGCGGTTGAGGCAAAACTAAACCCGGCAGATGAGCTACTCTTTCGTTGGCTCAATCTGAATCAATGGGTGACCACCAAGCTCACAACATGGCTGCCGTTGGACCTGTTCGATAGCACGGTTGGGGAGTGGAGCCGCACGGATCTGCTGGGCAAGGAATGTTATCTTGGAATGGATCTATCGACCACCACGGACCTGAGCGCGATCTGCCTGGTATTCCCACCGCAAGATGACTTCGATGATTGGCGCGTGATCTGGGACTGTTGGATTCCTGAAAAGAATATGCAGGCACGTATCAAAGAGGATCACATTCCATATGACCAATGGGCTGCGGCGGGTTGGTTATATGCCACTGAAGGCGATGTTATTGATTACACAGCAATTGAAGAACGGGTGCAGGAAGTACGCAAGCTATATAAAGTGATCGAGCTGGATGGAGATAAATCGTTTGCAACGATGTTATGGCAGCGCTTCGAAGCGGACCGTTTGACCTGCGTCGATATTCCCCAGCAGTATGGCACGCTGACGGACCCGATCAACTATGTGGAAATTTTGCTAAAGCAGCGTAATAAATTCGAGTTGGATGATGGCACCATCATCGAAGAACCGGCGCTGACTCACGAACCGAACCCGGTTGCGCGCTGGGCTTTTGGTAATGCCAGCATTCATAAGAATGGCAATGCTCAAGTTAAGTTGGTCAAGCAGCACAAGGGGAGAAGTCTTGATCGCACGAAACGCATAGACCCAATTGTTGCATGGGTTTGTGCAATGGCAAGGGCTAAGTTTTACGAGTATTCCAAGAGTGTATATGAGACGAGGGGCGTCAGAAGGGTGGGGGGATAGGGCGATTTCTTTTCAAGTTGTATATTATTCACTTTGATTTCGTCTACCTATTTCGTCTACCTATTTCGTCGCCTTCTAATGTGGCCAGTGTAGATTTTCTCAACTGCGATGGCAGCCGAGAATTTTATTTGGATTTATAGTGTTCATCGATGGTAGATAGATCTGTCTGCACTGCAGGTTTTTCTGAAGCGCAGATGTTTTTATCTACGGGGCATGCCGCAGGGATTCCATGGCTTGCAGCAGCACACGTTTTTCGAGGGTGGGCATGTTTGCCAGGCGTTCTTCCCAGCGTTTGATCTTGCGTTTGATGCGCTGGCGATCGGTGCGGTTTTCTCCCAGGAATGAATAATCATGCAGGGCAATCGGCTCGGGGTAATTCATCCACAGAAATTCTTTGGCGGGTCTGCCTGCGCGGGTCATGGCGTTGTAGGAGAGTGTGCGCCAATCTTTTAACTCAGCTGCATAGAGCTGCGACCAATAGCCTGAGATCATCACCATACACTTCAACGACTTGATCAATGCCAGTAGAGTCTTATGTTGTTCGACGGTATCGAACTCATGTTCGTAGATGTTGCCTTGCCAGGACCGCACCGGCGTGCCATCGATGTCACGCTTGAGATAAGGCGGGTCGAGATACACAAAGCAGTTTTCTTCAGGGTAGCCAGATGCATCTACAGTGGACCGCAGGGTTGTGATCACGTCGTCATTTATGACTACAGCACCAGGTAGGGCATCGCGCAAAATGCTTGTACAGCTGGGGTAGACATCGATGACTACAGAGACGTGGGCAGGGCGCTTCATGCGCACGATGGCGCCAGAACCAGCGAAGCCCTCGATGTAAACATCGTGCGGTGGGATTTGGTTGATGATGGTCTGGAAGACTCCAGCTCCGTTTTTGCTGCCTGGATAATTCATGGTGATATCCTGTAGATGATTATGACTGCATCTGCGGCTGTAGATAAAAGTGACTGCGTACGATCGAGTTATTTACCGGCAAGTGTAGACGGGAATGGCTACGTTGTCAAGATCTCGCGCAGTTGGAAATGGCTACAGCTTCCGGAGGTGCTTGACTTTTGGAATAAGATTTGCTACACTGTGCGTGGCGGTGATCAGCTTGCCCCCCTCAAGCCAGAAGCCGCCATTTGCTTTGATGTTTTGCTAAAACAATGGTTGGGTGTAAGAGACCAACCGCCAACCAGGTAACAACAGCAAAAGAGGTGCACTGCACCATGCAAGGGGCGGGCTAGGTTCCTGGTTACCAATTGCCTGCCCAACTTAACTTAGACAACCTTTTTGTTAGACAACCGTCCAGCGCTGGGCGGTTGTCGTTTTATTCAGATATGTAACTTCAATTGACTTTTTATGTCATGGGGTTATAATCTGAAACATTGGGCAGGGAGACCCTGCCCATCCATGATCGAAATAATGTCGCAGTCCCTGTGTAGACGGGGACGATCAGATCGGAATGATGCGCCCCGATGACTCAATTGAGTCATCGGGGCGTTTTGTTTTACCTAGTGAAAGGTTCCATTTGGAAATTCAGCTTGGAGATTTCATTCGAATGTTGCGAAGGATGGGGGATCTGCATTCACCGACCACGGAAGATCATGCCGTACGTACGCGTGAATTCTCTTTAAAGATCGGGGAACGTTTGAGGCTGAGTAGCGATCAGTTGAAACTTTTGAAGTATGCCGCCGATGCGCATGACATCGGGAAGATATTTGTTGATTCCAGTATTCTCTATAAGCCTGGCAAATTAAATAAAGCGCAACGCGGGCAGGTTGAAAAACATCCCGAGTTGGGTTGTGACGCGCTAGAACCGGTCCATTTACCAGATGAGATCATGGATGCCATTCGCTGCCACCATGAACGTTGGGATGGCAGTGGATATCCGCGCCAGCTGAAGGGCGAAGAGATTCCTTTGTTTGCGCGCATTGTAGCGATCGCAGATATGTGGGATGCGCTGAATTCTGATCGACCGTATCGGGAAAGCTACAGCGGGGTCAAAGCGCTGGAGATCATGAATCAATATACAGCGTGGTTTGACCCGAAGATCTTCGCAGTATTTTTAGATGTGGTTAGGGGGAGTGGATGAATCTAGATATCGGGACATTGATCATCGCGATATTGGGATCATCAGTCATCACTGCTTTTTTAACCCTGCTCTTTACAAGGCGCAAGACAGCTGCAGAGACCGAAGGTATCAAGGCGAAAGCTGCATCTGATGAAGTTGATACGATCCGAAAGCGATCAGATCTGCTTGAGAAAATGCAAGACGAGAACGTGGATCTGTATACCAGGAATACTGAGCTTGAAAAGGCGAAAGTTGATAACGTGCGCACGATCGAGATCCTTACCGCTCGATTGGCTGCACGTGATCAACAGTTGGAGACACTCAACACGCAGATGAATCGCCTGGCGAAGTTGGCAGAGCAGGCGCCGATCACTGAGATATTGCGCTCGCAGCTTGAATCAGTGAATAAGATCGCTGACGAGCTGCAGAAGATGTTGGTCGAAAAAGAAAAGACATTGCAGGAATTATCGCAAACCAATCGTGATCTTGAAATGCGCAAGGTCCCCAAATCATAAAGGAATGAATATGGAAGAGAAATTGGTCCCCGGAGATTACACAGCTTTGGTCGATTTAATTATCCGATCACAGATGGACACAAAGTCTGCCACGAACCGCGTGGGAGTCTATTCACGTGGCTTGCCTTTTACCGTGTACGAGGTGTATCCGGAGAAGGATGGCATCGTGTGGGGCAGAGTCTCATCCAACACCGGTAGTGGAACATCGCGATTTGTGGGATTGCGAGTGACCAACAATTTCAAAGCGCAGCTTGAGAAAGCCTTCCAAGTTGAGGCAGGAGATAGTGCCTTGGTGAATTCAATCAATGCGTTGACCAGCGCTATCAACGGACTGTCTGCGCAGGTCCATGAGATGACCTCGAAATGATCAAGCGATTGATTGCGGCACTGCGTGCGAAAGACGAACACCAGCGAAATTATGCGCTGGGTCTTTTGTTGTTATTTGTGGGACTGACCTGGTCGTTGATTGGGCTGACTGTAGTGGGGGCGGTGATGGTGGTAGAGAGCGTAATCACATCATACTTGGTGGTGTGGCTGGCTTCGCAAGTTAATAAGGAGCGCCCATAATGCCCGCAACGATTGGCATGATTCGCACTTCACAATTGGCGGAGAAGGATGCACGACCGGTGCGCACTGGCGTGCGTGAGCGTAGCTATAGCGAAGAAGCGATCACACCTGAGATCTCGCTGACGGTCTCGGCAGTGTTGGCGGCATTCACAATTCTTTCAGAAGATCTATCTTCGTTGCCGTTGATTTTATATGAGCGCCGTGGGCGGAATAAATTTAGAGCCTATAACAGCATGTATTACCGGTTGATGCATGATCAACCAAACCCTGAACACACATCGATGGTGTTTCGAGAATTTATTGAGGGGCATATGCTGGGGTGGGGGAACTTCTTTGGTCAACCCATTTTCGACAAAGCGGGTGATGTGGCTGAGATCTGGCCACTGCGCCCAGACCGTATGACCGTGAAGCGTTTCAACGGTGAACGCATGTACATCTATCAAACATCGGACGGGAAATCACGTGTATTTTTGCCAGAAGAAATTTTGCATATCCCAGCATTTGGGTTTGATGGATTGGTGGGATATTCGCGAATTGCCCTGGCACGCAACACGATCGGACTCACGATCTCGATAGATAAATATGGATCCAAGTTTTTCAGCAATGGTGCGCAGCCAGGGATTATGTATAAGCATACCAGTGAACTTTCGGATACAGCCTATGAACACCTGAAGGAATCACTGGATCAGCGCACGGGTGTTGAGAACAGTCACAAGCCAATCATCCTGGAAGATGGTTTGAGCATTGAGAAACTTGGCATTCCCAATGATGATGCACAATTTCTGGAGACGCGTAAATTTCAGGTAGCCGAAATTGCGCGGATATTCCGCGTGCCTCCGCACATGATCGGAGATGTGACAGGCAGCACCAGTTGGGGAACCGGCATTGACAGCCAGGAGCAGGGCTATGTGAATCATACGCTGCGACCCTGGGCGAAGCGCATTGAAGAACATCTCAATACGCGATTGTTATTGAAACAGGATCAGGGAACTTTCTATTACGAGCATCTGATGGAAGGTTTGTTGAAGGGTGATATTCAGACGCGCTTCCAGGCTTACATTGGCGCGATCAACACTGGCTTCATATCTCGTAATGAGGCGAGAGAACGCGAGAATTTGAATCCGCGTAATGGACTCGATGACATGTTACAGCCGTTGAATATGACAACGGTTAAAGGTGGGGATGCCGCACAAGATGGCAGCGCATCGAATGCACTGGCGCCATTGTGGAGTGATGCGGTTGCGCGCGTGATGAAGCGCGAGAAGAATGATTTATTGGGCGCTTCGAAGCGTTACCAGGTGAAAGGTCAGCAAGAATCTTTCGTGAGCTGGGCAGAGAACTTTTATCGCGTGGACCAGCCCGCTTTTATGAGCAAACAATTCAAGCCGTTATTGGATGCGCAGGTGCGACTGTTTGGGGTGGATGTCAGCAAGCAGATGGACATTTTTATTTCGACCCATTCAAATGGGCGGCTTGAGCAAGTTACGCAAATGAGTGCTGATGAATTGGAATTGACCATCGATGCGATCATTGCTGGATCTGAGCAGGGCATGCTGGATGCGGTGCTGGCGTGGCTTGATGACTTCAATGATTTCGATGATGGAAACACAGAGGACTCCTATGAATAACAACAATAACCAATCGTATCTTTTACAGGCTTTTGTAGAAACACCCTGGGCGATTCAACCCCACAAATTAACAACATTGGCGGAGATTGTGGCGCGCCATGTGAATGGTGAAAAGCTCAGCGCGGAAGAGATCGAGACGCGGATCCAGGGCGCAACACGGCCTCTGGAACGTAGAGTCAACAAAGTGGCTGTGCTGCCACTGTTTGGCGTAATCTTTCCGCGAGCGAATCTGATGACTGAAATGTCTGGTGCTACGAGTGCTGAACGCTTCAGTGCTCAGTTTGAAGAGTTGCTGAAAAATCCGGAGATCGATGCGATTGTGCTGGATGTGAATAGTCCGGGCGGGTCAGCCAGTGGCATCGCTGAAGCAGCTGCAAAAGTCTTTGCGGCACGTGGGCAAAAGAGAATCATCGCCGTATCCAACCACATGATGGCATCAGGTGCTTATTGGATCGGCAGCGCTGCAGATGAATTGGTTATCAGTCCGTCTGCTGAAGTGGGATCGATCGGTGTATTTACGGCACATCAAGATATTAGCGCTGCGCTCCAACAGAATGGCGTGAAGATATCCATGATCAGTGCCGGGAAATATAAAACAGCTGGCAATCCATACGAACCACTATCAGACGAAGCGCGCGCAGTCATTCAGACACGTGTTGATGAAATCTATGATCAGTTTGTGAGCGCTGTGGCGAAACATCGCGGCGTGAAAGATGCCACTGTTCGCAATGGCTTTGGCGAAGGGCGCGTTGTGGGTGCAGACGAAGCCGTGAAGCTGGGGATGGCTGATCGTGTGGCGACATTGGAGGAAACGATCAACGGGTTATTCAACAGCGGCGCTGCAGCTGGTTCATTCAGTAAGGTGAGCAGTGATGAAAGTCAATTAACGGAAGGTGGGCAGGTGCCTGCCTCCGATCAAACACAGTCAAAACTTACGCTGGAGCGTGAGCGGCTGGCTGTTGTATCAGCAAAAGTTTATACAGGAGAGTCTACGATGTTACGTGAATTGATCAAACAGCGATCTGATAAGGTCGCAAAAGCGCAGTCGTTGGTGGATGTTGCGGACAAAGAAGAACGCGATCTCACCACGGAAGAGCGCGCTGAGTTCGAGCAGCTGCTGGGCAGTGGTGAATCTACTGGCGAAGTGGGCGCGCTCGATAAGCAGATCGAACAGATCCAAGGCGAGCGTGAGAAGTTGCGCGCTGCAGCTGAAAAGAAATTTGTGACTACGAGCCCGGTGAAGCCCAGTGAAAACACTGATGCGAAAACTATGAAGCTCGATGAGTACAACAAGCTCTCGCCAGAAGATCGCCTCGCTTTCTCAAAAGCTGGCGGAAAGCTGACTGACTAATCGAAAGATTGTCTACTTCAAAACCATTCTAATTTCAAAAAGGAAATTCAATCATGAGCGCCAATACACTTACCGGGTTAATCCCCGACATTCAAATTGCTGCCGATCGCGTCCTTCGTGAGCAGCAAGGTTTTTTACCCGCAGTTTATCTCAATGGTGCAGCCGAGATGGCTGCAAAGGATCAGGATGTTGTCTATCCTGTCGTACCTGCGACGACCGCATTTGATGTTACTCCAGCCGCTGTGCCGTCCGACCCCACTGGTCAGACCATGGGCACGGGCACGATGAAGATCACCAAGTCTCGCCAGGTACCTTTTCGTTGGAGTGGCGAAGAGCAGCTTTCTGTCAGCAAGCTGTATGACCGAATCAAGGAAGATCAGTTTTCGCAGGCATTTCGTACGCT
>Ga0180076_1000014_pt1 | contig 14225 bp, 11 predicted proteins | sample EasRiv433_16_10D_FD_121772 | JGI IMG/M metagenome (GOLD analysis project Ga0180076, IMG submission 121772) | Soil microbial communities from meander-bound floodplain in the East River, Colorado, USA - East River metaG ERMLT433_16_10D | ecosystem: Environmental > Terrestrial > Soil > Floodplain ... | reverse complement strand
TGGCTGAAGCCACCCGAAGCGGCGGAGCCGCCCGCAGGCATTCCGGCGGGAAGCGCCCACGGCAGGTCGTTTACAGCGATGTAGCCGCTGCCGGTGGACTCTGAGCCGTACACGTGTGGCACGCGCACTTTAAGCCGTCCCAGCTTCAGCGGGTCTTTGTTCGCTTCGACGATTCCAGCGTAGGTGAAGCCGTAATTCATCTCTAAAGGTAGTTACAGCGTATGGCACGTGACATCACCACGGTCAATCAGACCAACCTGTGGGGCAAACAAGCCGATTCGGGCCTTGGCCTTGAGCCTCAACGGAATGACCTGTACTGGGTCGACTTCACGCAGGCGGTCAAGAACGTGGCCACGGTATCGCGGATTCAGCTTGCGCCCATCATCCCGCAGTATGTCCGGTCGATCACGCTGCCAGAGGTAAGAACCAAAGCTGACCCGATCCGGCACGACAGCATTCCTTTTCAGATGCCTTCGTGGGATGACCCGCTTGATCCCTTCAAGCTCGTGTTCATTCTGGACACGAAGGCTGAGGACGACCAAAGCAACGTGATTAAATTTCTCGACGCATGGCTCTCGGTCACGCGGGCAGGCCGGGGCACCCGCAGCGACGGTTATTCGCCGCTGGCAAACTGGCTCAAGCTCAACAGCGAGTTCCGGGTCGACTTCCAGTTCAATGTAAACATTTTCCTGCTCCGGGGTAACGACGCCACGGGGTTCATCGACAACAGTGCCAAGGTCGACGCCGAGAACGCCGAGCGCCTGCGCCGGGCGCAAACACTGGCCAACATCACTTACCGGAACCGGCGTCGCCGCTCCGGGCTGATGCAGTCAGGCCAGCAGATTCCGGCGTCGCTGGCCCCCGGTGTACAATCGCCGACCGCTTACGGATCGCTGCAAGGGAGCGTGGTTGAACAGAACATGGTGATCCATTCAACTTGGCAGATGAAGCGGGCGTGGCTGGCGGCCTACAAGCTGTCCGACCTCACCTACACCGACAACGCATTGGTTACGGTGGACGCCACGTTCTATGCCGACTCCTTTGATCTGGTCGATCCAGAACCGGCGCAGTTTTACGGTGAGGCCGAGGCGCTGCCCGTCAACCCCGCATGAACATTTCTACCGCTACCCTGATTACGCTCGCCAAGCTGCGCCCGCCCTTTGCCCGGTCGGCGCTGATACTGTTTCCATTTACCGGCGAGGGCCGGTTAAACTCTGGCATCACGGTTGAGATGGTGGTGGGCGAACCGGCGGTCGCTCCGGGTACCGGCACCGTGACCAAGATTTACACGGAGATACCGCGCTGGCAGACGAACGACGCGACGCTGCAAACCACGGCGGTCAAGGTTGTCTTGATCGACCACGGCAACGGTGTCAGTACACTGGTCAGCGGCTTGCAGACCGTGGCTGTGATCCAAGGACAAACCGTTTATCGCGGGGACACGCTGGGCACCTTGTTGACCACGCAGTTGTTCATGGCCGCCGAACTGGGCAAGAAGACCATCAATCCGCTCACGCTCAACAAGCACTGGCTGCCACAAAATGGCAACGTGGTGACGGGTCAGGGAGGCATGATCCGGTTCGCGCCGGATCGCATCGTGCGGGATTTGAGCCGGGGCATCCTCGTGACGGTGACCGGCGGGATCAGCTACTTCAAGCAGTTGCTCACACCCACGCCGCTGCTCATCAACATCGACTTCAACGGAAATGGCGGTAAAGCCGGTCTGGCGGCGACCGGGTTGTCGGACGAGGACTACTGGAATGTATACACTCCTGTTGATTTCGGAACGATAGCCGCTTCCAACTGCTACTATTCAGCCAGTGTCTACGGTTTTTGGTTTGGCTACGGCTATGGTTTTGCGTCGCTGGAATTCTTCAGCTTCACCGAGGCACCTGTGCTGTGTCTCCAGACTTACGCCAACGAGCGCAGCCCGGTAATCTTGGAGCGCATCGCGCCGCTCTACTCCGCTGCGGGTTCAGGCGCAAGCTGGGACGACATGCTGGAAACTTGGGTGGGCGGTTATCTGGGGCCGGTGCCTTACGAGAACACCTTTCGCATCCGTAATCTTCCGGCTGGTAATTTCGACCTGTACCTGTATGCAAATGAGGGCACGTTTCCAACAGCCAGTACGTTCTATGTGGCTGTAAACGCGGGGCTGCCTACGTCACAGTCAAACAACCCCGTTGTGACGCCGGTTTTTGTGGAGGGCAGCAACTACGTGAAGTTTTCCTTGGTCGTTCCGGCCAACGGTTACATCACGTTCAAAGCCGTGGGTTACCTGTCCGGGCTACAGTTGCAGCGCACATGAAAAAAGTTGGATTGGTCTTGGCCAAAGGCGAAGGCGGTCGCATCGAGTATTGCTTGCGGGCGCTGGCCCGGAGTGTCGATGAAATTGTTTACTTTGATGACAATTCACCGGACGACACGCTGGAGCACGTCTATCGTATACAAAACGAATGTCGGGTTACCCGGATTATTGAAAGCCACCTGACTGACCACAACGAGGGGCGCGACCGGAACCTGTTGCTGGAGGCGGGGCGCGAAATTGGCGGCGAATGCTTTTTGGTGCTGGACGCCGATGAGGCGTTCGCGGCCAATGCGGCAGATTACGTGCAGATGGCGCTCGATTCCTTGACACCGGGGGAGGCGTTGCAGGTGCCGTGGACGCATGTCTGGCGCAACGCTCGTCAGTACCGCGCTGATCCCTGTCCGTGGGTGGGCAACTGGAGAACCGTGGCTTTTTGCGACGACGGCAAGTCAGCCTACTCCGACAAGTATCTGCACGTGGAGCGCGTTCCGCTTGAAGTTAAGCATTACCGGCTGCCGGGTGAGATCGTGTTCCTGCATTTTCAATTCATCTGCTGGCCCAATGTCATCATCAAGCAGGTTTGGTACGAAATGCTGGAACGCCTGTACTCCCAGCAGAGCGTTGAAGCACTGAACCACGCCTATGCGCTCGCTTTGGACGAAAGAGGCATCAAGTTGCTGCCGACCAACGCCAAATGGTTTTATCCCTTTTTTGATGAGCGGGCGTTCATGACGTTTTGTGCGTGGCGTGTTGCTCAGATGCGTGAGTGGAAGGCCGCTGACCCGGAGCGGTTCAAAGGGCTACTCCCGTGCCCCTACGTCGATCAGACTTCCTTGGCTGCGGTCGTGTAGGAACGGTGAAGGGTCGATGATCGCGGCCTTGAAGTTCTGCCAGAGAAACAAGTCACAGGGCATCCCGTCGAACACAGCTTCACGATAGCGGTCGGCGGTGCTTTTCTTGATCCAATAGGCCATGCAGCAGCCGTTAATGCCGACGGGGTGGTCGATAGGTGTATACAGTTTGTAGCCATTGCCCAGATCGGTGACCAACTGGAGGGCGGCTAGATCGAATTCGCGCCCATGTAGGCTGATCCAGTCAAAGTCGTCGAGGTAGCTGAGCGCGGATAGCGCAAGGCCCGACCAGTTGAATGTGTGGGGCACCGCATCATCCTCAAACACCAGCGAAACGGTTTTGACGTGGGCCAGCGCATCTTGATGACCGCGAAAAGCGCGGTAGCAGCCGGTGGGGTTAAAAACCACCTTGTGCTGGTCGACCCAACCGTTCGGCAGGTCGTAGTCCGCGCAGTTGTGCTGGATGAAGCGAAACTTCAGGTAGTCGGTGACGAGGGCTTTGCGGTGGGTGTTGCCGACAACAATGATATTCACGGCCAGAGACAGATGCGCCGCAGGCTCGCCAGCCAATAGTTCTCAATGTACGTCTTGGTCACGTAGTTGGCGGAGTTCATCCGGCCTGCAAGATAAACCGGGTGCAGGTCGGAATCCAGTGCGCTTTTGATCCGGCTGAGCGCCGCTTCCAAATCGAGCCAGTACGGTGGACTGGGGTTGGGTTTGGGCAGGTTTGGCAGGCTGAGGCAGTTGACGCCGCTGATCCACGGGAAGGCAAACGCACTGCGACAGTCTTGCAGCATCATGACCGAGTTTTTGCAGGCTTCGGCGTTGCGGAAACACTTCCACGAAGCGCCGCGCAGCGACAGGCTCAGCTTTGACATGCCTTGGTACTTCAGAATGTCACCCAGTGGGTGGCGCAGCGCGGGCGGCACATACAGCAGCGCCTTGATGTTGCGGGTTCCCATCTTCAGCGCGTTTTCGATCTGCTGGAGCGTGAAGCAAATCTGGCGCGGGTGATGGTAGCGGCGCAGCAGTTCGGCGTGGAGCAACATGCGTTCACACGCGCTGTAGCCATAGACAAAGAACAAATCAAGCGGTCGCTGCTCGAACTCATCGCGGTTGGCCGGTTCATCATTTAGTTGCGTGTCGCACATGAAGTCGGTCGGCAGGATGGGATAGGTTGTTTTGGGTGTGATGGTCGCGCTGTACTCCCGCTTGAAGCAAAATTTGATGAGCGGTTCAAGGGCGGCGCAGGGCGCGTATTTTTGGATAGCCGGGTTCCGCACGCCATTGTTCGGGTTGGTGAGCACAATTTCCACGTCGTTGGTGCATTCCAAATAGTCAAAGACGACCACTGGGCGGGCGGCCATCAGAATGCGCCGGATCATGTCGAGGTCAGGCTCCCACTCTGGCCGCCACGTCCACACGAAGAAGATCAAATCGGCTTCCTCCGGCGTTTTCACTGGAGTCATGTCCGGTATCTGCTTGAGGCAGTGGTGGACGTAGCCGTCGAAGACGCGGTTTACGGCGCAAGCAGTCAAGTACACGTTTACCATTGGTTGTCTCCTACAAAGTCCACGGCCAAATCCTGCGACGGCCCGTTCACCCCGCTGCCGTAAATGCCAAGGTGTTGCGCCAGCGAGCGCCGGGTGGCGATTTTACGCTGGTAAAGCAGACTGACGCGGTGATCCCAGTTGTGTGCCCACTGATCCTGCATCTTGGTGAAGATGATTTGAGCCGTGTGCCGGTCAGTGAACTGCACGGCACCCCCGACACTGTTTACAACATCCCACTCAGGATTTGATTCCAGACAGACTTGGGTTTTGGAGCGGTAGCCCGTCACAACTGTCAGTTCCGCCGATCTGGTTTGCTGCCACAGGCGCAGCAGCCGGTAATCAAAGTGCGCCCCCAGTTGGAGATCATTGTCGATGGCGCACAGGTAGGCGTAGCCGCGTGTCAGGAATTCTTCGTAGCGCTTGCGGGCCATCTCACCGACGCCAAGGTTGACCGCGTTGCGCACAATTTTCCAGCCCCACTGACGGAGCCATTTTTCGTCGTAGTCTGTGCTACCGTCGTCGATGATGAGCACGTCGGACAGGTCACTTTTGTTGCGTGCGATGGAATCAAGTGTCTGGCCGGTCAGGTCTTTACGGTTGAAGGTCGACACGACAATGAGGATGGGAGCGTCGGCCCCACGACAGAGTTTTTCAGTGCCCATTACGTTGCGCAGCCGGTTGACTAACTGCGTCTGGGGCAGGGATCGCAGATCAGCCCCCGGCAGGTCTGGATATTTGCACAGGAAAGGCTTGACTCCAAGATGGTAGGCCGTAAGCGCCCGGCTATCGACAGCGAACAGGTGGCTGTTGAGCTTCAAACTCGCAGCAAGGATGGCGGCGTGAACCCGCGCCGTGTAAACGTTCTTGAACTCGGTAAGGTTGTGGGCTGCCTGCTTCGGACTGTTGGCGTACACGTCTGGCTGTCGACTATAGCGGGTCACGAAGTCATCACGGTCAACCCATGTGACCACCGCCACCGGTTTGCCTTCAGTGATCCACTGTTCCTGAAATCACAGATAAGTGTTTACACACTCAGCATCGGCGTACTTGGCAGTCGGCACTGAGCGCGGATTGTCCAATGCCGTGTAAACCAAAACGCTCTCTTTGGCTGAGTCAATGACCGGACGCAGTGACTCGCCGGTATAGAAGGTGGGGCACGGCCACAGGTCGGCATTCAACTCTTTAAGCAGGTCAGCCGCCAGTGCGTCCCGGCACGCGATGAAGTTGAAGCGTTGCCAAAAATCCACTAGCTCCTGCGAGCGCTCCGGTTTTGGATGAGTGATGACGTAGGATGCGCCAAGGCCCAGCGCAATGTTGATCGGCGCTTTGGTGCGTTCCAGAAAGTCGCGCAGCAGGTCGTACTTCTGGCTTTTCAAACAGTTGTCCCACAGCCACGGGCCGCCGCAAACCACAGCGGCGTCGATCTCCGGCAGCACTACGGCCTTCATGGGTTCGGCGATGCGAGAGCACCATGAGATGGGGTAGTGGACGCCCAGCGCGTCATTCATCAGGGCGTGGCACCCCATAACGGTCATGGTGTCGCCGATGTTGCCGTTGTCGTCGTGGAAGTAGGCGATGGTTTTCATGTGGCTCTGGCGAAGAACCGAATTTCCTCGCCTTGATTGGACTGCCAGAGGTTTTCCAGCGCCGCTGTGAGCTTGTCGCCCTCCAGCGCTTCGCTGCCCTGCTGCTCCAAGAGGCGCTTGATCTCCGCCTGATCGTAGTCGCCTGTGTGCGTGTAGATGTGAAGCAGTTCAAAGTCGTGTTTCACGAAAGCGCTTCGCAGCGTGTCCGGCGCGAAGTGGACGTAGTGAGTGTTTACATCGAGCCACTGCCATTTCTCTTTGCGGGTGCGGCTGCAAAACGAGTCGATGTTCGGCACGATCCCGGCAAAGATGCCGCCCGGTTTGAGCAGACGGTGAATCCGGCTGAGGGCGTCGGCGGGATTCATCAGGTGCTCCAAGGTGTGGATGGCCACGATCACGTCGAACATGGCGTCAGTGAACAGGCAGTCCTCCAGTTCGTCACAGACGGTGGGAATACCCAGCACAGTGGCGCTGAAGTTGGCGGCTTTGTGGCAGACATCGACGCCGTAGGGGGCAAAACCTTTGTCCCGCGCATTGGCAAGGAAGGCACCCCAGCCGCAGCCGATGTCCAATAGTTTGGGTTGCGCGATGGCCCCGGCGGCATCGGAGGTAAAAGTAATCGGCGCGTGCTTCAGCAACTCCTGCATGAAGTATTCGCGGCGCAGACCGCTGGTGCGGATGTCCTCGATGTTTTTCGGCAGCCGCATGTGAGAGTGGTCGTCGGCGTACTGCTGGTAATAAAGCAGTGTTTGTTCCTCGTCCGGGTGGGTGCGCAGATAGACGAGCGAACACTCTTGGCATTTAACCACGTCAGAGCCGGTGCGAAAAATTTCTGCCGGTTTGGCGTCCGCGCCGCAGACCGGACAATGTTCAAGGAGCGTGTTCATTTTGATCTCTTTAACCTTTGGGATGTATACGATTTTGCTCTCACCGTAGATAGCATTCTTTCGGTTGAACAGGCAGTTCGGGCCTTCAGACCAGACTTCCAAAATGCTGTCGTGTTTGAGTCCTTCACAGATGGCGTAGGGGAGGGATTGATTGCCGATGTAAAGGCGGCACCCGGCAATGATCCGGGCCAGTTCGAGAAAATCGCTGGTAGGCCGGTAAGGAAGATCACCCCACTCGGCGATAAAGTTTTTGTGTTCGCTTTCCAAGCCGACAAAGACGGCGTGATGCGCGTGCCGCGCCATGATCTTGTCCCACGGAAAGTCGTAATTTCGCCAGCGGGCGCTGCGGTGGATGATGACAGGCAGGTGGGGCATCACTTCCGGCTGATCGACGATCAGCCAAGCCCGGTCGCCTTCGTCCAGCGGCAGCTTGAATGTGTACAAATGTGATTCGGCAAGGTTCAGTCGCCGCGCTCCGTTGCGGATCAAGTCATGTTCGACGATGAGATATTCGCGAAACTGGTTCAGGTTGACATCAATTTCCGGTGGCACCGTGGCACTGAACTCAAACCCGTGGATGTAAGGCTGGAGAGCGATCAACGGTCGCATGATTTCAACATGCTCCGGGGTCATCTGAAGCCGGGTTTTCCAGTGCGTGCTGGGGCCAATAATGAGTTTGCCGCCGCCTAGAGCGCGGATGGCAGGCAACGCGTAGATGATGTCGCCGAAGTCGCCGCTGTGAAAGAACACCCGGTCGTGCTTCAATGGCAGGATGACGTGGTGCTCCCGCGACACCGGGTCGAAGTGTTCGGGGCGCAAACAACGGGCAATGGCTTCAAACGATTTCACGGGCAAATTTCACAACCAGTTTCGCTGGATTGTCTATTCTGTTGACAGCTACTTGTTCGGTGAGCGGTTGGTGGGATTCAAAGTTCAACGGGAAGTGCCGGTAAGCACTCCAGCACAGCACGCTGTCGTTGGTCACGATCAACAACATCTGATCCTTGAGCGCGTAGACCTGCTTGTTGCTGGCGGTGACGAGACGGCTTTTGTGCCGGTACCGCATCAAGGTGCCCACGTAGTCTGGATCATACCAGCAGTCGGGCATCCAGTTCATCAGCCACTCGCCGTTGGCGTTTTCGGCGCAGAGCGCCAGCATTTGTCCGGCGAGGCGTTGCCGGAGCCTGATCTCTTGAGTGTTGCGCCGCCGCCACCACCACCACGGGAGCAGCCGGTGCCGGGTCGCGTTGTAGATGACCAGTTCCTTGTGGGGCCACTTCTGGGCAAAGAAGCTGTCGACACTGGCGCGGGCCGCAGTGATTTGCTGCGGACGGTCGAAGACCATCAAGCCCGTGACCAGTGGAAGCTCTGTCCAACTGGGAGCGTCTGTCACGCAGACAAGAACGCAAAAAGACGTGCGGCGAAGCGCTTAACAGCTAGACCTTCGCAGATAGTGCCCGCAAGGACACCACCGGGCGCACGCTAATTGGCAACGGGCACGATAGGCGGCATCGGAGGCATCGGCGGCACGGGCTGTTGCTGCGCCGCTCTCTGGGCCATCTCCACTCCGTAGTTGACCTGCTGTGCGTGGTCAGCGGACGGTAAAGTGTCCATTGACGGCGGTGCGGTGAACTGCCGAGCGGTGTCGATGAATTTATTCAGGTCGCTCACAAAGTGAGTGTAGACCGCAGTGACCCAATCAGCAAACGCTTTATCGCTCATTTGGCGTTTGGCGTAATTGCAAGCAGGACAGCAGGGAACACTGTTGGATGGAGTGTATCCTTTTTGACTATTTTTTCGGTCTATTCCGTTGTAAACATAGTACCCGTTGAAACGTCGATTGCCGCGCTTGAAGATAGATGCTGGAGGTTTGCCACAGTAACGACATGGCTGCTGGGTGAGTGTTTTGAACTGTTTAATTGAAAGTTTCCAAGGTAACGCCTTGCGCTTGGCGGAACTGCGGTATTCAAGGAGCAGTTGATTGAACGAAGCGACGCCAGCAGCTTTCTTTCGATGAATACCTTGGCCACATCCGCACCCAAAACCATTGTAAAGATTCGAGTAGCGCACTTCGCCGATGGTGCCGCACACGCATTGATAAGTGAACAGTCTGCGAGACTTAGCCAGCGGAGGCAGTTCAGCCAAAATAGTGCGCTTACCGATTTTTTGTCCTATTTCAATTACAGTTTTCTGGCGCATGTATGTAATTACGTTCTATAGAACAAGAAAATGATCGGGCCGCTGCTCAAAAGAGAAATCGAAAGCACGTTCCACGTGGTCGCCAGCAAATGCACCGCCGAGGAACTGGTTTTTGTGTGCCCGGAATGTGGCGACCGAACAGGCAACCGGTCTGTCAACATCAAAACCAGCAAAACCTTCTGCTGGCGCTGCAACAAGGGCAAGAACAACAAAGGTCACTTCCTCGCGTGGGCGCGGGCACTGGGCTACGCTTTTGCCGTCGGTGACGGTGGTGGCAGCAACATCCCGGTTGCGGAACTGCTCAACGAGCCGGAACCGCAGGGCACGGTGCCGGTAATTCAGGAGGTTGAGTTGCCCGCTGGTTTCACGCCCATCGCCCGCACACCGGCCAGCATCTACACGAAACTCATCAAAAAGATGGCGCTGCGCAAAAACCTGAACCTCGACGACATGACCGAGGCGGGTGTGGGCTACACGATGGACGATCCACGCTGGGAGTCGTTCGCGATTTTCCCGGTCTACGAATATGACACCTGCGTTTACTTTCAAGGCCGGACGTACGTGGACGTGCCCGGTGAGACGACCAAGCGGTTCCCCAGCCGGGGCCAGATCAAATGGGGCGCGACTTACTGGGTTTACAACATCGACACGGTGCGGGCGGTGCGCCCGGAGGTCGTCGTCATTGTTGAGTCGATCTTGAACGTGCTGTCGCTGCGCTGGAAGTTTCGCGAGCTTGGCTGGGACAACGTGGTGCCGGTGTGCGTGTTCAAGCATCATCTCAGTCAGGTGCAGGCGCTCAAGCTGCTTCGCTGCAAAGGCGTCAAGGAATTCTGTATGCTGTTCGACCACGACGCCATCGAGAAGACGTGGCAGTCGGTGGGCTACATCGGTAACAAGCTGAAGGTGACCGTCGCGGAGATGCCGTTCGACAAAGACAATAAAAAGCTCGATCCCAATGACGACGTGGAGGCGGCCATCCGCGCCATCGAGAAGCGCGAAGTGTATACAACGGCCACTGTCGGCGACCGCTTTTTGCGCAGCAGCACCGGCTTTTTCGATATTAGTGGTAGAAGCCTGAAAGGCAGTTCTTAGGAGGCATGAACGTCAAACTGTTCGGCCACCGCTGTCTTGTTGAATTTCACCGTCCCAAGACGAAGACCACCATCATCATTCCCGACATCGCTCAAAACACCAACACCCACCGGCTGGGCATTGTGCGTTTTATCGGCGACGGCAGGCCGAAGCGCACGGACGCGCCAATTCCGTCGCTGGTCAAGGAGGGCGACGTGGTGATGTTTCAGATCAACGGGATGATGGAGGCCACCCAGAAGTTTGTCTTCGGGAACAAGCATTACCTGAACCTGCTCCAAGGTGATTTGATCGCCCGGATCAACGGTGATGACGTGTCTGCCGACAATATCGAGACGCTGGGTGATTACGTGCTGCTCAAACACTTCATTCGCCAGCAGCCGGGCAGCACCTTGTTCCTGCCCGACAGCGCGGTGCGCCAGTCGGCTCCCGACTTCATCTACTTCCGGGTCGTGCAAAAAGGCACCACGGTTGATCTTCCGGTTGAAGTGGGTAACGAGGTTGTCGTCAACTTTGGCCGCCTGACGCCCATGTTTATCGTGAAGCATAACGATGACGGCACTACGGAAAATCAAGAGTTTTGTTACACACGCAAGGAGTGGCTGGACGGAGTGGTGGAAGGAGAAGAAGTCGATGCCGTCACACAGTCGGAGTGATGGCACACCCTGCGCTGGTGTTTTATTCTGGGGCAAAACCCACCAGCGCTCGTCCAAAGAACATTTTCGGCGTGAATGCCCGGACTGTGGCTTTCGCCAGCAATACAATCCGATAATGAACCAGTGGCTCGACCACGGGCGCAATTCCGCGCCCGGTACCGGCAAATGGGTTGAAGGCCGGGCTGGGTAGTTAAAGCGTGGTAGAACTACGTCTCAACGGTGCCCCGCTGCCTGCGACCATAGCAGTCGGCATCCCATACCGTGTCTCCGTGGTTGTAAACGGAGTGCTGGTCATTCCTTCGTCTTGGTCTGTTACCACCGGTTCGGGTACCGTGGCCCACGGTTTTGCCAGCATTATTGAGTTCAGCCCGCTCACGCCGGTACCGCACACCATCTCCGCCAGAGCCGTAGGTGAGTTCGGTTTGTTTCAGGACGTGGCTCAAACCGTCAACGTCGCCTCGCACGCGGGGCAGGCGGAGGCGGGCGTCAACTGGGACAAACTGGTCTTCGCCTCCGGGGAAAACATCGTGGGCAAGATTATCGCTCGCGACAGCCGGGGTGTGGCTCCCAGCCGGATACTCTGGACGCTTTATCGCAACGGGCACGGTGTGTTTGCAGGCGAAGGCACGTCGATCAATTACACCGGCAGCATGATCGGCATGTACCGGCTGAAGGGCACCGCTTACTGCTATGACGGCAGCCAGCTTGCGTTCGACAGCACGTGTTTTGTGCAGGGTTCGGTCAACGTGCGCCACAACCTGCCGGTGCCGGAGTATTCAGGCACCGCGATCTATCTCGGCGCAGTTTTCACCCAGAACATTTCGGCGGCGGGTGGCACGGCGACGACGCTGCCCTACCAGATCGCCAGTTCTACGGAGGACATCTTCCTGTTGCCGGGCACGACGCACTGGACGTTTGACATCGACCCGGATACTACCACCGTCGACGACGAAGTGGTCGTGCGCACCCAGAAGGGAAACTGGTGCCTCAATGGCTTTGGCGGGGGTCTGGTTGGCGAGGATGTGGGCTACGATTACGGGTTCATGCCGACTTACGTTCCGGCTCCCGTCGACATGCGCATCCGGCTGACGGCGGATTTCTTCAAGGTTCACGGCCTCTCTTACAGTGCCTTCAATACACGGGTCAGGATCAAGTGCTGGCGGGTGTTGCCCGGCGGGCTTTACCGTTACGAGCGTTGTCCATGTGGCAACTCAGCACATCCGGGCGGTGAGGGACGGCGCACCCGGCGCTGGGCGGCATTGTTCACCAAGCTGGACATCCAGACGGATGTCGCCAGCGGTTTGAACCGGCTGGGCACCGGCAATGCCACATTGTTGTATACAACTGACAACACGACCAGTGTCCCATTGATGACCCTCAGCACCAGCGGCACGCCCAATCCCGTGCCGGGTTACACGGGCCTCTATTACACCGATAGCAACCTCTACGCGTACTACGCGGCGGACGGGCAGTATGATCTCGCCGCTCACGCCATCTCGGCCATTGAAGGCGTGCGTCCCTGCTGCATTTCACTGCTGACTTTCAAGCAGAGCAAGCCGCTCATCTCCAATCGCATCAAACGTGTTTACGGCAAGCTGGTGCTGTTCCTGCTGGACGGCGCAGCCTACGCGGAGTCATTTGTAAACATCAAAATACACACGTGGCGGGATATTGGTTCCTTCATGGTTGTGTCCAACGGCGGCCCAACAAGTGGACGCTACAATCAGGAGGGCACCTTTAACGGCAAGCCCTACTACGGTGTTACACCTTGGGTTGCGGGCGGCATCTGGTGGAATGGCACTGATTGGATCATTCAAACGGCGGCTTTCAACTATTACTTTTCCACCGAGGACGTGGCCACACCTGATCTGGTGGTGGACTGGCAACTGGCCAATCCGCTGGGCCAGCCGGAGAATGTCAACGTGGCGGCGTACGACTGGGCCGTGCCGCTTACGCAGAATTATTACGCCAACGACGGCACCACGATCTTGAAGGTGGGGGAAGTGGACGTTGACCTGTCGGATTACCAGTTCGACGAAACCGGCTTGGTGTTGAGCATGGTCGTGGATGAAACGGGAGTTGTAGACAGTCCGGTACCCGATCCCGTGCCCACGCCGGTTGTGGGGCCGGAGTTCATCTACTCTAAAAACTATTCCCAGACGGTCATCTTTGATGGTGCCTGCTACGTCAATCCGGTTTTTGTGCCGGTGCTGGACGACAACGCCGTGACCGTGGTGCCGGTCGGCGGGTGTCACGATCCGAACTGCGGCCCGGCAGCGGAATACTGCTATACGTCCGTCGACGCTCCGGCGGAGAATGTCACCGTGCCGCAGCCTTTTGGGTTTCCTGCCCCTTACGTGGCCTTCGGCAGCAACCCGGCCCGCTGCTTTAGCAGCGCGGTGGCTTCACCGTCGTCGCTTTCGTTTGCCTTTGGAACGCACACGTCACTGGCCGAGTTTGTGGGCACCAGTGCGGTCGATCTCTGGACGTACAGCGGCTCCGGGTTGTGCGGTTACAGCTATGCCTACAACGCCTGCCAGCCCGGCTGCACGGGCTACGCCTGTTCGATCATCGTGGTTTATCCCGTCAGCAGTTCACCCCACAGCACGGTGGAGTACTCCGGGCAGTGCTACAGCTTCAGCGGCAGCACGACTGAGTACGGCACGCGGCTGGCGGTCAGCGTGTCCTCCGTCAATCCGGTGACGGACTGTTACGACCCGGCCTGCAATCAATTCAACGCCAGCGGCAGTGTGGTTGTATACACTGATCGACAAACGTTCTTGGACGTGCCGGTGCGTTTTGAGCATCTGGACTACGGCACGGCTCACTACGGCGCGGTGCCCCAGCGGATTGATGACTGGATGGACGGCCTGACTGAAGGACGTGCCACGATCAGTTTCAAGCTCGCAGCGGATGCGTTGATTTATACTTCGACCGGCACCGGCCAGATGATGTTCCTGTTCAGCCTGCCCGGCGTGCGCAAGCAGATGGTGCGGGATCGCAACGGCGTGCAGACGGTTTACAGCCCCGGCATCGGCGGCAGCCGTCAGACCGTCGCGCTTATTCCCGGTGACCGGGTGTACCTGCGGATCATGG
>Ga0180076_1000013_pt1 | contig 14790 bp, 10 predicted proteins | sample EasRiv433_16_10D_FD_121772 | JGI IMG/M metagenome (GOLD analysis project Ga0180076, IMG submission 121772) | Soil microbial communities from meander-bound floodplain in the East River, Colorado, USA - East River metaG ERMLT433_16_10D | ecosystem: Environmental > Terrestrial > Soil > Floodplain ... | reverse complement strand
TTGTACCCCGTATGGAACCCGTCGATCCATCGTTGCGACGAATCCTCTCCGTAGGGCCAGGAGCCGTCCTTTTCCTGTCGACTGACGGAATATGCCACGGCCTTGCTAGCGGGTTCGAGGTACCGCCCCTCACCTGTAACTTTGTGTATCCGTCCGAGATAGGCGGCGGCGAGAAGGTTCGCGTTGTGGACTAGAGAACGGTAGTGGGGGGTGTAGCTGAAACAGATCCCCTCCTTGAATTCGCTGATGAGGAGACCGTTCAAGATAAAATCGCCGGCGCTCATCGCCAAATCAAGCAAGGTTGGATCGCCCGACCTCTCGTACGCGTCAACAAGAGCGTTCCCGGCAAAGGTAGTGCAGATGACATTCGGTGTGTACTTCGGTATCAGGGTAAACCGGGATTGCCAGTCGAAGTTGTAACCCCAACACGCATGGGGAGTCCCTCGGGTGCGTGATTCCACGAGACGATTCAAAACCGGAAGCACCGGGACTACCCCTTCCACGATACCCAAGCGCTCCAGATCGATCAGCGCGGATGTAAAAAGCGCCAGTCCTTTCGGGTTCGGTTCCTTCGGAACCCCGAGGATCGCCCGGAAATTCGCGGGGGACCGTTTCATCAGTTGGATGTAGACGAGCCGTCCAAGGTTGTTCTGGAAAAATGGGATGCGGGCGAAGATACGTCCGTTAAGGCCGTCGTAGGGGTCATATCCGGAAAAATCGTTTTCACGGCAATAGTCGTAAAGCTCAACGATCGCCTTTCTCAGCGATTGTCGGAATGTCCCGTGGTTTGTCAGTTCTCGATCCATCTTGTGATAATTATTGTGTGGAAGCGTGGCGACTGCCTGGCTCCTGTTCCCGCCGATCACAACAATACGGTTTCCCGGTTTTTCATAGATTGCCCCGCCGCAAGGCACGCCTGATGGACGTTGATGATTTCCTGGAATGGAATCGGGCTCACACCTTTCCGGATCCCTTCCACCCAGTCTCCGATCTGTCTCTTCTGCCCCTTATCCGGGGTCAAGGATTTCCGTTTCTTACCCCCCTTATCGGACCAGAGTTCCACGTTCTCGAAGTTGTGGATGATCCCCGTTTTCCCTCCGGAGGCGACTTCAATGTATTCCTTGGGGACGTTCCGGCTTCCGATGCTGGTGTAGACGATCGAGCAGACCGATCCCCCGCTCATTCCAAGAATGATCGAAAAATCGTCCCATAAAACCGGTGGACGTCCAGGGGTGGGAATTGCGGAGGCGGAAACCGTCGATATGCTTTCCCCGGTAAGCGCTAGTGCGAGGTCGACGAAATGGCACCCTTCCCCGAGGAGGCGCCCCCCTCCTACCTCCGCATCCTGAATCCAATGGTCGAGCGGAATCGGCCCGGCATTGACGCGGATGAGTACCTGCCTTGGGCCAGACGGTGGACCGAAATGAGATTGGAGCGCCGTGACTGCAGGCGAAAATCTTCTGTTTAAGCCCACCATCAGGGTTCCATCAAAGCCCTTTTGACCGATTTCGATGAACGCGTCCAGTTCTTCCTGCTTTAACACGAGCGGCTTTTCGACGAACACCGCCTTCCCTTTTCCCAGCGCCCTGAGTGCCAGGTCGGCATGCAGGTTGTGTCGCGTGGCGATCAGGACGGCATCGGAGTCGTCGATGACACGCTCCACGTCGGATTCCGCCGAGCGGAAGCCGAACTTCTCTAGGGCCCCGGATGCGGTCATCCCGCTCGCGGTGCAGATCGACCCAAAGGCGACATCGGGAAGGTTCTTCAGGTGCGGCAGCAGGTTCCCGGTTGCGTAATTGCCGGCGCCGATCACCCCGATGGTGATCTTCCCCTTACCGATTCCCTTCGCTCGATGTTCAACCCTTACCGGGATGTCCTTTTCGTCGCGCTTGTATTCGAGAAGGATCCCGAGGTAGTTTTCGCTTTTTTCCCCGTGAACCAGGTCGTACGCCTTTGTCGCATCCTCGAACGGGAACCGGTGGGTGATGATCGGGGTCAGATCCATCCTCCTCGCAGCGATCAACTCGAGGAAACTCTCCATATTTCTCTGTTCGGTGAAGCGAACGTACGGAAACGGGTAGTCGATTCCCTGGTCCTCGTAGGACCGGTCGTACCGGCCGGGGCCGTAGGAACGGGAAATGACGAGTTCGATTTCCTTCATGTAGTACGGTTCCCTTGGGACATCCATCCCGACGGCGCCGACCACGACGACCTTCCCCTTTTCGCGGGTGATCTCCCCCGCCTGCTCGATCGGTCGGTTGGACTTGGTGCCCGCGGTAACGATGGTCGCGTCCACACCGTGCCCGCTCGTGAACAGGATGATTTTTTCCAGGAGGCCTTCATCCTCCCCTGAAATGGCATCTACGCAACCGCTTTTTCGACCCGCCGCGATCTTGTCCGGGTCCAGATCGATGCCAACGACCTGACACCCCGCGGCGTTCAGGATCCGGACGGTCAAGAGACCAACCAGACCCAGTCCGATGACGGCGACCTTTTCTCCCACCCTGGCGTCCGCGAGGCGAACCCCCTGCATCGCGATCGCCCCGACCGTCGCGAAAGCCGCTTGGTCGACCCCGACTCCTTCCGGGACCCGAACCACCAGATTTTTCGGGACGCAGACGATTTCCGCGTGATTTGCGTGATCCCCGCCGCATGCGACGAGATCTCCCCGGCGAATCCCTTCAACATCGTCGGCGACCTCAAGCACTTCCCCGGCGCAAGAATAACCGAGAGCAATGGGGGTATTGAGGCGCTGGGAGACGGTTTCCCATGTCTTCCAGATCCCTTCTTTCCGGGCCTTATCTATTACCTTTCGGACAAGATCCGGGCGACTCCGCGCCTTTCCGATCAAGCTCATCCTACCGGTATCGATCTTGGTCTTCTCGGTCCCCGCGGAGATCAGGGAATAGCTCGTCTTGACAAGGACCATGCCTCTCTGTATCTGCGGATACGGTATATCGACGATCTTCAATTCCCCCGTGTTGTAATTTTGGATAATCGTATTCATGCAATCTCCCTTGAGTGATGCAGATGCCCCTTCAATGAAATGTACTCTCCAACAATTCCCTCGCGATACCATCATATGAGAGGCGGTCATAGTTTGTTTTTGCGAGCCGAACCCTCTCAATGTTTCTTTCCTCGCTGGATTTTAAGAGCATCTGCTTGGCGGACCGCCCGATTGCACTATCTATCTCTCCTTTTTCGAAATACCATCCATTGGCGCCTTCCGTAACGAGATGATTTACGGAAAGCTTATTTTCAAGTATGACCTTTAATCCGGTCCCCATGCCTTCCTGAATGGATATCGCTGGATTGATCCAGACCCCGATATCCGCCGCATTGAAATATTTCCTGATTTCATGATGCTTCATGAACCCGTAGCAATGAAACGCTTCCGAATTTCCCTTGGAGAATATATATTCTCTCAGTTGTTTGTCATAAGAATCCCCCAGGAACCCGATGATAATGTAATGGGCACCAATACCTTTTGACCGTAAGGATGAAATTTCGTCTACCACCCTTTCAATTTTTTTCCTCGGGTAAATACGGGTTGAAGTGATATATACAATATCGTTTGACGATATTCTTAACTCTTTCCGAATCACATCTCGCTCTTTTACATCGTAGAAATATTCTTCTGGGTCAAAGCCGAGACTGGTGATGATCTTTTTTGATTGCAATTCTTCACGTAAACTCCTGGGGATATATGAATTCACAATCTGTTCCGTTTCACGGGTATAAAGGAAAACTCGGTCACTAGCTGATATCCCTTTCCTGTATATTCTGTTCTTGATTATTTTTTGGATCAATTTTGTTTTCACCCGCAAACGAAAAGAAGACCGATCGTACATATCGGAATTGTCACCGAGAAGCAGGACAAGTTTGTATTTCCTGTTACCACGTTCCTTGAGGATCGGATATGGAAACAGCTTCCCAACTCCGACTACTACGACAAGATCAGGCGAAATTTCCCGCAAAGAATCTTCCAACCCTGCGCACAAAACTGCTGTGCCGTATTTAAATACCACCCCTAATCGGAAAATTGAAAACCCGTATTTTCTATCTTGTGATACGCCAACGTCGTAACTCTTCTTAACGATATTTCGGCCAGAAGGCGAGGGCACATTCGATGTCACGATTCTTACGTCGTGTCCCAACCGGGCGAAGGCCCTGGCAAGGTACACTTCTTGGTATCCGATTTCCGGCATAAAATGTCCTGCAATTATTGCAATCTTCATCTTATATTGAGTGACAGATCAATTCAGACGAACTTGGTAAACTTCCAACCATTTCAGAAAAGAAAACAATCTCCAAAGTTCTGTTAAATGAACAGGGTCATTTATTTCAGAATGAAGGATATCAAGAATTGATGATTTATCGAGCATATCTGGGAATGAGTAGTCAGACAAATACTCAGATAACTTCTTTACCTGTTCCTCCTTCCATGTCTTTTGAGGGGTAATGAACCCTTTCTTGTCTCTTCGCCAAACAACGTCATAAGGCAAATACGACTCGATTGTTTTCCTTAGAATGTACTTCGTCCATCCGTTCCTGATCTTCCATTCGATTGGAAGGAAGATGGAAAATTCCACCAAGCGGTGATCGAGAAATGGAACTCTCGATTCTATCGAGAAGGCCATCGAATTTCTGTCTTCGTAACGTAATAATTCGTGTAATCCGATTCGGATATTCTGAATCGAGGCATCCCTGAAATCGTCTCCCCATGCTTGATCAATATTATTGTTTACAACATCAGATCGGAACCTTGGAGATAAAAATCTGGATCCAATCCTCTTGCGGGAATGTATTGCTTTTTTCAGGATTCCAGGGAGGTTAGGAAACATCGCCCGACCAAGTTCATTCCATGTGTTAATACTTCGATTTTGTTTCAATGCTTTTGATTCTTTTATAAAGTCAAAAATTCGAAATTTCTTTAATGTTTCAAGGAGAAAGATCCCCCCATAAAACGAATACCCCCCCAGAGATTCATCGGCCCCCTGCCCATCAAGAAGGACTTTCATCCCTTGTGAGGATGCGAGTCGCATCACCTCCCATTGAGCGAACATGGAAGTGGATCCAATTGGAAGGTCTTGATGCCAGGTCAACCTGCCCCACTCATCCCAAAAGTCTTCCGACTGCGGATAGGTGCAGTTTCCTTTTATATTTTGATAATGAGCCTCGACCATGTGCGCGTAAACAGATTCGTCGATCAGTTTGTCCTCGTACGCTGCCGTGAAGGTATTGAAGCCCTCCCCGTTCTTGTGGGCACATAACGCCACGATTGCGCTCGAGTCGAGACCCCCGCTGAGACATGAACCGACAGGGACATCAGAACGGAGGTGGAGGCGAATCGAATTGGCGAATAGTTCGGAATATTTCTCTAGGTAGTTCGAGCCATTAAAATTATTATAACAACTGACAACATCATGAAGATCATAATATTTCTTTAGATTATATTCATGGTTCTCAAGAGAATAAACCATGTTCCATCCCGGCGGAAGTTCGAATATCCCTTCAAACAGAGTTTCATGTGGACCGGCGGAGTCTCCATAGCATAGGTAATTATAGGTTTTTTTTTCTATAATTTTTCTATCTAAATCAGAGTTTTGAAGCAATGACTTTATTTCGGAAGAAAAATAAAAACCATCTTTGTTCATTGCATAATAGAGCGGTTTTATCCCGAAACGATCCCTCGACAGAAAAACCTCCCTGCTCCTGACATCAATGATGGCAAACGCCCACATCCCAATGAATCGGCTGACGGATGTATCCCCCCATGCTTGATATGACGCCAAGATAACTTCCGTGTCGGAATCCGACCGGAACGTGAACCCTTTATCAGCCAACTCGTTTTTCAATTCCAGATAATTATATATTTCTCCATTATATGTAATAACGTAACGACCTTCGTATTCCATCGGTTGATGTCCTAATGGACTAAGATCGATGATGGAGAGACGCCTGTGGGCCAGACCGACATCGATATCTCGTTCTTCGAAATGATCGAGGATGTGAGGGAATGAATGCATCGCATCGATGGAATCTTGCCCTCGGAAATGTGATAACTTCCCCGATGCGTCCAATAAAGTGTACCCCTCATCATCGGGACCACGATGTCGTTGCGATCCAGCCATTCGGCATAGAAGTTCAAGGTCAATTTTCTTCTTTCGAACCATGCCAGCGATACCGCACATATCAGATGAACTCTTTATATATGGCGTTTAAATTTTGGCCGAACGCATCGAACCCGAACCTACTGACGATTTTTTCCCTTATCCTCTGAGGATCGTACTTCGCCAGGTTGTTTATTAAATACTCCATAGCATTTTCGATCGCGGCCGTGTCCCTCGGAGAAACGAGAAGGCCCGCCTCTTCATCTACAAATTCCTTAGGCGCAGTTTCGTTCCCAACGATCACGGGAAGTCCAGTCGCCATTGCTTCCGCAATGACAATCCCAAAAGTTTCGTGTTCGCTCGGGAAAACGAAAAATGACGATTTTCTCATTTCATTCGCAATTGATTCTTTCCTCATTTGACCTTTCATAATGACCCGACCCAATAATATTCGGTCTTCATTTATCATGCGATGGACCCGTTCGTATTCCGGGCCATCCCCGATAATGGTCAAATGCCAATCTGGATGTACCCGAGCAATCCCTCGAAACGCCTCCACAACACGGACAATACCTTTGTAGTCTTCCAGCCGACCGACGTAAATTATTTTTTTTTCTGAAAAAGGATCTGATTTCCCCTGAAGATGGAACATGTCAACGTCAACCGGATTGTATGTAACAATAATCTTTTTCGGCAATATCGAGTAATTCAATATCTGTTTTTTTAAGTCTTCGCTGACAGTAAGAACCGCATCCGCCGACTCTAAGGAATACTTCGTCAATACTCTTGACTTCATAGATCCCATATGTTTGCTGAAAGGACCGGAATGTTCCGTAATTACAATCGGGACCTTCAAGCGTCTCGATATAAGAAGTCCCAACGTTCCGCAAAGGGTACTTCCGTGGGCATGGATAATATCAAGATTCTTCATCCGCGTTCCCAACTTATATCCGTCATGGAACCATTTCAAGTACAGGAATTTTTTCAATGTTTTGTTAACCGTTTTGTTTGAAATTGCATAGTGAAATACTTTGATATTTCCACGATCTTCTACGATAAGTCCTTTATTTTCCCCGGCTATTTTCATATCAAGGACTGATATATTGAAATATTTCTCAACGGACTTCATGTAATCCATCACGAAGATCCCACTGATATCATCCTCGTACTGGGGGAAAAGAGATGGCAGAACCAACAAGTTCATATATTGTTTCAGATTATATTCAGACTCGACATAAGGGGCGAAAAATAAAATAGATATTTCTCATTGTACTCTTTCATTGCTTTCAAACAAGTAAATCTTTTTGATATAATTCCAGTCTGTGGTGGAAATTTATACGGAAAGTGGAATTCAAATGTATTAAATCTGTTCTGCAAATTAAAATATTTTCCCCATAATTTTGAAATGATTGGAGGAAAAATCCATCCCCGATGAATATATGATAATTTTCCTGAATAACCTATTTTAATATGTCCCGATATGTCAGGACGAACCCATCCTGGTAGATAAAACTCCTTGTTTTCCAAATGCCATATCAATACTTTTTCTAAATTATTATAAAAATCAGCAATCAATATTGATATATCATTGCAGGACACTTTATTTTTAAACCATGTATTTCTTAATTCAACAACATCATTAACAGTATCATAAAGTAGACCGGTCTTAGTATTCATAAATTCCAAATCATAAGCGATCGCTTTAACCTCCAACAAAAAGCTTCGCAACTTAACAATGCAATAATTAAGTTGTATTGTTAATGAAATGTACATTTTCAGTAAGTATTCCATTGCGATCTGATACTTGATTTCGGATTCATCGTTATCTGTTAAAATATTTTTAGGAATTTCGATATCCTTTCCCCAAATTAATCTATAATTGTGAAAATAATTAAACAATTTAGTTTCAATATATTGTGTCCTCGACACACCAAACAGATTGTGTAAAAAAAGATATCGATCGATACCCGTCAATTGTTCCAACGGGTTGGCGTTACATATATGTTTATCTTCAAATATAACAATAAAATCAATATCAGATATTCCGAGAGTGCTCACGCTTCCAATCTGATATATCGATACAATGCCATTATAATTCTTTATTTTCTCCACCATTCGTTGAATTGATTTATTGTATTCTTCAATTGCAACGCATTTTGGATAATCAACAAAACAAAGTTTCATATCACACATCCACTATATTTCACCATATATAATTTATAACAATTTAATGATTTTATTTTTTATAAATTACTGGAAAACAAATCTTCCATTAATGAAAGGTATCGCTCCCTTGAAAATTTTTCTTCGACACGTTTTCGGCCGTTTTCACCCATTTGTCTGGCAATAAGTGGATTATCAACAAAATAACATATTTTTTTTGAAATTTCCTCTGGGATAGGATCCACTAAATACCCCGTAACACCATCTTCAACAACGTCGGAAATTGCACCTTGTGCTGTTGTTATCACGGGAAGCCTTGCACTCATTGCTTCCAGCAATACCCAAGGCATTCCTTCAGGTTCAACGGGAGGAAAAACAAACAGATCGCTATTCTGATAAGTTTTAATTTTTTCAATCCCTTGAATTTCTCCGAGAAAAATTATTTTATCTTCCATTTCATTTTTTCTTATTATTTCCATCGCTTGCTCGCGATCACCAATATTTTTCCAACCACCCGCAATAACAACATTTATTTCATTGTATTTTTTAAATATATCAGGCAACGCTTTAAGGAATATATGTATCCCCTTTCTCTTTTTTAAACTAGATAGAAATAGTATATTTCGTATTTTAAACTCTTTTTTAAATGATATACCTGAAGACATATCATATTCATAGAAATTAACCCCATTCGGTATTGTAACAATATTTTCGCTTCTTACCAATTCTGAAAAATTAAATTTCAGTTTATCAGAAAGAACAACCACTTTTGATGCTCTTTTAAAAATGTATTTTGTTATATATTTTGCTATAAAATTCATTCTTTTATAAAAATCTAGAAATTCCGATCCACGTAGATGAATTATTACTTTTTTCTTTAGCAATACTGATGGAATCAGAAACCCTAAATCACGCAAGTATCCCCACAATCCTTGCGATATACCAATATAAACAATTATTGGCCTATTAAACATGAGAAAAATATTAAACTTTATAATATGGAATACAGCAAGATATATGTTTCTTATATCTAATTTTCCGATGTTATCAGGATTTCTGTTATCAGAAATATCAAATAATTCTATCTTAAAAATCTCATTAATATTAATAGATTTTAACAAAATTTTCATCGCTATAGTCGGTCCTATATAGGGGGGTGGCAATGATCCTATTAACAATATCATTGGTTTATCTTCTTGCTGACGCATATTAAGCTTCGCACTCATTAGTTATAATGTTATCTTTATTATTCAAATCGTAAACAAATACCATTGCAATCATGCTCCACAATATTGTCGCTATACGCCCAGTCTCCATCCAATTATTATAAATCGATACAGAACATAAATATAAAAATAAACCAATAGTCGATACGATGAAAGGATATATTTCGGCATCATTATTGTATTTTGTTAAACAAATAATAAGTTTTTTGAAAGAAATAATATAAATACTTAAGTACAAAAAGGTCCCAACAATTCCTGTTTCTCCCAACAAAGCCACGTATGACGAAAATGGCAAATCAACTTGCCCACTCCCAATGTTGTAAATCTTTTTTCTTGAAAAAAATTTATAATAATATGGTTTAATGTCTAATTTAGAAATAATTCCGCCCATGGAATTTGAAGTTCTATAAGAACCTTTTTTGTCATATGTTTTATCTGCATTATAAAACAAAATATCATCAATATAGTAAAATTGCCAAGAAGATCTGGAATAAAATGTGGCTGGACCAGATCCTGTAACAATAGTATGAGGATAAATTTCATATGATTCCAATACATCCTGGTATGCTTTTAATTTTCCAAGATTCATAAAATTATCACTTTCCCAAGCATCTCGCATACCTTCAAATTTACCCAACGAAGCCGAGGTAGAAAGAACGATCATTAATCCGAGAATTGATATCAATAAAAACAATAATAAATATTTTGCCTTATCGATAAAACTGGATTCGCTTAAAATAAGTAAAATAAAGAAAACCGATGTTGTTACACCTAACCATGATGCCTTATTGTCAATCATTAATATTAAAGCCAATATAATTATTATCATAAGTGCGTATTGAATATTTTTTGACGGATCCAATTTAGCTTTTCCAATTAAATAATAAATCGCAATTATGATAAAACCTGCATATTGCTCTGCATTCCCGGAAAAAGTTCCTATTATGGCCTCTGAATTTCCAGGACTATATAAAAATATAAATTGCAGAAATCCGATTATTAAATTAATAACTATTAATATTATAAGTAGTTTTATATAATTACTTATATCGATATTAGAAAACGGGAGGTTTACAATAGAATAAAACAAAATTATTGATTCGCTATACATAATATATTGACTAACTGCTGGAATTTTATTTATATAACTATAATTAAGAAATATTCCGATTATAAGTAATACGGTGAAAAAGACATACAATTTAAATATGTTTTTATAATTAGACTCATTTTCTGAAGACGACGAAGAGATCAAAAAAATAATGAATATAATAAAAACTATTACCACATCAATTACGTTAAAATAACGCGGAAGGATGTTTAAATTATTAGAAAAAAATCTTCCAGTAACGTTAAAAAACAACAACATATTTAATAATAATGCATGGAAAGTCATAATAATTTAAATTGAATTTGTTTAATTAACTAAATTATACATAAGCAATTCTGGACCGATAACATTATAAAGTATTAAATTATATCATCTTGGCCCAGCAAGGTTTAAATGGATGTTCATATACCTTAACCTTTGAACGTTTCCTTCAGAGAACCAATTAAATGATAGCGATTGGTATCTTAGCAACGACACAGTTCAGCAATCACCCTCTTCCCTGCCTTCCCGTCCCACAGGTCGGGGATCTCGCCCTTTTTTATATGACCTTCGGTAATATGCTCGATATCCATCTTCACGCTGTCGATGGATGTGAGTTGGTTGGTCCCTCGACTTATCGTGACGGGCCGCTCCGTGTTCGCCCGGAGCGTCAGGCACGGGACTCCCAGATAGGTGGTCTCTTCCTGCAATCCCCCGGAATCGGTGATGACGAACCGGGCTTTTTCCACAAGGCAGATCGTGTCCAGGTAATTCATCGGCTCGGTAATGAGCAGGCGGGGTGATTGTTTCGCTTTTTCCCAGATACCGAAGGTAACCATCTGCTTTCGGGTCCTTGGATGAACGGGGAAGATGATGTCCAACCTCTCTGACAGGTCGACCAGCGTTCCCATGATCGAGGTCAGCGAATTTTTGTCGTCGACGTTCGGCGGGCGATGAAGCGTGACGAATACATACGAGTGGTCCTTGAGCCCGAACCTCTCTTGCGTGTGTCGCTGCCGGGCCCGATCCAGATTTTCGACCAAGGTGTCGACCATCACATTACCGACGAGACGAATTTTTTCGCGTGGAATCCCTTCCCTTACGAGATTCTCGTCGGCATCCGGCGAGGGTGTCAGGAGAAGGTCCGCCAGCGCATCCGTCACCAGCCGGTTGATCTCTTCCGGCATCGATCGATCGTTGCTCCGCAACCCCGCTTCCACGTGGGCCACCCGGATCCCCAATTTGGCCGCAACGAGCGTGCAGGCCATCGTGGAATTGACATCCCCGACCACGACAACCCAATCCGGCTTTTCCGAGAGGCACACCCCCTCGAAACCGGTCATGATTCTTGCGGTCTGTACGGCATGGGATGCGGAACCAACTTCAAGGTTGATATCCGGCTTTGGCAAGCCGAGGTCCCGAAAAAACACCTCGGACATCTCGATGTCGTAATGCTGCCCCGTGTGCACGAGAAGGAATTCAATGCGCGTGGCCTTATCTTCAAGCCTATCATTGTGCCGGTTGATAGCTCGCACCAACGGCGCGATCTTCATGAAATTCGGCCGCGCTCCGGCCACAAGAATCAGTTTCATGCTCTGTTGCCCATTAAGGAGATGATTGTTCCGACGATGCTGTCGAGAGTCTTATTGCTTTGCACCCCGGCTTCGACCGAAGGAACCCTCTTCCCCATCGATACTTTTTTGTCGATATCGTCCGGGCTTTCCAGCAGGATGAGTTTCCCGTTCTTCGCAAGGTACTTGTCGACAGCCCCGATCTTCCCTCGGAAGATACTGTAGACGGGTACTCCCAATGCGGCGGCCTCGCGATTCATGGTGCCCCCGCCGCTGATCACGAAATCCGAATACCAGATCAGGTTCAATCCGTCGACGACGTGATCGGGGATCATGATCCTTCCCTTTGAGATCAGCTCCGGCCACTTGCTCCGGATGGAATCTTCCTGGCTCCTGTTCCTCGGAAGCAGGATCATGCGGACGCCATCCAGCCGTCCGAAGTGATCTATCGAGGCGTTGAACAGAACTTCACTTTCCGGTTTGAAGTAGTGAGCCTCGGTCGCAGGAGGCCGGATCGTAATGATCAGCTCTTTCCCATCGATGCCGAGTTCCTCTAGGATCGACGGATCGGGAGAAAAGGTCGGGACATAGACATCTTCCTTTATTCCCGGATACTTATAAATCCTGTGTTGATCGAACTTGATCGACTCGGCCGGGACAACCTCCGGGAGGATCACCCAGGTCGGCTTGACGATCTGGACGAATTCGTAGTCGAAAATCAACACGGAGGGTATCCCGAGCAGCCACGATAAGATCAATTGCGAGCGTGACCCGTGTGACAGGGCGAGGGCCGGCTTCTCCTTTATGGCGAAAGGCATCAATTGGAGAGCGCGAACCAGAAGACCCAGTACCTTCAATATTTTATTCTTGCCGAAATGCCGTCCGATCCGCTCGTATCGTAAGCTATTTCGATCGGCAAGTGCGCATGTTTGGGAACAATCCCTTGCGGTGAGAACGACCTGGAATCCCTTTTTCGACAACTCCTCCATGATCGGCTTGAAGAATGGAACGTGCGGTGAGTTGTCCAGATCTATCCAGATCTTATTCTTCATGCGGTCACGCAGTTCTTTTTCCAATATGCAGCCAAATCCCTCGGCAAGACGTTGTAATACTGCCCCTTGTAAGTGTTCTGGACGTATCGAAGGAACTCCCTGTAGTACCCGACCGGGTATTCATCGAACCGACCGGGCCGGCCGTCGAACGTCATGTAATCGGGATGGGTGATCAGCAGGCACATCCCGCCGTGCGACGCCACCCAGTCCAGTTTCTTTTTCCACAGGTCGATCGACTCCTGCTTCAGGATCACGAACAGGGTGAAGTCCTGCGGGAGAGTGTACGGCATCTCGACGAAACCTTTCCCGGCCCCGTTCTTCGACGCAACCAGGTACGGGAAGATCGTCCCGGCCCCGTCGGGTTGAGGTTCGAGCGGATCGGTATCGAACGTCGAGGCGTCGTATTCGATGTCCAGCGAATGCATCCAGTCGAGGTTGTGGTGCATCGATCCAGCGCGAAAACCGTTCGCATCCCACTCCTTCAGATATCGGTTGATCGATTTGGCGTTTTTGAGGAACTTCGCTCGGGACTGGAAGAGCATCCCATCGTGTTTCAGATCGTGAACCCCGATCTCGAATCCTTGTCTCACGAGATGATCTCTCAGTTCCCTTGGCACCTCGTACCGTTCCGGGACGAAATTGAAGGAGGAGACTATCCCGAACTCCTGGTCGATCTTCATGAGTTCGCAACAGCGGTCCCGCCCCACGTCCGTCTCCACGTCGTGCGTCATGACGAACGCGAACCGTTTCCCTTCCGGCCATCCCGGCCAGTTCTTCGGCGGGATCGCCGCCTTCTCGTCGATCGGCCAGACGTCGCCGTGGGTTTGAATCAAGATCCTAGCACGAACCCGCCGCAAGGCGATCTGCAGCCGGCGTGAGATCAACGGCTTGATCTGATAGAAAGACTTTAGGATTGTTCCCATTTGCTTTGCATGTCCGGAAAAATATTACCCGACGTGCCGGTAGGCGAAGCGTCCGATCAGCCGCAGGAGCGGCACGGGGAGTTTCGACATCGTGCTCTCCCAGGGGATCGTAGCGCGATATTTCTTCGAGGATAGGTACGACTTCGACGGCACGTCGTACTTGACGTATTGCAGGGTCTTTTCGGTCGCCCCCCAGGAGAGCTTGAACTGCCGCAGCCCTTCGTGGTCCAGGTCCGTGCGGCCGAAGGAGAGCGTCCGCATCCCGTTCCCGCACAGGAGCCGGATCCCTTCCCGGAAGACCAGGTTGTTCGGCCGCAGCTCCTGGCAACGCCGGTCCGAGGCGCCGTACTTGTACACCGCTTTCCCGGCGAAGTGGAGGAAGAGCGCACCGGCGACCGCCCTCCCCTCGTGGCGGGCGAGCAGGAGGGTCCCGAACCCCTTTTCCAGGAGGTGCGCCCGGAGGTTCTCGAAGAAGCGGGCCGGCTGCGGCGGCAGGCCGTGTTCACGGCGGGTGAGGCAGTTCAGCCGGTGGAACTCCCGTATCCCTTCCGGCGTCGGATCGGTGGCCACGGAGATCCCGCTTTTCTCCGCCTTGCGGATGTTTCTCTGGACGTTCGACCGGTATCCGGAGAAAAGGAGATCCTCCCCGGGC
>Ga0180076_1000012_pt1 | contig 14906 bp, 26 predicted proteins | sample EasRiv433_16_10D_FD_121772 | JGI IMG/M metagenome (GOLD analysis project Ga0180076, IMG submission 121772) | Soil microbial communities from meander-bound floodplain in the East River, Colorado, USA - East River metaG ERMLT433_16_10D | ecosystem: Environmental > Terrestrial > Soil > Floodplain ... | reverse complement strand
TTCTCTCGAACCTCTCGAGCCGCGCGCGATCGCCGCACGCGATCGATCGTTATTCCGAGCGGCCGATCCATGTGGGCTCCAGGCCGAAGCGTTTCCCGGCGGCGACGAGCACCGCGGCGATCGTCTCGAGCGCGACGGCGATGCGATTGAGCTGTCGATTCGTCTCTTCGCGGCCGATGATTATGTCGGCTATCGCGTCTGTGAGTTCATCGGGCGCGGGCGCCGGCGGTGCGGGAGACGGCGACGGCAACGGCGAAACTTCGATCGGTTTCACTTCGACGAATCGCGACGTGTCGGGAAACTCGGCGCCCAGGACTTGCCACGCCACGCGCGCGTTACTCGCGCCGGCCGAAACGATGATGTCGACCAGTTGAAATGTGTTCGCGTTCACGAGCTTGTCGATATCGAGCCCGTCGACGTTCTGGCCCCAGGGCTTGCGAATGCGCCGCCAGCCTTCAGACCAGAGCAGCCGCGCGGCCTCATTGGTAAACGCCGAGCAGAATCGCTGCATCTCGGCGACGTCGTTGCCGCGGCCGACGAGTCGCAATTGGTTGTTCAATTCCTCGAGCCGCCGGAGTTCGTCTGCCATCACTTTCCTTTCATGGGTTGTTGTACGCGGCGATCAGTTTGTCGAGAATCGCGAGCTTGCAGTGCTGGTGCACATTCACCGGGACCATCAGGTGCACGTTGTCGGTCCCGTTGCAGCACACACAGGTGAAATAGTTCGACGTGGGCACGGCGCTCGGCGCGGAGGCTTCACCGGGCGCCGGCAGCGGCGCGCTCCCGAGATCAGCACTCTGTTTCCATTGGGAGACCATGCCGCGCACGACGGCGATCGTTGAGCCGTTGACGATGGCATCGTGCAGCATCGCGCGCCGCGCGCGCTCGTCGGTGACTTTGTTGAGCTCGGCGGCGATGCCGAGTTTGATCTTGCGATCCTTCAGCGCCTCGAACACGACCGGGCAGCCGGAAAATAACAGCAGCCGATCCTCGACGTACGATCGACTCTCGCCGACGATTTCACACACTTTGTCAACGTCGCCGCCGGCCTCGCCTTGCAGAATTTCGTCGAAGTAGACCGCTTCTTCGGCGGGACTGAGATCCTCTCGAAAACGGTTCTCAGCGTGCTTGATGCCCTCGAGCGCGGTTTCCTTCGAGGGATACACATCGGCGGGCACCGCGGCGAGATTGACGCGCACCGCGGCGAGGTAACGACGATGGCCGGCGACGACTTCGTAGCGATCCCCTTTGCGAAACAGTAGAATCCGCTGGAGGATGCCGAACTTTCGGACGCTGGCAATGAGCTCGGCGAGTTTCTCCTCGTCCATCGCCATGCGCGCGGCGCGCTCGGGCTGATCGATGAGCCCGATCGGGATCTCGCGCGGCTCGGGTTTGACGGCGAAGGTCACTTCGCCACCTCGGGCAGCTTCGGATCGATCAGCAGCGACACCGCGCGCTTTGGGAGAAATTCATTCTCAGCCGGCCGGCGGAGAATGATCTGCTTGCTTTCAGTGACCTCGAGAATGATCGCTTCGCCTGGGAGCCAGCCCAGGAAAAACAGCGCGGGCCGCGGGATCGTGACCTGCGTTGAATTACCGTTGACGACGAGTTTTTGTAGCGCGCGCATCGTCGATCTCCACCACCCCAGGGGCAAGACCACACGCGATGCGTACCCTCCGTACGGCTAGATCAGGATCGATCAAGACCGTACAGACTAGGAAGATCCGTGTGGAAATTGCGGATTCGCCTGAGCTGATCGAGACGGCAACAACGCCGCATGTATTATCAGACCCAAGCTAAATCACTCAGCGGCAGATACTAAGCGCCGATCGGCGATTTGTCAAGCCCCCCGTCCGCACCATCAAAAAGCATCCACATTCGCCTGTGCACGTTCCGCTTAATGCCTCAGCTTCCGGGTTTTACTTCGGGCAGCGGCGAACGATTCGGGGCTCGTTCGTAGGTTTCCCATAGGTTTTCAACAAGCCCCTGTGGAAAAGTGGGTTAAGTCCATGCGTATTCGATACTTCGTTGTGACCCTTGTGGCCGCGCTGGCGATCGGGCCGCTCGTGGGGGCACCGTCGACCGTTGACGCGGCGGGCGTCTCGATCGCCGCGCCCGCCCAGGCGCCGCGCTCGCACTCGAGCGTGCCCGAGACCCTGCTCTACGGGCTCGCCGCATTCGGCGCGATCCGCATCAAGGACACCGGCAGTCTCGCAAAAAAGTTCGTGCAGCGCGCGAGCGCCGCGGGCGCCGACTACAAAGACGGCGTGGCGGCGGCCGGCCAGGACTGGGAAGCCGGCGCGCGCAACGGTGAGGACAATTACAAAGCGGCCGTCGTGGAAGCCGCGAATCAGGGGCGCTTCGGGAAGGGTGTCGCCGCCGCCGGCGCCGCGAAGTATACGGCCCGCGCGTCGACGCTCGGCGCGCAGCGGTTCCCGACCGGCGTCGCCGCCGCTGAGGGCGATTGGGCCAAGGGCTCGCAGCCGTATCTCGATTCGCTGAAGTCAATGGAGCTGCCCCCGCGCCGGCCGCGCGGCCAGAATGCCGATCGCGCCAACGCCGTTGCACAGCGGCTGCATCAGATGCGCGTCGGCAAGTAAACCCGGTCACGAGCTGCTCAGAGCGAAGCTGAGACGGAGATCCACGATGCCGAAATTTGAAGTCGAGTTCAGGGACGGAAAGAAAATCGTCCGCGACGCCAACACGGCCGACGATGCGAAGACCGCGGCCAAACACGAACGCCGTCAGGACGTGCCGCGCGATACGCCCGCGTCGGCCGCCGAAGTCAAGGTCGCGCTCGTCACGCGGCTCGAGTAGTTCCCTTTAGGTTCCCGACGGCGCCGACAGGGCGCAGGAGTGCAGCATGGGCAAGTCACTGGAATTAATTGGCGCGGGCGGCACGGCGATCGGCGCCACGCTCGCCGCCCTCGCCGCCGCGACGGGGGATTCACTCGCGGTGCGCGCGGGCGCGGAGAACAAACGGATCGACCTCATCCAGTTCTGGACCGACGTCCAGGTCGCCGGCACGGCGCGGATCCGGAGCGCGCGCATGCACGACAACGTGCAGGGCATTCGGCAGGACACCATCATCTCGGATCTCTACCCGCTGATGCCGCAGGGCGTCCGTCAGCGGCTCTATCCGAATGACGTCATCGTCGCCGAGCTCGCGGGCTCGGCGGTCGCCGGCGACGTCGAGTATCTGCTGATGCTCCTGCTCTATGAAGATCTCGCCGGCGCCGCCGCGAGCTTCATCGATTACGCGGAGCTCAAGCGCCGCGGTATGAACGTCTCGGCGGTCGAGAACACGATCGCGACGGGCACGACGATCGCCTGGGGCGGCGCCGAAGCCATCAACGCCGAGTTCGATCAGTTCCACGCCGGCGGACTCTACGCGCTCGTCGGCTACACCGTCGACGCCGAAGCGCCGGCCGTCGCCTGGCGCGGTCCCGACACGTCGAACTATCGCGTCGGCGGTCCCGGCATCGAAACCGATCGCGCCATTACGCGCGACTGGTTCGTGAATCTCTCCAACTGGCTCGGCGAACCGCTGATTCCCGTCTTCAAGGCCGAGAACAAGGCCGGCACGCTGATCGATGCGCTGCAGGACGAGAACGGCGCCGACGTGACGGTGACGAGTTATTTCGTCGAGCTGAGCCGGGCGTAAGCGCCCGCGCGCTGGATGGCGACGAGCGGCGGCGAACGTGTCATTACGGCGAGTCCGATCCCGATTGCGGGTGGGCGCGTCGTCGCCGCCCCGTTCCAGTTCTACCTGGACGGCGCCGATCATCTGCGCGTCGAGGGCTGGAACACGGCCACCGGCGCCGCGGTGCAGGTGTTTGGCCGGTTCCTGAACGAACAGGGGCAGGTAGAAGTGTTCGCGCACGTCTTACCGCTCACGAACGATCGGCTGCGTGCCACGGAGGACTTTGCGATGGGTCGCGGGTTCATTTTGAATCTCGTCGCCACGGTGACCGGCGCGACCTCGCTCATCGGGCAGACCTTCGCGCGGTTGTCGGTGATTCGCGGCTTCACGGGCGCGACCATCGTGCTCGGCACGCTGCTCCAGGGGTACGTCACGTCCCAACAGGGGCTCGGCTGGCCGGGCTCGCCGATTCAGGCGTCGACCGAAGGCGGCGGCTATCCGCGCGCGATCACCGGCACCACTCCGCCGGCGGGCGCCTCCGTGTCGGAGGCGTGCCCCACCGGCGCGCGCTGGGATCTTCAGGCGTTCCACTGCGGGCTCACCGCCGACGCGACGGTCGTCACGCGCACGGTCTATCTCACGACGACGCGCGGCGGGGTGCATCGCTTCGCCCAGACGCATCCCCAACAAGCGTTAGCCTCGCAAACGCCCGACTGGTTTTGGGCCGGCGGCGTACCTACGGAAACGTTAATCAATAACTGGTATGTCACCGCGGGTTTACCGACACCGACGATCCTGCTCGGGAGCGACGAAATTCGCGTGCTGGTGCTCAACATACAGGCCGGGGACCAGATCCGCGACGTGACATACCTCGTCGAAGAGTGGCTGGAAATCGAGTAACCCATGTTCCCACCGCCCGACCTCGCCGCCCTCTCCCCCGCCGCCCGCGCCGCCGTGGCGCTCCAATCGCCGGGCTCGTTCTATATGACCGGGGAAGATGTGCTGCAGATCTCCGGCTGGAACATCACCACCGGCGTTCGGCTCACGGTGTCGGGTCGCTTCCTGACCCTCGAGGGCCGCATTCAGTCGTTCGTGCATGATGTCGCACTGACGACGGATCGCGTGATTGCCTCGCTGGTCCGATCGCTCGGCGACGGCTGGTTGTTGAATCTGACGGTCACGAGCGGCGCGACGAGCTCGCCGTACGGGGCGACGTTTGCGCGCGTTCAAGTCGTGCGCGGCCTAGCGGGCTCGGGGATCGTGCTCGGCACGCTCTGCGCCGGCTACGTCACTTCCGCGCAGCCGATCGCCTTCCCCGGCGGGCGCGTCCGGTCGATGATCGAAGGACGTGGGAACATTCGATCGATCACCGGCACGAACCCAGCCGCCGGCGTCGATTGGGCGGAAACGGTGCCCACAGGCGTGCGCTGGCGTCTCTTGGCACTGACGGCGACACTTGCGACTGATGCGACGGCGGCGAATAGGCAAGCTCGTTTTGGGTTCACAGATGGAGCGGCGAACCTGTACCGGAGTGACGCGCCTAACAATCAAACCGCGAGCACGTCTGTTGTCTATAACGCGGGGCACGGGACGGCGCGCATCGCGATGGTCAGCGACCAACCAGGCTGGGGTTTGCCCACAGAAATGTTCCTCTTAGCGGGGTACACGATCTTCAGCGCGACAGGATCGATCCAGGCCGGTGACAACTGGGGCGCGCCCCAGTTACTGGTTGAAGAATTTCTCGACGCCAACTAGCGATCGACGGAGATCACGATGGCCCTGATGCGATGCAAGAGCTGCGGCGGCGAATACGATCCGCTCCCTACTGATGGTGTTCCCTACTTCCACGCCTGCCCGCCGATCACGACGGTGCACGTCGAGCGCGCGGGCAATCCGATCGATGTGCCGCTCGCCGACGTGCGCGCAACAGATCTCCTGTTCGTCGAGCGCGCCGGCGCGATCGTGAGAGTGCTCCCGGCCGCGTTCGTCGAGACGGATCGCCGCAGCGGCGACCAGCAGATCCAGCGCGCCGACAAGCGCGACGAGAATGTGAAGGTGACCGGCTACGACAAGACCGGCAATCCGATCGTCGCGCCCAAGAGTGAAGGCAAAGGCACCGAGCCGGCGCCGCCGAAGTAGACGCGACGATGATCCTCGTTGACGAAGACGGACCGCTCGAGAAAATTCCGCTCTGGCGCTTTCCCGTGTCGCGCGGCAACCGGCACATGTTCGAGTCGCTCGCGGCGCCGGTGAGCCGCGAGCTCGATCGCCATGCCGATCAGATCGGCTCGACGTCGAGTGAGGTGCAGTACGCCACGCGCGGCGACGTCGACGGCGACTTCGCGCGCACGATTCCCGGCGCCGTCGCCGAGATCGCCGGCCAGCTCGGCTCCGAGGCCGACGTCGATCCCGGGCGCATGCTCGCCGCGGCGCTCGAAGCGATGGGCGAAGCGGACGGCGTGTCCGCCGCCGCGGCCAGTGACGCCAGCGCCGGCAGTGTCAGTCTCGCCGTCGGCGGGAGCGAGTTCGAGATCGTGCAATGGCAGATCGCCGGCGCCGGCGCGCCGCCGCCGTCGTCGCATGGGCCGCCGCCGCCGGGCGATTCAGGCGAACCGCCGCCAAGCGATCAGGCGCCGCCGCCGCCGACCGATGGCACCGAACCGCCGCCGAGCGATCAGCCGCCTCCCCCGCCACCGCCGCAAGACGCCGGCGGCGGCGGCGGCGGCGAACCCTCACCCCCCGACCAGTCGGACGCGCTGGTCTAGTCACGCGCCCACGAGGATCCCGATGACCGATTACAAGATCGTTGCCTTAGCCGACCGCAGTGAGCTCAAGCCCGGCGGGCACTACCGCGAATACAAGCGCGCCGAGGTGATGATCGGCGAGCTCGGGCCGTTCGTGTTCATGGTGGACAAGAAAGACGGCTGGGAGATCGAGCTGCGCACGCAGATTCAGCAACAGGTGACGAATGTCCGCTCGCTCACGTCGTAACGCACGCCTCGCGCTGACGATCGCCGCGCTCGTCGCGCTGGAGCTCGCCTGGCGGGCGACGGCCTCACCCGACGACCCGCGGGTCGTCCGCGCCGACTTCGGCGCCAGCGCCGCCGCGCTCCTCGTGTTGTCGGCGATCAATTTCCTTAGCGGACTGTTCAAGGGCAAGGTCGATCCCAACGTCGCGCGCAGCCTCGAAGGTTTGCGCTCGGGTCTCGTCGACCTGGGGAAAGCGATCCTCGAGGGACTGACGGCCGTCGCCTGGCGCTTCGCGCAGGTGTGGGACTGGCTCAGGAAATGGTTCGGGCGCATCTTCCGCGAGCTCGCCGACGTCATCGGCGCCGTGGTGAAGCGCCTCAGCCGCATTCTCGATCGCGTACTCGGGCCCGTTATCGATTTTCTCGACAAGGTGCGCAAGCACGTCTGGGCGATCTACAACGATATCGTCAAGCCGATTCTCGACATCATCGAATTTATCCGCCTGCCGCTCAAGATCCTGTCGGCGTTCAACGTCGAGTGGGCGAAGCGGCTCGACGCCACGCTCGCGAACCTCGAGGATTGGATCGTCGACCAGTTCACCTTCGTCATGGGGCGCATCAACTACGTGATGAACGCGCTCAACGACATTATGGACGTCGAGCGGCTGCTGAAGCGATTCACGTTCATGCGCACGGTGATACGCGACGTGCGCTACATCAACCAGGTGCTTCTGATGTCGCGCTTCAAGGCGGAAGACTCCGGCGCGATCGGTAATCGGAGGCGGCGCCTGAATAAAATCACGTTTCGCGACGTGCAGCGCAACACCGAAATAGTGTTACTGACTGGCGATGGCCCGTACGGCTCGTTCGTCCGCGAGATGTCAGCGCAGTGGAAGATTGACCTCAGGGACGCTGGGTTCTAGCGCGTGACCAGCGTGCCCATCTTCGTATATTCGCGCGGCGGCGCTTCAATGAACGCCCGCTTTTCCATGTGGTCGTTCATGCGCTCGAGCTCGCGGCGAATCCCGCTCAGACTACGCGCTGCCCACCAGGTAGCGAGCGGCCAGCCAAATGCGAGCACGAACAATGCAGACCACACCAGAACGAGCGCGAGCCCGCCGGACAAGCCGAGTAGTGTCAACATGGGAGCCTCCGCCGAGAGGATAGCGTAAATGGCGGACTTCGAGATCCCAGAACCGGAAGACCAATACAAAGAGATCGGCGAGCAGCTCACCGCTGGGGTTATCGACGCCTTTATTAAGAGCGATGCTGCGAAGGCCGCCGGCACGACGTTGGCCGACGTCTCCGGCAAGCTAATCGCGCTCCTCGTGACGCTGGCGTCTCCAATCGGCATCGGTCTCGCCAAAGGCATCGCGGATTCAGAAGATCTCGTCGCGCCCTATTTGGCCGAAATCGCCGCGGCGGCAGTGAGCGACACGTTCGGCACGGAGGTGAGCGCGAGCGCGTTTCGGAGCCGGCGCGACCCCTCGGGCCGAAAGGGCGCGGCCGACGCGCTCGGCGCCGGATTTCTTAACTCCATCAAGGGCGCAGGCGGCGCCGTCGAGCCCAGTCAGGAAGCCGCACAGCGGTTTCTCGGCATGGTGATGAACATGGCGCTCGAGGGCTGGTATCAGGGCTGGTTCTTTGAGTTTATGACGTCACTGATCCCACAGCTCGACGTCGGGAAGATCGAATCCTTCGCGCAGCTCGACGACACGATCATGCAGGCGCTCGGGATCGGGCGCATGACGCGCCGCGTCGTACAACCGCTCCTGAACGCTCAAGTCATCACTCCTCTCCAGTGGCACGTCAATAAAACCTACCGGACGGAGCTGCTCTCGACCGGCGTAGCGATCCAGCAATTTCTCCGCGGCAACTGGACGCGCGAGCAGCTCGACGAGGAGCTCGCGCGGCAAGGCTACAGCGCCGATCGCATCGACGCGCTCGTCAACGGGCAGAAGAAATTCTTCGGCGCCGGCGAGGTACGCGCGTTCGTCGATCGGAAACACTGGCCGATGGACAAGGGCATTCAGCACCTCCGCGATCAGGGCTACGACCAGGACGGCGCCGTTGACGCGCTCCGGCTCGAGGGCCTCCGTCGTATCGAGCAGCTCGAAGCCAGCGAAGGATCGGTCATTCTCGCCGCATACGCCGACCGGCGCATCGCCGCCGGCGAAATGCGATCGATGCTCAACGCCGCGGTGAAAAACGACGAAGAGCGCGCGCTGCTTGAGGAGCTCGCCGAGGTGCGTCGCGCCACGAACATCAGGCACCTGTCGCCGGCCGAGGCCCGCGCGTGTGTGAAGGTCGGGATTCTGGCGTTCCGTGATTACGAGCGGGCGCTCGAGCGCGACGGCTACACGCCCGAGGCCGTCGACGCGCTCGATCTGCTGTTGCGCGTCGAGATTACGAAGGACCGCGATCTCGCAGAGCTGCGAGCCGAGCAGGCCGACGAACGCGCCGCCGCAAAGGTCGCGCGTGAGACCGCGGCCGCGGAACGGCGCGCCCAGGTCGAAGCCGATCGCGCGCGCCGGCGCCGCGGGCCGATCGCTGACCTCGAGCGCGCCGTGATTCGCGGGCTGATCCCGTTCGAGCGCCTGGCCGAAGTGCTCGCGGCCGACTACGACCCCGACACCGTGGGGATCCTGCTCGCGCTCGTCGAGGACGATCGGCAGCGCTACCTCGCGCAACAGGCTGCGGCCGAGGAGGCACGCAAGCGCGCGCCGCGCCGCGAGCTCGACGTCGGCGCGCTCGAGCGCGCGGTAATGGCGGGCCTGCTCACGCCGGAGGAATTCGGCGCGCGCCTGACGTTCCTGAAGTTCGATCCCGACGATGCGGCGCTCCTAACGGCCGTCGTCCGCGCGAAGAAAGCCGATCAGGATGCCGCCGTGCGCGCGCGTCGCGAAGCTGAGGAGAGCGCGCGCCGGCAGCGTATCGACCTATCACGGTTCGAGCGGCTCGTGCGCCGCGGCGCGCGGTCGCTGGCCGATTACGACGCGATGCTCGCGGGGCTCGGCTTCGAGGATGCCGACCGCGCCGCGATGCGCGAGCTGCTCGAGATTCAGATCAGCGACGATCGGCGCGCCGACGAGGAGCGCGCCGCCGCGGAGAAACGGCTCGAGCCGCGCGGCCTGAGCCTCGAGCAGCTGCGCCGCGCCGTCGTGCTCGGCATTCGCACCGAGGATGACTTCCAACGGTTCCTGATCGATCAGAATTTCACGGCCGACGCGCAAGCGGTGCTCCTCGCCGACTTGCGTCTCGCCGTGGCCGAGGCCGATGACGCGCGGCGCCGGCGTGACCAGCCCGCGCCCGCGCCGGGAGACCCGCGGACGCCGCTGTCCACGCTTCAACGTGCCGCGCGTCTCGGCATCATCACGATCGACACCTATCGCGCCCGGCTCGCGGCGCTCGGCTACACGGCCGACGATCTCGCCGTCGAGCTCGAGCTGCTCCTGCTCGAGATTGCCGAGACCCAGGCGGCGCGCGCCGAACGCACGGCCGCAGAGCCGGAAGCGGAAGCGCGCGGGTTGTCGCTCGCCCAGGTCGAGCGCGCGGTGCGCGCCGGCGCGCTCACGCTCGAGGATTACCGCGCCGCGGCAATCAGCGCCGGCCTGGCGCAGGAGGCCGTCGAGATCGTCGTCGCCGTGTTGGCGCAAGAGGCGGGCACGTTGACCGAGGCCCGCGAAATCCGCGCGATCGTGCTCCGCCGGCTTGCCGATCAAAACGTCTCGCTCGAGGAGCTCGAGACGCGCGTGACGAAGGGCGGGCAACCGTTCGATGTGTTCATCGGCGAGCTGCAGCAGCGCGGCGTCGGCGCCGACGAGGCCGAGCTCGTCGCATCGTTGCTCGTCGACGAGCTCGAGGCCGCGGCGGCCAAGTCAGGGGGATCCAATGGATAGCGGAATGCTGCTCGCGCTGCTGCTGCAGGCCACACCGCCAACGCCGGAGGCGATCGATGCCGCGGGCAAATGGTTCACGATGCAATTCAGCATCGGCGATCTAAGCACGGTGGGGTCCGTCGTCGGCGCCTACGCGCTGCTCCGGGAACGGCTCGCGCGGCTCGAGACGAAAGTCGAGCCGATGTGGAATGCCTGGAACATGCGCGACAACAATCGGCGCCGCCCCTAGGGCCGGATCCTCGGCGCGGTACGATCGTACGGCAGGCCCAGTTGCCCGGCAAGCCATCGGTTGTAGCGAATTGCCGGACCGCGGGTGAACACGTGAGATGGAGTTGGCTTGTCAACAGCGACCTTGAACTGCTGAACGCACCGGCACGCGCAGGAGTCGCCGACTCGAACTAACCACGCGCGCTCGCACGTGAGCGGGGCACCGTTCCCAATCCACATCGTATGGAACCAGATCACCGACTCGCGCGCGACAAACGCCGCCCCGTGCATTAGTGCCGTTTTCATCTGCTGGTTGATGCCCCTGTACGGCGGGTCGACGATGACGACGTCGAAGGCATCGCGCCTAAACGGCGGCATCCAGGCATCGCCGATCACCCGAGGACGTAGTTGCGCGTCGATGTCAAGCGTGACGCCCCACTGCGCCTGGCCACCGAATAACTGGAGTACGGATTTACCCTCGGTGAGCCGGCGCAACAGCTTCTCGACATTAGGCGGAAACGACCACCCATTGCCGGCGCGGTGGCGTTGATTCGAGCACCAGAGGACCTCGGTCGGAATCATTTCACCGGCGCCGGCGCCAACGAGCCAACCGCTGTAACCGAGACTTCCGCGCACGAGCACAACGATCGCGGTGTAGCTTTCGCTCACCGACTCCGAATCGCCGTGCGCAGGCTCCAGACTCAGTCAATCCCGTCCGCGTCGGACTGAATCAGAAGATCGGTTTGGCGGTCGCCCTCGCACGAATCGCACACCTGCCCGAACTGGTTGGGGCGGTCGCAATCGGGGCAAGCCTGCACAGCGTCCGAGATCTCAGGATCTGGGCCGGGCTCAACCTCACTCGATGGATCGGTGTATTCGGCAACGATCTCGGTCACCTCCCTCGCGTAGTGCAGCACCGTGCCGGCGCGCTCATCGAAGTAGCCGATCCGGACGTCTGGCTTGAATCGCAACATCTGAATGCTCCTCTCGAGCGCGCGTTACCAGCGGCGCGCGCGCCCGCGGCGCAATCGCTGCAGCCGGGTTTTCCGCGCGCGCGCACAACGCCCGCCATGCACTCTTCGCTCTCCGAGCGCCAACGGATGGTGACACTCGAGGCAGGGTTTCCGCACATAGGCGGGAACCAGCGGAATCCCGTTATGGCCACCTTCCAAATGCCTCACTTCGGGCTCGTTTCCTAATGCCTCACCGGAAACCGCACCCGAGCCGCTAGGGACGCCTAATGCCTCAGGGGGTGCCATCTACCCGCCTCCCTGTTTGCGGTTGTCGTCGCTGGCCGCCAGCGGCACGGCCCACGGGCCGGTTCTCGCGTGCACCGTGTGCAGGCTGAGGATGCCGCCGACGGCGCGGACCCCGCGCTCGAGCCGGGCGAGTGCCTCAGCCTTCGCGAGCAGGTCGGACTCCACCGCGCTCGCCAGGACGATCTGACTGACGACTGACAGGCGTCGAACGATCGCGATGCCGGCGATCGCCGTGTCACCGGCTTGTTTGTGGAGCTCGCAACGAAACGGCGTGACGCCCGATGGCGCGAGAATCGGCATCCATGAAGCGGGCCGATTACAGATCACGAGCGGCGAGCTCGACGTGATCTCACAACAGCGCGGCGCCGGAATGATCGTGAACGGCGTGACCTCAGCCACGGCGGCGCCTCGTCCGCGGTTTCGTAAATTCACGTTGACCAGGCGATCGGCTCTCGTGAGCGACCGTGCTTTGACGCGCGTCAGAGCACGGGTGGCTCGTCGTCGTCACCGAGGGGAGCCCGGCTTGAGATACGATTCCCGCTTTCCCTTCGAGGGGCTGTTCGTTTTTCGTTTCGATCCGATAGGAGCCGCTATGACCGTGCCGATCGCTCATTCCGTGGGTGGCTGGGAAGTCCAGCGCGAACCGGGGACCGACATATACAAATTCCGATTGACCCACTCCACCCGTGACAGGCCGCTCGAGTTTGGAATCAGCGCCGGCGAGCTCCGCGGGCTCCTCGATGCGGTCAACGGAACGATCGACGGGGACGGGGATATGTTCGTCGAGCTCCTGCTTAAGGAGCGCCACTGACGCCGGCGCCGACGCGCGCGCCTGGGCAAGGCGCCGGCGCTTCTCTTTCAGCCAGAGGCGCCAGCGAACTTCCGCGAGCTCCATCACCTGCAGCGCCACTTGCAACGCGCGATGGTAGCCCCTCGCGTACGTCTCCCATTCCGCCGCGGGAATAGCTCGCCCCGCCGGCTCGTGTGGATCCACGGTCGCCAGATCAAAAACAGCCTGCATCAGGTCGTCACGCAGTGTCCGCGGGCTCGTAGATGTAGCTCTCGATCCCGTGCGCGGACAAGATGCGTTCCGTCTCCTCATCACTCGTGCGTCCAATCGCGATCAATTTCGGCTCGGAGTCGTCGGGGCGCTCCTCGAGCCACAATTGCCGATCGGACAGTAATTGGCCGAGCACGTCATGCCGCAGGCGATCCTTCGCCTCACAGATCGTGACCTGCTCGCCGCGCCAGAGCACCATATCGATCCGGCGCCTCGAGCTGAATGTCGTACTGTGCTGAATGCCGGGAAGATGATCGGGATCGGGCTTGATCCCTTCACCGATTCGCACACTGAAGCTAACGCGGTCGTACTTGTGCAAATGCCGTGCTAGAAATTCCTTAAGCAGGCCGCTCTCGCGATCCGTTTTTTCTGGGAAGAATCGCCGGATGAGCAGCTCGGGAAATTGGTCCCTGAGAAATTCGTAACCTTCCATTACAGATTCGACGGCTCCCACCCGCAGTCCAGTAGCTCGAATTCGTCGAGCCGCGCGTGCAGCTCGGCGCTCGAGCTGAAGCGCGCAGTACGCGAGAAACGGCCGGCGCTGTCCCGGTATTTCTGCTCAAGAAACTGCGCCGCGATCAGCGCGTCGATCAGACCGTCATCTGCAGGTCCGCGCATTTTCCGCGGCCCGGCTCCGGACATCGCTCCGGCGGGCACGCGACGAAGATCGTGAGCAGGATCGCGATCAGCATCAACGTCACGAGCGTGAAGCGCATTCATCGGCTCACCGGGCAAGGTGGTAATTCCGTGCGGCGACGATCGCCGTCACGGACGCGAGCGACATCTGCAGCACGCGCGCGATCGTTCGATGGCCCTGCACTTCCAGCGTCGTCCCGAGCCAAATCACGCCGGCCGACGCCGCGGCTTTGACGAGTCCCTGCTCGAGCCACGACGCCGGCATCAGCGGATTACCTTCGCGGCCGTGACCGGACTCGATCGCGAGCTTCGTACTGTGCACGTCGGCGACGTTGGCGGCGACAACGGCGCCCTGGATGAATTTGCTCGCCGTCGTTGGCGCGCAGCTGTACGCGAACAGCAACAGCAAAGCAAACAACGCGCGCACGCAAGTCATCGGCGCGGCTCCGGCCCGTAGGGCACGAGCTGCAGCTTGAACGCGGTGTGAGCGGCGTACTCCGCGTAATCGACCGCGGCGTCGATATCGCCTTTCCCGTGCGCCGCCGAAATGACCAGGGCGAGAGTGCGATCCATGATGGCCTCGTAGAATTTCAGCTTCGCTGAGCGGGCGCGGCCCGTGACGACTTCGCCGCCGCAGTGCGCGCAGCGCGCGGCCGACATCGACACACCCCCCCCCAAAAAAATCGAGTCGAGTCGATTACACTTCGGGCACCACACGACTTGCTGCCGCGGCTTCGGCCTGGGGCCGCCACGGGCGCCCGGACGGTCGCCGAACAGATCGCGCGCCAGGAACGCGCCCGCCGCGAGAAAAAATGTAACGGTAAGCATCGGTCTACTCCGCATCCTTGTAGGTAGCGTGCAGCGGCGGCACCGGTGTGATCGGTCGCTTCAGCACTTCGTCGGGATGCCTGGGCACGAGCTTGCCGCTCGCGAGCCGTACCCAGACCGTTTCAACCGTTTCGCCGTTCGGCAGTTGGAACGATGATGTTTTCACGGGTTCCATAAATTACTTCTCCCTCTTGACCAGTCACGAGATCGAACACGCGCGCCCCGATTTCGAGCGCGCGTGTTCGCGCCGCCGGTCCCCCGGCCAGCGGCGACAACTGTCCGTTCTCTCGAACCTCTCGAGCCGCGCGCGATCGCCGCACGCGATCGATCGTTATTCCGAGCGGCCGATCCATGTGGGCTCCAGGCCGAAGCGTTTCCCGGCGGCGACGAGCACCGCGGCGATCG
>Ga0180076_1000011_pt1 | contig 15150 bp, 13 predicted proteins | sample EasRiv433_16_10D_FD_121772 | JGI IMG/M metagenome (GOLD analysis project Ga0180076, IMG submission 121772) | Soil microbial communities from meander-bound floodplain in the East River, Colorado, USA - East River metaG ERMLT433_16_10D | ecosystem: Environmental > Terrestrial > Soil > Floodplain ... | reverse complement strand
TTCCCCGGTTCGGCGACGATTTTTCCGAACAGCTTCCGCAGGAGCAGGGCGGACCTCTCCGTTTTCAGTTCAAGGACCTCCTTGATCCGGGAAACCCGCTCTTCGATCCACTCCTTCGGAGGGGCCTTGAAGAGCCTCGTGTGGCATTTGCCCAGGAATTCCAGATCGGCGCCAAGCTGCTCGACCTTCTGCTCGCACTCCTTCAATGCCTCCTCGACAGCCTTCGACTGGCGACCCTGCGAGATATACCTGATGAGGTTGTCGAGCATCTGTCTTTGCTTCTTGTATTCATCTTCCTTCCGCTTTGCAGCCCCCGGCGACTCGGCAAATTCTTTCGCCACCATCTTCTCGACCCGACGGAACACGTACGAGAGGCTATCCGTGTTCGAAAGCCTGTTTGAGAGCTCGCCGAGGATCACCTTTTCGACGACCGATTTCCTGACGATGATCCGGTTGTCGCATCCGTGTTTTGCGGCCCTGTGGCACCCGTAATACCCGCCGCCTTTTCCGGAAACCTTTACGATCGTGGCCCCGCAAGTGCCGCAGACCATTGCGCCGGACAGCAACTCCTGAGGATAAATGCTCGTTGCGTTACCAAGCGAGCCCTGGAACCCAGTGCGGCCTTTCCCCCCGGGCCACGTTTTCCTGATCTCCACCAGCCGCACTTGGACCCGGTCCCAAAATTCCTCTGAGACGATTCGAAATTCAGGGGACTCCTTAACGTCCCATTCACTTCTCGCCTTGTCGAACCTCCGAAGCTTCCCGGTCAGGGGGTTGCGCCTGTACCCGGTGCGGTTCCAGGTCCAGATGCCTTTGTATTTCTCGTTCCGCAGCATCGTATGGATCGTCCCCGTGCTCCATCGGCAGACCTTGTTATTTCTGCCGCGAATCCCCTCCTCGTTGAGGCGCTGGATGATGCTGAAGATGGATTGTCCGTCTGCGAACTCCCGGAAGACACGTCGTACCACTTCCGCCTCGGCTTCGTTTATCTGCATCAGGACTCCGGCGGGTTTTTCCTTGCCCCGATTGTCGAGGCGTACTTTCTCTGACGGCGTGGATTCGAATCCAAACGTGCGCTCTCCTACGAAGTACCCCTCGTTCTTTCGGCCCTTCATGCCCCGCAGGGTCTTCTCCCGCAGGTCAGCGAGAAACCGCTCGTTGATCATCCCCTGGAGGGGGATAAGCATCTTGGAACGTTCGTCCGAGGTGTCGATATTGTCCGCTGCCGAGAGGATGGTAATCCCGAGGGAATCGAAGAGTGCCACGGTATGCAGCGTCATGAGGTTGCTTCGGGAAAGACGCGACAAGTCGTCGACCAGGACGGCGTCGAATTGTCCATCCTGGCCCGCAGTGATGAGCGCGGTAAGGGATGACCGATCGTTCCTGGCCCCGGAAACGGCATCGTCGTGATAGATGTGATCCTCCAGAACCTCGATCCCGCGCTTTTCCGCAAGGCGGCGGCACGAGGCGATCTGGTCCGGGATGCTTGTCGGACTGCATGCTTCCGAGCTGTACCTTGCGTAGATGGCCGCCCTCATTTCTGGCCTCCCTTCTCCCAAGCCTCTATATCTTTTGGATCCGCCGTCTCTCTCATCCGCTGGACATACTCATGCGCAAGTATTTCGGCGACGTGGTCCAGGAACTCACGGAATTCTGGGTGATCCGACGGGTTCCAATCGTCGCAGGTCTGCTCAGTCGTCCGATCGCCAATGATTTCCGCTGGTACGACGCCCATCGTCTCTCAGCCACCCGCCGTCTGTCTCTTCACCAGCGAAGGTCGTCGTCATCACGACTTAACGCCGATTATGAGTGCCGCTAATTGGCATTATATCCATATAACGCTAATTTATGTCAAGTGTTATCTGCGTATTGAAGGAGAAACGCCGATTATTTGCCAACGTCCTCGGCATATGCCAAACTTGGGAGCATGGACGGACTTAAGAGGAATATCCGTTACCTTCTTTGGAAAGAAGGTACGGAGCGGAAAGACTGGCGCTCTAAACTGGCCGAATGGCTCGGCTGTCCCCTCCAGAGAGCGGAGGATCTATTGGAGGGAGAAGGGGAAGACCTTACATCGAAAGAGAAGAAGGCTCTGGAAAAAGCAACGGGGCTTGCTCCTGAAGAACTTTCCGGGGATCTGCTTGAGAAGCATGGCGGGGATATTCTCGTTGAAAACATCCGTCACCTTATCGACGGTCTTCCCCATGGGCAGAAGAAAGAGTTCGCCGCCAAGCTGGGAGTCGATGCCACTACGGTTTCCCGCTGGATCGGCGGCGCTCAACACCCGACGAAGAAAAAGTTGGAGGAGATCGGCAAGTATTTCGGTCTGCCGCCCGGAACCGACCTTGATTCCGAAGCGATATTTCTTTGGACGGAGCCGATCAGTGAGAGTCAGATGAAAAGTTGGATTACTGAAAATATCCAGAAGGCGGACGGGAAAACACTGAGAGAGATTTATCCGGCATTGAGGAGGTTGCTAAAGAGATAAATCGCTCCGATTCCCCTGCCATGTCATCTCCAAGTCGAGGTATGGCCAATGCGATTGATCGAAGTCAGCAATGATTCACCAAATCAGGGAGACTCATAGGTGAACTCAGGCGGAGTGGCGAAGGCAGTCCCTAAGAATTCAGAAACAGGGAAGAAGTGATGGATGTTCTGCTGACTTTCACAGGGTTTCATGATCCTTATTTCAAAGGGTTAGTTGGCCAGGAGGAACAACCAGGGCCCATCCTGTCCCTTCTTTCCAACCGTCAATTCGATCATATTTTTCTTTTTGACACCCCGACGACACAGCGGGTCACACGGGAGACGAAGGACGCGATCTCCAGGCATTACCGGCACAGCGAGGTTCACGTTCTCGAGATCAATCTCGACGACCCCACGAATTATAAAGATATTCTCAAAGGACTCAGGACTCACCTTCGAGATATCATCGCCAGGTTCCAGAGCGCAACTTTCTTCGTTGCAGTAGCCTCTGGCACTCCCCAAATGCATGCTTGTTGGGTTCTATTAGCATCCTCCGGAGAGATCCCTGCCCGCATTCTCCATGTACGCCCGCCTCATTTCGTGACAAGGGAACGACCGCTCGTGAGCGAGGTAGATCTATCCTCCCACGAGTTTCCTACCGTCAGGTTCCAGGCCGGATCACTTCCAGTTGAAGAGAGCGAACTTGACTTGGCTTCTGCCAAAGGCCAACTCGGCATTGTTGGCGATCACCCCGCCATGCAGCGGGCATTGGAAATAGGAGCATCGCTTGCTCTGTCACAGGCTCCAATTCTCATTTTTGGAGAGACGGGCACGGGAAAGGAACTATTTGCCCGCTATGTTCACAGATTGAGCGGCAAGCCGCGAGAAATATTTGTCGCTGTGAATTGTGCTGCGATTCCGGGAGACCTCACGGAAAGTATTCTGTTCGGTCATAAGAGGGGGGCGTTCACGGGAGCGATAACCGATCAGGTTGGTAAATTCGATGCGGCGGACAAGGGGACTCTTTTCCTCGACGAGCTTGGGGAGTTGCCCCTCCCTGCTCAAGCAAAGCTCCTTAGGGTCCTGCAGGACGGTATGGTTGAGCCTATAGGGCGAGCCAAACCTCATAAGGTTGACGTTCGGATTGTGGGTGCCACAAATCGGGATTTGAGAAAACTTGTACGACAAGGCAAGTTTCGGGAAGACCTTTATTACAGGCTCAACGTTGGCGAGGTTAAACTTCCCCCTTTGCGTGAACGGCGCAGCGATATCCCTAAATTGGCGCTTTATGCACTCGACAGGTTGAATGGATCGTTGCGACATCCAAAGAGGTTATCCGCAGAAGCCTTATCGAGGCTGCAAGCTCATGATTGGCCTGGGAACGTCCGTGACCTGGAAAACGTCATTGAGCGGTCCATCCGTCTTTGCAACCATGGAGTTCTGGATGCAGATGACCTGCTGATAACGGAGCCGGTCACATACGCTGACCCACTAGAAGCGCTTCCCGATCCGTACGAAGGGTTCTCTTTGGATGAGTTTCTTGGCAGCGCTCGCAAGCAAATGATACTCCGGGCCCTGGAGGCAACAAATGGTAACCAGAGCCAAGCAGCTCGAATGCTCGGGGTTACCCCGCAGGCGGTGCACAAGTTCTTGCAGCAGTTAAAACCGAAGATTTAAACTAAAGTTGAAATGTTTTCAACCTTGGTTGAAGTATAAGGTGTGGCCAGAGCGAGCGGATAAAGGTGTAAACGAAGGAATATCGTGCGGTTGTAGTACAGATCCGGCATGGCATGAGGTTTGCTCTTTATCGGACGCAGGAAGAAAAATCTGTGGTCCGAAACTGGAAAGGAGCAGCCATGCCAGCATTCACAGTCGCTTCGGTTATCGACGGGGATACGTTCGAGGTTTCCCCTCAATGGAAGTGGAGCGGTCAGACAGGCACCCGTGTCCGTCCTGCGGGCTACGACGTCCCGGAGCTGCATGCCTACAACGGACAGGCTGCCAAGGACAGACTGGCGAGAATGATTCTGGGGGAACAAGTCGATCTGCGGACAGCACACAAGGTCGACCGTGGTCGGTTGGTCTGCGAGGTCCATTTCAGGAACAAGAACCTCGCAGACTACTTTCCGGAATACCAATAACCGGTCTGTCTGCCTAGTCCAGACAGACAGACCGGGGTTCCAGGGGGAGCACCATTGAAAGATTATTCGACTGAGGCGGATGCCAGGATCGTCATCGACGATCTGCTCCGGCAAGCGGGATGGGATCCCGCAGACAAGTCACAGGTGCTCACCGAGGTTTCTGTTCGTGATACTTCATGGCTAATTGCCGAAACAGCTGTGCCCTACGGGCCACCGTCTAGCCGTCGCACCCCGGATGGAGATGAAATTCCGACCGGTAAAGTTGACTACGTGCTTACAGATCGTCGCGGACGTCCTCTTGCTATTGTCGAAGCAAAACGGTCGGCCATCGAACCTTATGCTGCCAAACAACAAGCTCTTCCATACGCCAAGAAAATCGGTTCTCCCTTCATCTTCCTGACGAATGGCGAACTCATCTATTTCTGGGACTATGGGAACGACGATGCCCGAATCGTCAACTCGTTCTTTTCCCGCCGCGATCTCGAGCGCTTGGTGGAGATGCGCACCACACGCAAACTGCTCGCAACAATTGAAATCCCGGAGTATTACCTCCGCCAGGGCGAAACCCGGCAGGTGCGCCCTTACCAGCGCGAAACCATGCAATCGCTCGATCATGCGGTGGAGTTGAGCAAACGTCGCTTTCTGATTGAGCTGCCTACTGGTACTGGCAAGACCGATCTCACAGTTCTATACCTGAAGCGTCTTATCCAGGCGGGCCGAGCCGAACGGATCCTGTTCCTGGTGGACAGGGAGCAACTTGCCAAGCAGGCCCTTGAGGCTATCCAAGACATCATGAGTCAGTACAGCAGCTACTGGCTGCGCCCGGGCATGGTTCGACAGGAGCAGCAGATCACGGTGTGTCTGCTCCAGACAATGATCAGTCGATATACCGAGTTCACCAGCGGCTATTTCGATGTCGTCGTTGCAGATGAATGCCACCGCTCCATCTACGGGGCGTGGCAAACCTCGCTCACACATTTCGACGCGCTTCACATCGGGCTTACCGCAACCCCTTCGGCATATATCGAGCGCAATACATTCCAGTTCTATCAGTGCCGTGACGGGCAGCCGGATTTCGCCTTCCCAATCCAGCAGGCGTTTCAAGACGGCTACCTCGCGCCCTACAAATTTGCCTCTGGTATCACCGTGCTGCTTGCTGAAGGAACGGAGGTCGACGAAGAGACCTACGACCCGGCCGAGTTCGAGCGCAAATGGACCAATGAAGACACCAATAGGAAAATGATGCAGGAATTCGACCGGCTGGCTTGGGAGAACTACAAAGAGCTCGCTCCAGGTCAAAAGATCGGTCCCGGGAAAACCATCGTCTTCGCGATCACAAAGCACCACGCAGCGCGACTGGCTCATTATCTCAACGAACTCCACCCCGAACTCAAAGGCCAGTACGCTGAGGTGATCACCAGCGATGTGGCCAATGCGGACGACCTCATCCGCAAATTCAAGCGCGAGGACTACCCCCAGGTGGCCGTAAGCGTCGGCATGCTGGACACCGGTTTCGACTGCCGTGAGGTGCTTCATCTGGTGATGTGCCGCCGCGTGCGAAGCCCCATCCTTTACCAGCAGATGCGCGGCCGCGGCACGCGAACCGCACCGCACATCCAGAAACAGAAGTTCGTGATCTACGACTTCTTCGGCAATCACGAGTATTTCAACGACAGCGACACCGATATATTCACTGGCATCGGGGTGGGACGCGCACCGGGGGGAGATCGTAAACCTCCTCGTCCGCCCCGAGACCTCGTTGAGCTTGGCCTCGAGGACGAATGGCTCCATGCGGTTGCCTATGTCGAGGTGGGGTTGGATGGGGAGCGCGTTGACAAGCAAGACTACGTCACCAATTGGAAGACGACCGTTCAGTCCGCCATGAAGGACGACCCTGTCATTAACAAGATCCGGTGCGGAGAGTTACTCACGGAAGATGAGGAAAAATTTCTTGCTGATCGACTCAACCGGCCAGAGATGTATTTCAATGAAGAGAATCTCCGCCGTGCATACCGCCAGCCTGGCGGAAACCTTATAGATTTCATCAAGGCAGCCCTTGGCAGCCTCAAGATCAAGGCCCGCGAGGAGGAACTGACGGAGAATTTCCATGCCTGGCTGGTCGCCAAGTCACTGACGCCTCAGCAGGCCCAATATCTCTCGCTCCTAAAAAACCGGGGTATTGCTCGCGGCCGGATCGAGCTAGAGGACCTGTTTCAACCGCCCCTTTCCATCCTGAACGCAGCGGAGCTGGGAGTCGAGCTCTTCGGCGAAAAGGGCCTCAAGGAGATCGTCCGGGACTTGAACGACTCAGTTTTCATACAGAAGATCGCATAAGGAGTAGCAATGAACCAAGATTTGCGCAGAAAGCTGAACCGAATCACCGACATCCTTTGGGCCGGTGGCGTCACCAATCCGGTCACTTATATCGAGCAAATCTCTTATCTGATCTACCTCAAGCTGCTCGACGAGGAGGAATCGAGCCGCGAGCTCAAGGCGCGGCTCATGGGCAAACAGATCAACGGCAACGGCAAGTTGCTCTACCCCAAACAGGCCGAGCGCTTCCGCTGGTCCAAGTGGCGCTTCAAGAGCGGTACGGAGCTTCGAGATTTCGTACGCGACCATGTTTTTCCATACATGGCTTCGCTGGTGAAAGAAGAACCGCAAATCGCTGAGTATTTCCGTGACTCTGTACTTGAAATTCTTGATCCCAATGTGCTCAAGCAGGTGGTGGACGAAATCGACGGGATCGATTTCGCCAAGCTGGGTACGGACGTCAAGGGTGACATCTTTGAGTATCTGCTCACCCATCTCGGCCAGTCCGCCCTGAACGGCCAGTTCCGCACGCCCCGCCAGATCCGAACCATGATGGTTGAGATGGTGGACCCGGACCTTGGCGACACCATCTACGACCCGGCCTGCGGTACGGGTGGCTTCCTCATCGATGCCGTCGAGCACATTCTCGCTAAATACTCCGGAGAGCCGCAGGAGGTGCCCATCTACGGCGAGGAGTGGCTGGAGAAACGCGCCCAGAGCCTGGAAGAGGCCAAGAAGGAAATACCGACGCTCCAAACCTACCGCAAAGGCCCGGGTGAAAAGATTCCCGACTGGGGGATTCTGGAACGCTCCATCTACGGGATCGACGTGTCGCGCCAAATGATGCGCATCGCCATGATGAATCTGGTGCTGCACGGCATCCGCCAAGCCAACGTAAAGCGCGCGAACACGCTCTCGGACATGGGTGGTCTCACCGATGACGACCTGATCCGCCGCTACAAGGTGATCCTCTCTAATCCTCCCTTTGCCGGTGTGCTCCCCCAGGAATCCATTCGCAAGGACCTGCCCACTAACTCCAAGAAGAGCGAGTTGCTGTTCTTGGGCATCATGATGGAGGCCTTGGCTCCGGGCGGCCAGTGCGCGTTGGTCGTGCCTGAGGGGCTGCTCTTCGGCTCCACCTCGGCCCATGTGGAACTTCGCCGCAAGCTCGTCGAGGATTTCGACCTCCTGGCCGTGGTGTCGCTGCCCGCCGGTGTGTTCAAGCCCTACGCGGGAGTCAAGACCGGAGTTCTGGTCTACCGGCGGCCCGCTTCCGGCGCAAAGAAGGACAAGAAGACAAAATACAAGGAAAACGTCTGGTTCTATGAGGTTCGCGCCGACGGCTTCGACCCGGACAAGATCCAGGGCGGCGGCAGGCCCGAGACGCCCGAGCGTAACGATATCCCCGACCTGCTTACCCATTGGGCCACATACAAGAAATCCGGCTTCAAGGACGCACCAGGCGTCGCGGCCGGAACGCTCCTGCCGACGGGAAGCGAGGAGACTCGCTGCTGGTGGGCTACCATCAAGTCAATTGCGGAAAACGATTACAACCTTGCTGCCGGGCGCTACAAGCCTCAGATCGCAGAAAAGACTCCGGACGAAGACCCGGCCGACCTCATTCGGATAACGCTGGCCATCGAACGTGAGATCGCTGATGGCCTGGAGAAACTGCTATGGGAAGTGGAGGAAGTTGAATGAGGTGGCTTGAAGTGGAAATTGGAAAAGTTGCTGAGGTTGCAAGTGGATTTGGTTTTCCAAGGGAATACCAAGGTGTCACAGGTGAAGAATTACCTTTTTTTAAGGTTGGGGATATGAATCTCCACGGCAATGAACGTTGTATGACCAATGTAATCAATACGATTTCTGCTACGACGCTAAGAAAAATAAAAGCGAAGATCTTTCCGAAAGGCACCATCGTATTCCCAAAGATCGGAGCAGCAATCGCCACCAACAAGAAACGCATGTTGATCCAGCCGTCTGTAGTTGATAACAACGTCATGGGGTTCATCCCTACTCCTCACATCGATGAATGGTACCTGTTTTACTGGATGCAGCAGTTTGATCTTCGAAGTGTGACGAATATCGGTCCTGTACCTTCAATGCGGAAGACAGAGGTTGAACGAGTTCTGATTCCCTTGCCTCCGCTCTCTGAGCAGCGACGAATTGTGCAGATTCTCGACCAGGCGGATGCGCTACGGAAGAAACGCGCCGAGGCCGATGCCAAGTCTAACCACATCATCCCCGCGCTCTTCTACAAGATGTTTGGCGACCCATTTGCCAATCCAAAACGCTTACCGGTTAAAGAAGTGGGGGATTTACTTGTTCTCTTACGAAATGGCACAACGGCAGTCCAGAACCAAGATGGGCGTGGGTACCCGGTCACCCGCATCGAAACCATCTCCAATGGAGTCATCAATGCTAAGCGCGTTCGCTTCGTTGAGCTTAGCGACGAGGAACTTAGGAAGTGGAAGATTGAGCCGGGGGACATCCTCTTCAGCCATATTAATAGCGAAGCACACATTGGCAAGACGGCTATATATATGGGACGCCCGACACCCTTGATACATGGGATGAATCTTTTGCTCATGCGACCAAACACTGAGAGGGTATTACCTGAATATCTGTATGCTCTGCTGAACATGGGTTCTGTCCGGGGGTCGTATCGTCAACGGTGCAAACGAGCGGTCAACCAAGCTAGTCTGAACCAGAAGGATATCTCAGCTTTGCCTGTCGCAGTCCCTTCTTTGGAACGTCAAAAAGAATTCTGTTGCTTGGTAAATGGGTTGTTGACGCAAATCGAAAGACAGAAGGCAACCACGACACAGATTGATCTTTTGTTCGAGATCTTTATGCATCGGGCATTTACCGGCGAGTTGACGGCCAAGTGGTGCGAGGCGCACATGAAGGAACTCTTGTCGGAGATGGAGGCGCAATCGAAAGTTCTAAGCGTGAGTAGTGAACAATGAAGTTCTGCTATTTCGACGAAAGTGGCATGGGCGACGAACCCTATATCGTAGTCGCGGGAATCATCGTTGATGCAACTCGAATGCATGTCACAAAGGACGCTTGGGCGGATTTTCTTGCATATCTCTCGAAAGCCGCGGGGAAGCGCGTGGAAGAGTTTCATTCCCGTGAATTCTACCGAGGCAATGGAGTTTGGCGTGGGACAGATGGAGCCAAGCGTGCGCAAATAATTGAAGCAATTCTTACTTGGGTCGAAAACAGAAAACATAAATGTGTGTTCAGTGGGATATACAAGGATGAGCACAAGAAGGTACTGAATAATGATACCCGCCTCAAGAGATTCAAGTCCATCTGGTGTACCGCCTCCATGCACTGCATCCTTCAGGTTCAAAAACAACATCAACGTGAAGCCAAGACGAAAGGCCACAGTGTTCTGATTTTCGACCGGGAGGTTTCGGAAGAAACTGACCTTGGCCTGTTGATCAATACGCCCCCAGAATGGATAGACACGTTTTACGATCGCGGCAAGAAGCAGACCGCACTGGATCAAATTGTGGATGTGCCTTTCTTTGCGGATTCAAAACATATTCTATTGGCTCAGGTTGCAGATCTGTTCGCTTACATCTTACGGACTTCAGCGGAAATCCAGGATGGGCTACTTGTCGAGAAATATAAGAGGGAGGGCAAAAAGATGCGGGATTGGTCAGGGAGAATTGCGAAAATCGCACTCCCGCGATCAAGCCGCTATCCCGCCAAGGGGCGATGCCAAGCCGCACAACTGTTCTGGGACTTAGCTCCCATATCCATACGGGAACTTGGATAGAGGTATACCATGCTGACCGCTATACGAATCGGAAATTTCAAAGCCTTTGCCGAAGCGCAACGGATTCCCGTACGTCCCCTGACCTTGATTTACGGAGCGAACAGTTCCGGAAAATCGAGCGTGCTGCACAGCATGGTTCTCGCCCGCCATGCACAAGAGACGGGCGACATCGATGTTCACCGGACCAACGTGGGTGGCGAGTCAATAGATCTGGGTGGGTTCCGCCAGTATGTCCACAGACGCGAGGCGAACCGCCGTGTCGAGTGGGCCATGGAGTTGGACACAACCGCGTTCAAGGATCGCCTCGCAGAGCTTTTTGCGCCGGTAAGCCGGGTAACGATGCTTCTCAACTTGGGTATTGGGTTAGACAACCAAGATCGCCCCCTCCCTGGCGTGCTTCCCGAAATCCACACCTATGAACTCCTCGCCGATGATCAGAGCCTTCTGCGGATGAGCCGCCGTAAAGACGGCAAGCTCCAGCTTGACCGTTTGGACCACGGACACCCAGTATTCCGTGAAGTGATCAAGGCAATGGTCCTGCTTTCAACAACCACAGAGACGATTCACCCGGAGGACTTTGAGGGATTGGATGAGGCGATTGCCGAGCTTGTCCCTGAGGTGGTGGCCAAGAGTACGCAGTTCTTGCCCGACGGGCTGGCGGAGTCACACGTGTTCAGCCCTGGCGGACAACCCAGACTTTTCACGATCAGCAAAGCTCGCCGAAAAGAGGAGCTGAGCGCGGCAGTACGTTCATTTCTCCCCCGTAAGGTAGATGAGCTTTTAAGAGGTGTTGGTCAGGTTGTTACAAGTGAGTTGTTGCGTCTCAAATACTTGGGGCCATTGCGGTCCTACCCGCCGCGTCACCTTGCCTTTTCTCAGCACCACGATCCGAACTGGCACGCAGGTGGGGGTTATGCTTGGGATGTGATTCGGCGGGATGCCAAGGTGCGCCAACAGGTCAATGCATGGCTCTCTGCGCCGTACCGGCTCCAGACGCCCTACGAACTAATCTTGCGCGATCTCGTTGGAATCGACCAACTGGAAGGACCATTGCTCGCTGGTCTTGAACGGATCAATGAAGAGGGACTTCATATCGAACCCGATTATGACGATGAACCAACGCCAACGGGAGCATACCCGGTTATCAAAGACCCGGAGGCGGAAGCGACGAAGCTCCGGGACCTCATCCGATCTTCGGACATCGATAAGCTGAATGAGCTCATATTGATTGATCGCAGGTCGAACACCATTGTGAGCCACCGGGACGTGGGAATTGGCGTAAGCCAAGTATTACCGGTCCTGGTGGGCGCATACGCCTCAAGGAATCAGATCATCGCCATCGAGCAGCCGGAGATCCATCTCCATCCGGCACTTCAGGCTGATCTGGGTGATGTATTTATCCAGTCGGCGCTCGGCGAAAGCAAGAACCGGTTCCTGATTGAAACCCATAGTGAGCATTTGCTCTTGCGGGTGACGCGCCGAATGCGTGAAACCGCGAGCGGAGACCTGCCCAAGGGAGTCCCAGAGGTCACCCCAAAGGACGTGTGTGTGCTGTTCGTCGAACCGGATGGATCGCGAAGCATTATCCGCGAAATGCCGCTCAATGATTCGGGTGAGCTCGTGAAGGCTTGGCCTGGAGGATTTTTTGAAGAAGGGCTTAGGGAGATTTTTTAATGGCCCTTCTTGCCGAATACGTTCTGACTCCTGATGTTTTTGACGTGACTTCATATAGCGGTGATGACGTTTGCGGTTTGCGCCTTCAGGCCGTCAAGGACGTCTTGCTTCATGAGGGTCTTGTCCGCAACCTCAGGGATGGGGAGTGGGCGAAGATGTTTGCAGAAGATCACCGGCCCTGGCATCACCGCGGAAAGGAACTCATCAAGAAGCTTGTTGTGCAAAAGCGCCTCATTTCTCACCCGGTCATGAATCCATCTTCGCCTACATCGGATAGCCATTGGTGTGACGAGGCCCTTAGTAGCCACGGCGCGGTTCCGCTGGACGGTATTGTTGTCACGGATAACATCGCTGGCGCTTATAGTCGTTATCCCTTAGTAGCTCCGATTCACAAGTTGGCGACGACCCTTTGGTGGACGAATCGAAGTCCGTCGGTTCGATTGGCCCGCACATTAGCTAATTATCGAACCAATCTGAATCTTATCCTCCGTCATGCGAACTCGATTATGTTCATTGACCCCCACGTTGATCCAAGTCGACCGCAGTATCGGGATTTTGTGCAACTTATACAAACGGCAGGAGGCCGGACACCAGTTCCGCTTATAGAGGTCCATCGTGTTTGCTACCAAGGCTCAGGTCAGTCGCGCCAGTTTCTAAACTCATCTGACATTGAGGCGAGCTTCCGTGCCCATCTTTCAGGAGCGATGCAAACTGCTGGCCTTGTCATGGAGGTCTTTGTCTGGGACGACTTTCATGACCGCTACCTTATCAGCGACCTTGCGGGTATTAGCTTGCAGAACGGTTTTGATACCACCAATGCACAAAATGCGGTGACAACCTGGACGCGGTTGGGTCGAAAAGACCGGGACGATATTCAACGAGAATTCGACCCCGCGTCAAATCGCCACAAACTTTGGCACCGATTCACGGTGCCTCAATAGCAATGTCATCCAATTATTTTCCGAGTTCTGAACCGGCGTGGTGGACGCGACAAGCCCCATGCTCTCCGCTAAGATCTTCGTCTCATGTGACGTTTAGGCTTACACCAATGGGAACCCTCTTGTGTAGATGCTCATATTTCAGGGAGGCTGGCCAGCTCAACTAACGAAATGTTTCGATAAAGGAGGAATTAAATGGCCAAGGCGACAATAAAATTACAGAGTGGTGCGATTGTTACTCTTGAGGGCACCCCTGAGGAGGTTCATCGTCTTCTCTTGCTTCATTCAGGAGGTACATCAACGCCCTCTTCAACAGAACAGAGAAGTAAGAAGAAGACGACTCAAGATTCTCATAAATCCGTTGAATCTTCTGATGAAACCCCGGATTTAAATGAAATAACTAATTTTGTTAAGAATTGCGAGGAAGCGGAGGCTATCGAAAAAAACGTTCTGGATCGAACAAGTCAGGTCGATAGGACCCTGTTGCCGCTTTATATTGTCCACGCATATAAAGGAAATCGCTTCGGTCTAACATCCGGCGAGATTAGCAGAGTAACGTCAGAGCTAGGCGTCCGCGTTACGCAGCCCAATGCATCCACAACACTTTCAACGACAGCATCGCGTTATGTCATGGGCGACAAAGTTCGGAAGCCAGGGCAACCAGTTCGATATCGTCTCTCTCGGCGAGGCGTGCAATATCTGAAATCTGTGATAACTGGTCACAGCGATGGTGACTAGGGCACATTTCGCTCGCGCTATCGCGCAACTCGGGTTAACCCACGTTGACCGAGCTGTGGCATTTCTCTATTTTTACAGCGTTACTCAAGCATTCGAGGAGCGTTCCCTTCAAGAATTGGCTGCGGATTTAGCGGAAGAAGCTTTTCCAAAGCCACACATAGCGAGGCTGCGACGAGACCTTCGGCAAAGCCGTTATACAATCCGTGGAAGTCGGAAAGATACATTTCGGATAGATATTCGGAGTCTTAGCGAGTTGGAAGATCGATTCTCCCAAGTCTTGAAGCGTCGTCCGATTCCACAAAGCGATTCTGTCGTTCCCACCAGTATGGTAACCGGGACCCGTTTGTACCTTGAACGAATGGTTTCGCAGATCAACGCTTGTTACGACGGTAACTTTTTCGATGCATGTGCCGTTTTGTGTCGCCGTCTCATGGAGTCGCTGATTCTCGAGGTGTATATAAGGCGCGGGCGTCACGCTGATATCCAGCAGGATGGAATATTCCTCGGGCTTGACCGCCTTATCGGTATTATTTGCGCGGATCGAGTGATGGCTTTAAATCGAAACACGCATCGAATAATGGTAGACATGAAACAGGTTGGTGATACAGCAGCGCATGACCGCGTCTATATTACCCAACAGCGCGACATCGACGACTTGAAATTAAGATATAGGCGCATGATAGATGAACTGCTGAATTTGGCTGGTGTCCGTCCTTGACTTAGTATTCATTCGAGGCGACGGGGATCTTCTTTTCGATATGCCCAACGTGCAGCTTTCTTCGCCATCCAGAGGTTGACCCCGATGCGCTCTGCGATGTTGGTGTAGCCCATGCCTAACCTGCGGAGATGTAAAACTTTTTCCGAAATCTTCATGTAGATTGGAATGGCGTCTTCGTCCGTCAGGTTCATCTCGATGGGGATCTCGGAAGCGGTTCGAATTCTTTCAGATGGGGCGCGCCAGAATTATTAAGGGGTTACGGCACACGCCGCAGCCTCAAAAATATGAGGCACAAAATGTCTGATCCAGTATTATTTTCCCATATCTGGCTTATTGAGTGGATGGAAGTACACGAGATTACTGTATGGGGTG
>Ga0180076_1000010_pt1 | contig 15373 bp, 18 predicted proteins | sample EasRiv433_16_10D_FD_121772 | JGI IMG/M metagenome (GOLD analysis project Ga0180076, IMG submission 121772) | Soil microbial communities from meander-bound floodplain in the East River, Colorado, USA - East River metaG ERMLT433_16_10D | ecosystem: Environmental > Terrestrial > Soil > Floodplain ... | reverse complement strand
GCGGTACGCGGAAGCACTGCTCAGCACGGGGACGTGCTGCGCGAAGCGGGGCTCGAGGTCGCGGGCGGCATCGCTCTCGATCAGCGAGAAGACGACGTCGACCTGGGTGGCGTCGAGCCTGGACGCGTCCTGCACGACCAGATCGAGCACCGCCGGCCGAGGCTCCTCGCGGCACCACCAGAGCCGCGCCCCGTTCTTGTCGCGAATCGCTTCGCCGTACGGGCGGCCGGCGGTGCGCGCCGACGCCGCCAGCGCCGTCACCTCGAACCACGGGTGATCGGCCAGGGCGACGAGCGCCTGCTGCCCGGCGATGCCGGTGGCGCCCACGACGGCTGCGCGCAACTTTCGCATGGAATTGCGGCAGTATCGGGGCGAGCCCCGGAAGTGTCAATCACGGATCGCGCCGCGGGCGGTCACTGCACGAGGTAGCCTCGCCCGCTCATGCACCCCGCGAACATCTGCGCCCATTCCGCGGACGACCGGGCGAACTGCGAGGCCTGGGATTGGCATTGGGCCTTGTCCTGGTTCTGCTGCGCCTGGCTCTGTCCGCGTTGCGCGGTGACCGTGAGCGCCACGGGCGCGGGTGGCGGCGCGGGTGGCGGCGGCTGCTGGGCGCAGCTGAGCGCCGCGAGCGCGCAGCCGAGCGCCACGCTGCCTGACCACGAGACGGGTCGTCGTGCCATGGGATCCTCCTCCTACTGGTGCGTGGTGATGAACACCCGCACCGGTTCGTGTACGTGATGGGGCGCCGTGCGACCGACGAGCAGGTCCACGTGTCCGAACGCCGGAAGCACGCGCACCGTCGCCTGCTCGCCCCCTGCGGTCCGGGCACTTGCGGCCACGAGGTCGGTCCAGGCGGTGCCCCGACGCCCGGCCGCGAAGGCGAGCACCGGCACGCTGCGCCGGGTCGCCCCGGGCGCCCGCGTGCGCAACACGGCACGGGGCCACCAGCGGCTCGCGCTGGCCAGGTAGCGCGCCACCGAGCGCACGTCGGCGCCGCCGTCGCGCGCCCCGGAGAGCCCCCCGTTTCCACCGTACGTGGCGTCCCGAAAGGTCAGCTCGGCCAGCGCCTCGCCCGCCGAAGCGTAGCCCGGGACCGGAGACGGCCCGCGCGGCGCCGTCAGCACCAGATCGAGGAGCGCCGCCCGGGTTTCCCACGTGATGCCCGGAAAGCCCTCCTCCACGAGCGCGCCGCTTCCCGGCGCGCTCGTGGCGATGGCCGCGCCGTCGAGGGCCACGATGCCGGCCAGCAGCGGATCGTCGCGGTGCGCCAGCTCGTAGGCGAACGTGGCGCCGTCCCCCATCCCGGCCACCCAGATGCCGCGCGATGCCTCGGTGCCGCGGATGAACCGCATCGCCCACTCGACGTCGTCCGCGAACGTGTCGAAGTCCCACGGCATCGCCGGCGGGTGTGCGCCGCGACCGGCGCCCAGCGCGCGCGTGTGCGCGCGGTACCCGAGCACCCAGGTCCGCAACCCCGCCTGCGCGAGGTAGAGCTGCAGATCCTCGCGCGCGTCGGTGGCCCGTCCCTCGCCGTGGCGGCGGTCGGGCAGGTAGAGGATGAGCGGATTGGTCAGGTCCCCACAGGGGGCGAGCCGCGTCAAATTCACGCGATCGAGGGGACCGGCCGGCGGGCGCGCGCAGCTCCAGGCGTCTTCGCACAGCGTCACCCCGCGCACCTGGCGGGTCGACTGGACGTGGCCGCAGCGCGCGCCGCCGTCGCGTTCGACGCGTACCCGGCCGCATGCCACGAGTACCAGGCACGCGAGCCCGAGCGCGCGCTGCAGCCCGCCCGTCATTCGGCCTTCAGATACTCGATGAACTTCTCCGCGGCCGGCGAGAAGTGTTTGCCTTGTCGGTGAATGATGCCGAGGGGCCGCAGAAACATCTGGTCGGCGAGGTGTACCGCGACCAAGGTGCCGCTTTCCACCTCCCGGGCGAGCGCGGGCTGCGGCAGGATGGCGATGCCGCGGCCGATCTCCACCACGCGCTTGATCGTCTCGATGTTGTCGAGCTCCATCACGTAATGGGCCTCGATCCCGTGGCGGCGTAGGATCCGATCGGTTTCCCTGCGGGTCGGGATGTCGCGCTCGAAACCGACCATGGGCTCGCTGGCGAGCTTCTTCACCGCCACCCGCCGGTGCGCCGCCAGCCGGTGCCCGGGAGGGCAGGCGAGGACCAGGCGATCCTGCCGATAGGGGATGGCCACGATGCCGGGCCGCTTCTGGGGATAGGCCACGACCCCGAGGTCGACGTTGCCCTTGGAGGCGTCGTCGTAGATCTTGTTGGCCCGGCTGTACTCGAGGGCCAGGTTCACCTGCGGGTACGCCTTCAAGTAGCGCTTGAGGGGGCCCGCCAGCTCGTAGAGGCCGATCGAATGGACGGTGCCCACCCGCACCGTGCCCCCCACCACCCCGGTCACGGCCTGGAGGCGTGCCTCCATGTCCTGGTAGCGCTCGACGATCTCCTTGCTCGCCTGGTAGAGCACCTCCCCGGCGGGGGTGAGCTGCACGTTGCCGCGAGTGCGCTCGAGCAGCTGCCGCCCGTAGCGCTGTTCCAGCATGCGGATCTGTTGGCTCACCGCCGATTGCGTGACAAAGTTCTTCGACGCGGCCGTGGAGAAGCTGCGCGTCTCGACGATGTCACAGAAGACCTTGAGGGTTTCGAGGTGCATCGCTAATGCATCGGCACCCGATCGCTGAAGGAAACTCATATTCCCGGCCTCCGTGGGATGCAATGGTACGGAACGAGAGGAGCGACCCATGACGGCGCAAGTGGACGACTACTACGGCGTGGCCGAGCTGTTCACCGACGAGGAACGCATGACGGCGGCGTCGGTGCGGAGCTTCGTCGAGCGGGAAGCGCTGCCGCTGATCGAGGGCTGTCACGCGCGCGAGGAGTTCCCGCGACAGTTGATCCCGCGCATGGCCGAGCTCGGCATGTTCGGCGCGCACTTGCAGGGCTACGGGTGCGCCGGCCTCTCGGCCGTCGCCTACGGGCTCATCTGCCAGGAGCTCGAGGCGGGCGACTCGGGGCTTCGGTCGATGGCGTCGGTGCAGGGCTCGCTCGCCATGTACGCCATCCACCGCTGGGGTAGCGAGGAGCAGAAACGGCGCTGGCTGCCCGAGATGGCGGCGGGCCGCGCCATCGGCTGCTTCGGGCTGACCGAGCCCGACCACGGCTCGGATCCGGGCGGCATGATCACGCGCGCCCGCCGCGATGGCGCGCACTGGATCCTCTCGGGCACCAAGCGCTGGATCACCAACGGCTCGATCTCGGAGGTCGCCGTCGTCTGGGCCAAGGACGGCGAGACGATTCGCGGCTTCCTCGTCGAGCGCGGCATGCCGGGCTATTCGACGTCCGACATCAAGGGCAAGTTCTCGCTCCGCGCGTCCATCACGTCCGAGCTGGTGCTCGAGGACGTGCGGGTGCCCGAGGAGAACCGCTTCCCCGACGTCGAAGGGTTGACCGGCCCGTTCTCGTGTCTCAACCAGGCGCGCTACGGTATCGTGTGGGGTGCCCTCGGCGCCGCGCGCACGTGCTATCTGACCGCCCTTCGCTACGCGCAGGAACGCACGCAGTTCGAGCGGCCGCTCGCCGGCTTCCAGCTCGTACAGCAGAAGCTCGTCCACATGTGCTCGGAGATCACCAAGGGGCAGCTGCTGGCCTGGCGGCTCGGGCGGTTGAAGGACGCGGGTGCCGTGCGTCCCCAGCAGGTGTCGCTCGCCAAGCGCAACAACGTGGGCCACGCGCTCGAGATAGCGCGGCTCGCCCGCGACGTGCTCGGCGCCAACGGGATCGTGAACGAGTATCCCGTGATCCGCCACATGATGAATCTCGAGACGGTGAATACCTACGAGGGCACGTACGACATGCACACGCTGATCGTCGGACGCGACATCACGGGCCTCGACGCGGTTCGCTAACGTTGGCGTACTTGCGTGGCCACACTCCTCGAGGAGGCCGAGCGGGTCCTCCTGCCCGACCTTGCGAAGCCAAAGGGCGTCCGGAACCGCGGGCCGGGGTCGTGATCGCCACGCCGGTCTTGCTCACGGGTTCATTTCGTACGCGCCGGCGAGCGGGAGCACCATCTCGCGCCACACCCGCTCGTCGCGCTCGGGGTCTCCCACGGGCTTGCGGATCATCCGCAGCGCGAGGTCCATCTGTCGCTCGGTGCTCGCGCGCCGGCCGTGCAGCTCGAGGGCGTGGCACGACCAGTCGCGCACGAGAACGTCGAAGATCTGGTCGATCAACGCTGGGTCGATGGGGTAGAGGCGGGCATTCTCGAGGATCAGCTGCGCGTAGACGACGAGCGCGAACAGCTCACCGACGGCGAGCAGAAGATCCACGTCCTTGCGCTGGGTGTCGTCGGGCGGCGCGGTGCCCAGCAACTCGCGGAAGACATCCACCTGCTCGGCGAAGCGTGCGACGTTGGGCAGGCTCCAGCTCCCGAGGATCTTCCGGTAGTCATGGAAGCGAATGGTGCCGAGCCCGCGCGTCGGCCCTTGGGCGAAGAGGAAGTCGTCGTTGGCAGGATCGTCGCGTCGGGGAACTTCGGGGAGGTCGACCGGTGCGAAGAAGAAGTTCGGCATGAACTTCACGATGAGAGCGATGTTCACGTGCACCGTGCCTTCGAGCTTGGGGAGCGCGCGGATGTCGACGGCGGCCTGCTCGAAGTACATGTCCTTCTCGAAGCCCTTGGCCGCGATCACGTCCCAGAGCAGGTTGATCACGTCTTCGCCCTGCGTGGTCACCTTCATCTTCACCATTGGGTTGTAGAGGAGGTAGCGGCGATCGGTGGATGACGCCGTGCGCATGTAGTCCGCGGCGCGCAGCGCGAAGAGCTTCATGGCCACGAGACGTGCGTAGGCCTCGACGAACATCCGGCGCACGTGGCTCATGTCCGTGACGGCCATCCCGTAGAGGCGGCGGTTGGCGGCGTGGCGGATCGCCTCGTAGAAGGCGTGCGTGCAGATCCCGATCGACGCCCAGCCGAGGTTGAACTTGCCGACGTTCACCGTGTTGAGGGCGGTGTCCCACGCCTCCTGGCCCTTGGCGAGGACGTCGCCCTCCGCGATCGGGTAGTCGTGCAGCACGAACTCGGAGACGAAGTTCTGACTCGCGCAGACGTTCTTCACGAGCTCGTAGCGCTCGTCGCGCGGGGTCGTAGCGAAGAAGACGTAGTCGCCCGCACCCGTGCCGCGGCCGCCGAGCTTGCCGAATGTCGAGACGATCGCAGCCTCGTTGCCGTTCCCGATGTAGTACTTGCGACCGTTCGCCACGTAGCGACCCTCGGCGACGGGTGTGAGGGTCATCTCGGTCGAGTAGATGTCGGCGCCGTGCGCGCGCTCCGAGAGGCCGAAGGCAAAGATCCCGCCCTCCTCGAGGAGGCGCGCGGCGCGCCGCTTCACCTCCTCGTTACGGCTCATCCAGATGGGCCCCAGACCGAGCACGCTCACCTGCCAGGTGTACCAGTACTGGAGTCCGTAGAAGCCGAGGATCTCGGCGAATTCGCAGATCCGCCACGTATCCCAGCGGCTGTCGGGCGCGCCGTAGCCCGCGGGCGTGCACATGGTCGCGAAGATCCGCTCGCGCCGCACGAACTCGAGGAAGTCCGCGTACCAAACCCGCGCGTGGTAGTCGACCTTGAGACGGTTCTTGCCCTTCGCCTCGAAGAACTCGACGGTCTTCCGCATCACCTCCGCGGAGCGTGCGTCCGGGTAGGGTTTGGTGAGACGGTGCGGGTCGAGAAGGATCATGGGGCGCCCCGGAGGTCCCTAGCGCATCGTAACGAGGACGGAAACCCCCGGGGTACTCGGATTGGGCAGATACGGTCCGAGGTGTAAACACGGTGGACTGGAATGGCTCGCCCCCTGTTCAGGCTTCTCGCACTGGTGGTCGTGATCGCCGCTGCCTGGGCGGCGCTCGTCACACTCTTCTCACCGCCTCTCACCCTTGGTTGGCGCGAGTTCTGTGACGCGATGATCAAGCGGTGGCTGAGGAACGTCGCCGTCCTCGGGGGCGGCACGGTCCTCGTGTTCGTGCTGTGGCATCTCTTCCTCGCGCTTCGTGGCAGCGTTTACGGTTCGTCGACGGGGACGTAGAAGCCGCGCACTCGCGGCCGAGCCCTTCCCTTGTCACTGCCGGCGAGAGTGATCTAGAAGAGCGACCCGAAACCCAGCGCCAGCCCAAGGAGGTCATCACCCTGAACCAACCCAGCTTCGGTCGGACCGAACGTCGAGATGCTTGGTGGTTGCAGCCGCTCCTGGTCGCGGTGACCCTCGGCGGCTTCGTCGTCTACGCCACGTGGGCGGCGCTGCAGAATGCGAACTACTACGTCGGTGGGTACCTCTCGCCGTTCTACTCGCCGGAGCTCTTCGGCGACTCGCCGCACGCCTGGTTCGGCACGGTGCCGTCGTGGTGGCCGCACTGGCTTCCCTGGTCGCCCGCGATCCTGATCCTGTGGGCGCCGGGCGGGTTTCGCCTCACCTGCTATTACTACCGCGGCGCATACTATAAGGCGTTCTGGGCCGATCCTCCGGCGTGCACCGTGGGCGAGCCGCGCAGCGGCTATCGCGGCGAGCGCTCCTTTCCGCTCGTTCTCCAGAACATCCACCGCTACTTTCTCTACCTGGCGCTGCTGGTCATCCTCGTGCTTGCCTGGGACGTCTGGAAGGCGATGTGGTTCGTCGATCCGGCGACGGGCGAGGAACGCTTCGGCATCGGCATGGGCACGCTCGTGCTGGCGGTGAACGTCGTGCTGCTCACGGGCTACACGCTGGGCTGCCATTCGCTGCGCCACCTGGTCGGGGGAGGCATCGATCGGCTTTCGCAGGCCCCGATGCGGCGCAACGCCTACCGGTGCGTGAGCTGTCTCAATCGCCGGCACATGGGATGGGCCTGGCCGAGTCTCGTCTGGGTCGCGTTCGCCGACCTCTACGTGCGGCTCTGCGCGAGCGGCGTGTGGACCGACTGGAGGCTGCTGTGAGCGACGAGCGGTACACCACGCACGAGCACGACGTGTTGGTCGTGGGCGCGGGGGGCGCGGGGCTGCGCGCGGCGATCGAGGCGTCGGCGGCGGGTGTGCGGGTCGGCCTCGTGTGCAAGTCGCTGCTCGGCAAAGCCCACACGGTCATGGCCGAGGGCGGCATCGCCGCCGCGCTCGCCAACACCGACGAACGCGACAGCTGGCAGGTGCACTTCGCGGACACCATGCGCGGCGGCCAATACCTGAACGACTGGCGCATGGCCGAGCTGCACGCGAAGGAAGCACCGGCGTGCGTGCAGGAGCTCGAGGCCTGGGGCGCGCTGTTCGACCGCACGTCCGACGGCCGGATCCTGCAGCGCAACTTCGGCGGGCATCGCTACCCCCGCCTCGCCCACGTCGGCGATCGCACCGGCCTCGAGATGATCCGCACGCTCCAGGACCATGGCATCCATCAGGGAGTCGACATTTACATGGAGACGTCGATCGTGGCGCTGCTGAAGGACGGTGAGCGAATCGCCGGGGCGTTCGGCTACGATGCGGAGAAGGGATATCTGCACGTCTTTCGCGCGAACGCGATCGTGCTCGCGACCGGGGGAATCGGCCGGGCGTACAAGATCACCAGCAACAGCTGGGAGTACACGGGCGACGGCCAGGCGCTGGCCTATGACGCCGGCGCCGAACTGGTCGACATGGAGTTCGTGCAGTTCCATCCGACGGGCATGATCTGGCCGCCGAGCGTGTGCGGCATCCTCGTCACCGAAGGGGTGCGTGGCGAGGGCGGGGTCCTCTACAATCGGGAGCGGCGGCGGTTCATGTTCGACGACATTCCTCCGAACTACCGCGCCCAGACGGCCGACAGCGAGGAAGAGGGCTGGCGCTACACGCAAGGCGACCGAGCCGCCCGCCGTCCCCCCGAGCTGCTCACCCGCGACCACGTGGCGCGCTGCATCGTGCGCGAGATCAAGGAAGGACGCGGGAGCCCGCACGGAGGCGTCTTCCTCGACATCGCCTGGATCCGCGCCAAGCTCGCGCACGCCGAAGAGCACATCAAGCGAAAGCTGCCGAGCATGTACCACCAGTTCAAGCAGCTCGCCGACGTCGACATCACCCGCGAAGCGATGGAGGTGGGACCGACCACGCACTACATGATGGGCGGTGTGCGCGTCGATGCGGAGACGCAGATGTCCACCGTGCCCGGGCTGTTTGCCGCCGGGGAGAGCGGCGCGGGTTTGCACGGGGCGAACCGCTTGGGAGGCAACTCGCTCTCCGATCTGCTGGTCTTCGGCAAACGCGCCGGCCACTTCGCGGCCGCGTTCGCCAAGGAGCATGCCCCCGGCAAGCTCGCCGCGGACGAGGTGGACGCCGCGGCGCGCTTCACGCTGGCGCCCTTCGAGCGTGAGGTGCGAGGCAGCGACGCCGAGTCCCCCTTCGCCGTGCAGCGAGACCTCCAGGAGATGACGCAGGACTTGGTGGGCATCGTGCGCCGCGAGGACGAGCTGCGGCTCGCGCTCGGCCAGCTCGAGCAGCTGCGCGCGCGGCTGGCGCGGGTGCGCGTGGACGGGCACCGCCAGTACAACCCGGGCTGGCACACGGCGCTGGCGCTGCCCAACATGCTGACGGTGGCCGAGGCCATCACCCGCGCCGCGCTGCAGCGCGGTGAGAGTCGCGGCGCGCATTTCCGAGACGACCATCCCGACAAGGACGAGGCCCTCGGCCGCGTGAACTTCGTCGTGCGCCGTACGCTGGGCGGCGAAATGAAAGTCGAGGCCCGGCCCATTGCGACGATGCCCGCCGAGCTGGCACGCATCATCACGGAGAACGCCTGATGTCGCGCGCGACCTTCCGGATCTGGCGCGGCGACACGCAGGGCGGGACCTTCGCTTCGTACGAGGTGGAAGTCAGCGAGGGCATGGTCGTTCTCGACGCCGTGCATCGCATCCAGGCCGAGCAGGCGCCCGACCTGGCCGTGCGCTGGAACTGCAAAGCGGGCAAGTGCGGGTCGTGCTCCGCCGAGGTGAACGGCATGCCGCGCCTCATGTGCATGACCCGCTTGAACGAGCTCCCCGCCGGCGAGCCCGTGACGGTCGAGCCCATGCGCGCCTTTCCGTCCATTCGCGATCTGGTCACCGACGTGTCGTCGAACTTCCGCGCCAAGCAGCGCATCAAGCCGTTCAAGCCGCGGCCGCCCGACGCGCCCGACGGGACGTGGCGCATGGCGCAGGAGGACATCGACCGCGTGCAGGAGTTCCGCAAGTGCATCGAGTGCTTCCTCTGCCAGGACGTCTGCCACGTGCTGCGCAACCACGGGCTCCACGAGGAGTTCGTCGGCCCGCGTTTCTTCGTGCACGTCGCCGCCCTCGAAATGCATCCCCTCGACATCGAGAGTCGCACGGACGAGCTGCGCGCCGCGCACGGGATCGGCTATTGCAACATCACCAAGTGCTGCACGAAAGTCTGCCCGGAGAGCATCACCATCACCGACAACGCCATCATCCCCTTGAAGGAGCGGGTGGTCGACGAGGCCTACGATCCGCTCGCGTGGCTCCTCCGGAAGCTCCGGTCCTCGCCGTAAGGAGGGTGCCCATGTACGAGTTGAAACTCCTCTCCAAGGACGCGATTCCGCACTCGCTCGAGCGCGCCTACCGCTACCGCGTGCTGAACGAGCCGGTCGAAGCCGAGAGCATTTGTCTCGACGTGCTCCGCATCGATCCGGAGAACCACGAGGCGCTGGTCACCTTGCTGCTGGCCCGCACCGACCAGTTCGGATCCGGGGTCACCGACGCGCAGGCCCGCGAGCTCCTGCCGCGCTTGGCGGACGACTACGAGCGCGCCTACTACGCGGGCATCATCAGCGAGCGGCGCGCCAAGACCCGGTTGCGGCAGGGTGCGCCGGGAGCCGGATTCGATGCGTACCAGTGGCTTCGCGAAGCCATGACCCACTATGAGCATGCCGACGCGCTCAAGCCGGCGGGCAACGACGATGCGGCGCTGCGCTGGAACACCTGCGTCCGCATCCTGATGCGCTCCCCCGAGCTAAAGCCCCGCTGCGAGGAGCGAGCCGAGACGATGCTCGAGTGAGGCTCATCTAGCCAGCGCCCTGCCGTTCGCAGGCGCTTCCAGGTTCGGCGCGACACCACGGGCCTCGACGTGGTTCGCTAGTAGCGGAGCACGGCCCGCCGCTCGGCCGTCCAGGCGCGCTCGTCGGGCGCGAGCAGCGCCTCCAGATCGGCGGGCGTGGCCGCGGCGTCGTCCACCCATTCGCGCAGCGCCGGGCCGCCGTTGATCACGTCGATGGGCCGCCGGCCCGGCTCGTACTCGTAGACGAAGTCGCGCCAGAGCGCGTAGTCGGGCCGCCAGCGACGGATCGCCTTGAGACAGAGCGCGACCAGGCGGTACGGGCGGAAGACGTCGTGCCGGTAGGCACGGTCGTCGACGTGGATCTGGATGCCGGCGCAGATCTGGCCCACGTGCTTGTGGAAGGTCGGCTGGAAGAAGCACGGACGGATGCGACATCCGTCGAGCCACGCGGGCGCGAGCCGCTCCATCTCGGCGAGGAGCCGTGCGACGTCGAGATCGGGCGCGCCGAACAGCTCGAGCGGGCGCGTCGTGCCGCGGCCTTCCGACAGCTCGGTGCCTTCGAGGAGCACCGTCCCGGGGTAGATGCGCGCCGCGCCGGGGGTCGTCAGGTTGGGGCTCGGATTCACCCAGGAGAGGTCGCCGAGCGGCCAGCCGAAGCCGGGGGCGCGCTCGGGATCCCATCCCTCCATCGCGACGACGCGCAGCTCGACGGCGAGCTTGCGCTCCGCGCGGAACCACTCGGCCGTTTCGCCGAGGGTCATCCCATGGCGCATGGGAAGCGGCCCCGCGCCGACGAAGCTCTCGCATCCGGGCCGGAGCGTGGCTCCTTCCACCGGACGCCCGGCGGGATTCGGGCGATCGAGTACCCAGACCGCCTTCTTCGCCTCCGCCGCCGCTTCGAGCACGTAGAGGAGCGTCGTGAGGAACGTGTAGACGCGCGTGCCGACGTCCTGCAGATCGACGAGCAGCGCGTCGAACGTGTCGAGCATGCGCGCCGTGGGCCGCCGGACGGCGCCGTAGAGGCTGAAGACGGGAATGCCGTGGACGGGATCCGCGTAGTCGGCCGACTCCTGCATGTTGTCCTGCTTCTCGCCGCGCATGCCGTGCTGCGGGCCGAACGCCGCGACCGGGCGGGTCTCGGGATGGGCCGCGAGCGCGTCGATCGCGTGGCGAAAGTCGCTCGTCATGGACGCCGGGTGAGCGAGCAGCGCCACGCGCCGGCCGGCCAGCTCGCTGCGCAGCGCCGCGTCGGCGAGGAGTCGGTCGATGCCGAGCTTCATGCTTCGGGTCCCCCCGTCAGCGTCCGTCGACGTACAGGTCGATGAACTTCGCCGTCGCCGCCATCTTCGTCGGCTTCGGATCCGTTTCGCGGGTGAAGCCCATCGCGAGCGTCGCGAGGATGGTGACGATGGCCTTCGAGACGGGCGGTGGCGGAGGGTTCTTGTCCTTCAGGTACGACGCGCCGGACTGCTGGAGCATGACCAGATAGTTGTTCTGCGGGCTCGGACGGGTTCCGCGCAGGTACGTCGCCACGAGATAGCCCGCCATCTCCTTGTGCTCGGTCGTCTTCGACACCGGCGGGAGGTAGCCGAACGAGTTCACGAAGTAGCCGACGCCCACGGCCGTGAGCGCATCGACGAGCAGCGCCGGCGCCTTCTCACCCTGGCCCGTCAGGTACTTCGTGATGCGCTCCGCAAGGTCCTTCCGGTCCGCCGCCGTCACGTTCGCCATCGATCCTCCATCCGTCCAGCTTTCTGGGAAGCGATCGTCTAGCGTCGGGCGAGGCTCGGCGTCAACCGCAAGTCGGCGTGCGGGCCCGCGCGGCGAGGAGTCGGTCGACACCGAGCGTCATGTCGACCACCTTCGGGGATCGCGCTGCGATTCCCCCGCTCGGAGCCGCGAAAACCCCCGCTCGGGGGATCCCCCGGGGGTGTCATCGCCTGGCACACTGAACGGCAAGAAAGGGGGAAGGTCCCATGGCGATGAGGAACGTCTTCCTTGGCGTGATGGTCGCGTTCGTCTCCTTGGGGGTGCTCGTCACGGAAGCGATGAGCAGGGAAGTTCGCTTCAGATCGAAGTATTCGGGGAGCGGGATGTCTGCGTACCCGGATCCGAATCACGACGGAATCAGGGCCGGCACCGGGGTGCTCGGCTGCATCTCCACCCTCGGGCGCTGTACCGCGCAGGGAGTGGGGGAAGCGGTCTATACCGGTCCTGCCACGTGTCCCAATGGGTATCCGGGGATCGGCCTCGAGCTGATACCGGGGACCGGGCACGGTTTCACGCGCTTCGAGAAGGGCGACCTGCTCTTCAGTGAGCTCGTTTCCGAGACCGTCTGCTACGATCCGAGCGCGCGAATGCACTTCAAGTCGGGGACCGGGAAGTATACCGGCGGCACGGGTCGATTCGCGGGTGCGACCGGTGAATATCAGTTCGAAGGAACTCAGTGGGTTCTGTACCTCGATGCCGAGGCCAACGGGTTTGCCGCTCAGGAGGGCCGGATCACGGGAATCGTCATCCTCTCCGACGATTGACGGCTGGCCCGAGTCTCATGCCGATTCGTCTCCGTCCAACCGCAGCACGAAGCTCTCGCGGCGGTGGAAATCCGGGTGGGCTGCCGCTCCGTGGTCGAGCGCCCAGTACGAAAACGTCCCGTCATTCGCTTCGAGCACGGCGGCCAGGCTCACGTCGAGCGCCGCGGAAGTCAACTCGCGTATGCGCGCGAGGTCGACCGTGGCGCGGACGGTGAGCGTACCGCAGCTCGCGCGCTCGACGTCGATGCCAGGCGCACCGGCCCGTGACTCGGGACGCATGCCGGCTCGATAGTCGTCGAACCGGTAGGCGTTCCAGTCCCCGGACGGGGAGAGGTTCATCTCCCAGTACGCGGGGCTACCTGCAGGCGCGAAGAAGGCCTCGAAGCAGGTGTGCTCCCAGAGGCGATCGAGGCGTGCGGGGGCACCCGCCGCCGGCGGGATCCGCAGCCCGATCGGGCCGCCGAGGACGTAGCGGAGCCGGAGACGCTCGCCGGTGCGTTCGATCCCCGCGCGCAGGACGGGGGAGGCCTCGTCACCGGTCCAACGGTAGGGCCGCATCTCGAGCAGGCGAGCGCTCGCCGCGTCCCGTGAGGGCATCGGAGTACGATAGCAGGGTGTGCATCGGCATGCCCGTCGACGGGCACGCGACCGCGGCGTGGCGGTCGAACACCCTCGGCCTACCGCAAGATGTTGAGCGCCTTCAGGATGGCGATGAGGACGCTGGCGCCGACGACCGCTACGAGCAGTCCGGCGAGGGGGCTGACCGGGGCGATCCCGATCAACCCGGCGAGCCAGCCGCCGAGGGTGGCGCCGACGATACCGACCACGACGTTGGCGATCATGCCCATCTGGGCATTCGTCTTCATCACCATGCTGGCGAGCCAGCCGATGATGCCGCCGACCACGATGGTCATGAGCAGACCCATGCCGTGTCCGAATGCAGGTTCCATTGGTCCCTCCTCGCCGATCGCGACTACGCCACAGCCGGCCCGGTACTGTCCAGGCGCGCCGGCAGGGGGCCGTGACGCGCTACGTCGTCCGCGCTCGGGGAGACCACTTCCGGGATCAGGACGGCCACGCCGGACATCGCGAACACGGTTCGGCCGTCGCCGATGACCTCGACCGAGAAGCTCGGGATGCTGACGCGGATCCAGCGTCGCAAGGGTGGGGGCCCCGGCGGCAGGGACGGGGGCTCGTCCGGAAGCACGCCGCCGGGGCTGTGGGTGTCTGGACGGTTATGTTCCTTCCTTCTCGTCGAGGTGTCGCTCGAAGGCCGTGATTTGTGTTTCGACGTGCTCCTTCGCGATCCCGTATTTCTGCTGCAGGAGTCCGGCGAGCTTGTCGCGCTTGCCGGCGATCGTCGCGAGATCGTCGTCGGTCAGCTTTCCCCACTTCTCCCCGAATCGCCCCTTCAGTTCCTTCCACTTGCCTTCGATCTGATCCCAGTTCATCGACTTGTCCTTTCAGTAGCCATTGGTGCCCGATTTCAGTGAATCCATGAGACTCGTTCGCTGGGCTGCGGCACGAATCGCGAGACGCCGCCGTACGGTGCTCGGGTCGAGATCGAGGGCGCCACAGATGTGTTCGAACGAGTACGGCCACTCGGTGTCGTCGGCAAGGAACCAGCACTTCGCTTGGTGGAAGAGCCGACGCCCCTGACACCCCGTGGCGAAGCGATACTTGTCGAGGCAGTCGAGCGCTTCGCGCAGGACGGCGATCATGAGGCGTTCCTCGGGTGCATGCTTGCGCTGCAAGGGTGCGAAGTCTTGCCACGGCAGCATGCGGTCATGCTGCATCAACTGCCGGCGTACTCCCGCCACCAGTAGATTCGCTTCGCTCGCCATACCTCCCCCTCCTCAATTGCCGTCGCGGCAGCACCAATGTCCGTTGCGGCTGAAGCAGTCGCGCGCCGGCTGCTGTCCCTACCTCCGTCGCTCGTTTTTCGAGCCGGATGATAGGGCAGCGGGCGGATGGCGTAAGCTCGGGGGACCACGCGCGTAGTTGTACGCACCCGCTTCCCCGCGCCGCGTAGAACTACGCGCGTAATCGGGACTCACTCATGGCCCAGAGTCCGGCGGCCTACGAGGCCGCGGCGGCGCGCAGGCCGAGCACCCGGTCGAGCGCCGCGATGAGCGTCGCTCGCTTGACGGGCTTCGGCACGACGGCGGCGAACTCCGCGAAGATCGGGTCGCCGCTCACGTGGAGCCGCGTGGCGAGGGCGACACACGGCACGTGCGCCAGTTGCGGCACGGAGCGGAGCGCACGCACGGATGCCGCCTGATTCACCACCATCGCGTCGACGGGTGTCGCGCCGGCGGCCTCGAGCATGGTGCGCGCATCCGCGGCGCCGCCGGCCGCCAGGACCTCGGCGCCTTCGGCCCGTAGCTGGTCCGCGAAGTGCGCCCGGCTCATGTGGTTGGCGTCGACCATGAGGATGCGGCGGCCGCCGAGAGCGACGCGTGCCTCGGTGGCGGGAGCCGACGCGACGCCGAGGCGTACGGTGAAGGTGAACGTGCTGCCCACACCGGTCGTGCTCTCGAGCTGGATCTTCCCGTCCATGAGTCCGACCAGCCGGCGCGTGATGGCGAGGCCGAGGCCCGTGCCGCCGTGCGTGCTCGTCGTCCAGCCGGCGACCTGGGTGAAGGCTTCGAAGATGGCCGCTTGCTGATCCGGCGGGATGCCGATGCCGGTGTCCTCCACCGTGCCCCGGAGCACCACCGTGCCGTCGGCCGTCCTCCCCGCCGCATCCAGCCGCACGCGGACCGCGCCTTCG
>Ga0180076_1000009_pt1 | contig 16789 bp, 30 predicted proteins | sample EasRiv433_16_10D_FD_121772 | JGI IMG/M metagenome (GOLD analysis project Ga0180076, IMG submission 121772) | Soil microbial communities from meander-bound floodplain in the East River, Colorado, USA - East River metaG ERMLT433_16_10D | ecosystem: Environmental > Terrestrial > Soil > Floodplain ... | reverse complement strand
CCCCGCTGGTGCCGTAACACGAAATGGGAGTGGGGGCTTGCTCACCCCTTACCCCGGGGGTACAATATGGTGATAATTCCACATTCTCGGGAAAACCCCTACTCTGTTACACTTTCTCATGCTAAACTATGCTCTGCTCTTTAACAATCAGTGGGACCAGGGAACATCTCCCTAATCAGGGGGTTGACTCGGGTCTGCAAGAGCATGTGCCATTCATTCGGGGGCTTGGCACACCCCCTCACTTGAAGGATTGATGAAATCATGGCTATAAAGACAAAGGACACGATCACTCACGTCGACCCCGCTACTCTTGTTCGCAACAAACAGGTGCGGCGGGATCGCAACGAGGGTGCCGACAAAGAACTTACAGCCAGTATCAAGCGCTCCGGCGTCTTGATGCCTGTGCGGGTCCGAATGGTCAGCGGCAAGCTCCATGTGATCGATGGGCATCGGCGCACCGAGGCGGCAATTGCGGCGGGTGTCAAGAGCATTCCGGTCTATGTGTCGGACACCCCGGATGCGGAAATCACCCTGCAACAACTGGTAATGAACATCCAGCGGGATGACTTGTCGCTGGCTGACACTTCCCGGGCCGTTCGTGAACTGCACGAGGGTCCAGGGGGCGGGTTGGCGTCCTACACTGCCGAGCGGCTCGGAAAGTCGGCGGGATGGGTCAGCAAAATGCTGCTGGTGGCAGGCGGGGAGGGTGTCAAGCCCGGTGAGATTGCCCGCAAGTTGGTGCAGACCGACAAAATCGGGGATCTGGAATCCGCCTATCTCCTGTGCAAGTTGGAAGAAAAGAACCCCGCAGCCGCAAAGGCAGTGGCCGACAACATCGCGAACGAAACCCGGGCGAGCATCAAGCGGGCATTGCAGAATGCCAAGAAAGCCAAGCCCGAGGCGGCCGATGGCGGGGAAGAAGAACAAGACGCAACCCCGATGTGGAAGTGGATCGCCAAAGTTGTGAAATCCGCCACTGTGTCTGCCCGCGACTTGCCACTGCAAGAGCAGGCAATTGCGATGATTGCCGAACAATTGGCCGAATAGGCTACAGCCCCGGACGGACTAACCCCCTGTCCGGGGCTTTCTCTTTGGGTTGACTTTCGCATGCGAAACTTTGAAAGGAATCACATCATGGTCAAGAAAACTCCGCCGCCGGCTGCGCTTCCGCAGGCGGTAGCCGTGGACTCCAAGGGCAACCAACGCGTCTACGTGGACCTGCCGCGCGCGCTGGTTGTGAAGTTCAATGTGCTTGCCGCTATGCGCGGCGTCACGAAACGCGCGTACATGACAGCGCTTTTCTCTGATGCCATCGCGCGCGCAGCGGCCGAGGCGAAACTGTCATGAACACCATTGCCGAACTGACGGAGGATCAGAAACGATTGTGGCGCGCAATCCGCCAATTCACGAACGCGGCAATCGACGAATCGTGGAGGGGCGGCAGCGACCCGGACGACTGGTCACGAATCGACAAGCGGTACGTGGACACCCGGAGCCAATTGCTCAATCTCATCAGCACGTTTGAGGTGAAGTCATGAACGTGATCTGGCTCACCCGGCTTAGCCGGTGGGCGTGGTACCTCCGGCTCGGCCCATTCCGACAATGGCGTGAGCGCCGGCGCACCCGGCGTGAACTCCTGGCGCTGCCCGGCGTGGACCATCTGGTCGTCAATGTGATGGACATGCGTTTCGGCAAGTATGGCTGGCGCGTCAACGATGGATTGCTGGAGGCGCACGTTCAGACTCACGGCGCCGGCACACCCTGGTGGGGTGCCATCGGTCCATTACGCAGCATCAACACACGTAAGTGGTTGACCAGCGTCTGGATGGAATACAAGGGAGTTTCGCATGTGAAACCTCTTGAGTTCTACACGCCGCAAGACACCAAACCCATCGATGATGTAAAGGATTGAGAAATGAAAGCCGATAAACCATCCTGCATGAATTGTTCACACGGAATGCGCGACCCCAACGCCGACACAACAGCGATCATCACCGGCAAGGCGGGTCGTATCTGCATCTGCAATCCGCCGACGTCGATCGCAGTGGTTTCACCTCAGGGGGTGGTTTTGATGACCGTCTACCCCCGTGTTGACGCCGCCACCATTGCATGTCACATGCACATCCGCGAATTGCCGATGGCGTCATGAACAACAACATGCTCTGGATGCACTACACAGCGCGCGCCGGGAGGGTGTCCACCTATGCGCTCAACCTGATCGGCGCGTATTACAAAGGTGTTCGCTTCCGTGTCGCGCAGCATGTAGCACATCTAAGCGTGGGCCAGCGTACCATCACGCAATCGGTGGTAGAGGTTTTGACTGAAGTACATGGTCAATACCAATGGGTGGCCTATCAGTTTTTGGACCCGGAGGATACCCAATAGATACCTTGTAGATACCCCGGAGATACCCCAGAGATACCCCCGGAGATATACTACGTTTTCACAAGTTTAGCATGCGAAAGTCGCATCGGTAGCAGGGACCGTTTCCCTGAGTGTTTAAAGTGGAGAAGTGAATCATGGCAACAGCCAAGAAAGCAGTCAAGCGCGTCGTCAAGACCAAGGCGTCATTCGCCAAAGTCGAACTCCCGAAGGGCTTCACAGCCATCGCCACCAGCTCTTTCGGCGACGTGTGGGAATACGAGAAACACCCTGTGCTGGTCGGCAAGGTGACGGGCGACGTCCGCTCGATCACGCAGAAGGCAAAGCGTAAGGGTGAAAAGCCGCGCGATACCCGCGTCATCACTGTGAAGTCCGAAGCCGACGGCCGGCTCTACACGGTGTGGGAGTCCATCGCGTTGGAGGAGTTCTTCAACCACGTGCAGCGCGGCATGCGCGTCGCCCTCACGTTCCATGGTCTGCGTGACGTCGGACGGCCCCAGCCGATGAAGGTGTTTCAGGGCGCTTTCACGGACGAGGACGCGGCCGAGTTCGTGGACGACGAGAATGATGAAGCGCCGCCGCCTGCAAAGAAGCGCGCTCCCGCCAAGAAAGCACGCGGGCGCAAGTAAGACTCCAACGTTGCGGGAGGGGGGTGTATGCCCCTCTTTCGCATGCTAAAATTTTTTGGGGAATTGAGAGTTTCTCATGCGAAAGATGAACCCGGCTCCAAGCGAGATTCTTGCGCAGCGCATGGAGCAGATTGACGCGGCATACAAGGCACGCCTTCGCCTCCATATGACGAAAGCGGCGCGCGATGCGCTTGAACGCGAGCGCAAACGGCAGATTCGACTGGCGCAGGCAGAGTTCAAGGCGGCCCGGCCGACTGTACAAGTGGCGATTGGCAAGAAAGCCATCATCACAAAGAAAAAGAAATTTATTCGTCCAACAGTCAAACCGCGGCGCCCCGGTATTCCTATTGGCGGCATCCCGCAGTATGTGCCGTCCGTCAAGATGGCGCTTCCAGAACCGCCTGACACGCCTACGTGGCGATATTACGACCGGGACGGAAGACCAGTTCATCCGTGGGACGTGATGACTCACGATGTGGAAGGACGTCGCCTTGACGACGACGATGATGTCGACGTAGATGACGATGGGATGTTCTCCGATGAAGATTACTCCTACGAGGATCTTGAGGCTGACTGGGGGGATTACGACCATCAAGACACGGGGTACGCAGATGAAAACGCTTAAGCTCAAAGACAAGGTGATTGCGCTGCGTCGGCTCTACCCGAAAATCGACCCAAAAACACGCTTTCTGTACGACGGCAGGCTGAACAGGCGCGCCACCAGCAGCGCGGTCGCGATCCACGTCATCGCATCGTCGGAAGACGGGCGGGTGACGCTGCATCAAACCGTGTTCAGAAAGCCGGGGCTTACCGTGAAGGAGTGGTCGGACTGGCTGCATGAACACGCGCCTCGGGTGATCCAGAACCAGGTGCGCGCGTACATGGGACGCACGTACGGGTCAACATGGACCATCGAGAAAATCTTTGGATGGAATTTCACCAACGAATGATTTTCGCATGCGAAACTTATGATTTGTCATTCGCTTCACCTACCACCGTGGGTTCGTGATGGTATCACGGTTGTACAAAGGGGTAACGTCATGCGCAAGATGATCTATGGGGGCGACACCGAAACAATGCGTGGACGCCCAATCTCGTTTCAGTTTTATGGGCTCAATCGCAGTGACATGATCTTCATTTCAAACCCGCAGCAGGCCACCAGCATTTTGCTCAAGTGGTGCAAGTCGCTTCCGGCGCGGGCGCATCATGTGGTCTACATCCACAATCTCGAATTCGATATGGTGTCCTTCTTTTGGGACCACCGCGACGAACTTGTCTCCACACGATCAGGCGAGTTCGACTTTGTGATCGGCGATTGGCGCATTCAGGGCGCGTATGGAGCACCGACGTTCTGTCGAATCACGGATAACTCCGGGAATCGTACCATCATGTTTGTTGACTCGTACTCGTACTATCGCGCGTCGTTGGCGAAGGCAGCGGATGTGTTCTGCCCCACGCTCCCAAAGCTGAAGGCGCCCGATGGTTTGGGAGACAAGCTATTCAAACGCAACGACGGCGCATTCATCGAGTATGCCATGCGCGACTCAATCATCGCGTATCACATCGGACTTTCGCTTGAGAAACTCCATGATGAGTTTGGCATCGGTCAGACCGTCAGCGTTGCGGACATGGCAGCGCGGATATTCCGTCACAAGTTCATGACACACGACATTCCACAGCCGGATCGCAATGTGATCGAGCAGTCAATGTCGGCATACCACGGGGGCAAGAATCTGCTGTCGTCGGAACCTGGATGGTACGAACAGGTGACGTCGATTGACATTTCGTCGGCGTATCCACATGCGATGCATGGCTTCCCATCGTTTTATCATGCGAAACTGTACAAACCGTTTCGTGCATTGAAGCCGACGCGGGTTCCTGATCTGGGAGTGTATCAAGCGTCTGGGAGGGTAATCGGATGCCGCTGGCCATGTTTGTTCTCGCACGACTTCAAACCGTTACTTGGCGGACGTGTTGAAGGGTTGTGTGTCGCGGGGTATGAATTGAATGAGGCGATTCAATCCGGCGAGTTTAAGCCCATGCGTGTTACGGGCACATACTACGATGAGGACAAGGATAACAGTGTTCCTCCGCTCAAAGCATTCGTCGAGGACTTCTACAAGCGCAAAGAGTCTGCGACGGACAAGCCAATGCGCGCGATGTACAAATTCATTCTGAACAGCATCAGCGGAAAATTCATTCAGACGCGCAAGAACAACAAGACGCAAGTAATCAGCATCGATCACGACAATTCGTCGATGTTGAAGGTGGCCGATGAGGCGGACATGATCGCAGGTGGGATGTTCCATCCATTCATTGCGGCGCTGATTACGGCACACACCCGCGCGCGCATCCACGGCGTCGAGCACGAATACGAGACGATTCACACCGCGACTGATGGGGTGTATACCCAACACTCTGTGAGTGAACGCAGGCTTGGCAGGAAGGGGCTCGGCAGTCTCAGTGTTGAGGGGCGTGGCGATTTGTTGATGCTTCGCAACAAAACCTATGTGCTATACGCCGACAAGCCCGCCGATCCTGATAAGCCGGTCAAGTCGCAAGCGTTTGCCGGCAAGTACATCATCAAGAACGCGCTGCATGGGTTCCAGGGGACGGTATTCGATCTGGAGCGAATGATTGCGACTGACACGCGTGTGTATATGACCAAGAAGGTCAACCGACTGCGCGCGTCAGTCAAATCCGGCGATACTCCAAACGATTTCGTGGATCGTACGTTCTATCTCAAGGTTGAGCGTGAACTGCCGGTTCACCCACCACTTTCGCATGCTAAAACAAGGAGGAAAAGATGAATGCTGACAAACCAATCAGCGATGAACGTGGGCGTTTCTGTTCATATAACACCCTATGCGGTCGAAACTGCACGCCAAAGGAGCGCGACCACTGCAGGTGGTGGGCACACGCCAAGGAAGAGCCGAAACAAATGCCGATTGAATTCCCTTCACCACTTTCGCATGCGAAAGATAAAGATGGCAGATAAACGCCCATCGCTTGGAGTGATCGCCTTCGCACATTTGTGTGAACTTCTCAACGCGCGCACTCCACATTCAAAAGAGTGGTTTCGTGAACAGATTGGGGTTAGCCCGAATACGATGACGAAGTTCATGCGTATTCTTAGAAACCGAAAGCTGATCCATGTTTATGCGTGGACTCATGATGGAAAACGCATCAGCACACGCATTGCATTGTGGACGTGGGGATACAATCGTGATGACGCACCACGTCCGAAGCCAGTCCCAAGAGAAGTCGTAAACCGCAACAGTAAGCGCAGACGCGCCGAATTCAAAAGGAGTCAAAATGTCAAAAGACTTGACAGCAAAGAAGGACACACGTTCTCGGAAACAAGCGCATGCCGAAAAGGTCTTGACCTACGGTGAAATCCACCTGCATATCAGCGTAGCCATCGATTCGCTGCGCGCGCGCTGGCCGGCGGATACCGAAGACATGCTGTTGCATCGCATGGTCATCACCGCTCGCCGCATTTTGGAGAATCGGCGTAATGGGGTGCCAGTCATCATGCGTCGAAACGATCTGACGGAGTGACGCACAACATTGTGCATGTGGTAAATATTAACCATACGGTGGACCATGTTATGACTTGACAAACGGTGCGCGTTGTGCTATGCTTGGGCCTTCAGTTTCGCATGTTAAACCTGGAGAGTCTCAAATATGGCACGTCCTTCGGTCCGCCCGCTGAACGGCCGACGTCCTGGAGTTTCGCATGCGAAACCTCCAGCGACGGAAGTCGATGAAGAACACGACGACGAGTCCCCGTCAGCGTCTGTGACGGAGGAAGTCCCCGCCGGCCCCGCGCCGGTTGACTCGCTGTCAGAAATGATGAGTGGATTGCAGGGCGCGAACACCGCCCGCATCCACGTCTATCGGATCGTCAAGAACCAGCCTCCAGCCTACGTGTTCGAGTGCGACCCGACCACGTTCTCTCTCGACGATCTGCGTGACAAGTACAATGGCGGCGAGTTCCGCTTGTACATCATGAAAGACAGCCGTCTGTGGCGGAACATGCGTGTGCTTGTCGAGCCGAAACAGATGTTCAGTGGCGGTCATGATCCGTCGCCACCAGCAGCGCAGGTGGCCGACATAGTGGCGTTGATGCGTGAAAGCCTTGCGCAGCAGACGGCCATGATTCGAGACATGCTCGCAACGCGCGCGCCGTCGCCATTTTCCGGCATGAACTTGCCGGAGGTCATCACAGCAGCCGCTGCGGCAATCACTGCGCTGCGTCCGCCTCCTGCGCCTCCAGCCCCGCCGCCGGTTGACACCACGTCACAAGCGCTTGAAATGTTCATGCGTGGTATGGAAATCATGAACAACGTGCGTGAAAGCGCTCCGTCCGGAGACAACAGCATTGGGGGTATGTTGCGTGATGTGTTGCGCTCCCCAATCGTGGCAGCCGCCGTTCAAAACGCCATTCCAACAGCCGCCCGCCCGCCGCAGCCTCCGGCGCTCCCCAACCCACAACCAGCGCAAGTTTCGCATGCGAAAACGTCCGAAGGGAACGTCGTCGCGGCCAAGCCCACCGATCCACAACCCACCAACCAGCAAGAGGGGACAAAGATGCTGGAGTATTACCTTGGCTTCCTCGTTGGCAAGGCTCGTGGCGGCGCAGACGCGTCGCTCTACGCCGAACTGGTGTTGGACAACGTTCCAGACACCCAACTCACTCCCATGCTGGCACGCGGCGATCAATTGATCGACGATCTCATCGCGATCCATGCGCCGGTTTCACAGCATCGGGAGTGGTTCGTGATGCTCATCAAAGAGATCAACGAGCTGCTCGCGTCCGAACAAGCTCCGGACGACGATCACGAACAAAATGGAGTTGTGAATGCAGCTGACCCAACGCCGACTGTCGTTTCTGGGCACGCTGCCCAATGATGCGCCGGGAACCCACACCACGTTGAAGCTCATGGCTTCGCTGGTCAACCAGTACAAGCGCGACCCGCTGATGCGGGACACGGCGATTTCTCTCGTCGCTGGTCTGCGGCCGCGAGACTGGAGTGGGGAAGCGCGTGCGCTCTACGAGTATGTTCGCGATCACATCCGTTATACACGGGATGTGTCGGCGGTTGAAACGCTGCAAACGCCGCCGGTGACGATGGAACTCGAAGCGGGCGATTGCGACGACAAGTCAACCCTTCTGGCGGCGTTGTTGGAGTCAATCGGACACCCCACACGTTTTGTCGCGACCGGGTATCGAGCGCCGCAGTCATTCTCACACGTCTACGTTGAAACGCTTCTCGGGACCAAGTGGATTCCGTTGGACGCGACGACGACGGAGCCGTTTGGGTGGTCGCCGCGCACTCCAGTTTCCCGCATGGTTGTCTTCAACTAGGAGTCGGTTATGTACCTGAACGACTACGTGTGTTCCGAGGACCGAAACCTCGGCGATGCCGAGCCTTTCTGGGAGGAAGTGACCTACTTGCCGACCAGCGGTACAGCCGGACAGGACACGTACCACAGTCTTCCGACGTACTTCGATCCAAGCTATAACCGTGACTGGCTTTCTGCCATCGGATTCAAAGGCGACCCAATGGCTGGACGTCGTGAGATACCCCGCGAAACGGTTTTCTACGGTGGTGGCGAGTCTGGTGGTGGATATGCGCCCGGGCCACTCCCCGACGGGTGGTTGTATCAAGAGGGTCAAGGGGTGGACCCTGGTTCAGCGGTGGCGTTGTGGACTCCCGTTCGCCAATGGGAGCGAGACAATGGTCTGCGTCAACAAGTCGCGTGGCTTGGCGGCTCAAATCGCTATGCCAGATATGTTGACCGCGCGGGAAACCAAGTCGGACCCGTCGTGCAGACGTACAGGGAATCAAAGTTCGCAAAGATCATCGGCGACGTGGTTAAAGTTGTCGCCGGCGCGATGGTGGCTGTCGGTGCAGTGCAGGCAGTGGCTGCGGTTGCTGCGGGGGCCACCGCAGGGTCGGGCGCCACTGCTGCTGCTGCGCCTGCTGCAACTGCCGCCCCTGCTGCGGTTGCCGCCCCAGTGGCGGCCATTCCTGCGGCGACAGCAATACCCGCATCCGTTGTTGCGCCCGCCGTCGGCGGAGCGTCTGGGATGAGTGCGGTGGCTGCCGCCCTTCCGTCTTTGAGTACGGTTGCCAAAGGCGTTGCGGTGTTAGCGCCAATCGTCAAAACTCAGATGGATATCAAAGCGAAGGAAGACATGGCGGCCGCTGCGGCGGCGTCGCTTCCAATTGCGCCGCCTGCCAACATGCTGCCCGCTCCCAATGATGGGCTGTTGCCAGCGGGCTCGCCGCAGTATTCACCCCGGCAGCCCGAAACGCCGGCGTGGATGATTCCAGCGCTCGTTGGAGGAATCGGGCTCGCTGCCGTGATGATGATGAAAAAGCGTCGGTCGAGGTAGTTTCTTTAGCATGCGAAAGTGAGGTTGCGATGTTTCTCAGTTCTCCACAGGATGATTTCCAGGCGGCGGAAATCACTGCGGCAAATGCCGAAGCCGCTGGTCAGGGCTCTCGTGAGTCCTTCCGAGCGACCGAAATCGTCGCGCAAAACACGGCTGCCGCCGCAGCTGGTTCGAAGATGCCGCGCTATCTCATGGCCGGCGTCGGCCTGTTCCTGGTCTACAACTTTCTGAAAGGAAGGAAATGAAACTCACAAGCGAAGGGCGCTTTGTGAATCGTCACGAGTACGTGGACGACACGCGAAGCTGGAACAACGAGGCGGGGTATTACCGCGGCCTCGGCGAGGATGTGGCGGTGGATTCATCCTCATGGGTGGATGCGTTCAAGGAAGTCCTGCCGGCTGTTGCCAGCGTCTACCAGCAGGACCAGTTCAACAAGATGAACATCGCGCTCATCAACGCGGGGAAGCCGCCGGTCAACGCGACGCAGTACATGGCGACTCAGCCAGTCACTGCGAGGGTTGGACTCGAACCGACCGACGAGGCGAAGAAGTGGATCGTCTACGCCGGTCTGGGAATCCTGGCGTTGGTCGGCCTGCGCGCCGCTCGGGTGATCTGACCAAGTTTCGCATGCGAAAGGTCTGACATGAAGGTGTCCACCATGAATGCTTGGGTCCGCGACAACACGGGAACCATCGTCCTGATCGGGGGCGGGTTGTTGTTGTTGTGGATCATCACCCGCTCACCATCGAAGGTGGCTGGAGACCTTGCACGCGGCGTTGTTGCAGCCAGCGGCGAGGTTGTGACCGGCGTGGTTGATGAGGGTGGTCGGATTGTCGGGCTGCCGGCTCTTGCCGATCTCACGACCGATCCGTACGTCGCGCGTTACATCATGGATCATCCAGACGGGGGCCACTTTGCCGCTTCGGTGTGGGCGAGCCTGCCCGCTTTCGCACAAGCGGAGTTCCTGCCGACGTACAGCGGTCACATGCCCGCTCCCGATTCGACGATCTACAGGAAGTTCCCACCAAACCCATAAGCGGAGACACCATGAGTCGCTCCCAGAAAATCAAACAGGCCGCGCGTCTTTTCGAAGACTTCACCGGAATGCAGGGTGAGGTCGTCGATGAGCATGACGTGCCACCCATCGATGATGTCATGGTCATCGTCGGCATCTGCGAGGCGATCGCTTATACCGCAACGCGGGACGGCGAAACCGCTTCTTACCAACACGAGTTTTCTCCAAACGCCCGGCCGGCATTGGCTGTCTCTCACGACGGGCGTCGCTTGTACCTGCTCGCCGGAGCGTACAGGTTCACCGCACATGGCATCGAGGATCGTTAGCCATGCCTCTCGTCACCATCGTCAATCCGTCACCACGGAAAGGAAAACGCATCATGGCAACTCGGAAGAAGGCCCGCACGGCCAAACAGAAAGCAAATGATCGCCGGCTCGGTCGGATGGCCAAAGCGCGGGCTGCGTCTGCTCGTCGGCCGGCTGCGGCCCCGAAGAAGCGCCGTCGTGCTGCCGCGCGTCCGGCCGCCGCTGCCCCGAAGCGTCGGGCGTCGCGTCGCCGCAGCGGTGGTTGGAAGATCACTTCGCCGAAGGCGGCGAGCCGCGCCGGTCGGGCGCTGCGTTATCGCCGCCCGAATCCCATCGACTTCCTGTCGAACACCCTGATGCCGTCGGCCATCGGTGGCGCTGGCGCGCTGGCGCTCGATGTGGTGCTCGGCGTGCTGCCACTGCCCGAGAACCTCAAGACAGGTCCGATGGCGCCGCTGGTCAAGATTGCCGGCGCGGTCGGCCTGGGCATGCTGGCGAGCAAGATGGTCAACCGCCGGGTCGGCGAGCAAGTGGCCGCCGGTGGCATCACCGTCCAGTTGTACAACCTCGCGAAGGGCGTGCTCATCAAGGCTGGTGGCGGCAAGATTCCCGGCCTGTCGATGTACCCCGATGGCTACCTGGGCGAGTACGTGTCGGGTGTCGAAGTCCCCAATCTCGGCTACACCGCGTCGGGGATGCAGGTGGACAGCGCCATGGCCGGATACGAAAGCGGGGTCTACCGCTAGTTTCGCATGCGAAAACGGGACGCGCCTCCCCTCAACCCTTGTCAGCGGGCGCGCGCTGACTGAAATGCTCACAACGAAACCGGAGCAGAATCATCATGGCTGGAAACGGAAATCAAATGAACGTGCCGACCCGTGCCGAATTGTCGCGCTACAGCGTGAACCGTCCGGGCTGGGAAGCGATCAAGCAGTCGCTGTACGACTACCAAGTCTACGCGGCGGCCGGTCAAACGCAGCTGACGTTCTTCGCGCTGCCGGTCGGTCAGGGCGGCAAGACGCTCACCGACACGAACATGACCCTCGCGGGTCAGTTGCCGAAGAATCAGGAATTCCTGATCACGTCGGTGGAAGTGTGGTTCTCGCCCACGACGCCCACGGTCGCCGCACAGATGCCGGCGGCGTTCGGCGCCCAAGCGATTGCCCAGATCATCAACGACGCCTACATCGTCGGGCGTTCTGGCAATCTGAACCTCACCATCGGGTCGAAGCCCTACCTGCAAGAGGCGCCGCTCGGCCGCTTCCCGCAGAAGGCCTACTTCGATCTCAACGCCGCGCTGTCGGACGTGACGACGGCGGGTGCGAACCTGCAATCGCGCATCGCTTACGGTCACTGGTGCGGCCGCCCGTACCTTCTCGACCCGGCGCCGCTGCTGCTGCCCGAGAACCAAAACTTCTCGGTGTCAGTGGCGTGGCCCGAAGGCGTGCAGGCGATCACGAGCCCGGGACGCATCGGCGTGATCCTGGACGGTCTGCTGTATCGCCGCAGCCAGTAACCCGCTGGCACATCCCTCCCGAGGATTGAAATAAAGGGGCATGTTTTCTGGCCGAGTTTCGCATGCGAAACCTAAAACTCGGTCACTCAACACCACTTGCGCCATAGGAGTGTGACCATGCAACAGCCAAACGTTCTGCGTGACTTTTTCGTCTACGCCACCGCTTCAACCTCGATCGCCGCCGCAGCCACTGCGAGCACGACAATCCAAGTTCAGGCCGACAGCGACTTCGAGTTGCAGAAGTTGTCGTTCTTCGCCGACATTGCCGGCGCCGTGCAGACGGAAAGCACGCGGGTGTTGCCGCTTGTGAGCATCCAGATCACCGATCAGGGTTCCGGTCGACAAATCTTTTCGGTGCCTGTCGCCATCCCATCGATCATGGGCGACGGTCGCATTCCGTTCATCCTGCCGACGACAAAGATTTTCATCGCGAGTTCGGCCATCGGACTCGACTTCGTGAACTTCTCCGCAGCGACAACCTATCTGCTCCGTGTCGATCTGATCGGCGCGAAGATTTTCCGGATGGGCACCCGCGCAGCGGCCGCACGTTGATACAGGGGTAGACACCATGATGAAACTTCGGCCGCGGCGTCCGGTTGGGGAGCAGCCAAACCCCGACCCACGCTTGACGATCCGTACGGCTCCAACACAGATGGATGACTCCCAACGGCGCATGTTGGAGCCGTACACCGAGCGCACTCAAGGCATGGGGGTCGAGGAATTCGAACAACAACGCGGCGACGCGGCGCCGTTCCGAGCGACTCAGCGTTCGCCGTTCATTATCCGGGACATGCCGGACCGCGATCTTCCACTCGGGGCGCCGCCATTCGTAAAGCCCGAGAAGTACATCGAACTTCTGCGGGTGATGTACAACCTCACGGCCGCAGCGGCGGCGGTTCTTGTGCTGCCAAAGGTTAACCAGCAGCGCACAATCCTGACCATCCGGAACTCCAGCACGAGCGGAGGTAATACGTTGGTCGGCATGGGTTTCGGACCCACAAGCGAGGCAGACGCGTTGTTCGAGATTGCGCCTGGTGGTGTGTTGCTGTTCGACGTCGCAGTGCCTCAAGATGAAATCTGGCTGTTCTCAGTAGGTGGTTCACTGGGAACCGTTGGTTATTCGTTGGCTGGTACCCGTCAGTGGAGCGATCCATCTGACGTTTCCTGAAAGGGCGTGTTGTGGCCTATCAATTACCAAACCCGCCGGGAGCGGGATCGTCGTGGGAGGATGGGCGCTCCGTCCTCTACACCGCAACAATGGCGGGATTTGCGAGCACGTCGTTCGGCACTCAACTCGGAAACTGGCCGGGACTTACAACCACTGCTGGAACGCTCCAAACTCCGACGTACAGTCTCGCCAACCAGGTGACGTCTATCCCACGCGAGTCGCGCCGGTCGGCGGCGGGGGCTGCGGGTGGGTGTGGATCGTGTTTGGCAACGTCTGTTGGAAACCCCAACGGGGTGAATTTCCCAAGCGCGCTAAATGACGCTGGATTCCGCGTCATCATGCTTGGTGGAATCGATGTGAACGTCTCCACGCTGACAACCAGCGAATTCTTGTTCGGCGTTCATACAGCCGGCGCTTTGTTCCCATCAATCGCGCCTGCCGTGCTGACCCAGGCTTCGGTGGCGTGGTTTGGGTTCTACTCACTCGACACGTCATCGGACCTGTTGTTTGGGTTCAAAAACATCAATGGTGGCATCCAGAATCTCGTCACCAGCACGTTGCCGGCATCGTTGTGGGGCACGTTCCAAGGGTTCCGGCTGGACGTCGATTTCTCCCCGCGTACTTTCCCATTCACCACCAAGTGGAAGTTCCAGGTGTTGACGTCTCGGAATACGTTCCAGACGCTCACCCAGGGCTCCACCCAATTGTTCACGGGCCAGTCAGTGACCCGTGGTCCGGCCGGCCCGTGTTGGGTTGTTCGCAAGAACACGGCGGGTGATGTTATCGACACTTGGATTTCCAATGTGTTGATCCGCAGCTACTACCTCGGGAATTTCAGTCTGTAGTTTCGCATGCGAAAGGTCCATCATGGCTGAACGCGCAAATCCGCTGCTAGTGTTCGGCCTACTCGCAGCGGTAGGAGTTTTCCTCATGGCGCGAACCAAAACCGGGCAGAGTATCACGCAGGCAGCCATCGACACTGCGGCGTCGGCTGTCGATTCGGCAACACGCGCGATGTTTCCAAGGGGCATCCGCAATAACAACCCTGGGAACATCGAACGCACCGGGGTGGCGTGGGTTGGAATGGCTGCCGATCAATCGAGCGATGATCGGTTCATTGTGTTCACTGCGCCGGAATACGGAGTTCGGGCGATGGCCCGCATACTCAAGAACTACATGGCGAGTGGATACACCAACGTCGCAAGCATCATCAATCGGTGGGCGCCGCCGACTGAGAACGTGACCTCGGCATACGTTGCAGCGGTCGCGCGGAAGATCGGCGTCGATCCCAACGCGCGAATCGATGCGTCGTATATCCCGGACCTGATCGAGGCGATCATCCAGCATGAGAACGGAGAACAACCGTATCCGCCGGATCTGATCGCGCGTGGTGTGGACATGGAGCGGACGGCGTAAACCAGTTTCACATGCGAAAACGAGTTTAAGGAGCGATCATGGCACGTCGAAAGATCAAGACATTTGTGTGGACGCGTACGAATCATCCCGATTTTTCGGCCACCATCTATCGGGATTCTGACACCCGCGAATACGTTGTAGTGTACTACGAGGGACGCGCGAAAATCGGCGACTCGTTTCACGACGACTTGGATGATGCTGTTGGAACTGCAAACGCGGAACTCAAACGCATGGGCACATTGTTTGCCCGCAAACGCATGACGCCCGCCACATCGGAAGCCTCGACGTATCATCGGCGTAAGAACGCCATCGGCGATTCGGAGGATCAGGCTTCCATGCGTGCCATGGAAAAGCATTTGTTGGCAATCGATTCATCTACATTGTTTGCCGATGGGGCCTACGGGAAGATGCCCACACTCGCCGATTGGGAGGCCGGCAAAGATTTTGTAGCGCTTGACCCACCAACATGGAAGGGTGGTCGATACTTCAGCATTCGCGATACAGCCACCATCCATGGATTGGGTTATCGCAAGATTGTGTTCGGTGGCGCCGAAGGTTTCGACGTCGATCTGGTGATGCAATGAAAGCCGCCTTGCTCCGTCTCCTGTCTCGTGCGTGGTCTTACATCAAGGCCCTTCTTCCGTTCAAGAAGTAAGGAGTTTCGCATGCGAAAGATTCTAGTGTTGATGGTGGTACTGGTCAGCGGCTGCGCTTCCGGAGGCTTCACAAACCGTTTGTACTGCTCGGCCGACCGGGAAAGCGCAGCATTCACATCGTGGTATCTGGGGTTCGGAGTCGGCGCCCAGATCGATGCGCGGGATGCCACTGCCGTCTGCAAGGGATTGTGATTTTGAAACCTGGGATGCGATTGCGCGTCCTTGTGTGTGGTGTCGCGCTGGCAGTTCCATTGTGGGTGTTGTTGATCGCTCTGGCTGTCTGGCTTTGGTAGTTTTCTCAAACGGTGAAAGGAGTTCGCAATGACGATGATGACGTGTACACAGCGCGGATGCGCGATGACTGTGAAAGGGAAGAAACATCCGGCGTTCTGTCCAGTCTGCAACAACCCGCAGTCACCGCACGGGCCTGACGCGGTTGTGATGGCTGGTGCAGGCGACGAGGAAGATGGCGAGGCGAACGGTGAAACTGTCGCGCGCGATGCCGATGGCAATGTACTCGCCCGATGGGATGCCGAAGGGAAACTGCTCGACGACACGCTGCCGTCGGAAACCGACCCGGTTGTCAAGTAGTCAATGAAAATGTAGCGCGGCGCCTTTTCTCCCACCGCGCTATATCCGCCCGTGTGGCGGCGATTGGCCCCCGTAAGGGGCTTTTCGCATGCTAAAGTTTACGCCTCATTGCCTTTGCTCTCGGTTGACCATTGCGCCCATATATCGCGTGTGTCGTTGTCGATGATGCGAACGGCTTGATACGGAAATTTGTTTCGCCAATTCCGAATGTCGCCGACTGCTATGCATACAGCAGTCAGAAGCGAACAATTGGAACATCCTGGCATGTTCTCCCATGGTCCAACTGGCGATTGCGCAGGTTTATACCGAATTTGTACCTTGTATGTCATGATGCTCTCCTTTTCGGGGCTTTCGCATGTGAAACTTTGCGTATTACTCGGTTGCGAGATTTGCTGGATGCGACTTGTTCCCAAGAGGTGGATAATTCTATTGTTTCCTCGATGGCTTTGACAACTAGATCACGCGCAAAATTTTCGTCATCGCTCATGTCGTTGCCGTCGTCAGTGTGAGCAACCCAATCAAGCAACAAGTGCAACATCATGGTTGTGGCGATGCTTTGACGTTTGTTGAAACTAAGATGTTTCATAGAGTGGTCCTAATTGTAACAGGCGGGTTGCCTGCACGTACAGAATACACCTTCTTGTGCGTTGCTGACCACTTGTTCAGGGGGTTGACAAGGCATTTCGTGTTACGGCACCAGCGGGG
>Ga0180076_1000008_pt1 | contig 17030 bp, 16 predicted proteins | sample EasRiv433_16_10D_FD_121772 | JGI IMG/M metagenome (GOLD analysis project Ga0180076, IMG submission 121772) | Soil microbial communities from meander-bound floodplain in the East River, Colorado, USA - East River metaG ERMLT433_16_10D | ecosystem: Environmental > Terrestrial > Soil > Floodplain ... | reverse complement strand
GATGATGTTTGTCCGCGGACGGTACGGCCATGGCGGACGTATCGGGTATGAGAAAGAATGGCGCGCGGATCCCAAGCTGTCGGGTGGCGGAGAATTGATCGACCAAGGGGTTCACCTGATCGATCTTGCCCGCGGTTTCCTCGGGGATTTCACCGAGGTTTCGGGATCTGCCCATACGTACTACTGGAAGATGCCGGTGGACGACAACGCTTTCCTCTTGCTGAAAACCTCTGGAGGACAATCCGCATTTCTGCACGTGAGCTGCACCGAGTGGAAGAATCTCTTCTCCTTGGAGATCTACGGGCGGGAAGCAAAGCTCCACATCGAAGGGTTGGGAGGCAGCTACGGGGTCGAGCGGCTCGCTTTCTATAAGATGCTCCCGCAGATGGGCCCCCCGGAGACGACGATCTGGGAGTACCCGACGGCGGACGATTCGTGGGTGGTGGAATTCACGGAATTCATGGAAGACATACAGTTGGGCCGCACACCTCGAGCGGGTTTGTCAGACGCCCGGGCCGCGCTTGCTGTCGTCGAAATAATATACGCGGAGTCCGATTATGATCATCGCCCGTAGCCCTCTGCGGATCACCCTTGGAGGTGGGGGGACCGATCTCCCTTCGTACTACCGCGACCATGGAGGATTCCTGATCGCGGCGGCGATCGACAAGTACGTGTACGTGACCATAATGCGTCCATTCGTGCCCGGCATCTTCCTTAAGTATTCGAAGCTCGAGCACGTGGAGCAAGTTGATGCGGTGAAGCACCCGATCATTCGCGAGGCGATCCGGATTCTGGACTTCAAGACCCCCCAACTGGAGATCACCACCCTTGCCGACATCCCGTCGGGCACTGGCCTCGGGTCGTCCGGAAGTTTTTCTACTGCGTTGCTGAAGGCGCTGTATGCCCACAGAAGGAAGCTGCTCCACCCGAGTGAACTGGCCGCCATCGCGTGCGACATCGAGATCAACCGGCTCAAGGAGCCGATAGGAAAGCAGGATCAGTACATCGCCGCCTACGGCGGCATCACATGTTTCCGTTTCAACGAGGACGACGAGGTAGAGGCGTTCCCGCTCAACATCTCCATGGATACCCTGTTCGACCTCGAGGATAATCTCCTGCTTTTTTTCACGGGGTACGCCCGCAGCGCCGGCAGCATTCTCAAAGAGCAGGATGATAAAAGCCGGGAGTCGGACCCCGCGATGCTGGACAACCTCCACTACGTCAAGGAGTTGGGTTACCGCAGCAAAAAAACGCTGGAGGATGGGCGCCCCGCCGAGTTCGGTGAGATTCTGCACGAGCATTGGCTTCACAAGAAAAAGCGATCTAGTGGAATGAGCAACCCGCAGGTGGATGAATGGTATGAATTGGGGCGGGCCAACGGTGCCGTCGGCGGGAAGCTTGTCGGTGCCGGCGGCGGCGGGTTCCTCATGTTCTACGCCCAGGACCGCAACAAGCTACGCCACGCGATGGCGAGGGCAGGGTTGGAAGAAGTCCGTTTTCGTTTCGATTTCGAGGGGACAAAAATCCTCTTGTCATGACCCTGCCCGTTGCGATCCTTGCTGGCGGGTTGGCCACTCGCCTGCGGCCGATCACCGAAACGATTCCGAAAGCCCTGGTGGAAATCAACGGGAAACCATTTGCGGAACACCAATTGTTGTTGTTGCGGAACAACGGGATCACCCAGGTGATCTTCTGTGTCGGTCACCTGGGGGAGATGGTTCGCGATGTTCTGGGTGACGGGACTCGCTTTGGAATGAAGATCGAATACTCCTTTGACGGTGCGAAGCGTAAAGGAACGGGAGGCGCTCTCCGGAACGCCCTTCCCCTTCTCGGAGAGGCGTTTCTTGTCGTCTACGGTGACACGTATCTGGAATGCGACTACGCAGCCGCGGAGCGAACCTTTCTCGAGAGCGGCAAGGCGGGGTTGATGTCGGTTTTCCGAAACGAGGGGAAATGGGACCACAGCAACGTGGTCTTCAGTGCCGGAAGAATAGTTAATTACGACAAGAGGAACCGGACGCACGATATGGAGCACATAGACTACGGGCTCGGTGCGTTGCACGCGGAAGTGTTCTCCATCTACCCCGGGGACGCCATTCTCGACCTGGAAACGGTGTACCGGGACTTGCTATCCCGCGGTGAACTGGTCGGGTTTGAGGCTACACGCCGCTTCTATGAAATCGGTTCACCCGAAGGACTCGAAGAAACCCGGCAATACTTGTCACGGAAGGGAACGCGCCGATGAATTACGCTAAACGGCACATCGACGAGGCTATACGGGCATTGACGGCCATTGATGTCGAAGCGATCGAGCGAATGACGGTTCTTCTGGTCGGTCTGCGAGATCGGGGCGGCCGTCTCTTCTTCCTGGGTGTGGGGGGAAGCGCGGCGAACTGCTCTCACGCGGTGAATGACTTCCGCAAGATCGCCGGAATCGAGGCATACACACCCACCGATAACGTATCGGAACTGACGGCCCGCACGAACGACGAAGGATGGGCAAGCGTTTTCGTGGAATGGCTTAAAGGGAGCCGACTGAACGTCGGGGACATGGTATTCGTCTTCTCGGTTGGTGGTGGAAACATGGAAAAGAATATCAGTCCGAACCTTGTTACCGCCCTGCAATATGCAAAAGGGGTCGGGGCGAAGATCGTAGGGGTGGTGGGCAGAGACGGCGGCTATACGGCACAGGTAGCCGACGCCTGCGTCATCGTTCCCACCGTCAACCCGGAGAACGTGACACCACACACCGAGGCTTTTCAATCGTTCATTGGGCACCTCTTGGTTTCGCACCCGTCATTAAAGATTGCACAAACGAAGTGGGAATCCGTGAAATGACCCGTTGTGCGGTATTCCTCGACCGGGACGGGGTGATCAACCGCGCCTTCGTACGGGACGGAAAACCGTATCCTCCATCCGATCTGGATGAACTGGAGATTCTACCGGGCGTCCCCGGGGCACTGGTATTGTTGAAAAACAACGGGTTCCAACTGATCGTCGTTACGAATCAACCAGATGTCGCCCGGGGCGTGCGGACTCGGGAAGAAGTAGAGACCATCCATACCGCGTTGAGATCCAAACTTGTTATCGACGAGTTCCGTGTGTGTTACCACGACGACGCCGATCGATGTGCTTGCCGGAAACCGAAACCCGGGATGCTGCTCGATGCCGCCCGAGAGGCGAATTTGGATTTGTCGAACAGCTTCATGGTGGGGGACCGCTGGCGGGACATAGAGGCCGGGAAACGGGCGGGTTGCGCGACGATTTTTATCGACTCCGGGTATGAGGAGAAACGACCGGACAAAATGGACACGAGCGTCCGTTCCCTTCCGGAGGCGGCGGATTGGATCTTATTGAAACCGTTACGTGCGACATGAGATCGATTACAGGGGAGGTTCCCAGGTGAAGTCCATCCAGGATTTAAAAGTGAAGATATTCGCCGACGGCGCGGACCGAAACGGAATGCTGGAGATGTACGCGAAACCCTACATAAAAGGGTTCACAACGAATCCCACGCTGATGCGCAAAGCAGGCATCGCAGATTATCGTACCTTTGCCGAAGACATCCTCAAAGCGATACCGGATCGACCGATCTCGTTCGAGGTATTCTCGGATGAAATCGATGGAATGGAACGTGAGGCGATGGAGATCGCCGGCTGGGGCCCCAATGTGTACGTAAAGATACCGGTGACCAACACTCGTCGGGAACCAACGTATGACCTCGTTCATCGGTTGTCCCACCGCGGAGTAAATGTGAACGTAACCGCGATGATGACCTTGGAGCAGGTCCGGGAGGTTGCGGACCGCATTGAAGGTGGCGCGCCTTGCTCTGTGTCGGTATTTGCCGGACGAATCGCCGATACGGGCTACGACCCGGTGCCGCTCATGGCGAAAGCCGTCGAGCTTCTTCGACCTTGTTCGAATGCGGAACTGATCTGGGCCAGCCCGAGAGAGTTGCTGAATATCTTCCATGCGGATGCGATCGGCTGCCATATCATAACGGTGACCAACGACATCCTGAAGAAGTTATCCCTTGTGGGGAAAGACCTGGACGATTACTCACTGGAGACGGTAAAGATGTTCTACGAAGATGCCAGACACGCGGAGTACCGACTTCTGGAAGGCGGGAAAGAATGATATGACAAAAGAAGAGGAAGGGATACAAAGACTTAAGAAATTTCGGGTTGGAACGTTTAATCTAAATAAAACCGTTTTCTCGTTGATTATTATTTGCCTGGTAATGTTGACCGTATATTTTCTTGTATTCTTAATTGATGACACTAGTATATTTCCTTTTGTAAACAAATTCTTTCCCTCTCTGATATTTTTGGCTTGTCTTCTCGCTGGATACTGTATTGTACGAAGGGATCCGTTATACATTTGGTCGCCGCTTCCTTGGTTCCTTGGATCCTGTGCAGTTTACTATGGATTCGGCCCATTGCTATATCACTTCGGCACCACGGAGACTGTCTGGTACTCTGATCAGTTTTACCCAGTTGGAGAACGTGACTTACTTCGGACGAATATGTTGAACGCCGCAGGGATCACGTTGGTATTGCTTGGATATTTGGTATGCATGGCGTTTATCCACAAACGAAGGGGAGTGTACTCGACAATATTCAACACTATCGAAATTAAGCGGTTACTCTTTGCCCTGTTGGTGATCGGAATTTCCGTAAAATACCTACTTGTTATTCCGTATCGGATGGGTTTTCTGGGTTGGGTCTTGCCTGGTAGCATTCTAAATATTTCTCAGTTTACTTGGGTTTCCATAATCGTGTTGTTCGCCATCGTCCACAATGGGTCAATAAAATACAAAGTTCCGCTTTATTTTTTGATCGCTACGGAGTTAGCGGTCGGCCTAATGTCGTGGAGTAAGTTGGAAGTGATAGTGGTATTATTGATGATCCTGTTAGGTAAATTCTTGTGTGAGCCAAGAATCAATAGATTCCTTGCCGGCTGTTTTCTAATCGGACTTATATATATATTCTTTCTCTCTCCGTTTGTTACGTTTGGTCGACTTTCTGTTCGCTTGGAGGGTACGCAAAGCCTGGGAGAACTCTCAACAACTCTCGTGGAGTACGCTAAAGAAGGACGATTGGGTGCCCTCGGTCAGTTGCCAGGCGTCCAAGGTTGGTGGGGCCGACTTAATTACGCAAATGCCCAAACATTTGCGATGAACTCCTACGATGGCGGTATTCCTGGGGACACTTACTCCCTAATTCCTTTTACCGTTGTGCCCAGAGTCCTGTACCCGGAGAAACCCCTCATGACCCGCGGTCCCGAGTTTAATGAGCTTGTCACGGGTAGTGATCATGCCGCCTCCGGGGCAGGCCTCTTCGGAGAGGCGTATTGGAATGGTGGCTGGCTCTATGTAATCCTGTCGTGTTTGTATGCAGGCCTTGTGTTTGCAATTTTTGCAGAGGTGTCGATGCGACATATTGCGGCATGGAGGCTTGCTTATCTTCCGGTGGCGTTGATCGGAATCATGACTGGGCTACGTCCAGATGACTGGTTTGTCGTTACCTTTGTAGGGTCACTTTTACAAGCTATATTGCTATATCTTGTCATACGTTTTTTCGTTATGCCCGGCATAACGCAATTTCCTAGGTTTAAGAATGACAGATCAGGATCTCCCTGTTCGGAATGTAAGGCTTAATGTTGATACGCAGAGCAGAGGCCAAGATTGCGAGAATTCTTTATTTCGTTGGGAACGGAATCCTCGTCACCATACAGAAGATGTTTTGGCCCTTGAAACGACCATATACGGCCAGGAATGTGTGCGTTTATAGGGTCGGTAACATCGGCGATGTCGTCTGTGCGATACCGGCCATATATTCCATCCGACATGCCTACCCGGAAGCACGGATTACCCTCCTTTCCTCACCCGGGAAGAAGGGGACCCCCGGAGCAGATGATTTGCTAAATGGTGTCGATTGGTTGGATGAAATTATTACGTACTACCTCGAGGATATAGACACATTCATAAAGCAATTCCGTTTTATATGGAATCTGAGACCCAGGAAGTTTGATGTATGGGTGGAACTCCCAAACGATCTTGCGACGATGCGGGTACTTCTGCGGAATATTTTGGCAGCAAAGATTACAGGGGCAGGTTGGGCTGCAGGTTGGAGATTAAACACCATTAGGTTGTGGGCCCAGGCACAGGCAGAAAACTTTGTTATCGACAACGAGGTTACGCGTCTTCTGAAAATTGTGACGGATTACGGGATGGCTGGTAAACCGTTGTACCCCCTCCCCCTCAATGGGACTCATGCTGAAACTGTGGATGACCTCCTTCGGGAGGCAGGGTATTCCAGCAAGCAGATTATCGCAATTGCCCCAGGAGCAAAGCGCCCTATTAATCGTTGGCCTGCGGAGAGGTTTGCGGAAATCGGAAGGTATCTGGCTGGAAAGGGATATGCGATATTGGTGGTCGGAGGGGATACCGACAAAGAAATCTGTTTGTGGATAGCCAATGCTGTAGGGACCGAATCCAAGTGCATAGCAGGAATGTTGTCCTTGCTTGAATTCGCCGAACTGCTCAATCGCTGTCGTTTGCTCATATGTAACGATTCCGGTCCACAGCATTTATCTGCAGCAGTAGGGACCCCCTGTGTTTCCCTATTCTCCTCCCGGGATGTAAAAGGGAAATGGCATCCTTTTGGGCCGGATAACATTGTTATTCAAAAACCGGTTGCCTGTCATACCTGCTTCCTGGAAGAGTGCCCTTATGACAACATGTGTATAAAACTTATTCAGGTCCAAGATGTTATCGAAGCGATCGATAGGAAAATAAGGCCTCTTCCCACCTCCATCACACCAAGAGTCGCTTCGTAAACCATCCAATAATCCCAATGTGCGGTATAGCAACCATCTTTGCATACACATCTGACGCTCCGTTGGTAGATCGGGGTGAACTCCTGCGTATTCGTGATCGCATGGTTCCGCGGGGTCCCGACGGGTGCGGGGTGTGGTTTTCGGATGACAACCGATTAGGTTTTGCTCACCGCCGTCTTGCCATCATTGATCTCACCGAAACCGGCCGCCAACCCATGGCAACTGCTGATGGGAGTCTGATTATTACCTTCAACGGCGAAATCTACAACTACCGGGAACTTCGCGCGGGCTTGGAGAACAAAGGTTATCGCTTCCGCTCCAGCAGCGATACCGAAGTGCTCCTGTACATGTATGCGGATCGCGGCGCCGAAATGGTCCACCATCTCCGAGGAATGTACGCCTTCGCAATCTGGGACAGCCGAAGGCAGGGATTGTTCTTGGCCCGTGACCCGTTCGGCATCAAACCACTCTATCTTGCTGATGATGGTGGAACCTTGCGGGTTGCATCGCAAGTCAAGGCACTTCTCGCTGGCGGCAAGATCGACACCTCTCCCGAGCCCGCCGGTCATGTCGGATTTTTCCTCTGGGGGCATGTTCCGGAACCCTATACCTTGTATCGAGGCGTACGCTCCCTCCCTGCCGGGACATCTCTATGGGTGGAAGCCGGTGGTCGACGCAAGGCACAGTCCTTCTGCTCCATCAATTCGGAGATTGCAAAAGTCTCGCATAACACTTCCGAACCTGTCGACTCATCCCAATCCTCCCAAAAAGTGCTTGAAGCTCTTATCGGTAGTGTCCGTCGACATCTCCAGGCCGATGTCCCTGTGGGCGTCTTCCTTTCCGCGGGGCTTGACTCCAACACTTTCATCGTTGGTTGCCAGGTTGGCTCCTAAAGATCTTTACACCATAACCCTTGGTTTTAAGGAATATAGCGGGACTATATATGACGAAGTCCCGCTGGCCGAGCAGACAGCTTTACGATTGGGCTCCAAACACCGCACTATTTGGGTTCAGTGCTCCGATTTCCAGGAAGAACTAGCACATATCCTTGAGGTCATGGACCAGCCTAGTATTGACGGGGTGAACTCATATTTTGTCAGTCTTGCCGCAGTGCGGGCAGGGCTCAAGGTGGCGATTTCCGGTCTTGGTGGTGATGAACTGTTTGGCAGTTACTCATCCTTTCGAGAGATTCCCCGCCTTGTCGAACTATGCAAGGTTTTCGGCCAGGTGCCTATCCTCAGCAAGTGCTTCCGCCAGATGCTCTCTCTTTTTATTGGTTACATCACCTCTCCAAAGTATGCCGGTCTATTAGAATACGGGGGCAGCTATGGAGGTGCTTACCTGCTGCGCCGCGGGATGTTCATGCCTTGGGAACTGCTGAGTGTTCTCGATTCCGATATGGTGCGGGAAGGATGGGCAGAACTTCAGACGATCGACCGGCTTGACCAGACCTTGGCGAATGCTTCAACCGCCCATCACAAGGTATCCACTCTAGAGATGTCTTGGTATATGCGCAACCAGCTACTGAGGGATGCCGACTGGGCCAGCATGGCGCACTCACTTGAGGTCCGGGTTCCTTTCCTCGACCTTGACCTGCTCCGCACCGTGGCGCTGTTACTCGGCAGAAAGGGATCTCCCGATAAACGGATGATATGCGCTATCGCAGCCGAAGATCAACCCAGTCAGATACTCGAACACGGTAAAACCGGATTTTCAGTTCCGGTTCAAAAATGGATGCTGGCTGGATCAGCAACCACTCCCGATCGTGGGTTAAGAAATTGGTCTCGTTTTGTGTACCAACAATTTTGTTAGAGGGGTCCCGATAATTGGAGCTTGATTCGAGTGGCCGGAAAACAATCCTTACAATGGTGGATCATTATATCCCTGGCCATAATGCAGGGGGGCCTATTCGGAGCATTTCTAATCTGGTCGAAGCGCTTGGGGATGAGTTTAATTTTTTGATAATTACCACGGACAGAGATTATAAAGCAAACCGCCCGTACGAAGGTATCGCCCCAGGAACCTGGCTTCCAACAGGAAAGGCAAAGGTTATGTACCTCTCGCCGAGAGGATTGACAATCCGTAATATGTTAAGGTTGATCCGCAATACAGGTTATGATCTTCTTTATATAAATAGTTTTTTTTCCCGCCGGTTTTCCATGCTCCCCTGTTTATTAGGGTGGTTAGGGATGATCTCAAGTACACCAATTCTATTGGCGCCGAGGGGGGAGTTTTCTCCTGGCGCAATAAAAATTAAGAGGGGGAGAAAAAAGATATATTTATGGTTTAGCAGATTACTCGGCATACATAGGAAAATTAAATGGCATGCTTCTAGTGATTTTGAAAAGAAAGATATAATTCGGGAATTTGGAAAAAATATTATGCCTAGTACATCAAAGCCATCGAAGCGTGTTAATTTAAATAAAACATATGTTAGGGGGAATTCTATTGATGTAATCGTTGCAAATAATATATCAAATTATGGCATACACTTATATTATAATAAAAATAATTACAAATTGGCTGGATCAGTAAGATTCCTGTTTTTATCTAGGATATCCCCAATGAAAAATCTGGATATGGCGATCGAACTACTTAATGGCCTAAAGGGTGATATACAATATCATATATACGGCCCAATTGGAGATAAAAATTATTGGAACCAATGCAATAAACGGATAGAAACCATGGCCTCAAACATAAAGATTTTTTACAAAGGGGAGGTTCCACATGAACAAACCTACCAAGTTTTTTCCCAATATGATTTTTTCCTGTTACCGACTCGCGGTGAAAATTACGGGCATGTCATCATTGAATCACTACAGGCAGGATGTCCTGTGATCATCAGTGATCAGACGCCATGGAGAAATCTCGAGACAAGTGGTGTTGGATGGGACCTCTCTCTTGAGGATCGCGATGCCCTTCGGAGTGTACTTCAGAAGTGTGTTGATATGAATGCCGACGAATACGATATCTATTCTAACCGTGCTATGGAATATGCTGTTGCGCATGGCCTTAATCCGGAAATATTGGAACAAAATCGTAATTTATTCAAGAATCCGCTTAATTTTCTGACAGTAGGGCAGTAACGTTACAACAATCATGAGAACATATTGGATATTCTTTTTACCGAAGTATTTCTTGCTGGCAAACTTCCCAATCAACAATTTGGCGGTCGGATTACACGATCTTGTGCGCAAAGCTCCAGTCCTGGCGGGCATCCCCAAATATCCGGAAGGAAATTTCTTTCCTGGATATGGTGTGGATGGAAAAAATCCCGAAGAATATAGTGGGAAGACCGGATTTTAACCTTGAAAAGTGTCCGAGATATGGGGGTGATCTCAATTGCACTTATTATCAGTCAATAGGAGTGTCCGGTCAGAACAGGGGCAGCTTACGCTTCTGCTTTGCCACAACAAGAACCGCTTTTTCAATTGTCAACTAATTTTCCACCCAGCAGGATAAAACGATTCGACCGGTGTTCATGAGACATCGCCTCCAATTCGGAACGGCACCAGCGTGTTCAGGTTTTCAAAATGACAGCAGAGAATGTATTTTTAAACGTCATGTTATTGCACCCTTATCAGATTCAAATACCTTCAAAGGTGGGCAGCAATGTTTAAAAACATGACTCTTTTAATATCTGGCGGTACTGGCACGTTCGGGAACGCCGTATTACAACGATTTTTAGACACTGATATAAAAGAGATACGTATTTTTTCACGCGATGAGAAGAAACAAGACGAGATGCGCAACACGCTGAAAAATCCAAAAGTTAAATTCTATCTGGGAAATGTGAGAGATTACGACAGCATTCTTCTTGCCATGCAAAAAGTGGATTTGGTTTTCAATGCTGCAGCTCTCAAACAGGTTCCGTCCTGTGAGTTTTTCCCATTAGAAGCCATTCGAACAAATGCCCTGGGTGCCGAAAATGTAATGAATTCAGCATTGACCTGCAAGGTAAAGCACATGATTGTTCTGAGTACAGATAAAGCTGTTTATCCGATCAATGCCATGGGTATCTCCAAAGCACTCATGGAGAAAATGATGATTGCTAAGGCACGAGCATATGGTTCAGAGAACACGATATTTTGCGGGACCCGATATGGGAATGTTATGGGCTCGCGGGGTTCGGTCATTCCCTTGTTTATCAACCAAATCCTTACGGGGACGCCAATTACAGTAACAGATCTTAATATGACGAGGTTTATGATGTCGATTGATGATGCTTTGGATTTGGTTGTCAAAGCATTTCAGGATGGGCGTCCAGGTGATATATTTGTTCAGAAGGCCCCAGCAGCCACTATTGGAACCTTGGCCAATGCTTTGAAAAAGCTTTTTAATAAAAAATCAAAGATTCGTATAATTGGAACCCGGCATGGAGAAAAACTATCTGAAACTCTTTTAACACGAGAGGAAATTTCAAAATCTGAAGATTTGGGGAAATATTACCGCATACCTTCTGACGGGCGCGATCTCAACTATGCCTGTTATTTTACCGAAGGTCATTCCGAGGTTTCAAGCCGAGAGGACTATAATTCTCATAATACTCATCAACTTGATGAAGATGGTCTTATAGAGTTGCTGTGTAAACTTGATTTTGTTCGTGATGCCCTTGAAACTGGGAAGATCGATTTGTAGGATATTCTACAACTCCAAGGATAATATTTACCATGGCATTAAAATATAAAGTTTTAGTATTGGGTGTTACAGGCATGCTTGGACACATGATCCACCGGGTGCTTTCAGAATCGGTCAATATTGATGTGCATGGAACGCACATGCTTAACAGAGAGGACCCATTTTATTTTGATGTAATGTCTGGCTTAAGGGATCTAAATATAATTTGTGATCGATCGCCATGCTACGACTATTTCATTAATTGTATAGGTATACTCCCCAAGGGAATCGTGGAAAAAGATCCAACTACTATCCGCAAAGCCATCAAAATAAATTCCCTCTTTCCCCACGAACTATCTGCCTTTGCAAAGGGACGTGGCATTAGGGTTATACACATTTCTACCGATGGGGTTTTCTCAGGAGAAGCAGAAAGCTACAGTGAAGATGATATCCATGATTGCACTGATTTTTACGGGATATCAAAAAGTATTGGTGAGGTTATACGTAATAATTTCGTGAACTTAAGGTGTTCTATAATTGGCCCCAGTCCTTTTTTGAGAGAGGGGTTGCTAGAATGGTTTTTAAAGCAACCTGCCGGCGCAGTTGTATCTGGATATAAAAATCAGATATGGCATGGAGTTTCGACATATCAATTTGGGAATCTTTGTCTAAAGATAATCGAGGGTGACCACTTTGAAACACTGAGAAAAGAGTCTGCTGTATTTCATTTTGCACCAAACGAACCTGTTAGCAAGTTTGACCTACTTTGTATATTTAACAAAATATTTATAAAACATATTAACGTTGAGGCTAAAGAAAGTGACGATAAAGTATACAAAAGAGTACTAAAAACTAAGTACAGTGGACTTAAGAATATTTATGTTTATAGTGTTCCTGCTGTAAATATGGTTTCCGAATTAGCTTTCTATATGAATAAAGAAATACATAGGAGTTAATTATGCAAGTAGCGCCAGTTAAACCAATAGGCAAGTTTAAAAGTCGCACAACTTGTCGTTTTTGTAATAGTTCTAATTTAGAGAGGATTTTAGATTTTGGTAATTTCCCGCTGGCTGGAGGTTTTCTTAAAGAAATAGATTTTCCAAATGAAAATTACTACCCCCTAAATTTAAAATTATGTAAGGATTGTTTTTTAGTCCAAATATGCGATGTAGTGCCAGCTGATGTTTTGTTCAAAGAAAACTATTTCTTTTTTTCGTCAGCGATAGCCACATTGGTTGATCATTTTAAGAGTTTTGCCCGGGAAACTCATGAACGTTTTCTTAAGGGTAAGGAAAAGCCTTCAGCATTTGAACTTGGATGCAATGATGGCGTTTTACTCAAACCATTAGCAGAGCTTGGCGTTCGTTCCGTGGGAATAGATCCTGCAACTAATATAGTAAATTCTATTGATTCGAAAGATATCACTGTAATTAACGATTATTTCACAGAAAATCGCGCAATAGAAATTAAAAAAGATCACGGACAATTTGACGTCTTTCTATCCAGTTATTCTTTTGCTCATATTGACGATATGATTGATGTCATGAAAGGTGTTAAATGCTTATTAAAGAATGACGGAGTACTTGTAATTGAAATATATTATCTGGGTACTCTTATAGATGGAATGCAATATGACATGATTTATCATGAACATATGAGCTATTATTCCTTAAAATCTTTAAAAATTTTTTTGAAATTATTTGATATGGAGATTTTTGATTTATGTAATATCCCAGGAGTACGTTCTGGTTCTGTGCGGTTTTATGCAAGGAATATTGGACAGAGAGGGGAACATATTTCGCCAGCCGTTATTAGCATGATTGAATATGAAGATTACAAAGGTTTTGATAAGATTGAAACATATTCTATATATTCTGAAAGAGTAGCCGGGACTCGAAACAATCTTTTAGATACGCTGAATCGCCTTAAAAATGAGGGGAAAACGATTATTGGTTATGGAGCATCTGGTAGAGGTACAATCGTTATGAACTATTGCGGCATAGATAAGCGCTATTTAGATTACGTTGTTGATGATGCCCCTGCCAAACAAGGGTTCTACACTCCAGGAACGCACGTGCCGATAAAATCTTGGGATTACTTAAAAGAGAAGAAATATCCAGATTATGCAGTATTGTTTGCTTGGGCTTTTATAGATGAAATTGTTAAAAAGAGGCATGATTATCTACAACAAGGTGGAAATTTTATTGTCCCCTTACCGGAAGTGAGGGTCATATCCAAGTAGCGATATCAATTTCTGCCAAAAGCGAGAATGACTTGGAAAAATAAGAATATCATTCGTGTGAATTTGATACCGGAGGGATAGTATGAAGGTCATGACAATCATGGGCACTAGACCTGAGATGATTAAGATGTGGTCAGTATTAAAAAAGTTAGATGAACTTAATTTTGAGCACATTATGGTTCACACTGGACAAAATTACACAAAAGAATTAAAAGATTTCTTCTTTAAAGATTTGGAGTTGAGAAATCCAGATTATCAATTATCCATAGAAACATCAAATTATGGAAATGAGGTGTCAGATATTATTAGAAAGAGCGATAAATTATTCAGAAAGATTAAACCTGATGCTTTAATTGTTCTTGGGGATACGTACAGTGGTTTATCAGTGCTTCCAGCCTCTCAATATGGTATTAAAATATTCCACATGGAAGCAGGACTGCGGGCATGGGATAAACGAATGCCAGAACAGAGGAATCGAATTCTAATCGATCACATTTCAGACATTTTGCTTCCTTTTAATTATTATCATAGAGAAAATTTACTTAGAGAAAATATTCACCCGTCGAAAATATTTGTTACAGGTAATACTACATTTGAAGTGATGCGTGCTTACCAAGATAGGGTTAAAAAAAGTCGTATATTAAAGACTCTCAATTTAAAACAAAAAAAGTACATCTCTGTTACAGTACATAGAAAAGAAAATGTCGATGATCCAGAATCACTTCAGAAAATCTTGGATGGACTTTCACTTGTTTATGATAAATTCAAAAAAGAAATAATTTATCCCATGCATCCAAGAACTAAAAGCAAAATTAAAGAAATGACATTTTCAAAGGGGATAAGAATTATTAACCCACTCGGATTTTACGATTTCAATAAGCTCAGCATGAATGCCTTTTGCCTTCTTGGGGACTCCGGGACAACCCCGGAAGAAAGTCTTTTTTATAAAGTTCCATGTGTAAGTATTAGAAAAACAACGGAAAGGCCCGAGACAGTCGAAGCGGGTGCTCATATCGTGGCCGGAATCGATCCTGTAAATATTGCTGAATCGGTAGAAACTGTTGCAAACATGAAGTGGGATGCAAGGTATGATTTTTGCGAAGATTATAGTCCGTCATCGGTTGTAATCAATGCGCTAAGAAGTAAAATTAATAATTATTTTTAGTTGCAAATGCGGATATTACTACTTGTCGTATATTATTTGCCAAGTACTATGTCGAGTGCAACGCTTATTCATGATCTTGCCATTGAATTCCATCGATTGGGCCATGAACCTATAGTGGTAGCACCTGATGAAAACATTTTGCAGGATCATCAAGTCTCATATGAGAATGGCATTAAAATATTAAGAGTTCGGACTGGTAAAATTAAATCAGCCACGATATATGTTCGTACAATCAATGAAATGAGGCTTTCAAGAGTTATTTGGAAAAAAGGAAAACATTTTTTTGAGGAAAATCCCTGCGATTTAATTATTTATTATTCACCGTCCATTTTTTTTAGCGCGCTTGTAAAAAAATTGAAAAAAAAATTTGCCTGTTCATCCTATTTAGTTCTCGGAGATATATTTCCAGAATGGGCAGTGGAAACCGGGGTCTTGCGAAAAGGGTTTATCTATAGATATTTCAAATATAAAGAATGGCAGAATTACGAAGCAGCAGATATTATTAGAGTTCAGTCTCCTGCCAATCTGTTGTATTTTAAAGAAAATGGACTGGATAAGAAACATCATTTAGAGGTTCTTTACAACTGGACATCTGTAACCGAAGGACCACCTTCTCTTACTACTTATCGTGTTCGCTTAGGTTTACAAAATAAAGTAGTATTTTTTTACGGTGGCAATATCGGTATTGCCCAGGATGTAGATAACATATTACGTCTCGCAGATAATTTGAGAAATGAACCGACCGCTTATTTCTTGCTCGTAGGCGGCGGGACCGAGGTGAGTCGATTAAAAGCAATAATAGAAATGAAGGGATTGATTAATATTGCCATACACGACCCTGTGGATCATCAGGAATACATGTCAATGCTTTCCGAATTCGATGTGGGTTTGATATCTCTTGATCGTCGCTTAAGGTCTCAGAATTTTCCAGGGAAGATGATGAGCTACATGTATCATGCCAAGCCCATACTTGCCAGTATAAACTCAGGCAATGACTTGAAAGAAATGCTGGAAGATAATAAAGCTGGTTTGGTTTGTATTAATGGCGAAGATGATATATTCGTTTCTTATGCAAGAAGGTTAATGGCAGACGATAATTTGCGCCGTCAATTAGGGCTTAACGCCCGTGCTCTTTTGGAAGACACCTTTTCGGTTTCAAAGGCTGCCAGTCAAATCTTATCTCATTTTTCGAAGTGATTCATTTTGATCATTAATCGAACAAATATCAATATCCCGAATGTGGTGTTAATAACCGGCGCGACTGGTGCCATTCGTCCGCGTGTCGTATACGCACTGCAACAAGCCGGATGTCAGATTCGTTCCCTCTCTGTTGATGCACCCGGAATTGGCGTGTTTTCTCCGCTCGTCGAGGTTTTAATTGGCGATGTTACGGACCAAGCGGCCGTTAAATCTGCGATGCGAGGCGTGGATGCAGTCGTTCATATGGCGGCACTTCTGCATATTGATAATCCGCCCCCTGTGATGCGCGAAAAATACGAGCGCATCAATGTCGATGGCACGGCGACGGTGGTTGAGGCTGCAATTAAAGCAGGCGTTAAACGCGTTGTCTTGTTCAGTACGATTGCGGTGTATGGGCCCTCAGATGGTTGCGTGCTCAATGAGATGTCGCCAACTCATCCTGAGACATTTTATGCTCAGACCAAACGTGATGCCGAACAGATAGTTTTGAATGTGAGGGGCGTCGACGGTCAATCATTGGGAACCGTGTTGCGTCTGGGTGCAGTTTGAATCGCCCCGGGTTTCGTGCTGATTATGAGAAAGACCCTCCGCAGGAGTTGGGCCAGGACAAAGTCGAAATCTAATATATCTGGGAAGTCAACTGCAGGCACTTGTTGACAATAAATTCTTCCAGTTGAAGAAATAGAGGAGGAGATCGACTGAAAGTTTAAGGTAGCTAAATCCGGCTAGAAGTCGTTCATGAAAAATCGGGGGTGCAGCTCTTCGGAGCTGCACCCCCCCTGTTTTTGAATCTCCGGGTTCCCTTCTCGCCCGGTAATTACTGGACGAGCACGTAGGCCGCTCCGGCTGAAACTTCAAACGTTTCGGTGGAGCCGGCACTCCGGGCCCATACAAGTACAAAGTAATCTCCCGGGGTCAGGCCGTTGGTGTTCCAGGTCCAGGCATTGCCCCCCGGGTCCGCAT
>Ga0180076_1000007_pt1 | contig 17109 bp, 19 predicted proteins | sample EasRiv433_16_10D_FD_121772 | JGI IMG/M metagenome (GOLD analysis project Ga0180076, IMG submission 121772) | Soil microbial communities from meander-bound floodplain in the East River, Colorado, USA - East River metaG ERMLT433_16_10D | ecosystem: Environmental > Terrestrial > Soil > Floodplain ... | reverse complement strand
GCGTTCGATTTTCTCGAGAAGCCGTTCGAGCTGGACCAATTGCTCGAGGTCGTCAACCGCGCGCTCGGTGAAGGCGGCGTCGGCGGCACGGCGCGCCCGGAGGCAGCGCCGGGTGCCACACCGGCGCGCGCGGCGCGATCGGCGCCCCGCCGCTTGGCGCAACGCACCATCGCGCGCGGCGTGGTCGTGAACGGGCAGGGCTTGCACTCCGGCGTGCGTACCGGCCTCATCCTCCAGCCGATGCAGCCCGGCAGCGGGATCGTGTTCGGCAGCATCTCGACGCAGCACACGGTGCCCGCGCTGATCGACTTCGTCGACACGACCGGCTACGCGACCACGCTGGCGCGCGGCCCCATGGTCGCCAAGACCGTCGAGCACTTGATGGCCACGTTGCACGCCTACGGCATCACCAACCTGCTGGTGAAGATGAACGCGGAGGTGCCGATCCTCGACGGCTCGGCGCTCGAGCTGTGCGCGCTCCTCGACGAAGGCGGCGTGGTCGAGCAGAGCGAGGGCATCGACGAGATCGTCATCGATCGCCGCTACGCGGTCGGCAGCGAGGATCCCGCGCTGAAGGGCATCGTCATCGAGCCCGCCGACGTGTTCGAGGTGCACTATACGCTCGAGTACCCCGAGCCCGTGGGCCGGCAGGAATACACCTTTCGCATGACCGACAGCGAGGCGTTTCGGCGCGAGATCGCCCCGGCGCGCACCTTCGGATTCGTCAAGGAGATCGAGGCGCTCGAGCAGATGGGGCTCGCCAGCGGTGGGCGTCTCAACAACTTCATCCTGGTGGGCGACGAGGGCGTCGTGAACGCGCCGCTGCGCTTCCCGGACGAGTTCGTCCGCCACAAGATCCTCGACATCCTGGGCGACTTCTATCTCCTCGGCCGTCCCATCCGCGGACGCGTCGTGGCCCGGCGGACCGGCCACTCCGACAACGCGGAGCTCGTACGCCAGCTACGCGAGACCTTCGGGCCGCCCGCCTTCCTGCGGGGCTGACGGCGCCACGCCGCGGATCTCCGCCGGCCCGCGCGGCGGAACCCAGAGCGTCGCCCAGAGCGCGCGGGCGGCGCCGTGGACGCGCGCGTCCACGTGCACGAGATAGAAGGCGCTGCGCGTCGTGCAGGCGGGCATGCCGAGGCAGGCGACCGGCGCGTGCGCGCGGCGGGCGAGCATGGTGCGGGCGGCGTCTTCGCCGCCGAGCCAGGCCGCCAGCACGGCGGGGGCCGCGGTGTTCGGATTGACGGCCCGCTCGCCGGCGGTGGCGACGAACGGCCGCACGCGCTCGATCGCCGCGCGGTTCCATCCGCGCACGAACCCGAGCTCGGAGACGGCGCCGAGCGGCGCATTGGCGGGGACGAGCGGCGGGTGGCGGCCGAGATACCACTCGCGTTCCGCGCCGCGCGGCCGGGGGACGTCGTCCGCATCGATCCAGTCCGCGAGCGTCTCGGCCAGCGCCGGGTCGAGGCCGCAGTGCGCGAGCAGCCGTGCCAGCGCCGGAGCGAGCTCGGGAGCGCCCAGGTCGAGGCGGCGTGCCGCGTCCTCGACGTGAACCTGGACGGTCCCCCCGCCGAGCGAATGGGCGAGCGGATCGGGGCCGAGCACCCCCGAGAGCGTATCGGGCTCGCGCGCCACGGCGCGCTCCTCGAGCAGCACGGCGGCCATCGCGAGCCCCGAGCGCACCAGCGCCTCGGCTTGGAGGGCGTCCGCGGTGCTGGCCGCCAACTGCGTTCCGGCGAGCGTCCAGCGGGCGGCCCCGATCGCCAGCGTGGCGACGAGCGCCGTGCCCGCCACCGCGGCCGCGAGCGCCACGCCGCGCGGGCGCGTCTCGTCGGGGGCGTCACGGCGCACGCAACACCTCCACGAGCTCGCAACCGGCCCCGGCTGCGGCCTGGGTCCGCACCCGAACCTCCCGGAGCGCCGGATGATCCGTCGCGCGCACCTCGCGCTCGAAGGCGACACCGTCGGCGGTCGTTCCCCCGACGGTGCCGAGCGGCAACGGACCCACGCGGGCTTCCGCCAAGAGACTCTGCGCAGCGAGCTGGGCGCGCGTCGCGGCCCGCTCGATGGCCACGGTGCGCGCGCTCCGCGCGAGCAACTGCTCGGCGGCAATCGCTCCGGTGGCCACGACGGCGAGCGCCACCACCGCCTCGACCAGGGTGAAGCCCACTGCCCGCCGGGAGGTCATGGGATGGCGAGTAGCGGCGCGTCGAGCGGGCCGGCAAGGCGATAGGTGCGGGCGCCGGCCCGATCGGGCGGCGAGCCGGGGAGTCTGCTCAGCAAATCGCGATGGGCTTGTGGCATGGCGGCGCTGGGCTCGAGGCGAACGAGTAGATCCAGCTCCGGGGCCGCCGGGGGTGGCGGGAAGCGAATCGTGCCGCTGCCCGACGCCGTGAATTCGTCGTTCGCCAGCGCGAAGTCGTCCAGGCGGAGCGCGTCGTCGAGCCGCCACCGGATGGTCGCTCGATCGGCGCGCAGCGCCAGGTGACGCGGGACGTTCCGCGCCTGCCAGCGCGCGTCGGCGAGCGTGAGCGCACCGGTCCAGGTGCGTGCGGCGGGCGTGACGACGAGCGTGGCTTCGCCCGTGGCTCGACCTGCGACCGGATCGCGCAGTTCGAACGGCGCCAGACATGCGACGAGATCGAGGCCGCTGAACGTCACGTCCACCGTATCGTCCTCCCGGCGATCGACCTTCGCCGTGGCCGTCCCGGCACACGCGCGCGCCTCCACGTGCCACGGGCGTCCCCAGCGCCCACGCAGCAGCCCGAGAAGCGAGGGGTGCAGCGAGAGCGAACGCACCTCCAGCGCCGGCGCATCGGCCCACGGGCGCAGCGTCACGTCCTCGAGCGTGAATCCCCGCAGCCCGAGCCGCGACGATCCCACGCGCTCGACGGTGCGGGCCGCGTCCGGCGGGAGGCGGGCGAGGAGTGTCGCCACGAGCGAACCGGTCGGGAAGGTGGCGATCATTCCGACGGCGAAGACGGCCAGCACGACGATCCCGAAGGCGAGCCGCCTCATGGGGCGGGGTCTCCGGCGATCTCGAGGGTGACGTCGAAACGGCTCGGGTCGTCGGGGTGCTTGACGAGATCGAGCTTGTCGACGCGATCGCCGCCGTGCTCGACGTCGTAGAGGAGGCGCACCGTATCCCCGAGCGACGCGTCGACCAGGCGCAGCGCTACGCCGTCCGCCGCGCCGACCATCGGGGTCATGCTGGCGATCCGCTCGTGCCCGACCACCGCGGTGGCCGCGGCTTCGATGCGGGTGACCAGCGGCCGATCGTCCTTCGCCGCGACCGCCGTGCGATGCTGCGCCAGCTCGCGCGCCAGCCGCCGGACCGAGACGAGATCCCGTTCTTGCCCCTCGAGGCGCGCCCGCACCTGCGCGAGATCGCGAACGACCGCCGTGCCGAGGCGGAGCGCCGCGACCGTGCCGCAGGCGACCACCGCCAGACGCAGCAGCCGCTGCTCGCGCGCCGAGCGCGTGCGCCACCACCCGAAAAAGCGCGCCGTCACGACGAGGCCTCGCCCGGCGCCACCCAGCGTGCCCGCAGGCGAAAGCTCACGCGCTTGCCGTCGACCGTGGTGCGCACCTCGTCGGCGGCGACGTCGCGGAGCCGCGCCGATCCCGTGAGCGAGCGCCGGAACACGTCCACGGTCTCGAAGGTCGGGGCGTCGCCGACCACCTGCAGGCGCTCGCCCTCGAGCGTGAGTCGCGTCAAGTCGACGACGAGGCCCTCCGGGACCCGCTCGCTCACCTCGCGGAGTCGTGCGAGAGCGCTCCCATACGCCGCGGACCCGGCTCCGTGTCGCGCGCGCGCGACGGCGGCCTCGAGCTGCGCCCGCGGCGCCACGATGGGCTCCCCGGGGAGCGCGCGTGCCACCTCGGCTTCGAGCGCCGCCTGGGTCTGTGCGGAGCGGTGCGCAAGCTCGAGGCGCACGATGCCGACGTCGACGGCGGCCAGCAGCGCGGCGGCCACGGCGAGGCGGCGCGCGCGCGGCGTGAGCAGCGGCGGCGCCACGGCGGCGAGGGGGAAGGGAACGTGCGCGCGGGCGTCGAGGGCGCCGAGCGCCAAGCCGCAGGCGACCGGCGATGCGAGCATGGCCGCGGCATCCGCGTCGCCGGCGAGGTGCGCGAGCGAGAGCAGGCCGGCAGCCGGATGGTGACGCCGGCAGGCCTCCACCAGGGCCCCGGACGCGTCGGGGCCGGCGAGGACGAGCGCCCCGCCCGCGCTCCCCAACGCCGGCAGCGACCACGCCAGCTCCTCGGCGAGCGCGTGAGCATCCTGCGCGTGGGCGCCGAGCGCCCGCAGCGCCCGGGGCGCGCCGGCGTCCCAGACGCTCACGGTGGTGTTCGCGCCGTCGGCGAGCAGCACCGTCCCCGTGAAGCCCGCGGGGAGCAGCCAGCGCAGCGCCAGCGGCGCGGCGGTGAGACCCACCACGGTCGCGCCGGTGCGGGCGGCGGCGCTCGCCGCGGCGTCGAGGTCGGGCGCCCGCACGACGAGCGCCAGCACGTGCGCGCTCGTCGGGGTTCGTCCGACGACCTCGAAGCCGATCCGTCCGTCACTCGGCTCGCTCGGTAGCTGGCCGCGGACCTCGAGCGGCACCACCTGGGCGAGCGTGCGCTCGTCGCTGAACGGCAGCACCAGCAGACGGTGGGTGGTGCGAGCGAGCGGGAGCGCCGCCAGCGCGCGCTGCGGGCGCGAACGCAGGTCCGTCTCGGCGCCGAGGCCGTGCACACGCACCATGACGGGATGCCCGCGGCGGCGCTCGGCGCTCGCCACGCGCAGCCCGCTCTCCGTGGGCTCGATGCCGACGCCGATCATGGGTGCCCTCCGGCGACGAGTGGTACGATGGTCGCGAGCCGCTCGCCCGAGCCGAGCTCGAGATCGAGGGCGAGGAGCGCCGGCGAGCGCGGCTCCTCCCAGGTGTCGCGCCAGCCATCCCCGTCGCCGCCCCGAACGTCCAACGCGGCGACGTCGGGAAGGAGGACGGTCGCCGGCTCGCGCGGCTCGCCGAGCGCGAAGCGCGGCTCGGCCACGCGCTCGAGCCGCCGCGCATCGAGCCGATAGCGGACGAGGAGCGGCGCCGGTTCCTCGACGGCGAACTCGAGCACGGGGCCGCTCGCCCCGGGTGTGCGCGCGATGCGGAGCGTGCCCGGCACGGCGCCGCCGACCTCGTGGAGGAGATGGACGAGCGTGGCGCGGAGTGCGCCGCGTCGCTCGACATCGGCCACGAGCCGCCCCCGGGCGCGGAGCGCGTCGGTGGTGGCGCGCTGGAGCACCACCCGTGCCGTGGCCGTCACGGCGAGCGCCACCAGCACTTCGAGCAGCGTGAATCCGGCGGCGCGCCTCACGACGGCTGCTCCACGGCGACGACGAGTGCTCCGAGTCCGGCGGGGATCGTGATCCGCGCCGTCGCACCGGCGGCGTCGGTGAGCACGATGGCGCGCGGCAGCGCCGCGGGAAGCGGCGCAAACGCGATCGCCTGGGCCGCGGGAACGACGGCGCTCCCGAGGACCTCTTCGGTCGCCTGCAGGCCTGGCGCGAGCGCGTCGAGCGAGACGTGCACCGGGCGTCCCTCGACGACGGCCTGCCAGCGGGCGGCCGTGAGGCGCTCCGCGAGGGCTTCCGCCGCGGCCGTGAGACTGCCCGCGCCGCGATCCGCGAGCCGGGGGAGCACGAGGGTGGCCGCGAGCGCCAGGAGCGCCAGCGTCACCGTCATCTCGAGGAGCGAGAACGCGCGCGCAGTAGTGACGGCGGGAGGTTCACGAGTCGGCGTGGCTGTCGATGTCCGCAAAGACTCCCTCGCCCCCCTCGGCGCCGTCGGCCCCGAAGGACTTGAGTTGGTAACGATCGTCGTCGGATCGAAAGTAGACGTAGGTGCGACCCCACGGATCGCTCGGCACGCGGTCGAGATATCCGTTCCGATTCCAGCGCGCAGGAGCGGGCGGCGCCGTCGGGCGCTCGACCAGCGCCGCCAGGCCTTGCTGGGTCGTCGGGTATGCGCCGGCGTCGAGCCGGTAGAGGTCGAGCGCCTGGGCGATGCTCTTCAAGTCGGCGATCACCTTCACGCGGCGGGCCTCGTCGGTGCGCCCGACGAGGCGCGGCACGATGATGGTGGCGAGCAGCCCGAGGATGAAGACGACGATCATCACCTCGAGGAGCGTGAACGCACGCAAGGCTCGCTTCATCGTCCCCCCGTCGGATCGAGGTTCAGAATCGGCACGAGGATGGCGGCGACGACGGCCAGCACGAGGGCGCCGGTGACGACCACGAGAGCCGGTTCGAGCCAGGCGGTGAGCCGCTCGATCCGCCGCGCCACCTCGCGCTCGAGGAGCAGTGCCGCCTGGAGGAGGGATGCGGCGAGCGTCCCCGTGCGCTCGCCGGTCGCCACCAGCCGCACGACGAGCGGCGGAAACGGCCCCGCCCGCACGAGCGCCCGCGTGAGGGCGCCGCCGTCGCGGATCTCCGCACCGACGGTCGAGAGCGCCGGGGCGAGCAGTGGGCCCGCGGCCTCGGCGGCGAGCGGCATCGCGGCGTCGAGCGCGATGCCCGCTTGGAGGAGCATGCCGAGCGCATGCATGGCGCGCGCGACCGCCGCCTCGCGCACGAGCGGCCCGGCGACGGGAAGCGCCGCCACCAGCCGCAGCTCCCGGGCCGTGGCCCCGCGCCCGGCGACACGCCAGAGCACGGCGGCGAGCCCTCCCGCGCCGAGCGGGAGCAGCCACCAGGTGGCGGCGACGACGTCGCTGGCGGCCAGTGCCACGCGAGTCGGCCACGGGAGCCGCGCGCCCGCGTCGACGAGCAGCGTCCGCACCTGCGGCAGCACCCACGCGACCAGAAAGACGAGGACGCCGCACGTCGTCGTGGCCACGATGGCCGGGTAGGTGAGCGCCGTCGCGAGGCGCCGCCGGCGCGCCAGCGCGGCGTCGAGGTGGTCGGCGAGACGCGTGAGCGTGCCGGCCAGGTCCCCGCTCGCCTCGCCCGACCGGACGCTCGCCCGGTACAGCTCCGGAAACCGTCCCGCGTCGCCGCCGAGCGCGTCGGCCAGCGCACTGCCCTCGCGAACGCGTCCGGCCACCAGCGTGAGCGCGCGAGCCGTTGCGGCGGAGGAAAGCTCCGCGGTGGCGGCCAGCGCATCGGTGAGCGGCAGGCCGGCCGCGAGCAGGCTCGCGAGCTGGCGCGTGGCGCACGCCAGGTCCGAGAGGGGGAGCGCGCGACCTGCCACCGCGGCGTCGGGCGCGATCGACGTCGGATAGATTCCGCGCGTGCGCAGCGTCTGCCAGGCGCTCCGCGCGCTGTCGGCATCGACGAGGCCGTGGGCGCTCCTCCCCCCCGGTATCAGTCCCCGGTAGGCGAAGACCGGCATCAGCCGTCCTCCCGCGTGACCCGGAGGACCTCGCCGAGCGTCGTCACCCCGTGTGCGGCCTTGGCGAGGCCGTCGTCGCGGAGCGAGCGCATGCCACGTGCGATGGCGTGCCGCCGCACCGTGGCCGAGTCGGTGCGCTCCATGACGAGAGCGCGCACGGCGTCGTCGACCGTGAGCAGCTCCGCGATGGCGGTCCGCCCCCGCAGCCCGCTGCCGCGACACCCCGCGCAGCCCGCTCCCGCGCACTCCCCGCAGCGGCATCGCACGAGCCGCTGCCCCACGATGCCGAGCAGCGAGGAGGCGATCAGGAACGGCTCGAGCCGCATGTCGAGGAGTCGGGTGATGGCGGTGGCGGCGTCGTTGGTGTGCAGCGTGGCCAGTACCAGGTGCCCGGTGAGCGCCGCCTGGAGCGCGATCTCCGCCGTCTCGCGATCGCGGATCTCGCCCACGAGCACGACGTCGGGATCCTGGCGGAGAATGGCCCGCAGCCCGGTCGCGAAGTCGAGGCCGATGGCGGGGCTCACCTGCATCTGGCTCACGCCCGGGAGCTGGTACTCGATTGGATCCTCGATGGTCATGACGTTGCGCTCGTCGAGTGCCAGCCGGGCGAGCGCGGCGTAGAGCGTCGTGGTCTTGCCGCTGCCCGTGGGGCCCGTCACCAGCACGAGCCCGTGGCTCGCGGCGAGCAACCGCGCGAGCGGGACCACGAGCGGGTCGTCGAAGCCGAGCCCCGCCAAGTCCCGCTGCGCGGTCGTGCGGTCGAGGAGCCTGAGCACGACGCGCTCGCCGAAGGCGGTCGGGACCACCGAGACGCGCACGTCGAGGGTGCGCGTGCCGATGCGTACGCTGAAGCGGCCGTCCTGCGGCAGCCGGCGCTCCCCGATGTCGAGACGGGCCATGATCTTGACGCGCGCCGCGATCGCCGCCTGAAAGCGTCGCGACGGCGAGAGCACCGCCTGCAGCACACCGTCGATCCGGAAGCGGACGGCGAGGTGCCGCTCGGCCGGCTCGACGTGGATGTCGCTCGCCCCGAGCCGCGCCGCCTCGAACAGCAACGCGTTCACCAGACGGATCACCGGGGCCTCTTCACCCGTCTCGAGGAGATCGGGGGGCTCCTCGAGGGCGTCGTGCAGATCCGCCGCGTCGCTCGCCTCGATGGCGTCCATGGTGTCGGCCATCGAGCGCGTGGCGTCGTAGGCGCGGGTGATGGCGGCGCGGAGCTCCGCCTCGGCGACGATCACCGGGAGAATCGGGGTGGCGTAGAGGAAGCGCAGGTCGTCGAGGGCCGCGAGCGCGACGCCGGGCGGGACCGCGACCGTGACGCCCGCCTCGGTGCGCGCGAGGGGCAACACCAGATGGCGCTCGGCGTAGGCGTGCGGCAGCGGCGCCAGCAGCGTCGCGGGTGGGAGGTCGATGACAGCAGCGTCAGGGGGCATGCGGCGCCTTCTCGCGCGGGGCCTCCCACGAGGGGCCCTGCAGCACGGGACGGTCGCGGAGCACGGGCGGCAGGGCCGCGCGCTGGGCCCGCCCGCGCGCTGCCATGTCGACGTCCGACGTGATGATGTGCGGGGTCAGGAACACGAGCAGGTTCGTCTTGACGCGCCGCCGATCGTCGCGGCGGAAGAGGTGCCCCAGGACCGGCACGTCCTTCAAGAACGGGACCGAGCGCTCGTCGTCGCGCATCGTGTCCGCGATGAGACCGCCGATCACGACCGTTTGCCCGTCCCGGGCCGAGACCACGGTGCTGGTCGAGCGGACCGTGGTGGTCGGCCCGAGCGCGTCGGCCCCCCCGAGCGCTTCCGTGGCGAAAGCGTCGATGTCGGAGACCTCCTCGAAGAGCGTGAGCCGGACGAAGTCGTCGGCGGTGATCTGCGGCGTCATGCGCAGCGTGATGCCCACGTCACGCCGCTCGATGGTCTGGAAGAGGTTGTCGAGATTGGTGGTGTCCGTCGCGCGGCTCGCGATGAAGGGCACGTTCTTCCCGACCACGATCTCGGCCTCCTCGTTGTCGGTGGTGACGACGTTGGGGGCCGAGAGCACGTTCACCTCGCCGTCGCGCTCGAGGGCGGTGAGCAGCGCGCTGTAGGCCGGCACCTCGAGGCCGTTCGGCAGCGTGACGGTCCGCTCGCTCATGGCCGCCAGGATGAGGCCCGGCAGCGACGTCGGGTCGACCTCGGCCGGCGTCAAGGTCCCCAAGTTGGTTCGCCCGAGGCCGATGGCGTCGCCCGATTGCCCGGCCGCCGAGAGCTCGATGCCGAGGGCCCGCGTCTTGTCCGCCGTCGCCTCGAGGATGATCGCCTCGACGAAGACCTGCCGGCGGGCCACGTCGAGCTGATCGATCACCGACGCCAAGACGGTCCAGTCGCGGGGTCCGGCGCTCACGATGAGCGCGTTGGTCGCCGGGTCGGCGGTGATGTGCACCGGTCCCTCGAGGACGAGCCCGTCCCCCGTGCCGGTGCTGACGGGCTGCGGCGTGGCGTCGCGTGCGCGGTCCGGGAGCCCACGCTCGGCGCCCCCCAGCGTGCGGGCGAGCATCGAGCCGCTCGGCTCGGTGGGCTGGGGCGGCGGGAGCGGCAAGCCGAGGAGCTGCGAGAGGACGCGGACCAGAGCGTCCGACGACGCGTAGCGGAGACGGCGCACGTGGAGATCGCTCGGGATGTCCGACAAGGGCGCGTCCAGCTCGACGGCGAGTGCGCGGGCTCGAGCGAGCGCGGGTGCGGACCCGCTCAGCACGACGGCATTCGCGCGCCGGTCGGCGATCGCGCGCACGTCCGTCGGGTCGCCCGCGGGGCCCCCGAGCGCCTCGGAGAGCTGGTGCGCGACCGACTCGGCGGAGGCGTGCCGCAAGCGGACGGTGGCGGCGGCGCTCGTCGTCGGCGGCCGATCGAGGTCCGTGAGCAGCGCAGCCAGGCGCTCGACGTTGTCCCGCCCATCGACGACGACGAGCCGGTTGGTGTCGGGATGCGCGGTGAGCACGCCGTCCTTCGAGACGAGCGGCTGGAGCACGGGCACGAGCGACGCCGCGTCGCCGTGGACGACCGGGAGGATGCGCGTCACCAGTTGGTCACCGCCTCCGTCGGCGGGGAGCGCCGACTCGCGGGCGTCGCGCAGCGGGACGATCTTCACGTGGCGCCCGCTCGGCACGGTCGTGAAGCCCTTCACCGCCAGCACGGACTGGAAGACCTCGTAGGCTTCGGCCGGCGTCACGCGCGTGGGCGAGAACACGCTCACCTTCCCGCGCACGCGCTCGTCGAGAATGAGGTTTCTTCCCGTGACCTCGCTGACGAAGCGCGCCAGGACGGCCAGTTCGACGTCCTGGAAGTTGAAGGCGACCGACGCGGCGTCGTCCGCGGCGCGCGCGGGGGCGCCCAGCAGGACGGCAAGCAGCAACCACGACGTGAGACGCGTCATCGGAGATCGTAGACGAGCGTGCGCGGCTGTCCGGCGCGCACGATGTCGAGCGCGACGCGCGGCTCGTCGTGCAGGCGTTGGAGAAACCCGAGCAGCGAGGCGGGATCGGCGAGCGTGGTCCCGTTCACGCGCTGCACGACGTCGCCGTTGCGGATGCCGAGGCGGGCGAACACGCTCTGCGGATTGATCTGGAAGAGCCGGAAGCCCGTCGGCCGGCCGTCGGTCACCTCCGGCACGGCGCGCAGCTGCGTGAGCAGCCCGCTCGTGTTGTCGACCGCCCCCGTGAGCGCGTCCCGCTCCACGATGAAGCTGTCGGGGCCCGTCTGCCTGACGCGCGTGTCGGGCGCGGGCGGGGCCGGGGCGGCCGATCGCTCGTCGGCGCGGGGGTCGGCCGCGGCGGGCTCGGTCGTCAAGACGAGCGTGTGCTCGCCGTCGGGACGGCGCAGCGTCACGCGATCCCAGGTGATCGCCGTGATGCGCGCGTCGCCGACGGCGTCGCCGACGCGCTGGAGCGTCTGCTCCCCGGTCGCCGTATCCTCGATCACCGCGTACGCCTGCTCGCCGTGCATGCCGACGCCCCAGAGGCGCAGCGCGGGGGGCGGGCCGGAGCGGGTGGGCGTGCCGCCGTTGAAGACGTCGCGCACGGCGATCTTCCGAAACGCCTCGAGCGGCTCGGGCGGCGCGGACGCCGTGGGCGGTCCACCGTCGCTGCCCGCAGGCGGCGAAAGGTCGGTCAGGAGGAGGCGCGTGACGCCGCTCAGCCCGACGGCGGCGAGCCAGGCGAGCAGACCGACGAGCAGCAGCTCGAGCAGCGCGCGACGGAACGGCGGGGCGGTGATCACGTCCGGGCGTCATAGCGAAGCGGACGTGAACTGGAAATGGGTCGAAAACGCCGGACGGGGGGGCGGCATGCACGCCGCCCCCCGTCCGGGCGGATGGGTCGTTCTACTCGACTACGAGGTCGACGCGCCGGTTCTGCGCGCGGCCTTCCTCGGTGTCGTTGCTCGCGATCGGCTTGGTTTCGCCGAACGACACGGTGGAGAGCCGGCTCGCCGAGACGCCGTGCGCCACCAGATAGCTCTCGACCGAGTCGGCGCGGCGCTGCCCGAGCTTCATGTTGTACGCGTCGCTGCCGATCGAGTCGGTGTTGCCCTCGATGCGCACGTTGATGCTTGGGTACTTGTTCATCACCGCGACGGCCTCGTCCAGGATCGCCTCACCTTCGGGCGTCAGCTTGGACTTGTCGAACGCGAAGTGGGTGCCTTCGAGGTGGGCGATCTGAGTGCCCGCGGGCGGGGGCGGCTCGACCGGTGCGGCCTGGGCCACCGGTTCGTCCACCGGGTCGCAGATGTAGTGGCCGAGGAGCGCGCCGACAATGCCGCCAACCGCGGCACCGGCGGCCGTGTAGCCGGCCATCGTTCTGTCGGACGGCGTGTTGTCGGCGGCGTTGAATTTGATCACCCCGGTACCCACACCGCCGGCCGTGGCACCCAGCAAGCCTCCCCCGAGCGCACACATGCCCCACCGGCGATGCGTGCCGCAGCCGCTGGCCAGCAGCGCCACGGTCAGCGCGCACATCATCCCTTTCACACAACCCTTCGTGGTCATCGTTCTCCTCCCTCTGTTTGGGCGGCGACCGGGGATGGCCACCGCGAGCGCGCGAAACCTAGCATCCTGCGGACGGCGAGGAAAGCGCAGCGGGGAGAGCGTTGACAAGTCTCCGCGGCGCATCCTAAAAGGCCGCGGTTTGACCGACGAAACACCCACGCCGGGCGCGGCCGCCGGGTCGCAGCGCGAGCTGGACGGACAGGTGGAAGCCCTGGCGCAACACATGGTCGATCTCATCAACGGTGCGGGCCCCGAGCTGCGGCCCGGGCTCCGGCAGTATGCGATCGACCTGTTGCGCGACGGGACCGAAATCGGCGACCCGGCGCCCGGAGCCGCGGGGTCCCGGGACGCGCGGGGGGGGAATCCCCTGGGGATGGGCCTGTTGCTCGGGCTGTTCTCGCTGCCCATGATGTTGCTGTTTCTGCCGGTCGGCTTGACGCTCCTCGCGATCGCGCTCGTGTTGAGCGTCTGGGGCGTGGTGGCGATGGCCGTGCAGCGATGAGCGGGCGCGTCGAGGATGGAGTTTTGCTAATGCGTGTCGTGAGCACAATTCGTTTGCCGCTGCTCGCCCGACCTGCGACGCTGCCACGGAAGAGGAGCATGCGCGATGGCCAAGGGTGAGGCGCGCGTGGCCGAGAAGGCCGCGGTCGCGGAGCAGCGAGTCGTGGAGCAGCGGCTGCAGCGCGAGAGGGTCGCCCGCGCGCGCGCCGAGCTCGGCGGCCTCTGGTCGCGGCGCGACGTCTTCGGGCGCTTCGCCTGGAGCGTGTTCGCGGCGTTCTCCGGCATCACGCTGCTCGCCGCGCTGCGCTCGGCGTTCCCGCGGATCCTCTTCCAGCCGCCCACCACCTTCAAGGCGGGCTTCCTGTCGGACTTCACTATGGGCGAGGTGAACACGAAGTTCCAGAAGGACGAGCGCGTGTGGATCGTGCGCGAGGAGCAGGGCCTGTACGCCATCTTCGCCAAGTGCACGCACCTCGGGTGCACCCCGCGCTGGCTGGTGGCCGAAAACAAGTTCAAGTGCCCGTGCCACGGCAGCGGCTTCTACAAGACCGGCATCAACTTCGAGGGGCCGGCGCCGCGCCCGCTCGAGCGCGTGCGCATCACGAAGGCCGAGGACGGCCAGATCGTGATCGACAAGGGGGTCAAGTACCTCTTCGAAAAGGGCGAGTGGGACAAGCCCGGTGCCTACTTGAAGGTGTGAGACGATGTCCAAGTGGGAAGAACTGAAGCAGCAGATCGTCGAATCGCCGGTCTGGCAGTCGATCTTTCGGCATGGCTACGACGACACCCCCCGCAACCGCGTGCTCATGGTCTCCGGCAACGTGTTCCTGCACCTGCACCCGTCCAAGGTGCGGCGGCACGCCACCCGGCTCCGCTTCACGTGGTGCATGGGCGGGATCACGTTCCTCATGTTCCTCGTGACCACGGTGACGGGCGTCTATCTGATGTTCTACTACCGCCCGACCGCCGAGTACGCGTACGCCGACATGCGGTATCTGGAATTCGACATGCCTTTCGGCATGCTGATGCGGAACATGCACCGCTGGGCGGCGCACGGCATGGTGATCGCCGTCTGGCTGCACATGTTCCGCGTGTTCCTGACCGGCTCGTACAAGCCGCCGCGCGAGTTCAATTGGGTGGTGGGCGTGCTGCTCCTCGTGCTGACGTTGCTGTTGTCGTTCACGGGGTATCTGCTGCCCTGGGACCAGCTGTCGATCTGGGCCGTCACCGTGGGGTCGAACATGGGGCGCGCCACGCCGGTGCTCGGGCACGAGGGGCCGGGACACGAGCTGGTCCCCGGTCTCAACAACATCTACGACGCGCGCGCCTTTCTCTTCGGCGGCGGCGAGATCGGTCCGCACACGCTGCTGCGCTTCTACATCCTGCACTGCATCTTCATTCCCCTCGTGACCAGCATCTTCCTCGCCGTCCACTTCTGGCGGATTCGCCGGGACGGCTTCTCCGGGCCAGCGCTGTGAGGGAGCGATGATCGAGCTGATCGTGCTCGTGGCGACGGTGGTGGCGGCGATGGTGCTCCGGCGGCCCGCCGAGCTCCACTACGCCGTGTGGGCCACCGGGTTCACCGTGCTGTCGCTGGTGGCGCCGGGTGGGCGCGTGCTCACCATTCCGTTCGTGCTGATCCTGCTGATGATTTGCCTCTTCTGGCTCGCCCGGCGAGCCGCAGAGCGCGAGGAGCTGTGAGCATGGCGACGCCCGAGAAGATCGCGAGCGCCCGACGGGTCGAGGTGGGCCTCAAGAAGGCGACCGGTCCCGGAGACGACAAGGTGCACACCTGGCCGCATCTCGTGCGTTCGGAGTTCCTCTGCGCCATCGCCGTCACCCTGCTCTTGATCGTCTGGGCGCTGCTGGTCGATGCCCCGCTGGAAGAGCCCGCGAACCCCGCGCGCACCCCCAACCCGTCGAAGGCGCCCTGGTACTTCCTCGGCTTGCAGGAGATGCTGGTCTTCTTCGACCCTTGGCATGCCGGCGTGGTGCTCCCGAGCCTCATCATCGTGGGCCTCATGGTGATCCCGTACATCGACATCAACCCGGCGGGGAACGGGTACTACTGCTTCCGGGCGCGGATGTGGGAGATTCTCACCTTCTACCTGGGCTTCCACATCCTCTGGGTGTCGCTCATCATCATCGGCACGTTCGTGCGCGGACCCGGGTGGAACTGGTTCTGGTTCTGGGAGAAGTGGGACCCTCACAAAGTGGAATCGCTCACCAACGTCGATCTGCCCTACAAGCTCGGGATACGCGACGAGTTCACCGCGACCCTCGTCGGGGGGATCTTCGTCGTGACCTTCCTGGTGGGCGGGATCATCGGGTTCTATTACCTGTGCAAGGCCATCAAGGGCGCCGACTTCGACGACTTCATGGCCCGCTGGGGCTGGGCACGGTTCGGCCTCACCGCATTCCTGGTCGTGAACATGTGGGCGCTGGTGGTGAAGATGCTGCTGCGACACCTGGGGAACATCAAGTACATCATGTCGCTCAAGACGCAGTACTTCAGCATCAACATCTGAGGCCAGTGCGCGACCCCGCAACGCGGATGCCGAGCTGTGCTGTTCATCGTGGCCAAAGGCCTGCAAGCGGTCGGGATCGCCGACGTGGCGTATGGCCTCTATGTCGGCATGTTCCGGGACGACATGTGGACCGAACTGTACATGACGCTGGCGGGGCTGGCGCTGTTTGGCGCGGGCCGGCTGCTCGAGCGGAGGACGTGAGCTGATCATGGCACGACGGGATTCCGTCACCGACGACGAGAAGCGATCCTACGGCGCGCTCTGGCTCGTGCTGTCGCTGCTCCTCTTCGTGGGAGGGCTCTGGGCGATCGCCGACGACTACATCTTCCGTCGCCCGTGGAAGCAATATCAGACGGAGTTCAACGAGCTGGAGATCGCCAAGACCGAGGCGGCCATCGCCACCGAACAGGCGCGGCTCGACAAGGATCCCGCCTACCAGAAGGCCGTGAAGGCGCTCGCCGAGGCGACCGCGCAGGCGAGCAGCGGAGCCACGGGCGCGGAGGTGGCGCAGCTCCAGAAGCAGCTCGAGCGCGCGCGGCTCGACGACCTCGAGAAGGATCTGAATCTGCGGTTCGTCAAGAGCGAGCTGGAGGAGCTGCGCTTTCTGTACGACGACGCCATGCACCACGGCCACGAGGCCGAGGCCAAGGAGATTCTCGCGACGATCAACGCGCGGGAGCAGCTGCGTCTCGAGCGCCAAGCCATCTACAGCGAGTCCCAGGAGCGCATCGCCAAGCTCGAGGCGGAGATCAAGGCCAAGCAGGCCGCCCTCATGGCCGCGCAGGACGCGGTCGACGAGCTGACGGCCACCCGCTTTGACCTGGAGCAGAAGCTGGGGAGCATCTCGCTCGGCCGGTATCCCGTACCGACGCTCGCGCCCCCGTTCGTCAAGACGGCGTGGGTGCCGAAGATCCCGAAGATCCAACAGATCGTGCTCGAGGAGTACGACCGCAACAGCTACAAGCAGCCGGTGGCGCGCGTGGACCGCTGCGTGTCGTGCCACACGGCGATCGACAAGAAGGGGTTCGAAGACGCCCCCCAGCCCTTCCGGACGCACTCGAACCGCGACAAGATCTTCGCCGCCCATCCCGTGGACAAGATCGGCTGCACGCCGTGCCACAACGGCGATGCGCCCAACGTCAACAGCGTCCAGGGCGCGCACGCCAATTACTACGACGCCAACGGCAATCTGATCGAAGTGCATCTGCGTGAAGAGCATGCGCTCTTCCGCGGGCCGATGATGCAGGCGAACTGCTTGAAGTGCCATCCGACCGCGGTCGGCCTCGAGGGCGCGGAAACGGCGGCGCGGGGAGAGACGCTCTTCATCGAGCTCGGCTGCCACGGCTGCCACCTGGCGGAGGGCTACGACCTGCTCGCCAAGCCGCACGACGCGTCGATCATCGGCCCGTCGCTGCGTCGCATCGGCGCCAAGGTCGATCCGGGATGGCTGGTCCGCTGGATCGTCAATCCGCACACCTTCCGGCCGCGCACCCGCATGCCGAACTTCCTGCTGAACGACGCCCAGGCGACGCAGATCGCCGCCTTCCTGCTCGCGTCCACCAAGGACTCGAGCGCGGCGTGGCTGGCGGAGCACCCGGCGCCCGACGTCCCGCGCGACCCGGGTATGGTGGCGCGGGGCAAGGCGCTCGTCGATACGGTCGGCTGCCGCGCCTGCCACGCGCTCAGCGCCG
>Ga0180076_1000006_pt1 | contig 19291 bp, 15 predicted proteins | sample EasRiv433_16_10D_FD_121772 | JGI IMG/M metagenome (GOLD analysis project Ga0180076, IMG submission 121772) | Soil microbial communities from meander-bound floodplain in the East River, Colorado, USA - East River metaG ERMLT433_16_10D | ecosystem: Environmental > Terrestrial > Soil > Floodplain ... | reverse complement strand
GTTGTCGAACGTTGTCTTGAACGGTTTCCTTATACCGCTATACGGGGGAGTCGGCGCAGCGATCGCGACGGTCGGTGCTGAAATCGTCCTGTTTCTCGGAGCACTCCCCGCATGCCGTAAATACGGCTTGCTCGGAACCTCCACATCATGACGTTATTCATCGAATCGATCAGGCAAAAAGTTTCCCGGGGATTTCGCGAAATCCCTATAGAGGCGAAACGGATTTTACGGGGAGAGTACCCGCCCTTCGTCGTGGATGCACGCTGTAATTCCCTGACCGGGGGGATCCCTGTTTTCATGTTTCATTCCGTCCAGGCCGATGATTTTCGGGCGAAACTCGAATATCTTCGGGTAAATGGTTATAAGACCCTGAACATGAAGGAGTATCTGCAATATCTTTCGAGCGGTGATGTGCCTGATGTCCCTTCCGTCCTCCTCACGTTCGACGACGGGGATAGCAGCCTCTACCGCGTTGCGTATTTATTTCTGAGGGAATACGGTTTCCACGCAGTGGCGTTCGTCGCCCCGTATTTTATGAGAGAGCAGCCCGATACCTCCGTAGAAAAATCTTGGTGTTCATGGGCACAGATCCTCGAGATGGACCGGAGCGGGACCATCGACATCCAATCCCACACCTTTTACCACGACCGGGTATTCATCCAGCCGCATCTTGTGGATTTCTATCATCCCCGGTTCCGTCAGAACGTCTTGGGATTGGACATCCCCTGGATCGGAGAGGGGGAATCCTATACGAACGACTTGAAATGGGGGACCCCGATCTACCAGCATGCTTCCCGCTTCACGGGTCATCGCAGGTTGTTGGATGATGAGAAGATCCGGCAATCCTGTATCGACTGGGTTGATTCACGAGGGGGAGATAAGTGTTTTGAAGCGAAGCATTGGAAACGGGATCTCACCAAATACTTTCATTCCGTCGCAGCCGGGATGAAGACCCCATTTCGATACGAGACAGAACAGGAACAAACCGAGCGTATGCGGAAAGGTCTTGCCCTGGCAAAGACGGTCCTCGAAGATCGGTTGAACAAGTCCATCTTATATCTTTGTTATCCCTACGGAGACGCATGCGAGATGGCTGTTTCCATCAGCAAGGAAACTGGATATCTGTGCGGTTTCTGGTGGGACGTGGCGACGGGATATGCACGTGGAAACCTAGATTTACGATATCACATCCGGCGAGTAAAGGACGATTATCTGATGAGACTCCCCGGCAAAGGGAGAAAGTCACTCGCAGAGATATTTCGGGAAAAATTTTATCGGCGGATTCGCACGCTGGATTTGTATTGAGCTAGGTGACCTGCATTGGATAATGTGACGATCGGGGTTGTGAATTACAACGGTAGAGATGTTTTACCCGATACGCTTCAATCCATCCGCGGTTTGGACTACCCGATTTCCGAGGTGATCATCGTGGACAACGGATCCACAGATGGAAGCACGGGATGGATCAAGGAAAATTACCCCGAATTCCGGTGCATCGAAATCGGGGAAAACCTTGGTCTCCCAGGGGCCCGGAACGTGATATTGCAGGAAGCCCGGACAGATCTGGTGTTCACCATGGACAACGACATATCGCTCGAAAGGGACTCAGTGGGGCGACTCGTGGAGGTGATGGGAAAAGTTCCCCGTGCCGGCGCCTGCCACCCGGAAATCCGGGACGTGGCAGATTCGAATGTTACTCATTACAATGGCGGCTGGATCCATTATTTATGCGCTTATCTGCCCCGATCCGCGGACGCCGGACCGCGTCCGGAATACGAGGTCTTCGATTCGGTATCCGGAGGGGCACTGCTGATCGATCGGAATACAGCGTTGCGGATCGGAAATTTCGATGAGGATTATTTCTTCAACTGGGAAGACGGTGATTTCACCGCGCGTTTGACCCTGGCAGGATATCTCTGCCTGAACGTTCCGGAAGCCGTCGTTCATCACCGGAGTAAACCTCGAGGAACCTCTCGAGTTTTTTTCCAGGTCCGGAATCGATGGTTTTTCATCCTGAAGCTTTATTCGTGGCGGACGATTCTATTCACGGCTCCAATGTTGCTACTATTCGAGATATCCCAGGCGTTGTTTCTCATATTGAAAGGATCCGTGAAGGAATACATCAAGGGGAATGTCGCCGCAATTCTAATGCTCCCCAGGATATTGGAGAAAAGAAAATCTTTCCAGAATATAAAGGTTAAGAGAGACAAGGATTGGTTAAGGGGTGGAGATATCTACATTCCGAGTAACCTGTTGAAAGGTGAAATGGCCATATATTTCAAGAAGGCATATTGCGGATTTTTCAATATGTACTGGAATGCCATTTCCCGCTTCTGCTAGGAGATGGATGAGTATGAACGTCCCCGCGTGGAACATTCTATTCAGGTAGATCATGCAATCGGGCACAGGTAAGGCATGAAGGATCTGTCGATCATCGCCCCCTTGTACAACGAAGAGGAGTGCGTCCGTTTTCTGTATGAAGCGATCGTCAAGGTCGTCGATCCATTACAACTCGATCACGAAATCCTGTTCGTGGACGACGGGAGCAAGGACGGGACGTTCCGGGTCGCCAGGGAACTTGCGGAAAGGGACAAAAGACTGCGGGTTATCCGCTTTCGAAGAAATTTCGGCCAAACACCGGCCATGGCTGCAGGGTTTGATCTCGCACGGGGGAAGATCCTGGTCACCATGGACGGGGATCTGCAGAATGACCCGGAGGACATCCCGCGGTTCATGGTGAAGATCGGAGAGGGATTCGACATCGTCTGCGGCTGGAGGGAAAAACGGCAGGACAAATTGGTGACGAGAAAGATCCCCTCTGTCATCGCCAACTGGCTGATCGGAAAGGTCACGAGGGTTCCCATCCGCGACAACGGTTGTTCCCTGAAAGCGTACCGAAGAGAAGTCATCCAGAAGATACCGCTGTACTCGGAAATGCACCGGTTCATCCCTGCAATGGCGTCGATCGCCGGAAGCAGGGTCGCCCAGATCCCGGTCCGTCACCATGCAAGGAAATACGGGAAATCGAAATACGGGCTCTCCCGGATCTACAAGGTCTTACTGGACTTGCTCATGATCAAGACCGTCGTGTCGTTTTCGTCTCGACCGATGCTCTGGTTCGGCAGTATGGCATCATTGGCCGCCATCGGCAGCCTGCTCCCACTCGCTTATTCCATCGTGGTGGTCGAACGCACCGAGGGGGTATCCATCGTCGTTCCGATTGGCGTCGCGATGCTCCTGGGAGCGCTTTCGATATTTTTACTGTTCGCGGGAGCGATCGGCGAGCTGGTGTATAAAACGGGAAACCTGAAAATGCACACGCTTGCGGGACTGCGAGCTTCCTTTACGGGCTTCGAGACCTTGCCGAAAGAGGAGTAACACGATGGAACCGACGATCGAGCTGTCCGCCATCGTCCCGGTTACGGGGCGATACGACGACGTGGCGGAATTGTACGGACTCTACAAGAAAGGGTTGGAAGACACCGGAAAGTCCTATGAAATCATATACGTGGTCGACGGGGAGTACCCGGAGGTGATGGACGTCCTGAAGCGTCTGGTCGCGGAGGGGGAAAGGGTCAAGATCATCAAGCTGGCCCGGTGGTTCGGAGAAGCGACCGCGCTGACCATCGGCATCCAACATTCCTCGGGAAATATCCTTCTTACCCTGCCGGCGTACCAGCAGGTGGAAGCCTCTGAAATTCCACGGCTTGTCGAGCGTTTACGGGATTGCGACATGGTGATCGCCAGGAGATGGCCCAGGAAGGATTCGATTCTCAACCGGATCCAGTCCGGCGTTTTCCACATGTTGCTGAATCCTGTTTCGGAATTCAAATTCCACGATATCGGATGCGGGGTGCGGGTCTTCAAGAATCTGGTGGCCAAGGAGATCAACATCTACGGCGACCAGCACCGGTTCCTGCCGATCCTGGCGCACAAGTACGGATTCCGGGTCCTCGAGGTCGACGCGGCGCAATCGAAAATGGACATCCCGAGCCGCATCTATTCCCCGGGGATTTACGTGCGACGAATCCTGGACATTTTTTCGATCTTCTTTCTCGTGAAGTTCACCAAGAAACCGCTTCGCTTCTTCGGTATCCTCGGTTCCTCGGTGTTCACCGCCGGGTTTCTAATCCTTCTGTATCTTCTTTACACGAAGTTATTCCAAGGCGTCGCATTGGGGGACCGCCCGATCCTTCTGCTGGGAACCCTCCTGATCGTCCTGGGAGTCCAGGTGTTCGCGATCGGATTGCTCGGGGAAATCATCATCTTCACGCACGCAAAAGACATCAAGGAATATACGATCGACCAGGTCATCAACTGACTCCTCTCGCCATGCCTTCTCCCTCCCCCGACATGACCCCGTCCCGTATCTCCGCGCCGGCGGCGCAGCCTAAATCTATCGTCAACTACCTCACGGTGGATGTCGAAGAATATTATCAAGCGGAAGTTTTTTCGGGGATCGTGGATCGGGCCGATCGGGAGATGCACCTGCCGCACGTCGAAAGAAACACGATGGAACTGATCCGTTTGTTCAACGACTGCAACGTGCGGGGAACGTATTTCATTCTCGGGACCGTGGCAAAGAAACACCCCGGCTTGATAAGGGCGATCCAGGAATCCGGAAACGAGATCGCCTCCCACGGGTACGATCACCGCATGATCACGAAGATGTCCCTCCCGGAGTTCCGTGAGGACGTACGGAGATCGAAGCAAACTCTCGAGGATATCGCCGGAACGGCGATTGTCGGTTATCGCGCCCCGACGTTCTCGATCGTCGAAAAGACGGAGTGGGCGTATGAAATCCTCCTGAACGAGGGATTTCGGTACAGCAGCAGCGTTTTCCCCATCCACCATGACCGGTACGGTTGGCCGGAGTTCGGGGCCGTTCCGAGGAAAATGGCTGTCCACGGGGACCGGTGGATCTGGGAGATTCCGCTGTCCGTGGAAAGAGTCGGATTCATCAACGTGCCGTTCGGCGGCGGGGGATACTTGCGGTTGTTTCCTATATTCCTGACGAAATATTTCTTCCGGCGATCGTTACGCGTCGCCCGCCCCGCGATCGTATACGTTCATCCGTGGGAAATCGACCGGCAGCATCCCCGGATCGCGATGCCTGTACTCAAGCGGATCCGACACTACGTGGGCATTTCGGGAATGCAAGAAAAGGTTCGGAACCTGCTCTGTTCCTTCCGCTTCGAGCGGATGGATGAATTCATGAAGTGCGCATCCACTGCGCGGGAGAAAGATTTACCGGCATGGGGCGGTCGATGAGTCCGGAATCCGCTCACGGTTTCATCCGGTGCTTCAATGGTTCGAATCATCCGGACATGGCGTGCGTCGTCATAAATCCCAAACAGAGGAGGAAATGGAAATGAAATGGAAACGCGGATGTACGGCAGTGGCGGTGATGGTCCTTGCGGCACTCATGACGGGTTGCGGAGGGGGAGGAGGAGGAGGGGCGCCTCCTCCTCCAGTGCCGTCCGCTCCGGCGGTCGTCTCCGCCGCCGGCGGGATCGGAGAGGTGACGGTCACCTGGGAGGCTGTCACAGGCGTGACCTCGTACAACATCTACTATTCCACATCGCCCAACGTCAAAAAAGGGACGGGAACGCCAGTCGATAATGTCATCAGCGGGCATATCGTCACAGGTCTCGCCATCGGGACAAATTATTATTTCGTGGTCACGTCGGTCGATGCGAACGGCGAGAGCGCGGAGTCGGTCGTGGTCAGCGCCACGCCGGCATTTCCCGCTCCAACGAACGTGAGAGCGGCCCCCGGGGACACGACGGCGACCATCGCCTGGGCGGCGGTCGCGGGCGCGACTTCGTACAACGTATACCACTCCCAGACCCCCGGGGTCACGAAAACGGCTGGGACGAAAATACCCGGGGCGGCCAGCGGGGTCAGCGTGACGGGATTGGCCAACGGGGCACTGCACTATTTCGTGGTGACGGCAGTGGCGGCAAACGGCCTGGAGAGCGCGGAATCCCTTGAGGTCTCAACTACGCCAACCTCCGGCGCTCCTGTTTTGCCCTCTCCTCCTACGGGGGGGGTAAACGGGGTCGCAGGTGACGCTTCGGCCACGATCACATGGACACCGATCGCGGGCCTCTCGTACAACATCTACTATTCCACAGCGCCTGGAGTCACGACAGCGGCGGAAACGAAAGTGATTGGGGCGACCAGCCCCGCTATCGTGCCGAATCTGATCAGAGGCGTAGCGTACTTCTTTGTGGTTACCGCGGAGAATGCCGCGGGCGAGAGCGGCGTATCGAACGAGGTCACCGTGACACCGAACGCGCCCGATCCCGTTTTCAACCAGACGGACCTCGCCGGAAACTGGAACGTTCGGGTGATTCAAACCGCTCCGACCCCGGGGTGGTACAGTGCATTGTTGAACGTCAATAACGCGGGAACAGCCACTATTCTCGAAAGCGGCGGTACTTTACCGCCACCCAACGTGTCTGCCTTGTCCGTCTCGTCCGGCACAGGCATGCTGGCGGGCGTGGTGACCGAGACCGGACCGGACAGCAATCCGACGTTCCACGGAAAGATATCGAGCCGAAAGAACCTGATCGTGGGAATCTCAACGAAGGGGACCTCGATCGCCCTTCATGTTTACGTGAAACGGGAACCCGGTATCACATACGGCAACGTCGACCTCGCGAACAAGTCGTTCGGATATCAAAGGATCTACACCGGTTCCTCCCAATTTTGGGAGATGGCCGCCGGATCGACCGACGCTTTGGGGCGGATCACCCTTGCCTCGAAGGAAGACAGGTCGGGGCCGTTACCTCTGCCTGCGGCGAACTCCGCCACGCTCTCCATTACCGCCGGGGGGATTGTCACGATCGACGACGAATCCACATTCTCCGGTGTGATGACCTCGGACAAAAACACAATCATCGGGACTTCCACGGATGGCGGGGGGAAATATTCACTCCGGGTCATCCAGATGCGTGGGCAGAACTATGTATCAGCGGATCTCGCAGGAGTCAATATCGCGTATGCGTATCATAGTCTGCTCGTATCATCATGGGCCCGTGCAACATGGTCCACCACCCTCTCCGGTAATGTAACTGTTCTTGATATTGTGAACAGTGATGGGTCAACCCTGCTTCCAGATCCTTGGACGCATACCATCGATGCGCTAGGGAACGTTACGGATGGGAAACCGGATGGGACCAGGGGGATGTTGTCGTACGGTAAAGATCTGCTGGTAGAAGTCGGGGATTATTTCGCCGGGTCCACCATGGTCATCAAGGTTCAATAACCCCCGGAAATAACGAACCGGGTAGAATACGACGGGAGATCTCCATGGTGCCGCGCAATTTGTTTCATTGCGCGGCACCATGGTTCCGAAAAAAGATTTTTAATAATAGGATGCAGCGGAACGGATGATCATTCAAATCGATTGCGAAAAAGGTACCATCCTTCTGTCCATTGCCCTTGCGTTTCTGTTGTCGTCGTGCGGCGGGGGGGAAGGGAGCGTGGAGTTGCCACCTCCGAAGGCGGTAACGATGCCTGCGACGAATGTGGCGATCGATAACGCCGTCCTCAACGGGATCATCAATCCGAACGGTTTGAATACGAACGCTTGGTTCGAATGGGGAACCGACAATGCCGCTTTGACGGGCAGATCCTCCGACCTCCCGGCCGGATCCGGGACGACCGACAACCAAAATAATTATCGCGCAACCGGTCTTCAACCGGGAACGACGTATTTTTTCCGGGTTGCCGCCATCAACTCGGCAGGGAAGGAAGCGCAAGGAGAGATCCGGAGTTTTTCAACACCCCCCCTTCCGACGGTTACAACGAAGGACCCTACCGAGGTCAAGACCAGCAGCGCGAAACTGAACGGGGAAGTGAACCCGAACGGTCTGCAGACCCGGATCTGGTTCGAATGGGGAACGGATAATAATCTGATCGACTACAACACCACGGATAATCAGGCGATCGGAAACGGAGTATCGACCTTGCCGTTGAACGCAACCATATCCGTGAGCGCGGGTGGTGCATATTACTACAGAATTGCAGCGAGCAACCCCGAAGGAGCCTCGCGTGGAGAAATTGTTTCGTTCCGGGCATTTCAACTTCCCGACGCGATCACCGAGGCAGCGACGTCCATCACGTTGAACAGTGCCGGTCTCAACGGGACCGTGAATCCGAACGGATTCGAAACCCACGCCTGGCTTGAGTACGGGATCGATCCATCATTGTTCACCCCGAGCACAACCGACAATCAGTTGATCGGATCCGGATCAACGCCCCTTACGTTCCTTGAAAACATCTCCGGCCTGACTCCATACTCGACCTGGTATTTCCGGGCGGTAGCCCAAAATGCCGGCGGCACACAGAAAGGGGTCATCCATAGCTTCCCGACAGGGGAATATTATGTGGCCGTAGGGGACAGCATCACTTTAGGTACGGGAGATGACAACACCGCAGATGGAATAGGATATGAGCCGGTGCTGGGCAACCTCCTTACCCTCGACACCTCGAGGGGGTATCCCAATACGGTCGTAAATGAGGGGTTACCGAGTGATGATTCCGCCGATGGATTGCTGCCAACCCGGTTGCCTGCCATTCTTGCGAGAAACCCGGATGCGAAATATTACCTGATACAATACGGCACCAACGACGCCAATCCCGTCGTCAACACCCCGAGTGGCCTGGGACAGAATCCTGCGCCTGCCGGTACCTTCAAGGACAATCTTCAGAGAATGATCGACCTCATCCAGGCGACGGGAAAGCTTCCTTTCCTGGCCAAAGTGCCTTATTCCACGGATACCTCGCGAACCGCCAAAATCCTAGAATACAATCAGGTCATTGGAGAACTGGTGGCCGAGAACGGAATATCGGTAACTCCTCCCGATTTTTATTCTTGGTTCCAGGCGCATCAAGAGGAATTGGCCGATTCCCTTCATCCGAATGGAGTCGGGTACCAGTCCATGGCCGCCCTGTGGTTCAACGCATTGACCCCATGAATAATCGAGTGTTCGATCCTGTCCAGGTAGTGATGTATCAATGCAGGTAAGAATCGCCGACCCGAAAGATGTTCCGGAGGTGGAACGGTTTGTCAACGATACCGTTATCTCTTCCGTATATCATCATTATCGATGGATTCCTGTTATTGAGAAAACCTTCGGGCACAAATGTTTCTACCTCGTATCCGAAGATTCGAACGGTCATATTTCAGGAACGTTGCCGTTGGTCCACCTGAAGAGCCTGCTGTTCGGTAATTTCCTGGTTTCCATGCCATATTTCAATTACGGAGGAGTGTGCGCGGAGAATCTGCCTGCAAGAAATCTTCTGATCGACGAAGCGATTCGAACAGCGAAAGGTCTGGGAGCCAGCCACATGGAGTTCCGGCAGGAACTTCCACTGGGAAACGGATTTCCGGTGAAGACGTCCAAGGTTTCCATGAGGCTGGAGATACCAAAATCCGAAAAGGATTTATGGGCTTCGTTTCCTTCAAAATTGAGAAGCCAGATCCGTAAGCCTCAGAAAGAAGGGATGACGGTACGTATCGCACGGCATGAGGAGCTGGAGAATTTCTACAGGATATTTTCGATCAATATGAGGGATCTCGGGACTCCGGTCTATCCGAAACATTTTTTCAGGAACATACTGGATCACTTTCCGGATAATTCCTGGATCTGTACGGTATCGACCGGAACAATTCCCGTGGCCTCCGGGTTCCTGGTGGGATTCAAGGGGAATCTGGAGATCCCTTGGGCCTCGTCGATCCGGGGTTACAACCGGCTGGGACCGAACATGCTCCTGTACTGGAGTTGCCTGGAGTTCGCGTGCAACCGTGGGTTTCGCATATTCGATTTCGGCCGTTCCACGGTCGGTGAAAGCACGTACCGCTTCAAGGAGCAATGGGGGGCCGTTTCGCACACGATGTACTGGCACTATTGGATGACCAACGAAGGGCCTATACCGGAGATCAATCCCCAAAACCGGAAGTATCGATTCGCCATCGGGATGTGGAAGAAACTCCCGGTACCCGTCACCCGGCTTTTCGGTCCACGGATCGTCCGAAACATCCCTTGAAAGTATGCAGGTCGTTTTCCCCGGTGGCCGCTCCCGAGTTCGTCCTGGAGTCGATCGCGAAGGACAATCCATGAGGATCCGTAAAACAACGCCGCCAGCGGCCGCGCCGTTGCGTTTTGTGGACGTGCTCTCCGGGTTTCGAGGTTGCGTGGAAAAGGGGATTCCCGGACAACTGGAGGATGAGATCCGGCGGTATTTCCACGCCGATTATGTATTTTTTCTCTCTTCCGGGAAGGCGGCGTTCTTTCTGATCCTGTGCGCCTTGAAAGGATTGCGGAAAAGGAAAAAGGTCATCATACCGGCCTATACCTGCTATTCCGTGCCGTCCGCGATCCGGAAGGCGGGTCTTGAGATCGTACCTTGCGACATCAGGGCGGAAACACTGGATTTCGATCCCGGACAACTTGAGAAATTGTGTGACGACGATACATTGTGCGTCGTACCGACCCACCTGTTCGGAATCCCGTCCGACGTAGCAAGGGTGCGTGAGCTCGCCGGGAGAAGGGGAATTTATATTGTGGAAGACGCGGCGCAGGCCTTGGGCGTTTCCCGAGGCAAGGAGATACTTGGCACCCTCGGGGATGTCGCCTTCTTCAGTTTCGGGAGAGGAAAGAACATCAGCTGCGGCTCCGGCGGATTGATTATCACCTCTTCTGATAAAATCGCGGAAAGGATCCGTGCCCTGTATGAAGGATTGAACCCGGAACCTTTCGGGGAATCCGCCAGAGCGTTTTTTGAAGTTATTTTCCTGAATATATTTCTTTCACCGTATCTTTACTGGTTTCCGTATGGTTTGCCGTTCCTGAAGCTGGGGGAAACGAAATACTTCACCGATTTCCCGATATACCGGATGAGCGGATTCAAGGCGGGCCTATTGAGAAACTGGAAGATGCGATTGGAACAGCACAACGAGGTTCGGGCCTCCATCACCGCGGGCTACATACGATCGTTGGACCTGGACAGGACCATCGGTATCTATTCGCAAGCATTTCCATGTCTTCGGTTTCCCATATATTCCGGAGACGCTACCGGAAAGAAAGCCATCTGCGAAAAGTTTCGCTACATGGGGATCAGTCCGATGTATCCAGCATCGGTGAACGAGATCCGGGAGATCCAGGGATCTCTTACCGAGGGCTCCTGTCCTTCGTCGGAAAAAGTAGCGGAAACGCTGATCACCTTGCCCACGCATTCTATGATGGACGGGTCTCAAAGGAACATTCTGTGTGACAGAATCAACGAATTCCCGGCTCTACGATACCGGAGGGGAACCGGTCGATCGGATCAATGAAAACATGAAATCCTGAAAACTTGAATACCTGAAGGCATGACGTCAGGATCATTGAAAAAAAACGAATTGTATTTCGCCGTCGCGGTCACAGCCATCGCTGCGATGATTCGCGCTCCCGGTTTGGGAAAGTGGGAGCTCGCGATCGACGAATACTATTTTTCCCAATCGATCACGTTCATCCTGGACAACGGACTTCCACGGTTTCCCGACGGGGGGTATTACGTACGGGGGATCGGTCTCCAATACATGGCGACAATTCCCATGCTCCTCCTTGAACATCTCGAACTCGCGGCCCGTTTGCTCCCTTTGGTATTCGGTATTTTGTCGATCCCTTTATTTTACCTGTTGTCCCGCAAGTTCCTGTCGCCGGGTTCCGCAGCCGGTTGCTCTCTCCTTTTGTTGTTCTCTTCCTGGCATATCGAGTTTTCCCGGTTCGCCCGGATGTATGCGCCATTTCAATTTTTCCTGTTCCTTTTCATCTATTTCCTGTATTCGGGCTATTACGAAAACAAGGAAAAGGCCAAAACCGGCGCATGGATCGTGGCTTTCTTGTCCATCCTGTTTTACGAGGGGAGCGTCTTCCTTCCCGTCTTTCTGGTTTGCGTGATCGCCGCCAGGGATCAAGGGGATATGAAACAGAAAATGCTCCAGACGGGAGGGATCGTTCTTCTGATGGCCGCGAATTTCATCGCCCATGGATTTTCATATAATAGGATCGGTGTATTCAATACCCTTCCGGCCGAGGCCGCCCATTATTTTAATCCGTCGAAAGCCGAATTTCCGATCGACCTCCCCGACCTCGCTCTCTTTTTCGCCTTGTGGAAGTCTCCCGTCCATTATATTCCATACGTCGTGCTGTTCATTATCGGGGGAATCATCCTACTCGCCTGGATTGCCAAACTTGAATCCGACAGGGCGAACATATTTCTGCTTGCCGTTCTTCTGTTGTTTGCCTCGATTCATCAATACGGCCTCGCCTTCCTTACGTCATGTGTTTATTTTCTTCTGAAAAAAGATTCGATTATCTTGAATCGCCGCGCATATCAACGGGTCGGCTATTTCTTTCTTGCATTCCTGATCTTCTGGGCCGGCATCGCCTACCGGACCGGACATTTGGAAAAGGTAAAAGGCTATCTCGCCGGGTATCCTGCCTTCAAATACAAGATCTATATGCCATTCGCCGATGCTGTCCCGACCTGGGGGCTGGTTCTCGCCGTCGTCCTGGCATGCTCCCTCGGAAGGGGCATCTTCTCAAGAAACCGGAGAACCATCGACCCCATCGTCGCCATCGTCGTTCTCTCCCTTGCGTTGGTCGCCGTCCTGCCCACGCCGGTGTACATTCATACCACCCGGTATTGTTTTCCATTCTTTCCGTTGATGTTCATCGTGGGCATGTTCGAACTGGAATCCTTCAAGTTGCCCGGAACCATCTCCGAATCCCATCCGAATTGGAAGTATGCACTCCTGGCCATCCCGGTATCCTTCATGTTGGTTACGGAGGATTATCATATCCGGCATATCCTGGATGTTTCCTCGAAGGAAATCAATTTTCGCATGGGGAAATACGCCCGGTATGCTGGGCACTGGTATCCTCGAGCCGATACTCGAACCCCGACGGCCTTCGTGGATAATGCCTACAAAACGGGGGACGTGGTCGTCCTTGACGACCCCCCGATGTCTCTTTATCTATCGAAGCCGTATATCAATTACATCAACATCGCCGACGTCCGGATTCCGTATGAATCGAGAAATGGCGGCAAGTCAGAGATGTGGACGGGGAAGCCGTTGATTTACAAGGAAGAGCAACTGGCGGCCGCGATCCCTGAGAGCCATGGAAATTCATTATGGCTCGTTGCCGTCCGTCAGGATTACATCGACACCTCCTTCTCCGTGAAAAATCCCCCGGAAAAGCTGTCCGACAAATTCGATGTGGACGTGAATCTTCGACACCTGGGAGTCGACGGAAGGATCGGAGCATGGGAGATCCGGAGGCGGGACCGGGTGAAGAAAACGATTGATAAGGTGAATTCATGATGAAGGAAATGGTCAATGAATTGATTGAGTACAGGCAACTAATATTCATACTGACCTGGCGGGATATAAAAATGAAATACAAACAGACCGTCATGGGATTTTTATGGGCGATTCTGATGCCGATGCTGATCGTATCGGCCGGCGTGCTCGTCCGGAAAGCATTTTCCATGGTTTCAGGGAAGCCCCTCGAAATGACGGAACTGGCCTCGATAGCCGTAAAATCGCTCCCGTGGGCATTTTTCATCGGCTCGATCCGATTCGGCACCAGCAGTCTGGTGGGGAACAGAAATCTTGTGACAAAAATATATTTTCCCCGGGAGGTTTTCCCTGTCTCGGCGGTTTTTGCGAACCTGTTCGATTTCTTCGTGGCATCGGGCATGCTCATCGTTATCCTTTGGATTGCACGGATCGGGGTCAGCATTCAATTAGTGTGGGTTCCGATAATATTGGTGTTTTTGATTCTATTAACAATAGGATTAAGCATGATCTTCGCTTGTGCGAACCTGTTTTATCGTGATGTGAAATACATTGTCGAAGTAATCGTTACGTTTGCAATATTTTTTACGCCGGTTTTTTACGATGCTTCCATGTTCGGCAAGTGGGCCCCCTTCATGTTGTTGAATCCTGTAGGGGCGATACTCGAAAATCTGAACGCGACAATCGTATTGCACCAACCTCCGGATTTCTTTTGGTTATTGTATTCCGGATGTTGGGCTGTTATTTCGTTTTTCGTCGCCTGGATCATCTTCCATAAGTCGGAAGTATATTTTGCGGAAAATATTTAATCGCTAGGATCACAAGAGGCGGATATGGCTGACACCATGCTCGAATTCGATCATGTTTGGAAAAGATTCAAGAAAGGAGAAATGTCCCACGATTCCTTAAGGGACCTGATTCCGCATATCGGAAAGAAATTGTTTTCAAAAAACTCCCAAGAAACACTTCGGGACAGGGAATTCTGGGCGGTTAAGGACGTATGTTTCAAGGTGGAAAGGGGCGAGGCGTTAGGGATCATCGGCCCCAACGGAGCCGGAAAAAGCACGATACTTAAGTTGCTGAGCAAAATATTGAAGCCGAACCAGGGAACGATCCATGTCAATGGAAGATTAAGCGCATTGATCGAGATCGGGGCGGGTTTCCACCCGGATTTCACCGGAAGGGAGAATATTCATTTAAACGGCGCCATTCTCGGGATGAGGAAAGAGGAAATCAACAGGAAAATGGACGATATCTTTGAATTTTCCGGGCTTTCGGACTTCATCGATACCCCGGTGAAAAGGTATTCTTCCGGGATGTACGCTCGTTTGGGTTTTTCGGTGGCCGCCCACGTGGATCCCGAGATATTGCTGGTCGATGAAGTGCTGAGCGTCGGAGATTTCACCTTTCAGCATAAATGCATCAGAAAAATGAATGAAATAGTAAAAAACGGGACGACCGTGATCTTCATCAGTCACAACATCCCATCTGTTATTCATCTGTGCCCGAAAGCAATCCTCTTGAATAAAGGAGAAGTGGAGCGATACGGAAACAGCAGGGATATCTGCAGATACTATTACAGCTCGAATGCCGTAGCAAACGCGAAGGGGGATAACCTGTTAAATGTCGTCTCTCTTTCGCTGTTTGCAGACAATGATGACCTTTCCACAAACTATAAATCCGGTGATTGGGGATACATGAAGGTGATCGTGGAAAGCACCGTGCGCGTCGATCGTTTATTGATGGGTTTTCTCGTCAAGAAAAGCGACGGGGAGATGGTGTTTGATGCGAACTCCGACAAGATTTCGGAAAAATATTATTCCTTCGAAAAAGGGGAGAGGAAAGAGATCGAGGTCCGGTTCAGGGTCAACCTGCCTGGAGGTACCTATTTCATCGGAATTCATTTCATTGATTCGTTGAATAAATATTATTTTTTTAATGACGAACTGTGTGAATTTGTTGTAAACGCCCCGATCACATTGGGGGTTGCGTACATGGACTTGCATTGGGGAGGCAGGGCAGGGGAGAAGGTCCTTTCTTGAGTGGCCGACATCCGACGTCGTTTCAACCAGGAATCCCTGAAGACAACATTCCAATGTACCGATAAAATGCCTCGCTGCGCATCAGATGCAATGGTCTCCATCATCATTCCTTGCTTCAACTATGCCAGGTTTCTCCCGGATTCCGTTGCAAGCGTGCGAGCGCAATCCCACGCGATTTGGGAGTGCATCATTATCAATGACGGTTCCTCGGACGATACCGCCGCGGTGGCTGAGCGGCTGGCGAGGGAAGACGAACGAATAAAGGTCGTCCATCAGGAGAACCGAGGACCCTCGACGGCACGGAACAGGGGACTCGATGTCGCCGTCGGGGATTACATCCAGTTCCTTGATGCAGACGATCTGATTTCCCCCGAAAAAATTGAACGGCAGCTAAAACTGCTGTCCGGCGCCGGTCGCCTTGGTCTGGCCTACTGCGATTACAGGTATAGCGACAGGGACAACCCGGAGAAAACCGTATATCGAGACCGATTCGAACCGCCCCGGTTCAAGATGCGTCGTCCAGTTCTGGACATCGCCTCCCGATGGGAATCAGAGTTCAGCATTCCCATCCACGGTTTCCTGTTCGATAGCCGATTTTTCAAGGAATATGGCATTCGTTTCGATGAAAGCCTTCAAAACCACGAGGACTGGGATTGCTGGATGCGGATCTTCATCCTTGATCCGGTTATATTGAACATCCCGGAACCGCTCGCCATCTATCGGATCCACGGGGATTCCATATGCGCCGACACGCCCCGCATGTCGAAGGGATTTCTGAAAGCACTGAATCAACAGATTATTTTACATCAAAAGGACCCGGAGCTAAGCGCGGCACTCAGAAGCAAGTATCGCCATATCCAACGCCTGCACAGGGAGCTGATGCGAAGGAGCGCCATGGATAAAATTCGTTCCTGCCTTCATCTTTTTTTCGACAATTATGTACCCTCGCCGCTGCAGCGCGTTATTCATTCGGTCCGTTCCGCCGATAGGGAGGGCCGCCAGGAAGCCAGGGGGAAGGGAAAATAGTGGACACGGGGCACGTTCGTGCGATCGCCTTCTATCTGCCGCAGTTCCATCCGATTCCGGAGAACGATGCCTGGTGGGGGAAAGGTTTTACCGAGTGGACAAACGTCGCGAAGGCAAAGCCCCTGTTCCATGGCCACAACCAGCCCCATATTCCGGCGGACCTGGGGTTTTACGATCTGCGTCTACCCGAGACGCGCGAGGCCCAGGCCACGATGGCTCGCGACTACGGCATCGATGGTTTCTGTTATTACCATTACTGGTTCAATGGCCGGCGAATCCTGGACCGGCCGTTCCGCGAGGTTCTGGCGTCCGGAAAACCGGATTTCCCTTTTTGCCTCTGTTGGGCGAACGAAAACTGGACCCGTGCCTGGGACGGAGGGAACGGGAATATTCTTCTCGCCCAGCAGCATGGACCGGAGGACGATTTGTCCCATATCCGGGAGCTGATCCCGGCACTTCGCGATGATCGTTATATACGCGTAAACGGTAAACCGCTTCTCTTGGTCTACCGCACCGAAATCATCCCGCATCCCCTCCGGATGACAGAAATATGGAGGGAGGAGGCGATCCGTTCGGGCGTCGGGGATCTCTACCTTGCCCGCGTGGAGAGTTTTTCTTCGGACGCCGCTCCCCATAGCCATGGATTCGATGCGGCCGTGGAATTCGCTCCCGACTGGCGCAACAAGGGCGTCCCATTATTTCGCAGCACACCCCGATATTATCTTTCAAGGATCGGGCTGATTCCGGATGTTTACTTCAGGCACTGGGTCCTTAGCTATGAATCCATGATCCAGGTGATGTTGAAGAAGCCTGATGTGGATTACATCCGTCTGCGTTGCGCTACCCCCGGGTGGGACAATAGCCCGCGAAGAGTTCGAGACGCGGCAATCTTCATCGGGTCCACGCCCGAGAAGTATCAAAAGTGGCTCGAGGACCTCGCCGATGAAACACGAAGGAAATACGTGGGAGATGAACGGATCGTTTTCATCAATGCGTGGAACGAATGGGGAGAAAGCAACCATCTCGAGCCGGATCTCAAATGGGGACACGCGTATCTGGAGGCAACGTTTCAGGCGTTGAAGATGCCGTTCCCGAAAGGGTTGTAACCGGATCGCATGCGCAATAAAACGCCCAGGGTCGTGGTCGTGATATTGAATTGGAACGGGGCACGCGACACGGTCGAATGCATCGAATCTGTGTTGAAGATCGATTATTCCAACTTCGAGATCGTGGTCGTGGACAACGGCTCAAGCGACGGATCGGCAGGTGTAATTCGCGATCGATTCGATCATATATATCTCATCGAGAACAAGGCGAATCTCGGCTACGCTGAAGGAAACAATGTAGGAATACGCCATGCCTTGAGCCATGAGGCGGAATTCGTCTGGTTGCTGAACAACGACACCGTCGTCGATAAAAACGCATTGACCGCAATGACAGACCTGGCGGGGAGAAATCGCGACATCGGGATCTTCGGCAGCAAGATATATTACTACGACAAACCCGATATTCTCTGGTTCGCGGGGGCGACGATCGACTGGAAACGGGCCATCAGCGCGCATGTCGGCCGGCTGGAAAAGGATACCGGTCAATACGAGGTTGAGAAAGAAGTGGACCGGGTTACCGGTTGTTCCATGCTGATCCGGAGAGAGGTATTGGAGGATGTGGGTCTTTTCGACGAAAAATTCTTTTTATATGACGAAGAGGTGGATTTATGCGTACGGGCACGGAAGAAAGGGTTCCGCAACTATTATGTTCCGAAGTCGATCGTGCATCACAAGATTTCCGTCAGTACGGGTGAAAACAGCGTACCGGTGTACGCCTACTACAATACCCGGAATTTTCTGTACCTGATCCGGAAGAACGTCCCGTTTCCGAAGAGGGAGTACTACCTCTTCCGCTCGATATCGCGAATCCTCTTTCGAAGCAAGGGGACGATGCTCCGGATGATCTTCCCCGGCCTGTTTCCGAAAGGCTCCGTCACTCCGGCCGAAAAGGCGACGCTGGTGGGCCTGCATCATTTTTTCACGGGCAGGATGGGGAAGGGATATTATTCGCCAGCATTATGACCGAAAAATCCGGAATGACCAATTTCCCAGATAAGAGTTCGGGAAAAAAGATCATCATGTTTTTCCCGAAAGTTCCTTATCCCTTGCGCGAGCACGGGATTTCCGTCCGATATTATCCGATCCTCGAGCACCTGTCGGAGACCCACACCCTGGACCTGGTCATCTTTCGCCCCAAGCCCGACAAGAAAGAAGCCTACGAGGCCCTGAGGAAATATTGCCGGAACGTGTCCTACTTGCAAAACCCGAGATACCTGAAGCACGGAATGGTTTCGAAGCTGACCACATATTGCAAGTATGCTGCTCCGTGGTACCCCCCGCTTTCCTTGGCTTCCCATGGATGCTCCGATATGCCGCGGATCATCGCCGAGCAGTCGGGTAGGGACCGGTACGACGTGCTCCTATGGGTGGGGTCCGCCTTTCTGCCCCATCTTCAGTCGGCCATGCCCCTGAAAAATGTCGGGAGGGTCATCGTCGATTTCATCGATTCGCCTTCCCTCGTCAGGAAGAGATGGAAGAACGACGCATCCCGGTTCGATTCCATTGAACGGTACGAGCTATGGAAGACGATCCGTTGGGAAGGCGAAGTCATCCGGAGAATGGACGAGACAATCTATATTTCCGACGTCGATTCCAGGATGGTCCCCGATGCGTTCACGCCCGGGAAACACAGGCATGTCATCCCCAACGGGGTCGATTTCCGGTCTTATACCAAAGAGAGGGTCGAGGGGATCGCATCCCCGAGCATAGGGTTTCTCGGGCACATGGGGTACGCTCCGAATATCGAGGCGGCAGGCTGG
>Ga0180076_1000004_pt1 | contig 22460 bp, 23 predicted proteins | sample EasRiv433_16_10D_FD_121772 | JGI IMG/M metagenome (GOLD analysis project Ga0180076, IMG submission 121772) | Soil microbial communities from meander-bound floodplain in the East River, Colorado, USA - East River metaG ERMLT433_16_10D | ecosystem: Environmental > Terrestrial > Soil > Floodplain ... | reverse complement strand
GAATGGAGCTACCGTGTGGTCTCCGTGGAGCAGGATGGCCCGGGTCGCATCATCCCCGTGAAGGTGGTCCAATTCCCCGGGCGGGACGCGACGGGGGACATCGATCTATTGGACTATCCCTTCCTGCTCCACGAGATGGGGCACGATTTCTTCAACATGCTCGGACGGGGTTTCGCGGAGAGGTTCGCGGCCGAGATGGGCGGGATCGTCCGCCGGTGGCGGCTGATGAGCATCTCCGATCGCGGTGCCGCGCGGACTCGGGCGAAGCAGACCATCGACCGTGCGGAGTCGTTGTGGACGCCTACCGGGTATCAGCGGGACTGGGCGCACGAGGTCGCCGTCGACATCGTCGCCCTATGGACGGGCGGGCCCGCCTATCTCGACGCGTACCGTCGCACGGTCGAAGAACGCGAATTGAATCCGTTCACGATCGTCGAGCATCATCCACCCTACGGCGCGCGAGCCGCCGCCCTGGTGGAAGCGGCCGAACGCTTGGGCTGGGGGGCTTACGCCGTCAGTCTTCGCGGAGCCATCGACGGATGGCGGCGTGACGCGACGAGGCTCGGCAGGGACAACGCCTTCGCGACGTTCGCCGATCCGGGAATCGTCGCCGCTTGCGTCCGGTGCGCCTTCGAGACCTGCGAGGAGTGGCTCCTGCCTCGATGCGACCAGGCGCAGCTGGATCGCGTCGCGGCGACGGTGAAGAAGGGAGCCGTGCCGAACTACGGCACGGACGTCATCCTGGCGGCGTGGATCGTGGCTCGGGACGAGGGTGAAGATGCGCTGTCCCGGTGGGAGGGCGAGGCGATCCCCGCCCTTCTGGGAAGCGTTCAGGCGGTCACGCCCGACACCTTGTAGGACTTCGAGACTTGGAGCGCCCCGCGGTCGGCGACGTGCAGGACCCAGGGCAGCGACAGCCCCATGTCCGGCTTCGTGAATCCCATGTCGGCCTGCCACACGAGGTCCTTGATCACGATCTCCCGGGCGGCATGTCCGTGGATGTGGTGGATCCGGATCTTAACCGGGCCGGCGGTTCCCTGCGTCAGGTAGGGGCGTCCGGTGGTGCAGACGAGGGCGGAATCGGCTTCGTCGAAGGGGAAGACGCACAGGCCCACGAGCGGATTACCGGGCCGATCCCCCCGGTTGAAGAGGCGCCAGCCCTCGGCGTCCTTCATGACCTCGACGGCCGTCCAGACGGAGTTCTCCGTGATCCAGCCGCGGTCGAGGAAGTCGCGGTGCAGCTCGGAGAGCGCCTCTTTCTCGTTCCAATCGTCTCCCCGCCCCAGCAGCCGGCCATCCCGATAGAAGATCGCACGCTCGAAGTCCGGGACCATGCCGTACGCCGAGATCTCGGCATGGGCCTGCTCGAACAGCGCGCGGAGTCCAGCCTTGAGCGCGCCAGGCGGAATCGGCTCGGTTTGCCGTCCGGAGAGGGGGATCTGCTGCGGCAGGAAGACGAGGCCCGCGGCGGGGTTGCGGAAACCGTGGCCGAGGCAGGCCATCACCGTCGTGTTGTCCTTGCCCCCGACGTCGAGCCCGACGTGAACGTTGTAGAAGAACGTGTCGGCGGGTGCGAACGGGACCCAGTGATGCTTCACGAGCAGGTTGATGACGCACAGCTCGTATCGCTGCTGGATCCGGCGGGACAGGCGGGGGTCCTTCAATTCGAATTCCTTGTGGAGCTTTTCCACCCAGGCGGTCGGGAGGGTATTGTCCCTCTTGATGCACTGGGAGGGAACATCGACGAGCCGCTTGATCTGCTCATGGGTGTCGTCGGGGCCGGGAGGGATGTGGTTGCCTTCGGGCAGGACGGCCAGAACGGCGTCATAGCCCCCCTCCTCGACGCGCCGCCTTATGTCCTGCGCGTTGCCGTAAAGGAAAGTCTCGAAAGATTGCTCGACGCGGTGTCGGACCAGGAGGTGATTCAGGTCTTTCGCCAGGCGAGCGGCCCGTCGCTCTCCGAACGCCGTCGGGCACGCCAGGAGGGGATTGATGGGCCGCCTTTCGAGGAACCCGTTCCGGCGGACGTAGCGAGCCCGGTCCATCACACGCTTCCGCAGATCGTTTTCGGAGGTGCCAGAGGGGGCCGGAAGCACCATCTCCGCGCCGCCGTCTCCCCGTACCCGGATGGCGGGGGGGACGATCATAAGCGTCTCGAATCCCTCTGCGGGAACGGGTGAACCGTCCAGACGCACCGTGCAGCCGTAGGCGTCGGCCCCGTCGAGAAGGTCGCGGACGTGCGCCATCAACTCCGCTCGCGCTTCCGGCTCGATGATGGTCTCCGCGTGATCCTCCCCGGTGATCTGGGTGTCCAGCACCAGCCGAGCGTTCGCCAATGCGATTTCGGACGACGCTCGTCGGTACGGTCGGCAACGGATGTTTCCCGTCGCTTGCGCCTTCTGCTCCTCGCGCGACAGCGTACCGTGGGCGATAATGATTCCCGGGTCCTCCAACTCCATGACATCGGCGGACGGGGCCGCCTGCGTCCCCCCCTGAACCCACACGTTGACCGCGGTCTGCCCGTAGTCCCGGGTCTTTCGATTGGCCTGCTTCGCTGAGACCATCGCGGCGAGATCCCGCACCTCGCCCCGCCGGTAATAGTCGGCGAGGCTTCGGGAGTCGAGAGTCGACGTTCCTACCGCGATCTCGACGACCCACCTGCCGCCGCGCAGCGCCTTCACGGTCGACTCGAAGTTGCGGCAGAAGAGGAACCGGTCTCCGTTCGGTTTCGGCATCTGGCTGTACCGGCCGAAGTCACGCCATAGAGGACCGAGGCGCTCGGAGGGGTTGTCCTTGAACCGCTTCTTCATGACCTCCCGAAGGACGCCGGCGACGACGGCGCGGTGCGCCGGATCCGAACCCCTCGCCGTGAACGCGTCCCTCCGAGTAATGCGGTACCCCTCGATTTCGTCCTCCGCCGGCAGGTCCCAGGCGGCCGGCATCACGACCGTCCGCTCGTCGACCTCGAATAGGTAGCCGTAGCCGCGACAGCGGTTCTTGTGCTTGGTCTTGAAGGCCCAGGCCGCCTGCTTGACTGCCCCTCGGTCCTTGTGGGTTTGGAGCTGCCCGTCCGCGCGCTCGACGAGGTACGCGCGGACGTCCCACGCCAAGCGGTCGGAGTCGAGGATGGCGTATGCGTTGAGGAAGTTGGCGGGAGGACTCGCGACGGCGACCGTCGCGGACGATTCGGGCTCCGCAGGCTTCACTTCATTTCTCCTTTGCGAAGTAGAACGTCACCGCGCCGCCCGCCAATCCGGAAATGACGGGCAACCAGGTTTTGAAGTCGTCCGAAAGGCTCTTGGCCACATCGGCGTGGCCGCCCCACAGGAGCGCCGCGGAGACACTGTAGTGGAGCAGCCAGGTTCCGACGAGGGCCGTGACGAGGAGGAACGCTATACGCCGCGCCGTCTCGGCGCGGTGCCTCTCCGCCTCGAAGTGAACCTGCTCCAGCTCGCCTACGTGGCCGCCGTCGATGGTCTCTCCAGTGAACTCCGCCGGACCCGACGCGTCCGGCCCTTCCCGTGAATCGGGAGGCAACGTGCTCATGGCCCGCTACCTCTTCCCTGCGCTCTGAAGGCTCGGGATGATGATCATGCGCTCCTCGCCCGTCTTGGGGTTCCTGACCACGAGCTGGGTGAAGCCCTCGTCGGCTTGGGAGTGCAACGCCCGATTGATCGAAAGCGAATCGCGGACGGTCTCCGCCATCGAGTTGTAGTGCCCTTGCTTCGTGATCTGATCGAGCCCCTCCAGGCTTCGCTCGTCGAACGTGAAAACTACACGCTTGTTCGGCATGGCGCCCTCCTTCCCGGTTTTCAACATGTATACATTATGATATACTCTTTGTCAACAAAAATATATCATATATGATATCTATATGAAACACGATATGATGTCGCCAGCCGGAATTGCCCAATGGGCATTGGAAACGACGAACCGCAGAAGCTTTTCAACACCGGAGTCGCGAATGTTGCCAAGTTGCTGAAACATCGAACCTAAGGCATGAAAGGGAGGAGCCTATGCCAGGCGCATACGCGCACATAACGCTTGTCAACGAGCTCAAAGAGCCGCAGCGGCTCGAACGGATTCCCGGGTTTCCTCGCAACGCGATCTCTGTGGTACTCAAATATTTCAAATTCTGCGAGTTGGGAACCGTCAGCCCGGACTACCCGTATCTTGCTATCGGCGACGAAGGCGCCAAGCGGTGGGCGGACATAATGCATTACACCCGTACGGGCGAGATGATCCACGCAGGGGTGAAGCGTCTGCAGGCCATCAAAGGGGATGCGCGCAAGAAGGGACTCGCGTGGCTCTTGGGCTACACGGCGCATGTCACGACCGATGTCACCATCCACCCAGTCGTCGAGATGAAGGTCGGGCATTACCAGGGGAACGAAAAAGCACACCGGATTTGCGAAATGCACCAGGACGCTCATATCTTCCAGCGACTCAACCTGGGAGAGGTTGGTCTGTCGGAGTATCTCGACTCCGGTATCGCCGCTTGCCGGGACGCTGCGGATCCCGCCCTGCTCGACCGCAACATCGTTTCTCTCTGGACCGGGATGCTTCAGGATGTTCACCCACAAGAATTTGCCGCAAATCCTCCAGACATAGACAAGTGGCACCGGAGGTTCAATTTCGTCATCGACAAGATCGCCGAGGAAGGCGACCGCCTTGTCCCGTTCGCAAGGCACCTGGGCGTCGATACGGGGCTACTGTACCCTGCAAAGGATGACATCGACCCGCAGTTCATAAAGGATCTGGCGACCCCTTCGGGGAGACAGGACTACGACGCAATCTTTGACGCCGCGATCGGTAACGTCGGCAACATCTGGCAGATGGCAGCGAGCGGAACGATGCAGGGGCAGAAGACGTACCTTGCGCGCATTGGCAACTGGAACCTCGACACGGGCCGCGACGAGAGCAAGCGGCTGGTCTTCTGGGGGGTCGCATGAAACGCAACCTCGTCCTCCGAGGAATCGCCCTCATGTTCCTCCTAGTGGCGTCCACCGGCTGTACGGTCAACCGGGCGGCCAAGGCGGAAATGATGTACGTCCTCGGCTCTGCGCTGACGAAGTTGAGCGCGTCCGTCGAGGCGACCGTCCGGTACGAAAATCCGCCGGAGGGGATCGGCGACAAGGAACTTCTCGACGTGTCCACGAAACACGATCCGGGACTTATGGATCCTTTCGCCGAGTACGGCCTCTGGGTGTCCCGCCAGGACGGGCACGCCGTCGTGCTTGTCTGCGACAAGGACGGGAAGGTCGGGCTGCTGGAGGACGCCGGGTGCAGCTCGGAGATGGACAGGCACCTGTGGAAGGAATATCCGACCAAGCCGTGCGACTTCACCGTGAAGGCTAAGGAGGTATGTCCTGAGTAATAGCACACCCACCCACTGCTTATCGCGAATGTAGTTGAATATGAAATCGTTTCGGCCCCATCCCAACCTCATGATTTCCCTCCCGCTTGACATCAACGGTAGTTCGACTAAATATAGTAAATGAAGAAAGTCGCTGCGGCTGCGACGGGGTTCCGGGGAGGGGCCGATGCCCAGAAAACGCGATCCGAAAATTATGGCCATTGTCGCCGCCAACATCCGGCGCTTCCGGGAGGAGAAGGGTTGGAGCCAGGAGGAACTGCGGAAGCGAGTCCGGTGGAAGTCCAAGACGATGGTCAGCCAATTGGAAAACCGTCAGACCGGCGTCGGACCTCAAACGCTTCGCAAGCTTGCGAAAGTATTCGGAAAAGATCCAAGCGAATTTTTCAGGGGAACTCCCCAGATCGAATCGCCGGAGGGTCGAAAGCTGATTTCCCTCACCCTGACAGAATTGGGTCACGAGGAAGACCACTCTCCTGCCGACCGGCAATATCCGGATACCGTTGATCTCGAAAAAAAAACCACCTTCCCCCTGGGGAGTCTAGTTAGGGAGCCATCGGAAATCTACGAAACGCATAAGAAAATTTTCCTTCCGAAGTGGCCTGTCGGGAGAGAAAAGCACGATTTATTATGGGCTTACGTGGACGATAATCCTTCAACCACCCTCTTGGAGATCGGCGATATCATCTGCATTGACCGGGACGACCAACCCGTTCCGGGGCAGACAAGCTCATCCGACGTCTATGCGGCCAGGCTTGAGAGGAATGTCATGATATGCCGCCTGGAGATTCGGGGTCACCTCCTCACCCTTCATGACGTGTATAGATATGCTTCGCGACAGGAACCCGCCCCGGAGGAGCCCATCACGATCGATCTTCGCGCCCATCCTTCGGCTATCATCGGGCGCGTCCTCTGGGTTCTGAAATCTCTTTAAGCTCCTAAATTTCCACACATTTTCACGCGTACCGAAACTCGACTTACGCCACGCGTCCGTCGGCAGCCGGAAGTTATATTCAGCACCTGGCTATATTTTTCTTGACACATACAGTTATTTACGTTACTACAGTAGATAGTAGATCGACCGGGAAGGAGGAAGACGGAAGGGATGACGAATGCGGTTCAGAATGACGGCGGGAGAGGCGGCGACGTGGGAGGGCCCATGCCGTCATGTCGTTTGACCCAGAGGTATCGTAAGGGCTCCGGCCCGGCAGTCGGCAGGATCGTCGCCGCGGGTCGGGTTACGGAGTAGGGAGCATGGCGCGGAAAAAATACGCCATAACGGAGGCCAGGATCCGGAGGTACCTCAAAGAAGGGCGCGGCCAAGGCCAAGGGGCCGGATACAGGCCTTGGTTGCGCACGAGCGACGTGCCGTCGCTCGGCCGGGTTCATAGGGTCTACTGCCCGAAAACCGGGCGTGAACACCACCTCCTCTCCGACAACGAGTATTTCGCCTTTTTTCATTATTGGTGGGACGATGCCGTCGTCGACATCCGGGAGCAGTTTCCGCTGATCAACCGCAAGGACACGAAACGGATAGCGGATTCCCTCGGCGTCAGGCACCCCTTCGAGACGAGGACCGGTACCTTCGTCGTCATGACGACCGACTTCCTCCTTACGGTCCGAAATGGGAACCGATACCTCGCGTGCGCACGCGCCGTCAAGGAAGCGTCCGACCTCGACGACGACAGCGTCCTCGAAAAGCTGGAGATCGAGCGCATCTACCTTGAAGAGCGTGGGGTCGAGTGGAAGCTGGTCACGGATCGGGAGGTCAAGACCCCGTTCGCTCGGAATCTCGAATGGATCTTCCCGTGCTTTGACGAGGATTGCCTCGGAGAACCGGGACTTTTTGCTGTCTACTCGACCCGTTTCCTGGAAGCGTTCAAGCGGGCACCCCACGCGCCGGCGTGGCGTCTCTGCCAAGAGTTCGACTCCGCGTTCGGGCTATTCCCGGGAGCTGGTCTCACGCTCCTTCGCCACCTGTTGGCGCGGAAAGTGCTGACGGCGGATCTTTCGGTCGGCCCGCTCCAGGACCGTCCGGCCTCTTTCTTCGCCGTGAACCCGACCTTCGGGAGGAACGCGCTGTGCGCAGCCAGCTAGTGCTTGCAGAAAGGATGCTGCTTCGGGATACGGCGACCGCCGCCCTGGACAGGCTGCTTTACGTCGACAGATTCGGCGGACGCTGCTGGCTCATCAACACCGACGACGACTCCTGGCCCTATTCGATCCCTATCGCCGTACTGGAGGAGCGGCATGAGAGAGGGGAGTTGACCGTCGAGCTCAACGACGAGTGGGTGGCGAATCGCATAGGTATGAATGAAACCAATACGAAAGCCGCAAAGCGTCATGAAAAACGGTACCGTCTCATCGAGCCGCTGGTACGGGGCGAAAACGAAGCCGCGATCTTCATCCCCCGCGTGCGGGGGCAGATCATCGAAAAACGGCTCACGGAGTGCAAAGCGACGCGCCAAACGCTATCCGCTCTCCTGAAGCTGTTCTGGAAACGGGGGATGTCCTACGACGCGCTCCGGACCGATTATCACAAATGTGGCAGCTTCGGAAAGAAGCGGAATGCCAATGGCCTGAAGAAGGCGGGGCGGCGCCGCCGGATTACCCCAGGAACTGGCATGGGCGTGAACGAAGATGTGCGTCAGAAGCTGAAATCCGGGGTGGATTTTTACCTGACCCGAAAGAAGCCTTCAATGAAGGAGGCGCACGACAAGGTCATCGCACTCTACTTCTCGCACCGCGTCGTCGAGGAGAACGGGAGGATGTCCGTCGTCCTCGTGCCGGAGAACGAGCGGCCCACCTTGCGTCAGTTCCGTCATTTCCTGGAAAACGACGAATCGTATCGAAATCGCAGAATTCGACGCGGGGGCCAGAAAAATTGGGACCTTAACGAAAGGCCGATGCTCGGCACCAACACCGGCGACGTGCAGGGACCCGGCGACCGCTTCCAGGTCGACGCGACCGTAGCCGACGTGTATCTCATCTCCCAGTTTGACCGTCGGCGAATCGTGGGTCGGCCCGTCATCTACTTCGCAATCGACGTCTTCAGCCGCCTCATCACGGGCGTCTACGTTGGATTCGAGGGACCGTCCTGGATCGGAGCCATGATGGTCCTCGTCAACGTGGTAACGCCGAAGGCCGAGTTCTGCCGTCGGATCGGGCTGGATATCGACGAGGACGAGTGGCCTTCCTATGAAGCGCCGAAGCGGATACTCGCCGATCGCGGCGAGCTTGCGAGCGTGGACCTCGGGAAAAACATCATCGACAAGCTGATGATCGATATCGAGAACACAAGCCCCGGCCGGCCGGACCTTAAGGCACTCGTGGAACGCCGGTTCGGGATCGTCCCGGCGAAGTTCAAGCAGTTCACGCCGGGGTACCTTGAGGCCGATTCCGGGGAGCGCGGCGCCCCGGATTACCGGCTCAACGCGGCCCTAAACCTCGCCGAGTTCACGCAGCTCGTCGTCCTGGCCGTGATCGAGCACAACAACGAGCCTATCCGCGGGTACATCCCGCCCGCCGGGATGATCGTGGAGGGCATCTCGCCCACTCCGGTCGAGTTGTGGAACTGGGGGATAAGGAACCGCAGTGGGGCGCTCAAATGCATCACCGTCGAGAACATGATGCTCAACGTGATGCCGATGGATCAGGCCGATATCACACCCCACGGGATCCGCTTCAAGGGAGCGTACTACTCCTCCCCGACGGCGTTGCGCGAAGACTGGTTCGCACTGGCACGCCGGAATCCCTGGAAGGTGGATGTCTCCTTCGACCTCCGGGACATGGGGACGGTCTATCTGCGCAACGTACGCAGCAAGGATTGTCCCAAGGGTTACGAGGCGTGCACCCTGCTTCCGCGGAGCGTCGAATTCCAGGGCAAGTCGATCTTCGAAGCGGAAGAGCTTGGCGAGCAAAACAAGGTTAACATCGCGGCGGGAGAGGCCGATCGCCAGGCCAAGCGGGTCGAGCGCGACGACAAGATGAAGGAAATCGAGTCAAACGCCAAGAAGGCGAAGAAAGCCTTGGGTCCCGATACCCGGAGCAAAGCCGAACGGACGTCGGATATCCGCGAAAATCGCACCGATGAGAAAGTCGCACAGCGGGAGAGCGAGAAATTCGTCATGGACGAGGCGCAATCGAAACGCCTGCCGCCACACGGCCCGCTCGAGGACCAAGAGGAGCCCGTGAATTTCCTGGAGATCCTCAAGAAAGAACGCGCCATACGTGCAGGAGGAACCGATGAGCACGAAGCCTGTGGTTGAAACAATCCCCCGGCTGGAAGCAATCTATCGGCTGGCCGAGTTGCCGGAGCATGCGGGCAACCCGCTCATCGAGGCGCTGCCGCCGTTTCGCACCGCAGTCGACGTCATAAAGGCCTTCGGACGCTACCCGCACATCAGCGCCGGGGAACGCCAGCTTCCCAAGGAAACCCGGATGCAGTGCGTTTGTCGGCTAGACGAGTACGTCGAGCCGTTGCCGAAACATTTCGGGCTCGTTGAACAGATCGGACTTCTCATCCGGGCGGGATACACATCCCGCAACCCGCTGGATCCCGGACACAGCAAGAAGATGAAGGAGTTCTACCGCCGCGCCATGGCCGGCGAAATTCTCACGATCTCGCCGACCAGGCGTTCCACCGCCCCAAGCATGGCGCTGTTCGGGGTGTCGGGCGTCGGGAAATCCACCGCCATCGAACGGGCGCTCGCCTTTTACCCGCAGGTTTTGCCCCACAAAGAGCACGGGTTCTTCCAGATTTGTTGGCTTAAGATCGACTGCCCCTTGGACGGAAGCCTCAAACAATTCCTCATGGCCTTCCTCGACAAGGTGGACGAGCTTCTCGGGTCGAATTGGCGCCGGACGTTCGGTCGCGCCAAGACCGTCGACGAACTCATCGGTTATGTGGCCCGCGTCGCCGCGGCACACCATCTCGGTCTCCTCGTCATGGATGAAGTTCAGAACCTGCTACTTGCGAGCGGCGTGGGCCAGGAAAAGATGCTCAACTTCTTCGTCACCCTCTCGAACGACGTCAAAATTCCGTACGTCACGATCGGTACGCCGCGCGGGCTCGCCCTCCTGAACGGAGTCTTCCGCGAAGCGCGGCGTGTCAGCGACATGGGAGGCGACATCTGGGATGCTTTCGGAGAAGGGGGGGAGTGGAAGCATTTCGTCAATGGTATGTGGGGCTACCAATGGACGAAGAAGCCGGTCGAACTCTCCCCCGACCTGAACAGGGTTCTTTATGACGAAACCCAGGGCATCACCGCCCTGGTGGTAAGGCTGTTCCAACTTTCGCAGATCGAAGCCATCCGCACCGGGACCGAAACCCTCTCTCCATCGCTTCTCCACAAGGTGGCGACGCAGAAGTTCCGGGTGCTTGCGCCCATGCTTGCCGCCCTCCGTTCCAAGGACGAGAAGGAGATCAGGAAATACGAAGACCTGCTCACAAACGGCCTGAAGTCACTGGGACAAGACGTCGACAGGGAGGCCCAGCTCGCCCTGCTTAAGGCGGCGAAGGCTGAATCGCAGACGCACGTCATAGCTGAAAAGACGAGAGCGGTATCGGCGCTTGTCGACATGGGCACGGAGGAAAGCGCGGCCAAGAAACTGGTGGACGACGCCTTTGAACGACAGGGTCTGAAGACTTGCACCGAGGCCGTTGTCTCCATACTCTGCTCGGCCGGTGCCGCCGGGGCGACCCCGGCGAAGACCGGAAACGGTGCCGCCAAGACCGCCAAGGCGGGCGACCCGCCGCGTAAGAATCGTTTGAAGGCGGTCGTGGACGAAGGCGGGAAGGACGGCAACGGCCATGATGCTCTCCGCCAAGCTGGCATCATTACCGATGTCCGCGGAGGAACCGCCGCATGCTGAGCTATCTTCCGAAGCCCTACGACGACGAGCTGCTCTACAGCATCGTGGCGCGATACTTCACGCATGTCGGGGGCGCCAGGGGGTCGATCGTCGAGCAGTTGTTCGGCAGGCGCGGCGTAAGGGCACAAGTCGATCTGCCATCTTCCCTTGGACGCTTCGCTGAGAACGCCGCCGCGTTGTGGGGTTTGACCGCGGAAGAAATCGCTGAGAGATATACGTTGCTCCCTTACTACACATATTACGCAAACGTAATGTTGAAGAAGAGAGCGATGGAGGCGATCAAATCCGACAGCGGAATGGGGCTCCATTCGAAGCTGGGGATCAACACGAGCCGCGTGAAGGTTCCCCAGTTCCTGCGGTATTGCCCTGAGTGCGTGTCCGAGGATTTCGAACGATGGGGGGAAACCTATTGGCGCCGGACCCACCAACTGCCTGGAGTGCTCGTGTGTACGGATCACAAGGGAGTGTTAGCCAACAGCGTTGTCCCCTATCGGCCGATCGCGTTGTGGAACTTCATCGACGCATCAGAAGCCACACGCAACCTGAATGTCTCCCTGGCGAAGATGTCGGACAGGTTATCGGCAAGTGCCTGCACGATCGCCATTAGATGCAAGGACATCCTTCTATGGAAGGAGAGCCGGTGGAGTTCGGAAGACAGGAAAGGCCAGTACAGAAAGGCTGCGATGAACACAGGTTTTATCGGGGGCCGGTTCCACGCAACCCCCAAAATCCTTAACCAAGCGAGACTGGAGGAATCATTCGTCGACTTCTTTGGACAGGACCTGCTGACCCCGATCGGGTGCGATGTCCAAGTGGGCTCCGATACCAATTGGTTTAGACAGATCTTCCGCTCACGCAATAGAAACTGCCATCCCGTTCAGCATGCGCTCCTCGAAATATTCTTCGAGGAGTTGCCCGAAAGCGGCAAACTTACGCATCCTTTCGGTCATGGACCTTGGAGATGCCCGAATACGTATTGCAACCAGGAGACGGCAGAATCCATCCGTTCCATCCAGGTGAGGCCGGGTGCCGAGGGGAAGCCCGTGGCATCCGCCTGCTGTCCATGCGGATTCCGGTTTACGTTCAGAACGACAGCAGCAGGAATTCCCGTCGTCGACACGATCGTGCTCTACGGACCGACTTGGGCAAAGAAAGCGAAAGCCCTCCTTGAATCGGGGAATACAGGGCACGCAGCCGCCCGAATATTGGGGGTCTGTCAAGGTACCGTGGACGACCTGTTGGAAGGAAGGATCAAAAAAGGGAACGTCAAGACAAGACGGGAAGATATTCTCTCTTGGAGACAAGAGTGGCGGTCGCTGCTGAAACGAGCGCCTGACAGGAGCCGCGACAAGGCGAGATCACTCAATCCCAAACTTTATGCTCGACTTCGTCGGCATGATCCAGAGTGGCTCTATGCAGAACCTCGGCGACGCGCCCGTCGACCGAGCAACTCTTTTCGTGTGGATTGGGATTCCAGAGAACGGAGCATTGTCGAGCTTCTAAGATCCGCCGCGCAGGAATTACGGGAAAGCGTCCCCCTCAAACGTGTGTCGCGCGAGGGAATCATCAAACATGCACGACTGAGTCGACTGGCATGGGATAGAAAGGACAAGTTGCCCTGGTGCACATCCGCATTGCAGGATCTGGCGGAGTCCGTCGAAGACTTCCGGGCAAGACGTCTCAGGCGGGCCGCCGTCATTGCACCCGAGAGGGGACTGCCACTGAAGTCTTGGGCTCTTTTAAAGCTAACGGGCCTGAGGGAAAAGGATCTCACCCCCCGGTTGGCGAAATTGGTGGAAGAACTCGTATCGTCGTCCGTTCACGGGAACTTGGAGACACAGAATCACGGAGGCTCTCTGAATGAAACTCAATAATATCCCGGCATTCAAGAAGTACGAGGAGCAGGCCGACGTCTGCACATATTCTTGCGCATAGATGGAATCGATATCATACATACCAGAGCACGTGAAGCCCCCCTCATCGCAGGTTGCCGCTTCAACGCTAGTGCGTAGGGAGCGATGCGCCAACGCCTCGCGCGAACCGGCTGTGGGACATGATGCCACACTCGCCGCAGGCCGGGTCCTTCCGGGGAGTATCGAATCTTACCAACCGACGACGTGGAGAAAAGTACATGTAGTCGAGAGATGTGTCAGGGTGCGCAAGCCCTGTGTGAGCAAAAAGGAAGTCATTCGCAGCCTGGCTGGCCGCCGTAGCGTTTAGCGTTATGACGCTCGGTGCGACGACTTCAGGATCTTCAACATACCGCTGTACCGCCTGCTCTTTGGCCGTTGCGGCTTCGCGTTGCAACCCTTCGGACGAGATCAACCCGTTACACCAGAGACAGCCCGATGACGGCAGGATCGGTCGGCAGACCGTGAACACCTCCTTTACGACACCCGTTGCTTTGTCCACCGGCACCTTCGCGCCGACTTGAAATCCTGGGATCAGGTACTGGTGGACGATGGCGTTGAACACCAGACGGGCCTGATTGGTGTCGGCGGCAAGGAACAAATAGTCGCAGTCGATGAACTTGGCGGCCACATCGTCGTGAGTGATGTCTCCGAAGATCGGGTCGATCAAGACCCGGCGGTTTGCCCGGTGGGCGACCCTTCGGGCGACGGCGACCTTCGTGGTGGCGATGCGCTCTCCGAGCTGACGGAGCCAAGTCGGACAACCCTCGTCAGTCAGCCAGGTTCTTGCATCCCAGCGCGTGGCCCCGATGTTCCGCGGGAGGTTGACGATCTTGATCCGGTCGGGGTCAGCTACGACGAGATGGCCGACGCCGAGGCGCGCGAGATACTCGACCAGGAGCGACCCGGCGCCGCCGGCACCGATGATGCCCACTTTGGTCCGGGCGAGCAGATCCTGTCCGGCGTCCCCGAAGAGCCGCGCCTGCCGGTCGTACGTCGCGTCGCGACCCTTCGGTAGCGGGGGCGGCGCGGGGTACAGCCTCCGGATGGTGGACCCGATGATCCGAGTCTCGCCCACGGGAATACGGTGCGAGGTCGAGAACCAGATGTCGCCGGCTGCGGCGTTGCGTGCAAAGACAAGTGCGCCAACGGGTTGCCCGCGTGCAATCTTGAGCAACGCTGGATAACCGCGTTTGTGGGAAGCCAGGTCGTCGGAACTGAATCCTACGGCATCGGCACCGCTGTGGTTGTGGATGGCGAGGTAGCAAAGGCTCTCGTCTCTGCAATGCAGGATCTTCTCGGTGACGAAGGCTCCAGTGAGCATACGGTACCCACGCTCACCGCGGACATATTCCTTTCCGTCCCGCGCGGGGAATAGCTCCCGCCCGAGCAACCGTATGCCCCGGGGGCTGCGGGCGAGGCCGGCGACGAGCACTGCGCCGTGCTCGTCGCCGTCGCCAGGGAAGAGATGTGCAAAAAGGCGTTCCGCAAGAGGAGACGGGAGCACGAGGGAACATAATTCGGTCACTGACGGGTGGCGAGCCATGTCAGCACCTTCTGTAGCTTGATAAGCGCGGTGTCGGTCCGCGGGTTGATATGGTTGGAACGCCGTGAGATCTGGATCGCTGGCCGCCCCTCGAAGGTCGTCGGGGACGTGGCCTCGCCGAGAGCTCGGCCGTCGACCCGTGCGAGGTCCCCGCGCACGTAGTGCGGGTAGGTATCTGAATAAGGGTACTGGAACGTGATCCGGAAGCCGATCCATGTGACACGCTGCCGGTAGATCGGTCCGGGGTCGACCGCATCAAGGATTACGTACGCGCCCCCCTCGCCGTCTTTGCGGATCGTGAGGGGCGCATCGGTGTGTGCGGCCTGGATCTCGTCGATTGCTTTCTGAACTTCGGGTTTCATTCCCGCCTTCCCTACGAGTTGTCGTCCGGGGCGACGGCGACGAACCGGGACTTGTTGTGGACTGTGACCTCGTCGTTATCTCCGACGATGCGTGTCTGGTGCGGCCCGATCTCCTCAGACAGGACGAACGCAAGGTCGATATGGATGCCCTGCACCATGGCGGCCTGCTTGATCTGCAGTCCGGTCGCCTTCGGTCCGCGGATATTGACCGGTTCCTCGTTGACGGTGATGGTGACGATGTGCTCCTTGTGTTCTTCGTGGTGCCCCTCATGCTCTTTCCGGGTTTCGGCCTGGTCGTGCTGTTCCATGGGGAACCTCCTTCTTTTATAGCGCTGTTGCGCTTGTGGTGTGGTATTGCTACAATCAAATAAAAGTATGCATGTTAGGTGTTAAATTGCAAGAGTCGAACACAAGGAGGGGCGATATGCCTGAAAAACGGGGAGTTTTCGATGCGATGGGTTTCTACCAAGCGCTCGACGCGACCCGACAAGCCCGTAAGGTGACGTGGCGTCAGGTCGCAGGAGAATCCGGTATCCCCGCATCCACGTTGACCCGGATGGCGCAGGGCAAGCGGCCGGATGTCGATAGCCTGGCGGCTCTCACCGCTTGGTCGGGGCTGAAGGCGGACAACTTCGTGCGCAGCGAAGAAAACCGTCCGAAGGCGGAGCCGTTGGCGATGATCTCTACCTACCTCCGAACAGACCCGAACCTGACAAAGGAGGGTGCCGACGCACTCGATGTGCTGATCAAGGCAACCTACGAGCGGCTCAGGAAGCCCCGGTGACAGCCTTGCGGCGGGGCTTCAAGACCGAGGCGAATGATATTGCCCGGCAGGTCCGGCAGGAATTGGGCCTGAGACTCGCCGATCCCCTCGACCCGTTGCGGCTGGCCGAACACCTTGGTATCCCGGTGCTGCCTTTGACCGATTTCCATCGCGATGTCCCCGACGTCGTACGCCACTTCACCAAAGTCAACCGCAAGGAGTTTTCCGGCGTGACCGTATTCCGCGGCCCGGCCCGACTGATCGTATTCAACGACTCACATTCCGACGGCCGACAGGCAAGTGACCTTGCGCACGAGCTCGCTCACGCTTTGCTGCAACATCCGCCAGGCCCCGCGCTTGATGGTTCCGGCTGTCGGGACTGGGACCAGGAACTCGAAGAGGAAGCCAACTGGCTCGCGGGAGCTCTTCTTGTGTCCGACGAGGCAGCGATCGCTGTCGCTCGCAGCAAGATGCCGATTGAGAACGCAGCGAGGAAATACGGCGTCAGCTCCAAGATGATGCGGTTCCGCCTAAACGTGAGCGGCGCGCACGCACGGGTTCAGCGGGCGAAATGGTAGAAGAAAAACGGGAGCCTATCCCCAGCTCTGCCGGGTAAGAACTTTATTGTCACAGAATGTATGAGGTATGTTGTCATATTGCGGGGGATGTAAATACTTTACGAGAAGAGACCCCGGCGGGCGCAACGGCAAATCAACAAGTTGCGCCCTCCGGCGGTCACAACTTTATTGGCAGCGGATACGGAAGCCGCCGAAGACGTACCTGACGCTGAAGAAGAAGCACCCGGATCTTCTGCGCGCCGTCGAGGTGCTCGGCGAAGCCGCCCGGAAGGCGGGGCCGCTGGACGACAAGACCGCCCACCTGATCCAGCTCGCGGCGGCAGCGGCGATCCGCTCCGAGGGTTCGGTGCACAGCCACGTCCGGCGGGCAAAGGAGGCGGGCGCGACGCCGGCCGAGATCCGCCACGCCCTGCTCCTGCTCACCTCGACCGTCGGATTCCCGACGGTGGCGGCGGCGCTCACCTGGGCGGAGGACGTCCTCGGGAAGTAGGGGCGGCGCCCTTCCTCCTCCACATCTGCGACGAACCGCTACCCGTATCGGGTCGTCTATAGCCGTTTCATGGGGACGCAAGCGTAGTACGATGTGTTCGACGCTCAGACCCTGTGAATGGGGGGAGCCATGGAAATCCTGACCATGAGGACCAAGGCAGACTACAGCCGGACGCTGAAAGAAATCGAGACGCTGATGGACACGGCCCCGAAGTCGCAGATGGGGGAGCGGCTGGATGTTGATAAGGAGTCCGATCTGGAGGCCAAGAAGAGCCCCGATATCCAGGCGCTTCTTATTGACGACTACGCCAAAGTCACGGAGATACTCCGCGGAATTTCCCGCCGCAGCCACCGAAAGGATATCTTCGTCTCGGGCAGCGCCCATGATTTTGATCCGATGGGCCGTTATCGCATCGAGGGGCTGTCTCAGGACATCGGTCGCGAGATTATCCGAAATGGATACAATCTTATCTCGGGGTTCGGCTTGGGTATCGGCGGTGCTGTGATCGTAGGTGCCATGAAGGAGCTTTACGCCGACAACGAGGGAGACTTCCGGGAGCGGTCGACGCTACGTCCTTTCCCCCAAGAACCACCCCGCGGGATGTCTCGGGAAGTTTTCTGGTCGTGGTACCGGGAGGACATGATCGCGAACGCGGAATTTGTCGTTTTCCTCTGTGGTAACAAGATCGACCCTAAGACCGGCGAGACCGTTCTCGCCGACGGGGTTATGGAGGAATTCGAGAAAACGAAACGGCTGGGGAAATACCCGATTCCGGTCGGCGCCACAGGACACGCAGCGCGCCGTATCTGGGATGAGGTCAATGCATCACCTGAAAAATTTTTCCCGGGTGGGGGAGTCAAGAGACACATCCGGACACTCGGAAGCGCGGACAGCACCGACCGGGCGATTATTGAGGCGGTTTTTGCAATCGTGAAACGAGTCGTTTCCAAATAACTGGTGTCCGATACGTTCGGATGGTATTCAGAGGAAGAATTATGGCGAGACATGTGTTTTTCAGCTTTCACTACGAGCGCGACATATGGCGGGCATCTCAGATCAGAAATAGTTGGGTCACAAAGGAAGATCAAAAAGCCGCAGGATTCTGGGATGCAGCTTCATGGGAAGAAGTGAAAAAGAAAGGGGAGATAGCGACCAAGCGTTGGATCGACAAACAATTAGAAGGCACCTCTGTTACAGTCGTCCTTATAGGAACGAAAACGAACACTCGGAAATATGTGGATTATGAGATTGAACAAAGTCACAAGAAAGGAAATGGTTTATTGGCAATATATATTCATCAGCTGAAGAATCAAGAGAAGAAGGCCGAGACAAAAGGAGAGAATCCGTTTGACTCTTTGACTGCAACGGTAGATGGCAATAAGAATAAATTCTCGGAATATTCAACATACGATTGGGTTGATGATGACGGATATAAGAACATTGGCGCATGGATAGAGAAAGCAGCCAAAAAGGCGGGACGATAGTTCTTGATATTGTTGGCGCGGATCCCCCCGGGCCCGAGAACGTGGTCGTGTTCGCGCCGGGGATCATCGCGGGAACCACCCTTCCCAACAGCGGCCGCCTTTGGGACGTCCCGGGCGACGATCTGGACAAGATGTTTTCGTAACTTCGAAATCGTCCCGGTCAGGCGGGGAGCTCGAACTCCCCGCGGGCGATCCGTTCTCCCATGTCGCCGTGGTCGGCCTGCGTCGGGGACGGCGAGACGACGTGCAGTACGATCATGTCGGTCTTCGCCTTGACGCCCCGCCGCACCTTCCTCGGAACGACGACGAGATCCCCTTCCGTTACGTTGCGTCGCTCCTTCCCCGCGACCACTTCCCCTTCCCCGGAAAGGATGTAAAGGGCGACGTGCACGTCGGGGGCGTGGACGGGGATGAACTGCCCCGCGAGGAACGTTGCCCGCACGACCTTCATCTCGGGGCTCTCGAACAGGGGGCGGGGCAGGAACCGCTTCGGATCGAACTCGGGATCCTTCTTCGGCCGTGCGAACACGGGATCGCTCATCGTCATACCTCCGGGGACGGGATTTCCACGGGTTCAGTCTCCCCCCTTGCCTTCGACACGTCCTTGACAGGGGTCAATGCCCCTCCGGCCGGGAATGGTACATTGACATCAGGGAATATGGCACGCCGCCGCGGCCGGCGAGGGGAGGGGGACCATGAACACGACGACGATCCGGTTCCTGAAGGCGGGGATGGCGTACCTCCTCCTGGGGGGGTTCCTCGGGGTGCTCCTCTCCCTGCCGGTCACGCGGGACGCCCTCTATGCCTCGCATCCGGGAGCGCAATGGGGACTTGCGCACGCGCACATCGTCCTGACGGGGTTCGTCATGATGACCATCTTCGGGATCGCCTACCACATCCTCCCGCGGTTCGCGGGGAAGCCCCTCCACAGCGAGGGGTGGGCCGCCGCCCACTTCTGGCTGGCCGCCCCGGCGACCGCCGCCATGGCGATCGGGTTCGCGCACGCGTTCGCCGCACCGCTCCTGTGGGCGGGCGGCGCGGCGCAGTTCGCGGGGATCGTCCTCGGGGTGGTCAATCTTTGGTGGACGATCCGTTGACGCCAATCTTTTCGTGAAGAAGGAGGCAACGACCATGCACGACGCCCTGAAGGAAGCGCAGTTCTCTCCGGATCGGCCGGTCACCCGCCTGCTGCACGACTCGCCGGAGATGCGGGTCGTCGTCTTCGGCCTCGAGGCGGGGCAGGAGGTCCCACCGCACACCGTCCCCGTTCGGGTCCTGATGCACATCCTCCAGGGGAAGGGCGTCTTCCTGACGGGGAAGGGGGAGGAGCCGGCGTACCCCGGCGCGTTCGCGGTCACGGAGCCGAACGAGCCGCACGGGCTGAAGGCGGCGGAGCGGACCGTGATGCTCGCGGTCATTGCCCCGCGTCCATAGGAAAGGTGTTCTCCGGGGGAAGAGAGTTCATCGGAAAGGGGAGGTGCGGGATGGCGACAATCAGCGGCGACATGGTCATCAACGAGGTCATAAAGAAGTACCCCGCGACGATCAAGGTCTTCAACGACTACCGGGTGGACTCCTGCTGCGGCGGCGGGGCGCCGATCGAGGTGACGGCCCGCAGGGACGGTGTCGACGTCGACGGATTGGTCCGGGCCCTGAACGCCGCGGTGGAAGGACCGCAGGCGGGGAGCGCGCCCAAGAGGTAGGGACGGCCGAGATCCCCGGACGCTGGTACTGCTACCACGGCGTGCCGGTGCCCAACGCGCTGCTACGGGCGGCGATCACCGAGCGATCGGGTCTACTTGTGTCGCTCACGAAACAGTGCGACTTCTCCTGGCATCCTAACCACAAAGTGGTCGTATCTGGTCGGGTGGGGCAACCGGCACGTTGCAATGAATCCGGTCCGAAGGGTGTTCGCTCGGAAGCGCCAAGCCGTGGTCCTGATCGGGGAACACGATGAATACACGGATCGTCGGCCGATCGATGTTGCTTCTGTTTCTTGGGTTGGGGTTCGCCCCATCCGCCGCGTCGCCGGCACCGCTTTCGGGGGCTCCTGCCAGGGATGAGACACTGGGTAGGGCGGGCGCATCGGCACTGCTGGGAAAGCTCCCGCTGGACTTCGTAGCGAATCGCGGGCAGTGGGACCAGGCGGTGAGGTTCGCGGCGCGGAAAGGTGAGATGGCGGCGTCCTTCGGCGACCGCGACATCGTGCTTTTGCTCGGGAAAGCCGGCGCGACGTCGCTTGCGCTGAGGTTCGAAGGCGCTTCGTCCGACGTCCACCTGGTGGGCGAAGACGAGCGCGCCGGCAGCTACAACTTCGCGATCGGCAACGATCCCTCCAAGTGGCGGTCGAACGTGCCCGCCTACGCCGCGCTTCGCTATCGCGGAATCTACCCGGGAATCGACGTGCGCGTGCGCGAAGAGGCCGGCCAGCTCGAATACGATCTGCTGCTCGCCGCCGGCGCCGATCTCGGTCGGGCGGTGCTGCGCGCCGAGGGGGCGTCCGCGCTCGAGATCGCGACCGATGGCGCGCTGATCATTTGGACCACCGGTGGCACCTCGCTCCGCCAGACGCCTCCCGTCACATGGGAGGAATTGCCGGGCGGTGAGCGACGACCTCTTGCGAGCCGGTTCCGGATCATCGACGGGCAACGCTACGGCTTCGAGGCGCCGGACCGGGATGCGCGGCACTCCATGATCGTCGATCCCGGGCTCGAATGGTCCACGTTCCTCGGCGGCAGCTCCAGGGAGTTCGTCTCGGGGATCGCGGCCGCGGGGGACGGGTCGGGCGATCTCATCGTCGCCGGGTCCACGAGCTCGGCGGACTTCCCGACGTCCCCGTCGCTGCCTTCCGGCGGCAACACCATGTTCGTTGCACGCCTGACCGCCGACGGCGGGGCGCTGTCGTACGTCACGTTCCTCGGCGGCACGGGGGGAACCAACCTCATTTTCGGTCTCGTCTCGGATCCGGCGGGCGCCGCCGTCATTGCTGGCGTGACCGACGGTATCGGCTTTCCGACGACCGCGGGCGCGTATCGGCGCATCCCTGCCGGCGCCGGCGACGGTTTCGTGACGAGGCTCGATGGCGCCGGCGGCGTGGTCTTCTCCACGCTTCTCGGCGGAACCGGGCCGGATCGGATTCGCGCCGTCGCGGTCGATGCGATCGGCGATGTGATCGTGGGAGGCTGGACCGGATCTGCCGACTTCCCGACGACTACGGGCGTCTACGATACGACGTTCAACTCCACATCGTCTGCCGGGGACGCCTTCGTCACCAAGCTCAGAGCCGACGGGACCGGGTTACTGTATTCGACGTTCTTCGGCGGGCAATCGTTCGAGGAGATCGCGGGGCTGGTCGTCGATGGGCAAGGCTTCGTGTCCGTCGTCGGCTCCACCCTCCCGGGGGCGACCGGAACCAATCTTCCTGTCACGCCCGATGCGTTCGACACGACCTTGAACGGCCACGACGACGTCTTCGTGGCGCGCTTCAAGCTCGACGGGCTCGGAACCGCGGACCTCAAGTACTCCACCGTGATCGGCGGCGACAACCGGGACATCGCGAACGCGGTGGCGTTCGATCCGGCCAACCCCGAGTTGGTCACCGTTGCCGGGTGGAGCTTCGTGAACGTCCTCTCGCCTCCGCGATACCCCACGACGTCCGGGGCTCTGAAGACCGTGCTGACCCCGGTTCCCCCCGCGACGACGCTCTTTCCTCATAGCCGGACTGGCTTCGTCACCCGGTTCCGCTTCCCCGCGGGCGGTCCAGGCACGCTCGTGTGGTCGACGTACTTCGGCGGAAACTTCGATGATTACATCACCGGGCTGGCGGTGGACCCCGCGGGCGCGGTCGTCGTGGCCGGGGGCACGCGTTCCCACGACTACCCGACGACGCGCGGCGCATTCGACCGGACGTACGCCGGGGAATACATCGGGGCGCCGTTCGCCGCCCAGCCCGATGAATGCTTTGTCGCCAGCATCCGCGGCGATGGGAGCGCGCTGCTCTATTCGACCTTCCTCGGTGGAGCCCGCGTCGAGTGCTTCCTCGACGTCTTCGCGCCCGTCCGCATCGTCACCCTGGGCGG
>Ga0180076_1000003_pt1 | contig 27411 bp, 29 predicted proteins | sample EasRiv433_16_10D_FD_121772 | JGI IMG/M metagenome (GOLD analysis project Ga0180076, IMG submission 121772) | Soil microbial communities from meander-bound floodplain in the East River, Colorado, USA - East River metaG ERMLT433_16_10D | ecosystem: Environmental > Terrestrial > Soil > Floodplain ... | reverse complement strand
GTTGTCGAAAGCGGCGTCTCCGTGCGCGACATCCTGGCCGACGGCACGCGCCGCGCGCGGAAGGTGGCGGGCGCCAAGATGGCGGAGGTTCGCGACGCTGTCCGGATCTGACGACAGGCCGGATTCCTCCCGGCAACCCGGCGACTCCCCGGCCAGCCCCGTCGGGGATGTCCCGCTGCGCCTCGACGTCTTCGAGGGCCCCCTCGACATCCTGCTGCACCTGGTCCGCGACCAGAAGCTCGACATCAACGACATCCCGATCGCGAAGATCACCGAGCAGTACCTGGTCTACCTCGACCTGATGCAGGCGCTGAACCTCGAGGTCGCGGGCGAGTTCCTGGTGATGGCCTCCACCCTCGTCTACATCAAGTCGAAGTCGCTCCTGCCGCGCCACGGGGACGAGGAGGAGGAGGAGGACCCCGAGGTGATGCGCCAGGAATTGTCCCGGCGCCTGATCGAGTACGAGCGGTTCAAGGAGGCGGCGGCGCGCCTGGGCGACCGCCCGGTGCTGGGGCGGGACGTCTTCGTTCGCGATTTCCTCGGGGAGGAGATCCCGGACGAGGAGCTCGTCATCACCGAGCTGTCGATGGCGGATCTCATCAAGGCCTTCAAGGACGCCCTGGCGCGGGTGCCCGTCGACGCCGCCGCGGAGTTCTCCGTCGATCGGCTTACCATCGCCGACGCCATCGCCTCCCTCCTCGACCGCCTGAAGGAAGAAGGGTCCATCCGCTTCGAGGACTTCGTCGCGCATTGCCAGTCGAGGAACGAGATCGTATCCTTCTTTCTGGCCATCCTCGAGCTGGTCCGCCTGAAGACGATTCGCGTATACCAGGCGAACCCTCTGGGGCTGATCAGCATCGTGCCCGCCGTCCGGGAGACCGAAAATGGAAGAGACACCGAAATCGAATCCGCCGACGGGGAGTGACCCGCAGGGATCCTCCGACCCTCCGGCGATGCCGCCGGCGTCCGGGGAGCCGATCACCGTCGACGAACTGCTGCGCACCGACGCCGGGGCGGAGACGGAGCTGCCGGTGCCCGACGCCGATCTTCCGCGCGCTGCCTCGATCCTGGAGAGCCTCCTCCTCGTTTCCACCGAGCCGATCTCCCTCGACAAGGCGCGCCAGCTGCTGGGAGGCCTCAACCGGGGCCAGGTGCGGGAGGTGCTCGCCCTCCTCCGGGCGAAATACCCCGCGGACCTCTCGGGCATCCTCGTGGAAGAGGTGGCGAAGGGGATCCAGTTCCGCACCAACCCGGCGAACCAGGAGCACGTGCGCCGTCTCTTCGACGTGAAGCCTCCGCGCTTCTCCCGGGCGGCGCTGGAGACGCTGGCGATCATCGCCTACAAGCAGCCGCTGACCCGGCAGGAGATCGAGCAGATCCGCGGCGTGGATTGCGCCGGGTCGTTGAAGACCCTGATGGACCGGCGGCTCGTGAAGGTGACGGGGAAGAAGGACGTCCCCGGCAAGCCGTTCCTCTTCGGAACCACCCGGGAGTTCATGGAGACGTTCAGCCTCGGCTCCCTCTCCGAGCTGCCGTCGATGCGGGATATCGAGGATTTCCTTGCCGCTTCCACCGGGACCGCGGTCGGGGAAAGCCGGCCGACGATGCACCTGCCGGCGATCCCCGACGGCGGAATCGAGCAGGGCGGGGACGAGCTCGCCGCGAGCCTCGCCGAAGCCGGGCCGGGGGAGGAAGGGTCGTCGGCGGCGGAAGGGAAGATCCCGGCGGACGTGACCGAGGCCGAGCTGTCGGACGCGGCGTCTAAGGCGGCAGGCGAGGGGAACGAGCCCGAAAATGGCGACTGAACGGCTGAACCGATACCTTTCGCTGGCCGCGAGCGTTTCCCGCCGCGTGGCCGACGAGATGGTCCGGAACGGCCGCGTCACCGTGGGCGGCGTTCCGGTCCTGGACCCCGGCACGCTGTGGGACCCGTCCACGCAGGAGGTACGCCTCGACGGCCGCACGCTCGTCCCCGTCCAGGAAGAGAAGATCTACGTCCTGCTGTACAAGCCAGACAACGTGGTGACCACGATGAAGGACCGCGAGGGCCGCAAGACCGCGCCGTCGCTCGTCGGCGAGCTTTCCTCCCGCGTCTTCCCCGTCGGCCGCCTCGACTTCCACACGACCGGCCTGCTCCTGCTGACGAACGACGGCGAGTTCGCCTACCGGCTCACGCACCCCCGCTTCGGCGTCGAGAAGACGTACATCGCCAAGCTGCAGAGCGTCCCCCGCCCGGCGGAGCTGAACGTCCTGCGGCGCGGCGTCGCGATCGAGGGGAAGATGACGACCCCCGCCCAGATCAACTTCATCGAGAAGAAGGGCGGCAAGGCGTGGGTGACGATGCGGATCGCGGAAGGCCGGTACCACCAGGTCCGAATGATGTTCGACGCCATCGGCCACCGGGTGACAAAACTGCGTCGGGTCGCGATCGGGCCGCTGGAGCTCTCCGGCGTCGAGCCGGGGGAGTGGCGTTACCTCACGTCGAAGGAAGTGCGGGAGATGAACGCCTACATGGACCGCCGGGAGGTGGAAGTCGCCGGGCAGAAGCCGCCCGCCGACGTTCCGCGCCGCCCGAAGCGGTTCGAGACGCCCGCCGACCGCGGAAAACGGAAAGTGATCAGGCAGTCGATCAACGAGGCGGCGCGAAAAAAAGAGATCGAGAAGGAGAAGGCGGCCGCCGCGGCAAGGGACGCCGAACGCAAGGGCCCGCGCCAGCCGAAGCCCGCCTGGAAGCGGGGAGCGAAACACCCCGGGAAGAAGAAGTCCACCCCGAAGCCCCGGGGACCGTACAAGAAGCGGTAGCCGGACCGCAGAAACGGTCCCTCCTTACCCCGTCACCCGCAGGACGATCTTCCCGATGTTGGCGTTCGACTCCATCCGAAGGTGGGCGTCGCCGACATCGCGCCAGTCGAAGACGGAGTCGACCATCGGGACGAGCCTCCCGTCGGCGAACCGGGGGAGCGCGAACTCCGAGAAGGCGCGGGTGAGCGCGATCTTCCGCGCGGTGTCCATCGAGCGGAGCCCCGCCCCCGTGATCTGCAGCTGCTTCGACATGAGCGTCCGCAGGCTGAACTTCCCGATTTCGGCCCCGCCAAGCGTCCCGATGACGGCCATCCTTCCGTCGAGCGCGAGTGCCTCCAGGTTCTGCCCGAAATACGGCGCCCCGACGAAATCCAGGATGATATCGACCCCGCGCCCCCCGGTCTGCTCCGCGACCCACGGGGCGAACGGCCCGTCCTTGTAGTTCCACCCGGCGATCGCGCCCAGCGCCGCGCACCGCGCGATCTTCTCCGAGGATCCCGCCGTAACGAGGGAGATTCCCCCCGCCTCGCGGACCAGCTGGATCGCCGCCGTCCCCACGCCGCTTCCCCCCGCGTGCACCAGCACCGTCTGCCCGAAGCCGAGGCCGCACACGTCGAACAGATTCCGGTACGCCGTCAGGAATACCTCCGGGATCGCCGCAGCCTGTTCGAAGGAGAGACCTTCGGGGATCCGCATCGCCAGTCCCGCGGGGATGGCCACGAGCTCCGCGTATCCGGCCCCCGGCAGCAGGGCGCACACCCGATCCCCCGGGGCCCATCCCTCGCATGCGGGGCCGACCGAGACGACCTCTCCCGCCATCTCGAGCCCGAGGATGTCCGGCACCCCCTTGGGAGGGGGGTGCTTCCCACGGCGTTGCAGCAGATCGGCGCGGTTGAGCGCCGTCGCCCGGATCTTGACGAGGAGCTCGTCCTCCTTCCTGACGGGGTCGGGATGCTCCCCGATGTGAAGGAACTCGATGCCGCCCAACCCGCTCATCAGAACCGCTTTCATTTCCGCGCCTCCGGGAACCTCGCTCGGCTCAAAGCGCCAGCGGCCTGGTGATGTCCACGCCTGGGAGGACGCGGGTTATCACCGACCGGAGCTGCTCGCCCGCCGACGCAGCCAGCTGTGCGCCGGGGTGCCGCACCCGGTTGATCCGGATGAGTCCCCGCTCCCGGTAGATCTCCTTGCGGATGGCGATCCCCGGCTGCTGCTCGAAGACGATCAGGGGGAGGAAACGGCGGTACAACTCCCACGCGTCCACCATCCGACCCGCCCGGACCGCCGTCACCATGGCGATCAGCGCCTCGGGGAAGGCGAACCCCGTCATGAACCCGTCGCTGCCGTGTTCCAGGTCGAACATCCCGTAGAGGGCCCCGAGGCCGGTCAGGACGGGCACCCGCCGCTCCTTCATCCCCGAGATCAGCGCGGCGATCCTGACCGGGGTCGGTGGCGCCTCCTGCTTGATGCACGCGATCCGCGGGATCTCGTTCACCATCCGCAGGATCAACGGCACGGACATGTGGACTTCCGTCGAGCCGGGGTGGTCCTGCAGGACGATGGGGACGGTGATCTCCTGCGCCACCCCCCGGAAATATTCGAAGATCCGCTCCTCGTTGGGAACCGCCTCTTTCGACGGGGTCACCATGACGGCGGCCGCCCCGAGGGATTCCGCCACCAGGCTGAGGTACAGGGTCCCCTGCGTTCCCTTGTGGCTGGTCCCGACGACGACGGGGATCCGCCCGCCCGCCGCCTCCACCGCCGCCTTGATCAGTTCCTCCCGTTCGGAATCGACCAACCGGTTCGATTCGCCCAGCACCCCCAGGATGGTCACGCCGTCCACGCCGATATCCGCCATGAACCGGACCACGCGGGCGAACGACTCGAGGTCGACGTTCTCCTTCTCGTCGAACGGGGTCACCAGGATCGGGAAGACCCCCTTGAAGCTCACGCTCTCCGCCATTGTTTCCCCTCCCCGCGATGCATCCCCGATGGAACAACTATATCCGATATCCTTTTCGGTCGATAAGGTCGCAATTTGCGACCTCAAATCATATCGATGACTAATTTCTTGCCGACGGCACCGGCCAGCTTTGACAGCTGTTTGAGAGTTGGATTGGCAATATTTGGATTTTCCCATGCCTGGTAAGACTGGTAGGCGATATGAAGACGATGCGCCACCTCTTTCTGGCTCAGGCCCAATTCATTTCGAATTTTTCGAATCAACAGAGGAATACCGACATCGGGAGTAGGCTCCACCCAGCGAACATTTTTCCCCTTCAGGATCCTGGCCTGGGGAATCGAGAAATTCCGCTCGAAGCGCACCGCAAGCCACCCGGAAAGGGCATCTTTCGCCATCGACAGGGTTTCCTCTACCGAATCGCCCTCCGTGATGCAGCCGGGGAGATCGGGAAACTCGGCCCAGTAGCCACCTTCTTCCGCCTTGTGGATTTTGAGGGGATATTTGATTTTCATATCAACCCTCCTTGCTTTCGGAGTGCCTCCAATGTTCCCTTCTTCAAACCTTTCTTCCCGTGCACCGGGACCGAAATCGTCCTGGTTCCTCGGACGAGGATGTGATGGGAACCCTCGATTCGGGATGACACCCATCCCAAGGTTTTCAGCCGTTTGACGAGTTCCTTCCCCGTCACGGATGGATGATACAGGCTAAAACCTGTATTGTCAAACGCAGGGCTGTTTCCATCGATTTCGTCTTTATCTCCGGGTTCACGCCTTCCCGTTGGCGGACGCCTCCGCCTCCCTGAGCCCCTCCAGAAACCTTCCCCCATCCTTCCGGGACCGGTTCCGGATGAACTTCCCGTAATGTTTGAAGATCATGTCCAGACTGGTGTGTCCAAGCATGCGGGCCACCCAGAGCGGATCCTCGCCATGGCTCAGCATGAGCGACGCGAAGGTGTGCCGCGTCTGGTACATCGTGCGCCTGTGCAAACCGGCCGCGTCGATCGCGGGGTACCAGACCCTCTTTCGAAGATTGTTCACTTCGAGCGGCCTGCCGGTTTTCCCCGGGAAAACGTAGATCGCACCTGCCGGAGCCTCCTGTCGATGCTTCCGTAGCGCCTCGAAGAGGGGATCGAGGATGTCGATGTCACGGTAGGAAGCCATCGTCTTCGGCGCTCCTTCGACTCCAAGGACGCGGCCTTCCCGAACGGTGATGCAGCGCATCTCGAAATCCACGTTGGACCACTTGAGCGCGATCATCTCGTTGGGCCGCATACCCGTCATGAACGCGGTAGTGAAATACGCCACGTAATGGGGATCGACGCGCTCCAGGAGAAGCTTCATTTCCGGGAAGGAGAAGGGATCGATGAACGGCCTTAATTCCTTGAGCCGGCGGATGTTCTCGGAGGGGGGCTCATCGATCTCTCCGCGACGGCTGGCGTCGTTAAAAAGACACTTCAGCGGAACCATGATGTTGTTCTTTCGCTTCGCGGAGATGTTCGAGAGGCTGCCGAGGAACTCTTCCACGTCGAACCCCGTCACCCGACATAGCGGTATGTTCCCGAAGTAGGGGAGGACATATTTCTTCCAGATCGAGCGGTAATCGCCATAGGTGGAGCGGGCAAGGGTTGTCTTCTTCCTCTCCAGCCAGGCCGATGCGTATATGGCAAATGGGGTGGTGTCCCCCTCGAGGATCTCCAGGTTCTCCCGCCTGGCGATCTTGACCAGCAGGTCCTTGATGGAATTCGATTTCCCGCGTTGATGGATGACCACCTCTGTTACCCTCCGGATTTCGAACCGAGTCAAACCGGGAATAGATCAGAATCCGATCCGCCGGCGCACACTTTCCTTGAGGTCACAAATTGTGACCTCAAACCGGCGAACTCCTCTTCCGTCCGTTGGAACATAAAATCATCAGGGTTCAATTATTGTGCCCGACTCGAAAGTTCATAAACCGAGGACGATCTTCCTTGATGGGCACGGTCGGGTCGTGTAATATATAAAACGTACATATTGATAAAAAGGGGCAAATCGATATGCCGAAGATGACGCTTACGGCGGCTCGAAGGGAAATCGGGGAAGCGGTCAACAAGTTGGTGTACGGGAAAGAGGACCGGATCATTCTGTCCCGCAGGGGGAAAGACCTTGCCGTGATCCTTCCGATCTCGTACCTGGAGATCCTCGACAAGATCGAAGACCGCTGGTTGCAGGAAAAGGCCAAGAAGGCGCTCAAGGAAAAAGGGGAAATTCCTTGGGCGCAGGTAAAGAGGGACCTCGGTCTCTGAGGGATGAAGAAGTACGCGATTGTATTCAAGCCGTCCGCGAAAAAAGATCTCGAGCGGATGCCAAAAAAGGAGAGGCAGTCCGCGACCGCCCGGATCGATTCTCTGGTCGAGAATCCGCGGCCGCATTGGGCGGAAATGACGACGGGCGATCTCCTGGGCCTTTGGAAGTTCAGGGTCGGGGATTACCGGGTTGCCTACCGGATCGAGGATAACCGGCTCGTTGTCCTCGTTGTGGCTGCAGGAGACCGGAAGGAAATCTATGATGTTATTCGGCGGATGCGAGGGCGGTACGGCGTGTAGCCGAATATTGCGGTTGATACGGATTGACAGTGAGTGGTAGAGCGAGTATATTTAGCAGTTCGTGACGCGGGGTGGAGCAGTCCGGTAGCTCGTCGGGCTCATAACCCGAAGGTCCCAGGTTCAAATCCTGGCCCCGCTACCAATTAAATCAAGGGGTTACGGGAAACCGTGACCCCTTTTTCATGACAATTTTGTCCGTTTGTGCCCAAAGTGTGCCTAACTTTCAACTCCATCGAACCTTCCGAATGTTCGTCAGGCCGCGCGGGGAGCGGCTTTGCCGCTTCTTCGGCATTTGTGTATACAGTTGGACCTTCGGGTAAATTGGGCACACTTTCAAAGAGCCCTGCCTCTGTCATTCCTTGCGTGAACCGGCCGCCATCCTTGCGCGCGCGGTTGCGGATGAACTTCCCGTAATGCTGGAACACCATCTGCAGCGTCGTGTGCCCCAGCATCCGCGCGATCCAGAGCGGATCCTCGCCGTGGGAAAGCATCAGGCTGGCGAAGGTGTGCCGCGTCTGGTACATCGTGCGCATTCTAAGTCCGGCTTTCTTTAGCGCCGGGTACCAGACCTTGTTGCGTAGGTTGTCGACGCCCAGCGGGTTGCCGTGCTGGTTCCGGAAGACGTACGTGGCGTCCTGCGGGGAGGCGGCCCGGTGCTGCAGAAGGACCTGGCGGAGCGGTTCGAGCATGTCGACGTCCCGGAAGGAAGAAAGCGTCTTGGGCGGCCCCTCGATCCCCTGGACGCGTCCCTCCCGGATCGTGATGCAGCGCATGTCGAAGTCGACGTGGAGCCACTTCAGCGCCAGCATCTCGTTGGGCCGCATCCCGGATAAAAATGCCGTCGTGAAGTACGCCACGTAGTGCGGCTCGACGGCGTCGAGGAAAGCTTTCATCTCCGGGAAGGAGAACGGGTCGATGAGAGGCTTCTCCTCCTTGAACCGGCGGATGAGCTGACACGGGTTGTCCCGCAGGTCCTCCCGGCGCATGGCGTCGTTGAAGATGTTCTTCACCGGCACCATGACGTTGTTCTTCCGCTTGCCAGATAACGCTCCCAGCTTGTCGAGGAACTCCTCGACGTCGCGCCGCCGGATCTGGTTCAGCGGCATCCTCCCGAAGTGCTGTAGGGCGTGGACTTCCAGGGTCGACTTGTAGTCCCGCCATGTGGATTGGGATACGTTCATCTTCTTCCTCTCCAGCCACTCCTTCGCGTACTCGGAGAAGGGGGTTCCGTTCGTATCGAAGATCCCCAGATACTGCCCCCGGGCGATCTTCAACTGCAGGTCCTTCTCCACCAATACCGCGACGGCCTTGGAGGTTCCCACCGACCGGCGGACCCTCCTTCCCTTGCCGTCGTACACATCGACGAGCCAAGTGCGCTTTCCTCGTTTCCTTATGCCCATGACCGGCCTCCAAAGCCTCGTGGGCACGCTTTGGGCAGCGTGTGTGGGGGATCACCTCCTTCTCGTCTAGGAGAGCTATGTGGTTAACGGATTGACGCCTCGCCGTATGCAAGGCCCAGTGTATCCGTTTAGGAGGGGAGCGGCCCCACCTTCCGGAGTACTTTCTTCCAGGGATCGTATTCCAGTCGGACCCCGTACGACTTCTCCAGGAACCCTTTCGTCGCTGGCCATCTCCGGAAAAGGGTGGCCACGAAATCCCGGAACCTCTTTAACGAATAATACAGCTTTCCCTTGTACAGGACAGGCCGGATATGCCCTCCTGCGATCCATTTACGGATGATGCGAACCGGCCAGCGGGAACGTCTTGCGAGACCGAGATCCGTAGAATACAGGCCATAGGCGGCTAGAGAGCGTTGCACCGCACGCTTGGGCTTCCGGATCCGCTGGGTCGCCTTTGGATAGGCGACGGGGGCGGAGGATGGCTGTCCGACTCTGGGATAGGATCTACAACTTGGCACGGGGAGCCCTGCTCCTGCGAGGTCGATTCTGGAGATCTTCCAGGATCTCCTCGCTGATCTTCTTCGCAGTCGTATTCCGTCCGGCGGCCGTCCGTCCCAGCTCCGTCCGTTGGTCCAGCCAGGCGTCAATGTCCGTCTTCCGGAACCGGACCAGGCTCTGGAACTTGACGTACGGGATGTATTTGACGTGCACCCAGTACCGGATCGTGCCTTCTTTTACGTTCAAATACGCGGCTAGCTCTGGTGTATTCCAGAGAATCGCCTGCGGCCGGGCCTGTGCCTTCCCCAATAATTTGCCAGGGGGAGGTCTGTCGTCCTGCCTGTAATCGTTCAGTGGGGGCCTTGTGGTTTCCATGGTGCTCCTCTCTTTCTCCTTGTTAAGATTGTCTGGTTAGTTTTTTACCTTCCGCTCCGCGGCCATGACCTGCTTCTCCGTCAGTTTCTTGAAGATCCTCCCCCCGCAGTGAACGCAATGGGTCTGGACCGGGTCGTGGAGGATGATCGGTTTGTTACATTTCGGGTTGGGGCAGGCGGAGAGGAGTCTATCTCCGCAGTAGGGGCAGAATTTCATCTCGTAGGTTTCCGCGCCAGAGGCTTGGATGGTTTCGATGCCGAAGCGATAGGGGAGATACATCCCAGATTGGTACCGGTTGATCTGGAGCTTGGGGCATAGATTGTTTGGGCAGAAGGCACGGTTGGAAACCTGTTCCAGCTGCATCCTCGCCTCGAACTCCGTACCCTTCACTAGTTCCTGGACCGTCAGGCCAAGGCCAGCGGCAATCCGAGTGATCATCCCGGGGGAGGGGGTTAGGATATTCCCCGCCTCAAGGTTCGCAAGGTAGGACTGCTTGACGCCAAATGAGACCAGGCCCTTTTGCGGGAGTTTTTTTAACTTTCTCAATTCACGAATGCGATCTTTGAGGGCCGCCATGGTTTCTCTCCTCCGTTATGCCATCAGGCAATGGTGTCCGGTAGAGATATTATTAGTGATATTATCAGATATATATGAGTATCTGTCAATACGTGAAGTTGAAGTCTTTAAGAGATGTGGGGGTTCGTGGCCCATGGCTATGCCTGAGCCCAAACAACCAAGGTAGGAGGGGGACCAGCAGGATCGTCTATGGCCTGCCTTACCAATTCCTTTCTGCAGATGTGGGGGCTGGGCTACCTCATATTTTTGTGTACAGCCTCCCGTGGGCTTGAATTGGAATAGAGCCTCGAAGGCGCGGTGCCATAAAAAATTATAGATAGACCGAAAAACCTGAAATTGCTCTTGACATATTACATTAAATGCGGCGACAATTAACAATACAAATTGCTCATGAAAAGGAACAACACCTCAATATGATTAAAGAAATTACCCTTCGAGAGCTTGCCGGGGCGAATTCCATACGCTCTGCGTGTGTTGTCGGCCAGAAAGGCGGTTTTGCAATTGTAATTCGCTACGGACCGATAGAAAAAATTCTATCCAGTACTCGTGGAGGTATCCGTTTGTTCGCATCGCTAAACACTGCAACAGATTTTTTATGCAAGCTAGGGCTAACGAAATTTGAGGTAGATGCAACTGGTTACGAGCCAGGGAGATTGCGGGGACCTAGGCCTGACCGTGCCGAGGCTTTAAAAAAAACAAGAACAACGCCAATCCAACAAACTTTGCTATGAATAAAATGAAAATAAAAACCATAGAAGCATCTACTAAGCCTGGTATAGGGATCCGTGTTGCTAGTTTCTTCTCCGGAGCGGGAGGATTAGACCTTGGATTTTACTTAGCTGGGTTTAATATTGCATTCGCATCCGATATAGATGCAATGTGCTGTGAAACGTTGAAAGCAAATGTTAAAAAGAATAAAGCGGCTGACATAGAGGTTGTTAGGGACGATATCCGAACACTTGCTGATGAACCTTGGAGATTGCCCAAACGAATTGATTTTGTAATAGGAGGGCCACCTTGCCAAACATTTTCGGCATCTGGTCGTCGAGCAGGGGGAGCACCAGGCACACTTGATAAAAGGGGGACGCTTTTTGAGGCGTATTGCCGCATTATAGGATATCTAAAGCCAAAGGGGTTTTTGTTCGAGAACGTGCGAGGGATTTTGTCTACCAATGAAGGTAGGGACTGGAAAACTATAGTACAATCATTTGAGCAAATTGGCTATCAGATAAGCTATAGGATCCTCGATGCGTTGGACTACGGCGCTCCACAACAACGAGAGCGAATGTTGATGGTGGGGCGTCGACTTGGAGCTGTATTCCTTTTTCCGGAACCACTTTACGGTCCAGATTCGGCAAATCAACTGCCACACGTGACTGCGGGGGAAGCGCTGCAGAACCTCAAGGATGAAGAAGATTTGGAACCACTATTTCTTCGTAATGGGAAATACTCACATTTACTCCCGCTAGTGCCACCTGGCGAAAATTATTTGTTTTTTACAGCAAAACGGGGGTACAAGACCCCCATTTTTGCTTACCGGTCAAGGTTTTCAGACTTTCTGTACAAAGCAAATCCCAAAGCACCGATAAAGACTATAATTGCCCGGCCTGGTAAATACACCGGCCCATTGCATTGGGAGAATCGTTACTTCACTGTTGCGGAATACAAGCGGCTGCAAGGTTTCCCTGACGAATATATATTTGTCGGCGGTAGGGACGAAGCGATAAAGCAGATCGGCAACTCCGTAAGTCCGAAGCTGGCATACCAACTTGCCCTTTCTATCTCTAAGCAGATATTTCAAAGAGATGTAGATGTACGGTTGCTTTCTGAAAATAAGACTTTGTCTTTCGATAGTCGTAAGGGCGTAAAAGCACGGCGTACCCGTGCGTATCATGACAGTGTACTCATAGAAGAAAGTAAATCTAGTAATGGCGGTTTCAAGTTTGAGAATTACACAGCTATGATTGAGCCGGTAGGGAATTCAAGCAGCGAACCGAACGCAATTATAAAAGCAACGGGTAAACACGTTACGATAACAGTACATGCTGACGCAAGTCGCAGCTTATTCGCAAAGATGGAGTTGGCGATCCATAAAAGACAAACATCTCTATTGCCTGAATTGAATAATTCGGACGCTTACCTAAAGGTCATCGCATACGGGAAGGCAGAGCATACTGTTCAAACCATGTGGAATGCGGTCGATTACTGGGTAACCCGTTCCAGCAATTTTCACTCTCTGTTCGAACTATATGGTCACTTTACCGAGCCGCACCCTATCTTCCGAGTCACAGAATTTCACTCCTACACCAAGCACCCCATAGCAGCATTTGCCAAACACTGCGCCAGCTTTGAGAACTGCTCAAAGCATTTCCCACGGGAACATTTAACTGATCTCTTCGGGATAGCATTCGGGAAAAAAAGCTTCGTAGAACTTGTGAAAACATTGCGCAGCTATCGATACGACATCCGCTGCCTCGAGACTAACATTACCATGCCAGAGAATGTATACATGGTTGCTTACCCATTTGCGCTCCCCTATGGCAAACAGATGAATTTCTCTGTAAATCTTCATGAAATTAATCGAAAGGGGCGAAAAAATGGACCGCGCCAGTTTGTATAAGCATAAAGTTCGATGGGCTTGATCGTGGCCAAAGCAGCGAGAACCAGTAAAGCCAGCGGTGAAATTAAAGATAAAATACACTCCGCTTTGGATATCGCTTTGGAGCATGCAGAGGATGATTTTGCTGCAGGGACTCCCCCAGGCTATGGACTTTCAAGTCGCTTAGAGGATAGCTTGGAAAAACTATCAATGAGCTCTTCGAGTGCTTCCACAGGCTTCACGAATATTGTAACTAGCCTTGCGATAAAAGCAGCCCTTGGAGAGATGGTCGATATAAGGTATCACCAAGTCCAAATACAGGACCAAACAGACAGACCGGCTGGGTTTAATTTTAGAGGGGTAAGCGAAGATACCGTTTATCCATGGCTGGCTGAGCATGGTTTCGAGGGAGCCAAGTCGGGATGGCAAACACGAACATTAGAGAGGCCCAAACCCTATATACTCCCATACGACGAGAACATTGCTATCATCCATGAACCGTTCTTTGCGTGTTACGATGAAATTGAAGTGCATGAAGCTAACGCCCTCGACGCATTGTCGTTCCTGATCTATCGCCAGCTCGAGCTCCGAGAGAAAAAAACCATTCCTATTGCGACTCCTGCATCCAAGGATATCCTCTTAATCGTATTGCTTTTCGAAAAACATTTTTTCAACAAGTACAAGACCAAGGGGGCTTCAAGACTTCCAGTGCTTGCCCTCCATGCCATCTATAGTTTAATGGTTGTAGAACTTGAACGCTTTAAAGGTAAGAAACTGAAGCCGCTCGAACTCCATTCCGCCGCCGATGCGCAAACTGGTGCAATAGGAGACATCGAGGTGGTGGAGCAGGACGACAAAACGATATATGAAGCTGTGGAAGTCAAGCATGGTATAGAAATCGATGCTGCCATTATCGAAAACGTGAAGCTTAAGATCATGGACAAATCGGTCGACCGCTACTACGTTTTAACAACCCACCATAACTGCACCGCGTCACCGGAAAACTCAGTGGAGCTTGGCAGGATCCGGGATAGATTTCAATGTCAAGTGATCGTCAATGGAGTTATGGCTTCAATTAAATACTATCTCAGAATGCTTGCTGACCCATCTAAGGTGTTCTCTCGGTACGCCCAACTCCTCCAAAATGACAAGGCTATCGGCCATGAGCACAGGGAAGCCTGGAACAAGGTCGTGACAGGAGATATCTAAACCTTAATACAAGTTAATTTCGCTATGTACAAATTCAAGACTACACCTGAAATATCCAAGAAAATGTCCGCCATCCGGAGTCGGGGGAATGCTTCAACTGAGAAGCGGATGGTCTCCATTATGCGAGAAGGTCGAATAAGCGGATGGCGTCGTCACCTTGACATCCCAGGGAGACCCGATTTTGCTTTCCCAAAGGAAAAGGTTGCTGTATTCGTAGATGGATGTTTTTGGCACGGCTGTCCACGCTGTTATCGTGCTCCTAGACAAAATGTTTCTTATTGGGCAGGGAAGGTAAAACGAAATCGTTCACGAGACAATCGAAATTCGAAAATATTACGTTCGATCGGGTGGTGTGTCCTCCATTTCTGGGAGCATTCATTAGATAATAGTGATGCAGTGGCCGAAAGAATTCGGCGTGCATTTGCCCGAAGGGCAGTATCCAAGAATAAACCTCGTTCATAAACGTGCTAATTTTTGATCCACCGTCACTTATCGTTAGTGTCCAACATCCCGCCCGAAGGTCTTTTTCCATTAATCTTCCCAAACACTTTAGCCGATAAAGATTTACAGGATTTTGACGCTGTTCCCATTTCGAGTGTGCCCAATCTGTGCCCCATCACGGGAATTGTGCGCACGAGAAATCAAAATGTTCGATGTACTTTACGATTTGTTGAAAATATTGGAATGATAATGGAGAGGAACGATGCTTATAAAAAAGGCCGACAGCAAGGACCATCAAATTGCGGAACTCGAGCGTTTACTGTCTGGAGCCTCCGGAGACAGGCGCATCCGGATTGAGCAGGAGCTTCGCATCCTCCGTGCAGGGATCAAGGGGGAGCAGGAATCAGCGTACCTGATAGATTTCTCACGCAAGGATTCGAAACATTCTATCGTCATCCACGATCTTCGTCTGGAAATTGATGATCAGGTTGCCCAGATCGACCATCTCGTGATGAACCAAATTTTGTGGTGCTATGTACTTGAGACCAAACATTTCTCCTCCGGTTTTAAAATTACCGAGGAAGGGGAGTTCCTCCGCTGGAACGATTACCGGAAATGTTATGAGGGGATGCCGTCTCCTCTGGCCCAGAATGAACGGCATCTCGCTGTATTGAAAAAGGCAGTTGAGCGAATCGAACTGCCGACTCGTTTGGGGATCAGCTTGCCTATTACCTTCTTCCCGCTTGTACTCGTATCCCCAAATGCCCGAATCGATCGCCCGAAAAAGTTTGATGCCTCTAAGATCGTAAAGGCCGATATGCTGGATACCTTCATCGATGCGCAGGTTGAAAAAGCCGGAGTTCTCGATGTGATCGGGGGATTGGCCAAGGTCGTTTCGATTGAAATCCTCGAAGGAATTGGAAGAAAACTGGTCAGGATGCACAAACCTGCCACATTCGAATACACAACAAGATTTGGATGCGAAAATGGGAATAGAAAGGGATTACCCTGCAAAGACTCCGATCCTATTCCTCCGGTTCAAGTTCCTCCGTCAATCTCGCGCGAAAGTTCGAATATGCCGCCAGGCTCGGTGGTTTGTAGGCAATGCAGGAAAGGGAGCCACCTCTCGATCCAGCATGGGCGATATGGATATTTCATGAAGTGTTCAGCTTGTGATGGAAATTCGCCAATTCGGATCAGTTGCGGAAGGGATGGGCATAAGGAACGAATTCGGAAGGAAGGCCTCACTTTTTATCGCGAATGCCCTGATTGTAATACCAGCGCAGTTTACTTCATTAATCCGGCAAGCGGGAGATTCCCCTAACGCGTGTCTATTCCAAATCAACCTGTCAAAATAGAAACTGAACTGCCCCCCTCAGGTCGGTCCGTGATGTGTTAATGCTTTTCAGGCCGATTCGAGGAAACAAGCTACAACGGAATATATTCGGGTGGCTTACTAGAGCAGGGGAGGTTGATCAACGCACCACCGAATCACGATTATTTCCACATTTTCGATCATGCCTAGCATGTGCTTCGTACCATCCAAGGGTGAAGTGCCTGGAATATGACTCGCCAATCTTTATCCAACCCAAGGATAATCCCAGGGGAAATGTCAGGAAAATTTCAGAAAAATGTCAGAGGAATGTCAGGGCTCGTCCCAGGAAAATCTCTTGTCCATCCCGCCCGAAGGTCGTCCCATGGAGGCTCAATATAATCCACTGCTCTTAAACGGAAACCACCTTACCTAACAAAATTTTTTCATGGAAATGCGTCACTCATGTGACCATCCTCTGTGTAGTAGACTGCTTTAAATAAACACCCTGAAAGGGTAGACATGGGCCGAAAAATCATTCTTCGACGGGAAGGCGAAGTCGCGGGTCAGATCCTCGAGGAGGCCCAGGCTTCCGATGAAGCACAGCTTCAGGAACAGCTTAAGGAGAACCCGGATCTTCTTCCAATAGAAGAATACGAGATCTCAGGGCCGCTCATGGTTGTAGGACGGGAGACGACGTTGCCCTCTGGAAGCGTCGATCTTATTTGTCTGGTAAAAAGCGGGGACTTGGTCCTTGTCGAGTTCAAGACCGGTCCTCAAAACCCGGATTTTAGACATGTGCTGGCCCAGCTGCTCGATTATGGATCACACCTGTGGGGGATGGAGTACGAGGTCTTCGAAGAGACCGTTGCCCGAAGCTATTTCGAGAGCAACCGCTGTCCCTCTGGTTCCCCGGTTCGAAAAAAACCTTCCCTCGAGGAAGGCGCAAGAGCTACTTGGACGGATTTATCCGAAGACGAATTTTCAGAATTCAAGGGGAACCTAACAAGGAATCTCGGAGATGGAAGATTCCGGTATCTCACAGTTGCCCAGCGGTTCACTGAACCTATGTTGAGGACCGTTGAATACCTCAATGCAAAAATGCAAGATGCCCAATTCTATGCTGTGGAACTGGTCCGGTTCACAGGAGGATCGGTATCTGCATTTGAAGCAAGGACGGTATTGAAACCACAGCGACCAATTAGAGAACGTACAGGAACTATTGGAAGAGAACGTTTCCTCGAGTCCTTCGCCAATGAGGATTACCGAAATGCGGTGCGAGATTTTCTTGAGGCCGCGGAAGGATTAAATGTTCGCTTGGAATGGGGATCGCAAGGAATGTCCATCCGTATCCCAGTACCCAATAAAGCGGACGGGTTGAGCATCGGGTGGATGTTCCCTCCTGGTTTAAGGGGTTGGATGGGGGTCAACGATGTAACCCTAGGATATGACCGCAAGTCTGCGATGAAGTATGCAGAGGAGATCGTCGTGCATCTTGCTAGTTATTCAAACGAAATATCCCTAATACCAGAAGCGAAAAAGGTATCAACAGTCAATTTGGAAGCATTCCAATTCGCGTCAGAGACATTCGTCAAGCATAGAGACGACATGGTCGCCGCAATACGTACGTTAGTCGAGAAGATCACGACGGGATGACGGGATATTCCTTCCGGATACGCTCGGGCAATGGTCCGAGGATCTGCGCCGAGACCCTTCGCGAGTCGGTAATTATTTGTAGGTTGGAACATTATTCATCGAGCAGGGGGAAAGTGCAGCGTAGATTTCACAGAAAGAGCTTGGGATGATGCAGAACTGGAAGGGGGAAGAAATTCCAGCTATTCGAAGCAAGGGGGGAACCCTTGCGGTCTGCGATCCCATGGACAATCTGATAAAGGCCGATGCAATACCGTGGCCGCCACCGGAGATCGTCCAGAAACTCTATCAGAGCCGCCAAATTAATTCTTTCCGCGAGAGTGATCACCACGACCTGATAAAGTCTCTCGGGTTCTATTGTGATCTTCAATCCCTTCACAGCGAAGATGCCCTTACCTGGAGTGTATTCGGACCGCTCATCTATGCCGATGATTCGGCGAGACGCAATTTTTCGACCTCCCTGTTGGATTACATAAAAGTTCCAATCACATCGATTGGGAAAACGACAATATGGCTTTGGCGCCGACTCGCTCATCCGGAAACGCTCGTGCCTGGAGGCCCAGAAATCGACTTTGGGATACAGACTGGAAGCATCGTTGTGCTTGGGGAGGCCAAATGGCTGTCAGGAATCGGCGAAAAACAAGGAATGGGAAAAAACAAGGACCAACTCACATTGCGAAGGGAGTTCATAGAAACCTACGGACCTGCAGTCTTCCGGGAGGCTTCTGATTTTGTGCTGCTGATGGTTGCTCCAATAATGGGGATGATCGACCGAAGGGAGGTAAGACCCAAAGGACGTACCATCTATTTTCGGGAAATCCCGTGGGATTGGTTATGCTCCTTGGAGGGACACCCTTGTGGGGAAGAGCTGATTCAATATCTAAAATGGAAAAAGATAAACTCTAAAAATTTCGAAAAAAGAGTGTGGCGATGGACAGAAGGCTCGGTAGATACAAACGAGGAGCATATCAAAATCACCTTCGAAGAACGACCTGAGCATGTTGCCCTGGTCGGGAATTATGGGGGACAGATCACTGTTCAGTTCTTGGACTCATGCGATCGAGATGTCAAAGCAGCTGTACGCGACGAACTCAACTTCTACTTCGAAGAGTTAAGAGAGCCCAACCCGTGGGGCTATGCCATCTATCATTGCTCGACAATGGCGAACGTGTACTCGAAAGTACATTGGGGATATTACCCAGGGGAATCGTAAAGAGGGCTGTGCGTTAGGGCCAACACCCCGAAGGTCGCGTTCAACAAGTTGTCTTGGCTGAAAAATTATTCGCTGGGTGCTCGTCGCGTGTGCCCATTTTGTGACCGGATTGTGAGCATCGAACATTGACGTTCAGGGCCGCGCGATGTATACAGAGACATTCGCATATGCTCAACGAGTTGTTCGTGGTCGTAATATATCGAATGGGAGAAGAAGGGATACAACAAACTACTGATATTTACCAAATAATCTTCCGATAGTATCCCTCAAGGAACCTGCCGCTTAGACCTTCAGCCAGAGATAGTACTGGGCGAGGTGGAGATCGTGGCAAGGAAGTCCACACAGATTTTTCGAGTCGCCTACATTAGCGACCTCCCCTTTATCCGTCCAGCATATTTCCTTGTTTATGCCGATTCAATCACCTCCTTCCATGAAAGCCCACCTTGAATGCTTACCGTTTCGGGCTAAGGAAAGAGCAGAGCCCGTGCTGGCTGGTGTCCTGGGTAAATATGGATATAAAGCATCCGTATATCAAAAATTATTTCGGACTGCTGCCTAATCATCTGTTAGCTGGCTAATACGACAGGAGGATACGTGATGATACCAAATATATTTGTTTCCTCAACTATATCCGACTTAAGTCACCTTCGAGACACTATTAGGGAAACGATAATGGATTTAGGATTCAATGCAATAATGAGCGAATACGGCGATATCGGGTATCTGCCATCTGCAAGCGCAATTGATTCTTGCTATAAAGCCTTAAGAGATTGCCAAATTGTAATTCTTATAGTCGGTAAACGCTATGGTTCTATTGCCGATAATGGTCTTAGTGTTACACATAATGAATTTCATACCGCAAAAAGAGAGAATATTCCGATAATTTCTCTAGTAGAACAAGAGGTACTAACATATAGCCGGGTATATGAAGCGAATAAAGATAAAGGGCCAGTATTTCCAGGAATGGATAAACCGGATAATACGTTTCGAATGTTGGCAGAAATAAAAAATTCACCCACAAATAATGGAATACTCCATTTTGTGACCCCATCTGAAGCGCGGGACCAACTTAAAAAGCAACTTGCACTTTATATTGGAGACATATTAAGAAGATCGTCGGATCCAATAAAATATCAAATTAAAGATGTATTGTCCGAATTAAAAACATTGCGACATGAATTACGAGAAAAAGATGGGCGTTCAGATCCAATTGTATTTCTGCGTGCAGTTAGGTTTCTTATAGACGATAGGGTTGGTAGAGATAATCTTGGGAATTTAGCAGAAAATATAATCGGAAGTTTAGATGACGCAGTTCCAATTATGCTTAAATCAGTGTCATTTGACGATTTTTTAATTAGAAGTAAAGTTAATGTAGAAATAGTTGAAAAAGTTCACGTAGGTTCACTCGAGGAAGGCATGAAACATATGGAAAGTTGGCTTATTGACCAAAATGAAGAGGATGAAGCCATCCGCCGTGTAGGCCAATTTGCCGTATATGATGGGAATCGACTTCAAATAAATCAAGACGCTAAAGATTGGTTCAATGAAGTATATAAGGATTTCCTGAATTATTCAAGCAATATAATTGGCAAGCTAACAACGGGCTGAATCTGATGGCCCACATGGCGATCTTCGTGAGTGTCCGCAGCTTATCCTAAGGTCTGAATTCAGGAGGGATGGGCCATGCGTAAAGAGGCAAAAATCCTCCTCCAAAAATCTCTTGATTCGTTGGTTCTATCGACCGAATACTTTAATCGCCCGTGGAACATTGGGAGAGAGGAAATAGTATTAATTCTGCTTGATCGCGCATTCGAACTATTATTTAAATCAATTATAATTCATAAAGGCGGAAAAATCAGAGGACTCCGGGAAAAAGAAACAATAGGTTTGGAAAAATGTGTCAGAAAATGTGTTAGTGATTCAAATATAAAATGCCTAGATGAAGAACAGGCGTTAACGGTACAGATAATAAACAGTTTGCGCGATGCCGCTCAACATTACATACTTTATATATCAGAACAGCAATTGTACATGTTCTCTCAAGCTGGAATTACCTTATATGGACAAATATTAAAAGACGTGTTCAAGAAAAAATTACATGAATTATTGCCAGAACGTGTTCTGCCTATATCAACAAAGCCTCCACATAATTTAGCCTCTGTAATATCAGTGGAATTTGAAGATATAAAGAAACTTGCTACGCCTGGATCAAGAAAGAAATTACAGGCTAGGGCAAAATTACGTTCGCTTGCAATTATAGATTCATCTTTGCGAGGAATAAGGACACAGCCAAGTGAAGGAGAATTGGGAAAACTCGTTCGTGACATACAATCCGATAAATCATGGCAAACTATATTTCCTGGTATTGCGACACTGCGAATTGATACAACTGGGTCTGGATTAACTGTTTCTATACGACTTACAAAAAAGGAGGGCGAGGCAGTCCATTTAGTTCCTGAAGGTACTCCAGGGGCCACCATTGTTGCGGTGAAACGGGTTAGCGAAATAGATTTTTACACACTTGGGTTAATGAATTTAGCAGATCATTTAGGTCTATCATCAAGTAAGTTACTAGCAATTATTATGGAACTGGAAATTCAGAATGATCCAGAGTATTTCAAGATATTTAAAATTGGAAGCGTTGTACATAAGCGTTATAGCAAAAAAGCCTTGGAAAAGCTTAGAGAGGTACTTCCAACAATTGACGTTGACGCTATTTGGACGAAGAGGAAAGCACATTCTAGGAAAAAAGGATGATTCTAAGTGGGTCCTAACAAAACGCTGAAATGAGTGTTAACCTGGAGAACATCCTGAGTGTACGCAGCTTGGCTCGAGCGTGAGGTACACAATAAATATATTAATTGGAGATCTATGTGTACTCGTCAAATTCGGAAGATCAATTAAAAGTTATTTTTGAAAAGGTAGCACAATAATTAACAACGCGAATGCCTGCAATGAAATATCCATATAAAATATCCTTCCCTCGAGGTTATATCCGTAAGATAAAAGATTTGGATTGCAGATGGCCCTATTTATCATATGAAAGAAAAAGAACAATGGCTTGTGTCATTCAGTTGTGTGATATCAATCGATGGAATCTAAATGTATGGCGTATTGGTCTTACCGCTGGTAATCTTTGGGAATGGCACTCTACGATTCCGGTAATTGCATTGATAGAAACACTGTTAATTGAATATTATTATCAAAATGGATGGAGCTCAGGGGATCTTAAATTTAAAAAAGCGATTGATTTATGTAATTCTAAGGGTGTCTATCCGCAGAAAATTCGAGATGACCTTCATATACTTAGGGACTATCGTAATGAAGTTCATATATTTTTGAAAGATAAAGTTGAAATGCATGATGGGATTCCAAAAAAATATAATAAAGCAGTTAATATGTTGAAATCGATTGAAAGTTGCATCATGAAACATTGGGAAAATAAATGCGACTAACCTCAGTCTAGGGCGCACGACTACCAAGCGGGAGATTATAAGGTCCTCCAGTTCACCTTAAGCGTTGGGGTCGGGTCCTAGATCAGGGCCTTCGGGTTGGTAAACCCATGGAAGTGGAATCAACCAGAAAGGCGCCGATACTCGGACCAGCTATACAGCCGCTGCCTAATAAAGGTACTATACAGCTGCTGTATATGCACTGTTATCCATGCGGCCGTCTAATAAACTGTTAGGCTCGTGGCATAAAAGAAAATGCATCTAAGGAATAAGGCCAAAGCAGGGGGGAGCGACGTGAAAACCGGAATGACGATGATTTATTGGAAAAGTGGGAAATGGTGGCTCGGGAAATTGAAAGAACATCCTGAAATTATGACCCAAGGCAAGACATTGAAAGAATTAGAAGAAAATATTATAGATGCATACAAAATGTTGTTAATGGAAGATGTGCCTGCAAAGCATCATGAAAAAGCATTAGCAATATGAAACGAAAGGAGTTCATAAAAGGACTCCTGAAAGATGGATGTGTGCTGTTAAGGCCAGGATCAAGGCACGACATATATTTCAATCCACATACGGGCCTCAAACAGCCTGTTCCCCGCCATACTGAAATCAATAATATATTGGCAAAACATATCAGGAAATATTTAGGACTTGAATGAGCCTAACAACAGGCTGAAGCTGACGGCTCACTTGGCGAACTTCTTGAGTGCCCGCAGCTTAGCCTGAGCGTTAGGCATACTCTATGTGGAGGATGAATGCTGACCACAACAATTTGTCCTAAATGCAAATACGAAAACAATAATGAGCCTTTTCCGACTTGCCCAAAATGTGGGGTCATAATTGAAAAATATTACGCGTCCTTGGCCGAAAAATCTGCTTCGAATCCAAAAGATTATTGGAAATGCAAGTGTGGATCAGATGTCACGTGGATATCAACGAAATGTGAGAAGTGTGGCTGGACAAGATCAGATTATTTAAATGAAAATAATAACAAAATGGAATTTATGAGTAATTTTGGGAGGCCGCAGGGGAATTCCAGCACGATGAGAGATGGCATAACGAACCAACAATCTGTGAAGACAAAATATCCCGCGCTGGTTTTTATTTCGAAGGTTATTCGTTGGTTTGGGTACATTGGCGGGCTAATGTTGATATTAGCTATATTGAGTACTTTGAACAGTAGAAATTTTAGCTTAGGTACATTCTTACTTGAAATAATTGGCGGGGGAATTTTTCTTTTAAGTTGCATAGCTGTCTCAGAATCCATAATGGTATTAATAGACATTGAGCAAAACACAAGAAGGGACTAAGGTGCCTAACAACAGGCTGGAGCTGATTGTTGCTCTGCGGGAGATCCTAAGGCCCCGCAGCTCGGCCTGAGCGTTACCCGGATACTGTGGAACAGATGGACGCACTCGTACTAGTGGAGAATGAGGTGACAGCGGGCGGACGATACGACCACTGGCAGGATGTCACCGGAGAGCGTTATCAGTTCCCGAATCAGTATCGAGGGAAAGTCACAACTGGTCGCCCTTTTATTTACTACCGAGGAGTTCGCCGCGCGGGCGGCTCGCGCGGCGCCGCTGAGTACTTCGGCTGTGGCTTAGTAGGCTCGGTGTATCTCGATCCTACAAACGTTCTCAATGCTCCAAAGGCCCGCAGGAAATGGGTTTGCGAAATCGAAGATTACCGTCCTTTCCCAGTTCCGGTCCCGGCAAAAGAAGGACCCAAATACTTGGAAAACATTTCGCCGAACTTCTGGGGTGTGGCCGTTCGTAACCTTCCCGAATCTGCCTATACCGCGATCATGAACCGGGCCGCCCTGCCCCCAGATCTGCTTGAGATTCCAGCTGCTCAACTCAACCTACCCCCGATCGACCAAGTCGAGATGACGGCAGCTGCGTCGCTTCTTGTCGCCCGCCAGCCGATCGTGAATGGAGCGCTCGCAGAATTAGGTCGAGGTACTCCGCGACGTTCGAAGTACAGCGCAGCCATTGGAAAGAGGGGTGAGGAAGTCGCACTCAAGTACTTGCGTCGAACGTTGTCCTCTCCCGAAGCTGCCACGTTGAGGTGGACCGCCGACGCTGGTGAAACGCCAGGATGGGACATCGAGTACACGTCAGCCGGCGAGTTGGTCGCTATCGAAGTCAAAGCTACCGCAGGTCCGGCCTTCCCATCCATTGAGCTCAGCGCAAACGAATGGAATGCCGCGACGCGGCTCAGAGCGGCGTATCGGCTCATGCTTGTGGCGGAGGTCAGGACGAGGTCAGCAAAGGTGCAGGTCTTAGACAATCCTGCGGCGCTTGTCCAGCAGGGGAGCATCAGCATCGCACCGGTGATGTGGCGCCTTGTAATGCGTGAAATCGGCTAACAAGCGGCTGAAGCCGACGGGTGCTGTGGGAAAAGTCTGAGGCCCCGCGGTTTAAACGTGATGTTAGGTAGCGGGGTGATATTTGATTATTGAAAGGAGATAGATACCTTCGGGTTACCAGTCAGGCCAATACCCAACCCCCTAATTTATTGGCATCCCAACAGGGAGTCGAACCCAGGTTGCAGGCGTGAAGCAACAAGAGCGATTCATCAGCTTAAACGCCGCCGCAATCCTACATTGCTGCGCGATTCGATTCGGGAATCGCACAAACGCGACTGCATGCAAATCTGTTTTTCAGCGCGAGCTTTTTTTAACGCACGGCGGGATTCTTCCCGGACGATTCAATCAGCATCTTGCAAATCGGCAAGAATGTGCCGAACGTCAGCGTCGCATCTGGCATTCCTTCCAACTGTACAAGCAGTCCGGTTATCGTCTTTTGGTGAGACGATGTGGCTTTGTCGTTCATCTTCATCAGACCGCCGAGCAATTGGAGCAATCCCTTCACTGTAGCCGGCGTCGAAGGCGGCAACATCGTTGTGGCCAATTGCATCGCTGCCACCAATTGAGGATTGGAAACAATGTCGAGGAATTCGAGAATCTTCACCTCGGATGATACCGTCACCGGCGTATCGGTCGGAACCGCAACCGCAAGGATTTCCAACATTTTGAATCGTTCGTTCATTTTGGCCTCACCATCCCCAGAAGGGGAGTCAACAAACCGAAGGGGTTGAGTATGTCGAGAAGGCCAGGAACCACGTTCGGCAATAGACCTACTCCGGGCGGTTGGCCGCCGGAAGGCGGCGTCGGTGGGGGTATCGCACCGGTTCCCGGCAGGCCGATCGGAGGTGCGGGCACCTGAACAGCTGGCGGCCGCTGGCCGGAATAAGCGGAATACGGTGCAAAGCCCATCGTAACCCACCATGGCGGAGTTTGGTAGGCACAGCAGCAACACTTGGATTCACACATATCCCTCACCTCCTGATAAATTCCCCGAATAGTTCCACAGTTTTGCCGCGGGACTACTAGAGGTTGACAATTTCGGGAATAAATATGAGAAAGCCTCTTGGAAGTGAACCGCTCAATGCCTACAGTACAGGAGGCAAGAAGTGATTGATGTTGGAAGTATAAGCCATACAAAATGGGAATGCAAGTATAATGAGGTGTGGATATCGAAGTATCGGAAGAAGACCTTGTATTGGAAGTTACGAAGGTATTTAGGATCAACATTCCGAGAGTTCGCCATGCAAAGAGAGAGTCAGGTGATTAACCCGCCCCCGTGATCGGTCCACCCGTATCTTAGAGCTGCCCACCCCGAAGGTCGGCCCTGCAAGTGCCCTGGCTAAAAGCGGATCCGACCGTATCCAGCTGCTAGTGCCCATGTTGTGACCTACTTCTCACCCCATTCGTATCAATATCGTGGAATGGAAGCGGTGATCGCGTCAAATTCATGGTACACCTTGGGCACAGTCGGATGAGACCTTCGGGTTATATTGAAAACGGTTTTTTGTCGAAAAGTCGGTCTAATGTCGAAAAAATAGTAGTGTGCCCAAAACGTGCCCACGAGGAAAGTTGAGGGGTTAAATGCCCTTTGTAACCCATTGTAATCATTGAGGTTAAAAATCCTCAATGAAGAGCAAAAAAGACAATTAAATCAACGAAATCAGATACATAGTCCAAACTAATAACCCGAAGGTCCGAGGTTCAAATCCTGGCCCCGCTACCAAATCAAACTAATGGGGTTGCGGCCCAAAGCCGTAGCCCCTTTCAATTTTTCCCTACAAACCGTATTATCGACCTCGTGAAGTCGCTTGAAGACATCAAGAGTACCCTTTCGCGGCACAGAAAGGATATGTCGGAGAATTTCCGGGTCCGGGATATGGGTGTGTTCGGATCCTTCGTCCGGGGAGAGGCGAAGGAGGACAGCGACGTCGACATCATCGTCACGTTCAGTGCACCGATCGGCTTATTCCGGTTCATGTCCCTTGAAGAATACCTTGAAGGATTGCTCGGTCTCAAGGTGGACCTTGTCTCCAAGGATGCATTGAAGCCCCAGATCGGCGCCAGAATTCTGAAGGAAGTCGTTTACGTATGACGGAACGGCAGTATCTCGACAATATCTAGGACATCATCGAGTCGGTGACCGATATCGAATCGTTCGTGTCGAACATGGACTTCGATGCCTTCTGCAGCGATAAAAAAACCATCAATGCGGTCATCCGAAGCCTTGAGGTCATCGGTGAGGCCTCGACCAAGATCCCACCGGAAATATCCGACCGATACCCGGCAATTCCGTGGAAGCATATGCGTGTCATGCGAAACAAGTTGATCCACGAATACTTTGGTGTCGACAAAGCGATTCTGTGGCAAGTGGCAACGGATGAAATTCCTCCTCTTGGTCCGATCTTCTTCGAGATGCTCAGGTCCCTCGAATAAAGAGGAGGGCCTCGTGAGGGGTAGCGTCCAGGCGCCGGCGGGATTCCAGCTCCGCATCGAATTAAAGGAGATCTTGCCGCCCATCTGGCGTCGCTTCGTGGGCCCCGGCGCGATCGCCCTCCCAGGTCTCCATCGAGTGATCCAGGAAGTCATGGGATGGGAAAACTATCATCTCCACATCTTCCGGTTCGGAGAGAAGGAGTATGGGGTTCCCGATCCCGATTACCCCACGGAGATGCGCAACGAAAAAGGGAGGTGCCTGCGCGAATTTCTCCGCGATGAGGGGGTGGTGTTCGGGTATGAGTACGACTTCGGCAACCGTTGGGAGCATGGCATCGTCGTCGAGCGGATCGTGGCCGGCGCGGAGGTGACGGACGCCGTGTGCCTGGAGGGGGGGAGGTCATGCCCCCCGGAAGATGTAGGCGGTCCCTCCGGATACATGGGCTATCTGGAAGCCTTGCGGGACACTTCCCATCCGGACCACCGGGAGATGGTGGCATGGAGGGGACCCTCGTTCAACCCCGAGCGGT